>JABAHO010017018.1_pt1 | contig 10956 bp, 6 predicted proteins | sample 7062071 | NCBI WGS metagenome assembly JABAHO01 (sample SAMN14534356, study PRJNA622989) | marine sediment metagenome | biome: marine biome [ENVO:00000428]; feature: marine pelagic biome [ENVO:01000023]; material: deep marine sediment [ENVO:00002113] | place: India: Gulf of Kutch | collected...
CGAAGCCGCGCTGGATACCAACACCTGCAACGTGGGAGACCCGCTAAGCCTGACCCTGCGTGTGAGCGGAGACCTCGTATATGATAACCTGACAACCCCTAAACTGTGGACCCTTCCTGCCCTTGCGAAAGACTTTAAAATTTACGCCGACTCCGTGAAATCCCGACATGATGAAGCTGGAAACACCTACACCTACATCATACGGCCGCAGCGGGCCGGCACCTATGAACTGCCTGCACTGGAGCTGGCCTTTTACAACCGGGCAGCCAACCGCTATGAAACCCGCAATACCGCACCCCTCCCCATTAGGGCAAAGCCGGTCACCGAGGTCAGCGGCACCTGGGTATTGGACAAGGGCACCAACGTCGTTTCACGCCAACTGGTTCTACAGCGCGCGCACATCCCGCCGGCCCCCATGACCGCAACCCCCGGCGGCGCAATCGGTGCCCCAATGCTAAAGCCTCGGCTACACGGGACTGCTGCTGCAGCCGGACCGCTTCTTTTTCTGCTGACGATCATTGTGCGCGGGGCCGTGCGCTGGTCAGGCAGACACAGCCGACAGGGCCGCCGTCGCACCGCGGCCCGAAACGCGTTGCAGTCTCTTTCTGCGCTTCCGGATGGGCCTGAACAGTCAGCAGAAGCAGTCAGCCGTATTCTTGCAACTTATATTTTCCGGCGGTTCGACCTGCCCAACCCGGAACTCACCCCTTCAGATATTGTGAAGGCACTCGCAGAGCAAGGACTGCCCAAACCCGAATGCGATCAGTTTGCCGAGGTCTTCGAGAAGGTTTTCAATGCACGGTTTTCAAGCGTTGCCCCTGGACTCAACAACAGCAGCATGCAGCAAAGCGCGGAAGCAGCGATTGCGGCCCTCGAAAAAGCCATGCCGCGCAGCAGGCGCGGGTTTCCACGGGCCAGAACCCCGGTGCATATGGCCCTGGTTTTTGCGCTGGGACTCGCGGCCGTGGCGCATGCCCGATCCGCCGAGAAAGAGCCATTCCTGTGGGAGCAGGCCAATGCGGCCCTGGCCCGGGCACAGGACCCCGCCCAGTTTGAAGCCGCGGCAACACTTTACGCCGAGCTCATTGCCCGCGGCATAGAAAACGGGCCTGTCTTCTATAACTATGGCGTGTCGCTTCTTCAGACAGAGCGCACGGAGGACGCCCTGGAGGCGTTCCAACGGGCGGAAAGATACGTGGGCAGGACAGAGGACATCGCCCGAAATATGCTTGTGACAACCGTTAAAAACCCAGAACTGGCGTCCGCGACCTGGCTACGCGCACCACTCTTCTGGCATTATGCCCTTGCCGCTGATATCCGCCTAATGGTGGCCTGTATCGCCTTCTCCCTGGTCTGGGTGGCCCTGGCCCTACGCCTGTTTGGGACAACATCGGTTTGGCGAAACTTGCTTACGTCCTCGGCGGTTGTGTGTGCAGTCTTTACCACCAGTGCAGTATCGACCCTGCATGCAGAGCACCGGGACCGCGAACATTTCACGCTTCGTTACGAGGCAGGGGCAACGACCCCGCAGCCGGGTGAAGATTCAACAGGCCCCACAGGAAGTACTCCGTGAATCAACATGCAATAACACATACCCCTCCGAGAATTTTCAGCAGCACACTCGCAAGCCTGGTTCTGATCTGCTTTTTGTTGCAGCCTGCCGCGAACTCCAACGGGCAGGACGTTTCCCGACGTCAGGGCATACCCCCGGTCAGCGCCCAAATGGTCGCATCTACCGAAAACGTTTATCACCATTCCGTGTTCGATCTGACGCTCGAAATCATGACCCGCAATGTTCAGCTTGGCCCCCGCCTGAATCTTGATCCTCTTCCGGACCCATCCGTCCTTAAGCTCTCCGAGTTTACGGAGCTGGCGACACGCAGGCAGCGGGAGGCAGACGGGACCGTAAGCGAAGTCCGCAGGTTTCGCTGCCGCGCAGAGGCGATGAAGCCCGGGTCCCTGACCATTGCACCTAAGCTTCAGTTCTCAACCGTGATCCGGCAGCGTTCCATTTATTTTTCTTCATCACGCTCCGTAGCCTCCGAGGTGTCCGTTCGCCCCCTGACCCTGGTCATCAATCCCCTTCCAACCCGCAACCGGCCCGGCAATTTCTCCGGCGCCGTCGGCAGTTTCGAGATGAAAACCGAGCTTTCCGCAACCGCTGTAGCGGTCAACGAACTGGTTACCAGCCAAACCCGAATAACCGGGAAGGGATATCTGACGGTCACCAAGCCGCCTGAATTTGTCTCTGAGGGGGACCTCCTCGCATATGCGCCCAAAATCGAGCAGGGGGAAGGCGAACTGTTGGTGACGCAAACCATTATACCGCAATCGACGAATGTGACCGCCATCAGCCCCATCACCTTCTGCTTCTTCGACCCGCAACAGGGCCAATACCGCACACTTACCCAGGGCCCCTTCCCGCTTCGTTTTTTGAAAGAAACCAAGCAAACCGAGCTGGCTCCTTACAGGACCGCTGTTGAAACTTCAGCCACAACATCCTCACCACCCATTTCTGATCAGGACGCAGGTTTTACCCAACCTGAAATTCTGCGAATCCGTCACCTTCGCGTATTCGCAACCGTTTTGACGGGTATCGGCTGCATTTTGCTGGGTATTTCCCTCTTTCATGTGTTCCGGAACCTGCGATCCCGACGTAAACAACAACCCGTAAAAGTGTTTAGCGCTATCGCATGCCTCTTTCTGGCTGTTGGGTGGGCTCTTGGCCATGCAACGCAGGCCGGCGAGGCCTACTCCAGCCTGGAGCGTGATGTGACCGCGAGACTGGGTCCGTCCCATAATTCTGCAGGACTGTTTGAGATTTCGGCAGGGGAAAAGGTTCAGCGGGTTGAGCGCGCCGGCACCTGGATTAGCATTCGCCATGGTGAAAACCGGGGCTGGATCCTTGAGGACAGCCTTTCTCCTGATACCCAACCGCTTCCATAACGCCATTTTTGCGCTGGATAAATCGGGTTTCCCATGTAAGCTTTCCAGAAGCGTTTCATGGCAAAACTACAGCTGTTAGTGCTGAAGATATAAAAATACCGCCAAATCGGGGTCCTTCCTTGCAAAAGAGCCGGCTCATAGCAGTTTTTCACGTTTTCGCAGCCTGCCTGCTCTTTGCCTCCCTGGCGGGGGCAACAGAGTTGCACCGTGCCATTCGCTCCGGGGATATCGGGTATGCGCGTGATCTCATCGTCAATGGTGATCCCGATATCATCCACGGGACCGTCGGGCGCGGGGTGACTCCCCTGCATCTCGCGGCCGTGCTGAACAATGTCGAGGCGGTTGAGCTTTGCCTTTCACACGGAGCCGATGTAAATGTCGGGACAGAAGGAGGGTTTACCCCGCTGCACTGGGCAGCCAGCCGGGATGCCGCCGATACCGCCGCGCACCTTCTCGAATCAGGGGCAGACATCAACGCCGAAAACAATCAGGGCGTAACCCCGCTGCATTGGGCGGCTAACCGGAATTCGACCAATGTTGTTGCACTTCTAATTTCGCGCGGCGCCGATATTTTGCGGGAAACCGCCACGGGCTCAACACCCCTGCACTGGGCCGTCATGCCTGATTCTGACAGCGTCTCCGCCCAGATGCTCGCCTTCGAAATCGTCGGTCCCGAGGTTGAGGCCGAGTATACCAACCGCCTGCAGGCGGTGCAGCAGCAACACCAGGCGGAACTCGACGCCATTGCAGAAGCCCAGGCTGCTGCAAGCGCGGAAGAACCTCCTCAGCAGGACGTCTTTGTCGTCCGCGACCGGGAGAAAGCCCGGCATACCCTCGTGGTGGATATCGGGCTGGGGCAGAAACTTGAGTTTGTGTGGATAGAGCCTTTGCGAATTTGGATTGGTAAATACGAAATAACCAACTCGCAATTCAGCCGGTTCAAAACCAATCACGACAGCATGTTTCGCGAGGATCACACGCTTAACCAGCCCTTGCAGCCCGTAGTCCGCGTAAGCTGGCACGATGCATCCGAATACTGCGACTGGCTGAACAGAACCTATGGAGACCGCGTTCCCAAGGCCTTTCATTTTCGCCTGCCCACAGCTCGCGAGTGGATGACAGCGGCACGCTGCGGGCAGAACAGGATCTATCCCTGGGGTCGGGAATGGCCGCCAACCTATGGAAACTACTCCGATTTGTCAGCCCGCGAAAACCTGGTCGAATGGCGCGGCATCGAGGGGTATGATGACGGACATATCGTCAGTTGCGATGTGAGGGACAGTGGCGAAAATGACTGGGGGATTTTTGGACTCGGCGGGAATGTCTGGGAATGGGTTTCGGACTGGTTTGACGCAGAGCACAACTACAAGGGCCGTTTGGGCGGCAGCTGGGACTTTGATCAGCGCGAGAACCTGAGGATTGACGCCATCGGGTTTGACCGGCCCGACGCCCGGTACGACACGATCGGGTTTCGCGTCGTCATCAGCATGCACGTTACCCAGTACAGTCTTCGCCCGCCGCAGGACTGATCAGGCCGTTTTTCTGAATTCGTCACCACCCGCTTCAACGCAGGTGAATATCGCCCTCAAAAGCAGACCCCTGGTCCAGCCGCTCCGAAAGATCCTCGGCATTCAAGGCAAAGAGTGGGTCAATTTCTATGCGTACAGACGGCGTTCCGTCAGCATTTGACGGGAACGATGCTCCTGCTGCGTTAAGCCAGCGCCCGAACTTGGCACTCATGTCCGCCTGTGCCGTGGCAGGAGAATCCGAACCTTCGGCGTTCTTGACCGGTGAAAATTCGTCTTCGCGCCGGGAAACCAGGTTCACAACCGTGTCCGCGTCCGGCAGCGCATCAAAGACAAATTTTTCAAATTTGTAGGCATTGGGTTCCGCGGGTTTAACAGTTTCACCCTCCTCGCTGCACACAGGCACTTTCTTGTGAGCGACATGCAGGGGAAGATCCGACAGGGCCTCTTTTTCAAGGAAGTCGAGGGAGAACACATGGATCGCAGGGCTTCCGTAGCGGAAAAGAAGCTGCCCGTCTTCCCGCGTGGCATGCTTTTGCGTTTCGGTCAGTTCGGTGTATTCCACCATCGCATGCCTGCCGTCCCGTTCAACCACGACGCCGAGGCCTTCATTCGCATCGCGCTTTGCGATTACCTTAAGCGATATGTCCGCATCGTTGAGGCTGTGAAGGCCGATGAAGGCCGGGTCCGCCACATCGACCAGCGGATTGTCGACCTGGAAATAATACAGAACGGCTATCCCCCGTGCCCGCATGTCGGAAATCATTCCCTCCCGGGCAAGAGCCGAAAGGATTCCACCGTGCCCGTCGGGGCTCATGAAAATATGCCCCGGCGAATCCAGGATAATTCTGCCGTCTTCCGAAAGCGCCGGCCACATGCCCTGCACGAAGAAATGCACCGAATCCCGCGATATCCCGAAGTAATCATGGGCCTCGAAACATGCCAGCGTTGATTCATGATTGGCTTCCGAAGTCATAATGTACAGGTGAACGCTTTTACCGTACTTACGCTCCAGGGCGGCAACCTTCCGCACGTGGATCTCAAAGAGCGTTGCTCCGCTGATCGGGCCTATGGAGAAAGCCCCTTTAGGACCGTCATATCCGAGGCGAGACCCCTGCCCGCCTGCAACGAGAATGACCCCTACCCGTCCGGCTTCGAGCAGATTTTCGCCAGCTGCCCGCGCTTCTGAAAGCGCTTCACCCTCAAGCTCAATCACCGGCGCCGGGCTTACCTCCGAAGCGGAGTCCGAAGAGTGAACATCGCCGAGCATTGCCTGCATTCTCTTGATCTGGTGAAAATCCAGCGATGAAATCTGTCCCAGCAATGCGGCCTGTTCTTCCGCCGTGAGATCATTCCAGAACTTGAGTATATGCTCCTGGCCGTTTTCGCTCAGAAGCCTAAGCGCGTCATCATAGGTCATGTTAAGGGTCTCCATTTGAACGGTAGCCGCGGACACACCCCCGGCTACCAGCTTAATCCAAGTTTTTCGGCCAGGACAGCCAGGTTTTTCCGATTTACTTCACTTAAATCATAGCGATCTTCAGCAATTGACTCCACAAGGGCCAGTGCCCTGGCGCGGTCATTTTGTTCAAGGTAAAGCCCGGCAAGGTGCAGCACTGCGGCCGGATAACGCTCCTGCAGCTGCATTGCTTTTTCGAATGAAGCAACTGCGGCGGAAATATCGCCCTGTCTGTGCTGAATAACCCCGAGGGTATCCCATGCACTGGGCATGCTGCCGTCGAGGGCGAGCGCAGCTCGCGCTTTTTCCTCGGCTTCTTCCAGCGCACCGGTTTCCTTAAGCAGCCATGCAAGAGAATTCAGGCCCGTAGCGGTTTCTCCGCTCAGCATGCTCCGCCTCAGCGAATCTTTCGCCAACTCGTAATCTCCGCGCAGAATCTGGAAATTAGCCATGTAGAGATTGGCATCCGCATCTCCCGGATCGATAGCCAGAATGTTCCGCGCCCGCCGCTCCGATACATCCATATAGCCAAGCGCTGCATCCAGTTTCAGCATCAGCTTCAGGATCGCCAGATTGTCTGGCTGAAAATTCAGAGCATCTTCAAAGTGCCGCCGGACGCCGTTTACATCGTCCTGCATAATCGCCAAATGTGCACTGGCAAGACTGAGCAAAAACCCGCGTCCACCCGTAATACGCTCAAGCCGCATGATGCTATGCTGAAGGCCTTTGCGATCCCGCTTGAGAATGTGCGCCGTTAGCAGCATCTCCCACAGCCGAACCGATCGCGGGTACTCGGCAAGAAGAGGCCGCAGTTCGTTTTCAATATCTTCCGTCGCCCCCTCGGTCAACCGGATTGACATGGCCTCAATGCGCAAATCACGCGCCGAAGCACCCGCAGCTTCGGCCCGCGCCAGGTAGTCCCGGGCACCGGAAAAGTTATTTCTGGCAGTTTCAAATTGCACCAGCATCATAATTGTTCGGATGTTGTCGGGATCGCTTTCGAGCATCTTCAGCAGGATATCTTCACTCTCCCCGTGACGGCTCTGATGGAGGTAAAGCGATGCAAGGGTTTCGCGCAGTGCTCCGGTTTTTTCCTGTGGAGCAAGCCCCAACGCCCGCTCAACTTCCAGGGTGGCCAGCGCGGGGTTTCCACCCCTGGCCCAGTGAATTCCCTGTGAAAGAATTGCGCGCGACTGGCGAATAGTACCGTAACGACTCATCAGGCTCACAACATGGGCAGGCTCTCGGCTGAATCGAGACTTGAGCTCCTCATATTTCGCGTCCAACGATTCCGTGTCTTTCGCCTTATAACCACTTTGCACAAGTGTTTTTGCATTCAAAACTGCGCTTACGTTTTCGGGATCCATTGACAGGGCAGCCCGGTATGCCTCGAAAGCCAAGCCAGGATTGTCATGATCCTCCATAAACACACCCAGTTCATTGGCAACAAAAGCCATGCGCCCTTTCAAGTGACTTTGAAAGGCCCGTATGCGGTGGCCTTCAGGGAGAGACGCGTGAAGAGACGGCCCCAGATCCTCCCAGGCCTTGCGATGTTTCTGCATCAATTCATCAAGGTCGACTGCATCGGTTTTTCTTTCCCCTTCAAAAAACAGCACGTTTGGAACCGCTGTGTACCCGGCCTCGCGCCAAAGGTAGGGCGGATACATGATTGCCAGCTCGCGACCTGCATCGCTTTCCCGCTGCAGCCAGGCCTTGAACAGGGGCCTGAGCCCTACCCTGGAAAGGTTTTGAAGCTCGGGGTCTTCAAACTGATCGCTCACATACTCGGCCACATAGCGGTTACGCATAATGCCGAAACTGATTACGCGGGTAGGCATCTCTTTATGACGCAGGATTGACATCAATTGCGCGTCCAGGGCGCCATCGCTGAAAACCCAGGATTTGGTTTTCAACCCTTCTGCCATCACGTTCGCAATTTTATAAATAATTGCAGAGGGGCGTGCATCGGCGGCCTTTGCAGCATGGCGGCCGCCGTAAATAAGCGGAACGAAAAACAAAGCCGGCAGAATAATGCTGAAGATTTTACTCACACTGCCTGCAGAACTATCTTTACCCCAGCCCCACTGGGGATGCGGAAGCAGGAACCAGTAGGCCGCAAGGTAACCGAATGTCCAGGCCGATACCAGGTAGGGAATGACCGGCACACGCTGCCCGCCGGTAATGGTCCAGGGCGCAGAGGGGACATCAAGAAAGATGCTGATGCAAACGCCTGTCACCACCACGTGCAGGGTCAAAAGCGACCAGTCCCCCTGCCGATTCAGAGCGCGCTTGGCAAGTCCCATACTGGTCAGGAACGGGATTCCCGTAGAAAGCAGAATGATAAGCCACCCCTGGCGCGGCATACTGCGGGACAGGGCAACCCACTGATCGCTCCACATCCGCGTATAAATATGCCAGGTGCTCTCAAAATCCTGGTATGCGGCACCCTCCGTGGAGGAGAACAGCATGACTGCAGGAACATAGGCAACCAGCCCAAGTGCAAATGCCCCCAGCATTTTCGACATCAATGCCGTGGTCAGGCGCTCGTCCTCATAGGCCGTATAGAAAAAGGCCACCGCAAAAAGCGGTGCAAAAACGATAAAACCGGGATACTCGACAAAACCCACGCCAAACAGAAATGCAAATATAAACCCGCGAATACTGGATCCATGATAAACCGATGAAAGGAATACCAGGCTGACCGCCAGGAGCAGCAGGATATCAAAAGAGGCCCAATGACAGCGGTTACTGATGCTCCAGAAGCCGACGGACACAGCCAGCATACCTGCTGCCAGCACGCCTCCGATTCGGCTTCCCAGCGCCAGGCAGAGCAGGTTCTCATCATCATTGCGAATAAACAAGGCGAGGCTACGCCGGGTCACCTCGTAAAACAGCCAAATGCTTAGAGCCGATACAAGGGCCGTAAACCGGTTCAAAGCATCCGCAGGATCAACATTCTGAAAAAGAGAAAGCCAGGCATCCGTGGCAAGGAACCACCAGGGATGTGCCGGCGTAAACCGGGGGTAGAGCCCGGAGGTAGACAGGAAAATGGCCGTGGATTCGCCGGGATAAGGTCCGGAGCTTAACGTGGTTCGGTAGAGAACATACGCAGCACATGCGAGCAAAAACCCAATGGCCAGATCAAGCGTTCTGTTTTTCCGTATCCACATGTGTTAGGCATATACAGTAAGGTAGTCCCGTGAACAAACACAAACTCAGTTCAAACCCTGCGCCTGAACACCCCAAGGATGGAGAAGCGGAGGGAGTGCGCCTTCAGCTGATTCTGGCCAGATCCGGCCTCGCCTCCCGGCGGGCTGCGGCTGACATGATTCTCAGCGGACGGGTTACCGTGAACGGCAGGCCGGCCAAAGTTCCGGGTCAAAGGGTTGTGCCCGGCGCTGACATCATAGAGCTTGACGGGAACCCTGTTTCCGGGAGCCCAATCGAAAAGCTAACCATTGCCTACAACAAACCCCGCGGACAAATTTGCAGCCGCAATGCGACCCGCAAAAAATCATACACACATGTTTATGAAACATCAGAATTGATCTATGACCATCTTCCTAAAGAGTTCCAACATCTGCAGACCGCGGGCCGACTGGATAAAGACTCAGAGGGACTGATCATCCTTACGAACGACGGAGAACTTGCGCAACAACTTACCCATCCTCGCTTTGAGCACCGCAAAGAATATGAGGTTGCCGTACGCGGCCATGTTGACCCCGAAACGTTAAAGCGTTTGGGCCGGCCAATTGTGATAAACGGACGTAAAACACAACCGGCTGATATCAGGCTTGCGCCTCGTAAACAGTCCGGGCAAACCGTTATGCGCGTCGCGCTTCATGAAGGCAGGAATCGGCAGATACGCCGGATTTTTGCCCGTGAAAAAATCAGGATTTTAAGACTGAAGCGTGTTCGAATTGGAGCGTTTTCCCTGCCCCGCCTTGAGCCCGGATCTTACAAAGAGCTTACCGCAAAAGAAATCAACGCGCTTACGGATGCTCCGGCGGAATCATTATCGAGCGACAAAGGCAGAAAGACCCGGACGAAGGGAAAGCACGGCATGGACAGTGGCAGGTATCCGGAGTTACGCACGCAAAGGGAAAATACCTTACCAAGCCGGAATAAACCTCAAGGCTAGGCAAACCGGCTTAATTTGGCTTCGCAGCCTGGCGGGATTCGACGATCCCTCTCAACTTTATCTGGCAGGGCGGACAAAGGCCTGTACCAACTTTCTTGTCCTCTTCAACAAGCACGCAAAATGGATTTTGGCAGGGCCCACAACCGGAGAGTTCCGCCGCAGCCGTTACAATCGCGGCCGTTACCAAATGCTCAAAAGACATTTCCCCCGCATCTGCAGCCGTTTGAAGTGCCGCAACGTTTACAATGGCTTCGCTTTTATCATTCGCAAGCACAACCCGGCGATCACCGTCGGCCTCCTGCACACTTATGATCCCGAGAAGATTTTTTGCATCCGACTTTTCCAACCGTACAGATACCCCAAGGCGCGATGAAGCATACTCCGCAAATTTGGGGAAATCCTCCGCGAACAATTGCGTCTTGTTCTGGAGGAGAAAGTACGGTCCATCGTCCTGCTGCGCCACAGGCTCCTTACCATGTGCAAAAATTGTTAAGGCAAGTACAAGGCATGAAGCTAAAAAAGGAAAGCATGATCGCTGCATACGAACTCCCGTCATTGACTCATATAAAAAGGAAAGATCGGATTGCGTCGTTTCGCAACCCGATCTTTTTTGCGTCAGCAATCTTGTTGCCGAATTAGCGCTTCCTGCGACGCCAGGCAATGGTCGCTAGACCCAATGCAAACAGCGCCATCGTTCCAGGCTCAGGGACTACCATGTGAGACCCGGAATCCAAGGGGTTGATGTTAATGACGAGCGATTCGCCCGCGAAGTTGTAGGCATCCGCTGGTGGTTTAGGATCTGCACTTGAATCCGCAAATGTTGACGTGTCCACGATCTGACCGAGCGCAAAGAAGTCTCCCTGCTCTACCACACCGTCTCCGCC
>JABAHO010000193.1_pt1 | contig 10952 bp, 10 predicted proteins | sample 7062071 | NCBI WGS metagenome assembly JABAHO01 (sample SAMN14534356, study PRJNA622989) | marine sediment metagenome | biome: marine biome [ENVO:00000428]; feature: marine pelagic biome [ENVO:01000023]; material: deep marine sediment [ENVO:00002113] | place: India: Gulf of Kutch | collected...
CAGCGGCGGCGGAGCCGACGCGAAGTCCACCGAGTTGGATTCCCAGAGCGGGCCGGACACCGAAGCCACGAGGGTGTCCCCCTGATGCTCTACGCCATCGGTGACATTCACGGCCGACTCGACCGTCTGGATATGCTGCTCGAGGGTCTCGCGCTTTCGGAAGGCGACCGCTTGGTGTTCCTGGGCGACTACATCGATCGCGGACCCGAAGCCAAGGGCGTGATCGACCGGCTTCTCGAGGTGCAGCAACGCTACGAATGTGTCTTTCTCCTCGGGAACCACGAGTCGATGTTTCTCGATTTTCTCGGGTGGCGGGGGAGGCACTATTCCGCGGGCGAAGCCTTTCTCGGAAACGGCGGCGTCGAGACGCTGCTCTCCTACGACTACTTCGAGGTCGGGGAAGATGAGGGTCGCAACATCGAACTTCCCCCCGAACACGAGCAGTTCTACAAATCGCTCCGCCTCACCTACCACGAAGGGGAGTATCTCTTCGTCCACGCCGGTCTCGGGCGCGCGCTCTTGCGCGGCAGCGACCTGCGCTGGGCGCTCCGTCGGGCCCGGACCGAGGAGATTCTCTGGGATCGCTTCGGTTGCGACCTTCCCCACGAGCTCGGGGTGACCGTCGTCTACGGGCACACACCGCGGCAGGACTTTGCCGTGCGCTGGAACACGCCCTTCAGCATCGGGATCGACACGGGCGCGGTCTACGGCGGACCGCTCACCGCGATCCGGCTACCCGACGAGACGATCTTTCAGGCCGGGGACGACGGGTTCGCCGAGTCGGAGGACCGGCCCGAGCTGTGAGCTCGGCGTTCCACGTCGGGAATCCGCAGGCGCGCACCCGACTGGAGCTTCCCAAAATCGAGCGTGGGGTTGTAGTCGCGCAGCAGCCACAGCGGAATCCCATAGCGGCTGCGCGAGATCTCCCAGAGTGTTTCACCGCGCCGCATCACGTGTTCGCGGGTGCCGGTGATCGCGTGGGTCTCGAGAAACGCCACGCGGAGTGCACGGTGGTGGGCCAGCCGCCGGGTCCGGAAGGTGGCCTCGTCGACTCTCGAGAGATCGAGTTCGACCCGTCGGCCGATCACGAGATCGCTCTTTCCGCGCATCCCGTTGCGACGCCGGAGACTCTGAGTGCTGACTTCGAGCCAATCGGCGTAATGGCCGAGCGTTTCGTCGGGTTGCACCGTGACGCGACCCTCGTCGAGGTCCCATCGCGCCGGATTGGCATGGAGCAAGCTGTCGACGTCGCCGCGGACCGGGCTGGCCGCGAGCGCTGGCGTCTCGTTGGCCTCCGGGGCGGTCGCTGTGGCCTCCGTCTCCTGCGCCGCCGGGGCTCCGGGGGCGATCGGCGGGGGCGCCGGCGTCTCCACGACGAGCGTCTGCGTCGGAGTCGCTGTCTCGGCGGAGATGCGCTGCGCCGGAGTCGCCGTCTCGGCGGAGACGCGCTGCGCCAGTGTGGCGTTCTCGGTGGGAGCAGTGGGTTTCGCCGGCTCGGCCATCGCGAGCGCCGGCGGATCTTCCTGTGGCGTCGTTCCGGCGTCGCTGCGCGGCTGCGGGGCTGACGGCGTCGTTTCGCTATCGGCGATGCGTGCGGATGCGGCGGCCGGTTCGGCGCTCCGTGTCGGCGCTTCGATGGCTTTCGCGGGGTCGCCACTCGGCACCTTGAGAACCTGGCCCACATAGATGCGGTTCTTGTTCCGCAGCCCGTTGGCGGCGGCGAGTTCGCTCGGTGTCGAGCCGACGCGGCGGGCGATGGCGTCCAGGGTCTCGCCGCGGCGTACGCGGTACTCCGTGCCTTCCCACGCCGGCTGCACGGCGACGGCGCGACCGGGCCGGAGCGCCACGCGGTCGGCCGGGTCGTCGGGAAGCCGCAGGCGCTGACCGGCGCGAATCCGGTGGCGGCTGCGCAGGTCGTTGAGGCTCATCAGGGTGTTCTGGCTGACGCCGTAGCGGCTCGCGATCGTCGAGAGCGTCTCGCCCCGCCGCACCCGGTGGTAGCGATCGCGGGTCTGACGATCGAAGCGCTCGCTGCTGGGCAGTGCCGCGAGCTTCTGAGCCGCGCTGCCGGGGCCGAGTGCCGGAGGCACGCGCAACGCGAAGTTTTTCGGGACTCGCTTCTGGCCCGACCAGATGGCGCTGCGCAGCGAGGGATTCAGCTGTTTCAGGAGCGCCACCTCGATTCCGAAGGCCTTGGCGATCGAGGCGCCCGGGTAGTAGGCGTCGAGCACGACGGTTTCGATGCGCTCGGGGTCGTCGTAGGAGAAGGGGCCGAAGTAACGCTCCGGGTTGCGGTTGATGTCGCGCGCCGCGAGGNNAGTTCCGGGATGCGAAGCCAAAGGTGCGGCTTCGGTATTTCTCGATGATGACGTCGATGTCGCTCGTCCCGAGCCGGCGCTTGGCCCGGCGCATCCCCGCCGCCCCGTGGTTGTAGGAGGTAATCGCGAGGGGCCAGGTCCCGGTGATCTCGTGGTTTGCTTTGAGAAGTTTCGCCGCGGCCACGGTGGCGATGAAGGGATCCATCCGCTCGTCGATGGCCGAATTGACGGTCATGAAGCGGCGGCCTGTGGAGCGCGTGAACTGCCACAAACCGGCCGCGCCCACCTTGGAGTAGGCGCGCGGGTTGAACGAACTCTCGACGTGGGNNGCGGAGAAGATCTCGTGGATGTGATTGCGCCAGCGACCGGAGCGGATCACACCGTCGCGGAATTTGTCGGCCTGACCCCGCTGGAACCGAACCCGACCCGCGGCGTCGCGGAGCGTCTTGTTGGATACGCCCTCGGGCCAGAGCGCCAGGACGCGCTGCTCCACTTCACTCAGACCGGTGCGCTTTCCGGTGGCGAGGGAGCGAAGCGCCGCTTTGTAGCGCTTCTTCGCCTTCGCGATGCGGCGCTCGCGCGTCCGCCGCGAGAGATTCTGTGGCACCACCACGCGTTCATAGACGACGCCCAGGTGGCGGTTGTCGTGGAGCAGGCCCGAGTTCGTGGGGACCTCGGTGTAGACACGGGTCCAGAACGAGACCATCGGCTCGATGGCCGCGGGGCGGGGGAAAATCTCCGCGCCGGCCCGAGCCGGCGGTAGGGCCAGCACCCCAACCAAGAGGACGTAGAACGCAGTGAGCAGTCGCATGGGTCGGTATTGCATCGGCAACCAAGGGGCAGGACTGAAACGATCCCGGGCTCTCGGACTCAGCGTTTTCGGCGCTTTTTTCGGTCTTTGCGCGCCTGCTTCCGCTTGCGCTTGGCGTGCTGGCGCTTCTTCATCACGGTTCCGGCGGACATGCGCTGTGCGCTGCCCCCGGCTCCGAGCAGGCTCGGATCGAAGCCGCCCGCACCGGCGCCCGCGAGCCCGCCGCCCGGGCCCATCGGCAGGCCCGGCAACCCTCCACCGGAGCCCAGGGCCGTCATCATCTCCCGCATCTGCTCGAAGCGCTTCACCAGGTCGGAGACCTCGCTCTGGAGGCGCCCGCTCCCCCGGCTGATCCGGCTCGCCCGGCTGCGATCGATGATTTCGGGCCGCTGGCGCTCGCCGGGCGTCATCGATTGGATCATCGACTCGACCTTGCCGAGCTCCCGCTCGTCCACCTGGCTCGCCATCTGCCCGAAGCCCGGGAGCTTGCCGAGGACGTCCCGCAGGGGGCCCATCTTCTGGATCGTGCGCAGCTGCTTCAGCAGGTCGTCCATGCCGAACTGGCCGCGAAGGAGCCGCTCCGCGTCCTCCTCGGCCTCCTTCTCGTCGACGACCTCCTCGAAGTCCTCGACCAGGCCGACGATGTCGCCCATCCCGAGGATGCGCGAGGCGAGGCCCTCCGGGCGGAAGGCCTCGAGCCGGTCGAGCGCTTCCCCCGTCCCGAGAAATTTGATCGGGACCCCGGTGACGTGCTTGATCGCGAGTGCGGCGCCCCCACGGGCGTCGCCATCCAGTTTGGTGAGGACGAGGCCGTCGAGGTCGAGGCGCTCCGAGAAGGCCTGGGCGACGTTCACCGCGTCGCGACCCATCAGGGCGTCGCAGACCAGCAGCGTGTTCGCCGGCTCCACCGCCTCGGCCACCGCGTCGAGCTCGGCCATCAGCTCGTCGTCGATGGCCAGGCGGCCCGCGGTGTCGTAGACGATGGCGTCGTGGCGGTCGGCGCGGGCCCGTTCGCGGGCGCTGCGGCAGATCTCGACCGCACCCAGCGACGCGTCGGCATGGTGCACCGGAATGTCGATGCGCTCGCCCAGTTGCCGGAGCTGCTCGATCGCCGCCGGTCGGTGGACATCGCCCGCCACGAGGAGCGGTCGGCGCCCCTGGCGCTCCAGGTGAGAGGCGAGCTTGGCCGCGACCGTCGTCTTGCCCACGCCCTGGAGGCCGAGGAGGAGCACGGAGATCGCGCCCTGGCGGTCGCGCGAGAGTTTGGTGTCGACGGGCCCCATCAGCGCCTCGAGTTCGTCCTGACAGATGCGAACNNAACGAAGTGCTGGCTGGGGCTGACACGGACCGTCTTGCCCTGCTTGTCGCGGATCCGCGTGCGGACCTTTTCGCCGAGCGAGCGCTCGCGCACGCGGTCGAGAAAGGCGCGCACGACTTCGAGATCGACGTCGGCTTCGAGCAGGGATTTGCGGACGTCGCGCAGGGCTTCGCCGACGTTGTCCTCGTCGAGGGCGCGGACCCCGCGCAAGCGATCGCGGGCGGCGTCGAAGCCTCGGGTCAACGTTTCGAGCATCGGCGCAGAATAGAGGATGGGGCGTGGGCCTGCTCCGCCTTCACGCCGGGTGCGGCGCGCGCCGGCTCGTGCTAGAGCGGGGCGATGTTTCGACGGGTCCTCGTCGCCAATCGCGGTGAAATCGCCCGACGCGTGATGGCGGGTTGTCGCGCGCTCGGTCTCGAAACCGTCGCCGTCTATTCGGAGGCGGACGCGGAGGCTCTTCACGTGCGCGATGCCGACCGCGCGATCGCGATCGGTCCGGCGCCCGCACGCGATTCCTATCTGCGGACCCAGGGCATACTCGAGGCCATCGCCGAGAGCGGCGCCGACGCGGTTCACCCCGGTTACGGCTTCTTGTCCGAGAACGCCGAATTCGCGCGGGCGGTCGCGGCGGCGGGGGCGACCTTCGTGGGCCCCTCACCGGAGGCGATCGAAGCCATGGGCCACAAATCGCGCGCGCGCGCCGCGATGGAGGCCGCGGGGGTCCCGGTGGTTCCGGGCTCCCCACTTCTGGCGGACGTCACCGAGGCCGAACGGCACGCCGAACAGGTGGGCTTTCCACTCATGGTGAAGGCGGCCGCCGGCGGCGGCGGGATCGGGATGGTGCCCTGCCAGGACGCCGACGCGCTCGAGCGTGCCTTCGAGAGCGCCGCGCGCAGGGCGGACAGCGCCTTTGGAGACGCGTCGCTCTATCTGGAGCGCCTGGTCTCGCCGGCTCGGCACATCGAGGTGCAGGTCGCCGCGGACCGGGCGGGGAACACCGTCCACCTCTTCGAACGCGAGTGCTCGGTGCAGCGCCGCCACCAGAAGNNGAGCCCCCGGGTCGATGCCGCGCTTCGGGCTGAGCTCGGGGCGGCGGCGATCCGCGCGGCGCGCAGCATCGACTACGCCACGGTGGGGACGGTGGAGTTCCTGCTGGACGCCGACGGCGCCTTCTACTTCATGGAGATGAACACCCGGCTCCAGGTCGAGCACCCGGTGACCGAGTGGATCACCGGGGTCGACCTCGTCGCGCTGCAGTTGCAGTTGGCGGCGGGGGAGTCGCTGCCCTTCGGCCAGGACGAGCTGCGCCAGCGGGGTCATTCGATCGAGATGCGGATCTATGCCGAGAATCCGGACAAGAACTTTTTCCCTTCGCCCGGAACGATCGAGACGCTGTCCTGGCCCGAGGGCGACGACATACGCGTCGATACCGGGGTCGAAACGGGCACGGTGGTCACCCCGCACTACGATCCGCTGCTCGCGAAACTCATCGTGCGCGGCGACACACGCGAGGCCGCGATCGAGACCGGTCTGCGCGCGCTCGCCGACACACAGATCGAGGGCCTCCATACCAACCTCGCGATCCACACCGAAATCCTCGACCATGCGCGGTTTCGCGGGGGCGAGGTGGACACTGATTTCTTGAGCGAGCTGATTGCGGCCCGTTCTACCTGAGGGATGCCATGGCGACCGAAGTGGAAGCGCAGATCACGGGAAATATCTGGAAGATCGAGATGCACAGCGGCGACGCGATCTCGGAAGGGGACATCATCCTCATCATGGAGTCGATGAAGATGGAGATCCCCGTCGAGGCGCCCTGCGCCGGCAAGCTCGCCGAGATCAAGGTGGCCGAGGGCGACAACGTCGAGGAAGGCCACGTTCTCGCCGTCATCGAGTGAGCGGCCGTTGAGCCGGCTGCNNGAAGAGGCGGCCATCCTCGCGGTGATCGACGGGTAGCCGTGGCGACAGCCGTCGACACACCGCCCGAGGGCGCGCTTCGGCTGCGTCTGCTCGAACGCAGAGACCGCGACGAGGCACTCGCGGCCCTGCGGCCCCGCTCGCGGGACAATCTCTTCCTCCTCGATCTCGTCGACCGCATCGGCCGCTCGAGCCGGCGCGCGCAGGGCGTGGAGGTGGAACCCGCGGTGCTGGGGGTGTGGGAGGAGGGGCGTTTTGTCGGGGCCGCCTCGCTGCGCCCGACGGTGGCGTTTTCGGTCGGGCTCTCGGGTCGGGCGCTGGCGCTCGCGATCGAAGCGGTCTCGCGACTCGCCAGCGGGCTCATCCGGAGCGAGCCCGCGCAGGTCGAAGCATTGTGGCGCGGCCTCGCCGAGGCCGGGCGCCGCGCCCTCGTCGATCGTCGCGAGCGCGTGCTGTGTGTCGATCGAGACGCCGCGCTCCCGGCACCCCCGGTGACCGCCGGAATCGACGTGCGCGAGGCCCATCTCGCAGACCTCGACGCCCTCGTCGACGCGGCGCGCGCGAGTCTGCGGGAGGAGGGTCGGCCCGATCCCTATCTCAGTGACCCTCACGGGTTTCGCCGCTGGGTCCGCAATCGCTTGCCCCGGGCGTTGGTCGCCGAAGACGCGGGACGCGTTTCCTTCGTGGGCTATTCCGATGTGATGCTCACCGAGGGGTGGTTGCTCCAGGGGGTGTACACCTGGCCGGCCTTTCGCCGCCGGGGGATCGGCCAAGTGGGCGTGGCCGCGCTCTGCCGCCGCGCCTTTGCGGCGGGCGCCGAACACGTGCAGCTCTCGGTCGTCGAGGGCAACGAGCAGGCCTTCCGTCTCTACGAACGGCTCGGCTTTACCCCGAGCGGGGAACTCCGCACCCTGCTTTTCGCCCCGCCAGAACGCTAGGCTCCCTCCATGGCTCTTCTTCGCGACAAAGTCGCCATCGTCACCGGGGCCGGCGGCGGAATCGGTCGCGCCCACGCCCTCGCGCTCGCGGAGGCGGGTGCCGCGGTCGTCGTCAACGACCTGGGCGGTGCCCGGGACGGTAGCGGGGGCGGTGCCGCGATGGCGGACAGCGTCGTTGCCGAGATCGAAGCCGCCGGCGGGAGGGCCGTCGCAAACTACGACTCGGTGGGAAGTGTCGAGGGTGGCGAGCACATCGTGCGGGCCGCACTCGACACCTACGGTCAGATCGACTGCGTCGTGAACAACGCGGGGATTCTCCGCGACAAGACCCTGGCGAAGATGGACGAAGGCCAGTGGGATGCCGTGATCGAGGTGCACTTGAAGGGCACCTACAACGTGACGCGCCCGGCTTTCCTCCACATGCGGGAGCGCGGCGCCGGTGGGTCGATCATCAACACGTCCTCGACTTCCGGTCTCGAGGGAAACTTCGGGCAGACGAACTACGGCGCCGCAAAGGCCGGGATCGCCGGCTTCACCCGCTGTCTCGCCCTCGAGGGTGAAAAACACCGGATCCGCGTGAACGCCATCGCGCCCGCAGCGCTCACCCGCATGACGGAAGATCTTCCGGGTGCCCAGAGCGATCGATTCCAGCAGATGGTGCCCGAGCACATCGCCCCCCTCATCGTGTACCTCGCGAGTGATCTCTCGCGGGAGGTGACGAAGCGGATCTTCTTCATCGGCGGCGGTCGCATCAGCGAGATGCGGATGGTGCGCGCTGAAGGCGTCCGCAAGGAGAGCGGCCTCTGGACAGCGCAGGAAATCGCCGACCAGATCGACACGATCCTGGAGTAGCGGCCGGCCTCCGCGACCCCCTGTCGGGGATGCAGGGCCGCTTCAATCTCTTCGCGCGCGGATTTGCGCGCCGGTTCTTTCGCGACATCGCACTGGACGACGCGACCGTCGCGCGCTTGCGCGAGCTCGAGGACAAGGGCGCGGTGGTGTACGCGATGCGCTACGCGAGCCGCCTCGACTACTTCCTGATGAACGCGCTCTTCCTGCGCCACGGCCTGCGCGGCTCGCTCTTCGCCAACGGCATCCGCTTCGACTACTACGGCCCCTTGTGGTCGGCGCTCCGCACGCGGGCGCGCTTCTTCAAGAGCGGCGACCTCTGGCGCCGCGGGGTCGACCGCGTCCCCATCTCCGAGGTGATGCGCCAGGGCCGCTCTCTGTTCGTGTTCTTGCGCGCGGAACGCCTGCGCGCGTGGTTGCGCGGGCGGCGCCATCTGGCCGCGCTCCCCCGCGCCGACCGCGAGATCCTCGGGCGCGCGCTCGAATGGGCCGAGGAGGGCGGCGCCGTCACCGTCGTTCCGGTGGCGCTCTTCTGGCGCAAAGGCCCCCGCAATCAGCGTCGCTTCTTGAATCTCGCCTACGGCGCCCCCACCCGCCCGAGCGATTTCGCCAAGGTCACCGCCTTTCTCATGAATTACAGAAGCCTCGCGGTGAAGGTGGGTGACGGCATCGACCTGCGGGCCTTCATGGACGCGCGACGCGGCGAAGACCGCGAGAGCCTGGCGCGCACACTGCGGCGGGCCGTGATGATTCCGCTCTCGCGGGAGGAGAAGATCGTCGAGGGCCCGTCGCTCCGGCCGCGTCACAAAGTGGCCGAGCGGGTCCTCGGGGCGAGTCGGGTCGAGGCGGCGATCGAAGCGCGCACCTCCGAGCACGGCAAGCGGCGCAGCATCGAGGCGGCGCGCGCATCCGCCGAGTCGATGTTCCACGAGATCTCTGCGTCGATGAACTCGACCTTCCTCGCCATCTTGAACGCGGGGGTGACGGCGCTCTTTGGCCGTCTCTTTCAATCGATCGAAACGTCGGGTCTGGAGCGCGTCGCGGCGGTCGCCGCGCGGAACCCGATCGTGCTGGTCCCGAGCCACCGCTCCTACTTCGACTTCCTGATCCTCTCCTGGCTCTTCTACAAGCACTACATGGTGCCGCCGCACATCGCGGCGCGGGAGAACATGGCCTTCGGCCCCTTCGGCTACATCTTTCGCCGGGCCGGCGCCTTTTTTCTGCGGCGCTCCTTCGACGACGACCTCTACAAAGAGGTGTTTCGCTCCTATGTCTCCTATCTCGTGCGCGAGGGCTTCCCGCAGGAGTTCTTCATCGAGGGCGGCCGTTCGCGTACCGGGCGGACCCTCGCACCGAAACTGGGGATGCTGGGCTGGAATATCGACGCGTTCCTCGACTCCGGCCGACGCGATCTCTTCTTCGTCCCCGTCTCGATTACCTACGAACGTCTCGTTGAGGAGAGCGCGATGCTCTCCGAACTCGCGGGGCAGGGGAAGCAGGACGAAAACCTGCGCGGGCTGTTGCGGGCGCGCAAAGTGCTCCGTCGACGTTGGGGCAGCGCCACGATCCAGTTCGACACGCCGATCTCGACGGCGGACGCGATGGGGGCGCGGCGTTCCGCGATGGCCGCCGAGGACGGCGGGGAGCTTCGACGGGCCTTCGTAGCCGAACTCGGCAACCGCATCGTGGAGCGCATCAACGCGCGGAGTGCCGCCAACGCCACCTCGGTGGCGGCGGCCGTATTCCTCGGCGCCGCGCGCCCCGGATTGCTCCACCACGACCTGTGCAACCGCATGCGCGAGCTGGTCGAGCTGCTGCGTGTCTGCGGCGCGGAGCTCACCCCGGCGCTCGAGGCCGACCTCCCCGACTTCGGAGATTCGGTCGCATTCCTCAAGCGCAGCGATCTGATCGAATCGCTCGAAGACGAGCGCGGCGAGATTCTCTACTTCGACGACGCCAAGCGCCGCGCGCTCGACATCTACCGCAACTCGATTCTCCACTTCCTCGCGCCCGCGAGTTTCATGGCGCGCCGCTTGCGCAGCCCCGCCACCCGCGACGAGCTCCACGACGACCTGGCCTTCTGGGCGGATCTCTTCTACCACGAGTTCTTCGTGCCGACCGAGCAGGCGCTGGGCGCCCAGTTCGACGCGACCCTGCGACATTTCGAGCGGAGCGGAATGGTCGACGCACACGAGGGTCGTTTCCGGGTCGCCGAAAAGGGCCACGCTTCGCTGCTCACCCTCGAACTGCAGACGCAGGGCCTTCAAGAGGCCTACCTCGCGGCGTTCCGCGCGGCGCAGGCGATCGGCGAGCCCACCCCGCAAAAATCCCTCGAGCGTGTCGCGGCAGACGCGTTTTCGCGGAGCGAACTCCTGGGGGAGATTCGCAGCCCGGAAGTGGCGAGCCGCGCAACCTTCGGCAACGCCTTCGACGCACTCGCGCGGCGCGGGGTGCTCGCCCGTCGTCGCGAAGGGCGCGAGACACTCTACGCGCGCGGCGAGGCCTTCGACGACCTCGCGGCACTCACGACGCGGCTGGCAGGGGGTCTCGGGGACCGGTAGGCTCGCGAGCCCCATGGACCCCCTCGACGCGCTCGATTTCGAGAAAGGCGGCGGTCTCGTCACCGCGATCGCGCAGGACGCCGACACCGGCGAGATCCTGATGGTCGCGCACATGAACGAGGAGACGCTGCGAGAGACCTTCCAGCGCGGCCAGGTGGTGTACTGGAGCCGCTCTCGCGGTGTGTGGCGCAAGGGCGAAGAGAGCGGGAACGTCCAGATCGTCAAGAGCATTCACATCGA
>JABAHO010008463.1_pt1 | contig 10929 bp, 14 predicted proteins | sample 7062071 | NCBI WGS metagenome assembly JABAHO01 (sample SAMN14534356, study PRJNA622989) | marine sediment metagenome | biome: marine biome [ENVO:00000428]; feature: marine pelagic biome [ENVO:01000023]; material: deep marine sediment [ENVO:00002113] | place: India: Gulf of Kutch | collected...
AGTCTAGAGGTGCAGAAATGACTGCAATGGATCAACGCGGGCGCGCCGGGATGCAGTTCCTTGGCTCGCTGCAGGTTTATTCGTCGGGGCCGCTACTCGAAGAGGCGCAACGGCAGTTCGACGCCCTTCCGGAATCGGATGGCATTGATGCGAGTTTCGCGGAGCCGGGCGATCAGGACGCATGGGCACACCGCGTCGAGGACGCCAGCAGGGCGGCCGACAAGTGTGTCTCCTACCGCTTCAACAGGCTTTACCAGCGCTACGTCGCCGAAGAGAACTGGGTACGNNCGGTCGATGATGGCCGTGGAACGCAATCGGGACGCGTTCGCCAGTCAGTTCGGTCGTCGCGACGTCGAGCCGAACGAGAGGCTGGTTCTCGACCCGGACCTCGAGATACCCGAGTATTTCGAGGGCGTCGAGTGGCATCTGCAGCCGGGCGGCTGGGACGGCTACGACCTGACATCGGCGATGTTCCTGACGGGCATCTTCCCGTACGTCTTCAGCCGTGGCGGTTTCGCCGCCGTCGCTGTCGACGACGACATCCGCGCCCAGCGGCGCGAGGTGCTGAGCCAGTTCCGGCACGAACCCCGTCGCGTGTATGACGTGGGCTGCGGCGGTGCCGGGACGCTGGGGATCATGCGGTCCATGTACCCGGACGCGGAGTTGACCGGCGGCGATCTTTCCGCGCAGCTTCTGATCGACGGCCACGCCATTAGCGAAGCCATGGGCTGGAATATCACGTTCCGGCAGGAAAACGGTACGTCGGTCGCACAACCGGACGCTTCCGTCGATGCTGTCATTTCGTACGCGGTACACCACNNGTACACCACGAAATGCCCCAGGACGTGACACGCGAGGTGCTGGCCGAGATGTTCCGCATCCTCGAGCCCGGCGGCGAAATGGTCATTTCCGATCCCCCTCCGTTCCGCGCAGTGCCGCCGCTTACGGCCGCGATACTGGAGTGGGAAACCGACGGCCGGGCCGAGCCTTTCTTCACCGAGGCGGGGCTGCTCGACCTCACCGAGGCCATGCGCGAAGTGGGCTTCGTCGATGTCGAGGAATACGCGCTTCAGGAACAGGGATACCCGTGGGTCACGCGGGGCCGCAAGCCGGACTGAGAACAGATCATGACAAGAACGACAAGACGACCGGAACGACCGAACCTGAGTACGCAGGAAATGGAGACGATGGCCCGCTCACAGACCGAGCTGATGTCCGAGCTCTGGATACTGCGTGACCGGGTCACGATACTCGAGCACCTGCTGACCGAGGCCAATATCCTCGAAGAAGGACAGCTCGATCAATTCGAGCCGCCCGAAGCGCTCGCTGCCAAATTGCGTGAGGACAGCGACGCGTTCGCGGCCCGCATCGTGGGTGCCGGGCACCGACAACAGTACACGGTGGAGGGTCTCAAGAAAGGTGCCGCGCTGGCGGTATCGGGACTCGACAAGGAAGAGGAAGACTGATGGATATCCAATTACGCCAGCGAGGACGCTCGACGATCGATTTCGCAGCCGAGCTGGGCGGCTTCGCCGGCCGGCTGTCGGGCACCGTCAACGAACGCGTGGATCAGATGACACTGGCCGACAACCTCGACCAGCGTCTGGCACAGGTCGAAAACGAACTCGCCGACTATCTGCCCCACATCTACACGCGGCGCCTGGCGGAGTGGTCCTCGACCCATCACGGTGTCATCACGAAGGATGCCTTCGAGGAAATACGGGACGAGATGGAGCCCCAGTTCGAGGCGCTGCGGTCCGGCCCCACGCAGATCGAGGCCAATCCCGACTGCGAGATTCCCGAGTACTGGGTCGGCGTCGATTTCCATCGCACGACCGGCGGGTGGGTCCGTGAGGACCAGGGCTTCATCCACGGCGAACTGATCCACCCGCGATATGTCGCCAAGAACTATCCGGGCATGATCTTCCAGCAGCGTGCGCAGGTACTCGGCGAACTCGGCGATCGCAAATACGAGCGCATTTTCGAAATGGGCACGTCGTCGGGTCACTACACCCTGGCCATCGCCTCGACCTATCCGGACGCGAGCATCACCGGTTGCGACCTGGCGATACCNNCGCGTTGCCAACGAACGCAACCTCGAGTGGCGCCTGATACAGGCGCCGGCCGAAGCCACCGGCCTCCCGGATGCGAGTTTCGACCTGGTCACGTCGTACATCATCCTGCACGAGATGCCGGAATCGGCTAATCGCGCAGTCTTCAAGGAAGCGTTTCGTCTGCTGGAACCGGGCGGCACGGTCCTGATGTCCGATGTGCGCCCGTACCGCGACCTGACGAAGACGCAGGTCTGGCGTGCCGAACACATCGCGCAGCACGGTGGAGAACCCTACTGGCGCGAGGCAGCGTCACTGGACCTCGCCGAAGTCGCCCGCGAATGCGGATTCACGGACGCGAAGAGCTACGGCCTGGGCGAAATGCACTATCCCTGGGTAACAATCGCAACGAAGCCGGAATGACCGAGATGAGCGAATCGAGTGCCGACAAGGAAGCGATGTTCGAGATCCTGATGAACACCATTCAGGAACTCTGGGTCGTGAAGGACCGCCAGGCCGTAATCGAGAAAGCTCTCGAGGAGCGCGGTATCGACATCACCGACAACGTGGAACGCTATCAGCCGGACGCTGCGTTCGAGAAGGCGCTCGCCGCAGAGCGGCAGCGCTTCCTGGCAGGCATCCTGAAACCCGTCGCAAGCGACGACTGACCTGCCATCGCGAGGCCCGCCGTGCCGCAAGGAATCCTGCGCCCCGGCGAGGGCGACTTCCAGTTCCACGTTCCGGTCGTCGTTGTCGGCGGCGGCGGATGCGGACTCTGCGCGGCGCTGGCTGCTCACCAGGGTGGCGCCGAGGTGCTCGTGCTCGAACGCGACGCATCCGCGCTCGGGACAACGGCTATGTCGACCGGGCTCATCCCCGGTGCAGGTAGTCGATTCCAGGCGGAAGCGAACATCGAGGACAGCCCCGAGCTTTTTGCCAAGGACATCATGGCGAAGACGCGGGGCGAAACGGATCCTGACATCGCTGCCGCGCTCGCCGCGGAATCAGCCGCAACGGTGGAGTGGCTCGCTGATTGCGGCGTGCCGCTCTCGCTCGTAGATACGTTCCTCTATCCCGGCCATTCGGTCATGCGCATGCATGGGACACCCAACCGGACCGGCGCGGAGTTGATGGGCAGCCTGAGCCAGGCCGTCGATCGCGCCGGCATCAGCGTACTGACGGAGGCACAGGTCACGCACCTCTTCGCTGGCTCAGACCGTCGCGTCCGCGGCGTGCGCTGCGCCCGACCGGACGGCAGTATCGAGGACGTCGGCTGCGACGTTCTGATACTGGCGTGCTGCGGCTTCGCGGGCGACCCCGATATGGTGGCCGAGTACATACCCGAAATCGTCGGCGCCGAGTTTTTCGGACATCCCGGCAACAAGGGCGACGCGATCCGCTGGGGCCAGTCGCTCGGCGCCGCCATCGAGGACATCCACGCTTACCAGGGTCACGGTGGACTGGCGGCCGGTCGCGGCATCCCGATACTCTGGCCCGTCATCATGGAGGGCGGATTCCAGGTCAATGCGGCCGGNNTTCCGAGCAGGCGGTCGAGGTCGTCGCACAGCCCGGACACGTGGCCTGGACCATCTATGACCTGCGGTTGCACGAACTGATGCTGGAATTCGACGACTATCGCGACGCCGTGGACGCTCGCGCGATACGAAGCGCCGAGACCGTGTCAGGCTTGGCCGAGGAACTCGGACTGCCGGCCGCAGCATTGGCGCGGACGGTGGAAGACGCCGCCGCACACACACGGTCGGGCGAACCGGACGACTTCGGCCGGCGCTTCGCGGACCGCCCGGTGCTCACTTCGCCGTACTACGGCGTAAAGGTCCAGGGCGCGCTATTCCATACGCAGGGCGGCCTTAAGGTCGCGGCGGACGGCCGTGTGCTCGACGAGGACGGCGCGCCGCTGCCGAACCTCTACGCTGGCGGCGGCGCAGCGCGAGGCATCTCGGGCCCGTCCTGCTGGGGCTACATGGCGGGTAATGGCCTTTTGACCGCCACCACCTTCGGGCGACTGGCCGGCACGGCCGCAGCAAGACTCACAGAAAGCCCGGCCTGAGCAATAACGCGAGCGCGTCCTAACGCGGCTGCGGCGTCGGGCGCTCCTCGCCCGGTTGCCATTGAATGCCTGCCAGGATCGTGTTGGGCAGGAAACTATTGTCCCACTCGGGTTCCGCAGGCGGCCGGTTGCCGACCCGCAGAATGACCAGGTCGGCGGCCGGCACTACATAGACAACCTGGTTGGAATTGCCGTCGAAGAGAAAGAGGTCTTCGGCAAGGTACGGCTCGGTATGCAGGTTGCGGCCGATCTCGATTTCCGGATTGGCGGCGCCGCGACGCTCGACGTACTGACCGGCGACATAAAGGCCCATGCCAGCGTGCGGATTCTGGGGCGTAGCCGTACGCATTTCGGCGACGTAGCCGTCGGGCAACATCTGCTCACCCTCCCATGTTCCGTCCCGGAGCAGCAAGATAGCGAGCCTCAGCCATGCTTCGGCCGGCAATAGTATGCAACACCCGCCGTGCGCGAGTCCGCCCGGTCGATTGACCCAGATATCGCCGCCCGGCGCACCGACCGGCGCGAGCACCTCGTCGGACACCCACTGCCCATAGCGCACGCCTGTGGCGCGCTCGATGACGAGCGGGACGAGTTCGGAATTGGCGTTGGAGTACTCGTATCGACTGCCCGGTTCATGCGTCAGCGGATAATCGTTAACGATGACCTCACCATGCCTCGGATGCAGGTAGGCGCGATTGAGTATGTCGTCCGCTGTCAGTGCGAGTGCCTGCGGCAGCAGACCGGTCCGCATGTCGAGAAGGTGGCGCACGAGGATCTTGTCCTTCGGCGTGCCCTGCCACTCGTGTACGAAGTCGGAAACAGGCTGGTCCAGGGACTGGATATGCCCGGCGAGAATCGCCCGCCCGATGGCAATGACCGTGATCGGCTTGGCGAGCGACCGCGAGATAATCAGCGTGTCGGGGGTCGTGTCGCCAAAATACGCAACCCGCTCGACCACACCGTTGCGCCACACGATGAGCGCCTGAGAGTTCGCCGCCTCGGCGTAAGCCACCGCCGCGTCGAGCGCTTCCTCCGCGATCGTGCTCTCGCCCTCGGCAACCATTGGCCAGGGCTGCGCATCCGGGAATCCGGCAACCGGCTCCAGCGGATCGTAGGAACCGAGCCCCGCCCCCGCCGCTCCGGCACTAAGCGCCTCGAAGCGCGCCATGTAGAGCGCCTCGTCCTCGGCCGAGTAACGCGAAGGTGCCTCGACCGCCGCGTCCGGGTCAGCGCTTTCGTCCGGCGCCGGACTGCAGGCCGCGAGCATGGTGAGGGCGGCCACCCGGAAAAGCCCGCTGATTTGGTCGCTCATGTGATGGTTCCTTCGGTCCAGGGGTGCCGGACGGCACCGTTGGTATGGGATCATAGCAACGGCGCCGCGTAATACCCGATAGCGCCAATCTGCATGCTCATGGAGTGACACGACGATGACACAGTGGCTCGTTGCAGGCGCTGGCGCCGCAGGCCTGGTCCATGCCCGCTCGATTCTCCGTATCCCCGACGCCGGGTTAGTCGGCCTCGTNNCGTCCCTCGGCGACACGCCGGTGTTCCCGACCCTCGAGGACGCACTCGCAAGATCCGCACCGGACGCCGTGATCATCGCCACGCCGAATCACACCCACCGTGCGCTCGCGGCCACTGCGGCAGATGCCGGTATAGCCGTGCTCTGTGAGAAACCTGCGGGCCGTTCGTCTCGAGAAGCCGAGGCCATGATCGCCACCGCCAGATCTGCGGGCACCCCGCTGGGCATCGTGCTCAACCAGCGCTTCTGCCGGTACTCAGCCTGGCTCAGGCAGCTCATCGCGGACGGCCTGCGTGTGAAACACATCGGATTCGACGTTCGCATGCCCCCGCTCGGCGGATGGCAGATGGATCCGGACCGTTCGGGTGGCGGACTCTTTCGTCTGATCGGCGTGCACTACGTGGACCTCATGCGCTGGTGGCTCGGCGAACCCGCAGCGGAAATCGTCGAAATCGACGCCCGGATGTCGGGCGGTCCGGCGGAAACGGAGATCGACGTCGCGTACGGATTCCCGGGCGGCGTGACGGCGACGCTCACCATCGGCCCGGTGACCGAGTCGTCGGGTGCGGGCGTGTCGTGCGCTGTCGACACGGAGCGGGGCAGCGTGCGTTTCGCCGGCCACCGGATCGTCGATGCGGCTTCGCTGCCGGAGCCGCCGGCGGCCGAGGCCGTGATCGCCGATCAACCCTTCGGTCCCGGCCACGCAGCCCTGCTCGTGGAGGCAACCGTGTCGCTGCGCGAGCAAAATGAATTTCCGGTCAGCCTCGCGGCGGCGTTACCGACCCTGACGCTCGTCGACCGCACCTATGAAGCGGCCAGCCGACCCGTATCACATAGTGAATAGTCGATCTGCGGGCATGACGTACCCACGAGTGCCTGTAGTATCGTCGTTACAGGCCATGGGAGAACGATATGCCACATCCGATGATGCCCGAATCGAACCACGACGAGGCCGCCGAGCAGCAGTTCGTCGTCGCGCTCAAGAGCTGGATCTTTCGCGAGATGGAGCCACGGGTCCGCGAGGTCACTGAACACCTTACGAGTGAAGGCAAATCCACGCTGCAGGAGGCGAGACCAACACTTCGCGAAGACCAGACCTACCAGAACTGGGTTTCGGTGATGCGTTCCGCCCAGGAACTGATGTGGCAGTCCGCGGGCGATTGCGTCGACCGGCAAAGAGACGCGCTGGAAAAAGCCGCGCTCGACGCCCCCGATCTCGGCAGCGTCAGGCTCGATGACGATTTCGAGCCACCCCGGTACCTCGCGGTGCAGGACACGCACATGATGCCGGGTGGCTACTTCTACGCGTCCGGGGAAAACGATGTGCGCCAGGGCGCCATCTACGACAAGGCCGCCAACCTTTACAGCCTCGGCCGGCAGGGCGGCGAGATCAGCGACATGCGCGGCCACACGATCGTCGCGCACGTCTTCGAGCGCTTCCCGGACTTCGAGCCTCGTCGGATCCTCGACATGGGCTGCACCATCGGGAACAGCACCGTAGCGGTTGCGGGCCATTTTCCCGATGCCGAGGTGCACGCGATCGATATCGGTGCCGGGCTGCTGCGCTACGCACGCGCACGTTCGGCCCACCTCGGTGCGGCGATCCACTATTCACAGCAGAGCGCGGAAGAGACGGACTTCGACGACGGATACTTCGACCTGGTCTGCTCGAGCGCGATGCTGCATGAGACGTCGCACAAGGGCCTCGACAGGATATTCGCCGAGTGCCATCGCATCCTGCGCCCGGGCGGCATCATGGTCCATCTGGAAGTCCCTGTCCGCGCCGAGGACCAGGATCTTTTCGGCATGGTTCGCGCGGACTACGAGTCGCGTTACAACAACGAGCCATTCTGGACCGGCATGGCCTCTACCGATCTCGCCGCGCTGGCCTCGAAGCACGGATTCGTCGACGTCGCGGCGGGATTCCAGGATGGCGTGACCGAGGCGTCGCGAGGGGCGACCGGCGGGTTCAACCGGCCGAACCGGGGCCCCTACCGCTCCTGGTATATGGTTTCCGGAATGCGCGGCGATGACTGATACCGAGCTGCCCAGGGTCACCAAGGGCCGCGAGCCGGGCGTCGGCGACGACCCCCGCATCGATACGCTCGTCGGCATGGTCATGGCGCTGACTTCCGAGGTCTCGGTGCTCAGAGAGCGCATCGACGCGCATGAGAAGCTGGCAGAGAGCGGACAGGCGGCGGTATCCGCCGCCGTGGACGCGTACAGGCCCGATGCGCAGGGCGAGGCTCGCCGAGCCGAAGACCGGGAGCGCCTGATCGAGAAAGTCTGCCGCCCCCTGATCGCAAGTACCCACGAGTGAACAAGACGTACCAATGACGACACCACTGACCCAGATCTACCGGCCGACGCGCGAGGAAGAATCCCGCCACGCATTCGTCGGAAGCCTGAAGTCCTATCTCAATGGCGAACTCGAGGCGCGCCTGGCGCAGGTCTACGATAGCGATCTCGAACCGGCCTTCCGCGAGAAGCACGGCCATAGCCCGCGCGATCGCGAGGAAGGCACGGAAGCTTTTGTCGACGATCCGTTGTTCCAGTTATGGGGCGCCGCGGTCTGGACGTCGCAGGACCTCATGTGGGAAACCGTGGGCGAGACCTGTGACAGGCTCCTTGAGGAATTCGAGGCCCGGCGNNAGCGGGAACGAGCTGGGCCGGCTCGAACTCGACGAGACATTCGTGCCGCCCGAGCCGATCCGCAGCGTCGAGATCCACCGCCAGCCCGGCGGCTATTTCGGGAAGCCCGGCGACGACAGCCTGAGCCTCGGCATGCACTACTTCGGCACGATCGAGCTCTATCGCGCTGCGAAGGGCCTGTCCGACGGCGGGACCGTCGGCGATCCGAACATGGGCCGCTACCTCGTCGGCGCCCTGACGCGGCGTTTCCCCGACCTCCAGCCACGACGGATCCTCGACCTCGGCTGCGGACCCGGTATCGAAACGGTTGCTTACAAGGAAGCGTTTCCGGACGCCGAGGTCTGGGGCGTTGACCTGTCGGCGCCGTTCCTGCGGTTCGGCCACGTCTGGGCCGAGGACAAGGGACTCGCGATCAACTACCGGCAGGCCAGCGCCCACGAGACCGGTTTCGAGGACGAGAGCTTCGACCTGATCCTGTCCCACATCCTGTTCCACGAGACCTGGCACGACATCCTGCCCGGCGTGATGCGGGAGGCATGGCGCCTGCTGCGACCTGGCGGTGTTTTCCTCAATGGCGACACACCCTACCAGCCGGCGCGCTTGTCGATCCCGAAGCAGGTCACGAATCACTGGCAGGTCGTCAACAACGGCGAACCCTTCTGGACCGGCTACGCCGATACGGACTTACGCAAGGCGCTGATCGACGCGGGATTCGACGCCGACCGGGCATTCGCGGAGTACGACCCGCTGGGCGCTGGCGAATACCACGTATTCGGCGGCGAGAAGCCCGCATCATGAGCGACGAAGCCAGGGCGCCCGAGAAGCTGCCGCGTCCGCAGCAGATCGACACGCTGACGCCGGACCAGCTGGTCGCCGTAATCCTGCGCTTGACGATGGAGATCAGCGTTCTCCGCGATCGCCTGGCGACCCACGAATCGCTGCTGGCCGAGCATGACCTTTTGTCACCGGACGCGTTCGAAAACTACGCACCGGATCGCGATGAGCAAGCGAACCGGGCCGCGGACCGGACCCGTCTCATCGACCACGTCATCCGCGATCTGTCCGGCGGCTGACCGCCGCCGGCGGATGCCGGTCAGGTCCCGATCGGCACCTCAGGCGGTTTAGTCGATTTGAGCTTCTCCTCGTCGAGATCGTAGAAGTAGAGCAGGACGAGTTGGAGAAGCACGAGTCCCGCCGGCAACAAGGCCTGCAGGAACATCACGGCGAATATCGCGCTCTCCGGCTGCTGATCCGGCGGCAGATTGCGATCGAAACCCATGTACGAAAGGAAACCGCCGACAACGAACGCGGACAGTGTGAATGCGAGTTTCTCCATGAAGCTCGTCATGCCGGCGAATATGCCCTCGCGTCTCAGTCCGGTGAGCCTGTAGTCGTACTCGATGACATCGGGCAGGATGGACTGCGTTCCGAGCATCGTGCCGCAACTGGCCATGCCGAGCGCGAGCCCTCTCAGGCCATACATCCACAGACTTTCATCCGGGCCCGACGCGAGCCAGCTCAACGCAATGGCACCACTGAACACCGCCGACACCCAGAGGATCCGGCGCTTGCCATGACGTTTGGCGTATGCGAGCCAGAACGGCAGCGTCGCCATCTGGCCTGCGAGACTCGCGAGTCCGAAGATACTGGCGATCTCGATGTTCTGCTGCATGACGACCGTCACGAAGAAGAACTTCGCGGCCAGCCCGGCGGCGAGCGTAAAAAGGCCGGAGAGCTTGATCATCAGGAAGAGCAGGAAAGGCTTATTGTTGAACACCAGCCTGGCTCGCTCCGCGATGGGCATCTTGGCTTCGACGTGCTCGGTAAAACGAGCGTTCCGCGTGCCGTAGAACGAAGCCACCATCGCGGCCGTGATCAGCACGCCGTAGGCGATGCCGAGGATCGCGTAAGTTTGCCTGGCACCAAAACCGAGATAGTTCTCGAGATAGCCGAGAAGCGCCGGCGTACCTGACGTGGCGATGAACGTGCCGATCGCGATGAATACGACGCGGTAGGACATCATCTGCGAACGCTCGTGATATCCCTCGACGATCTCGGCCGGCATCGCTAGATAGGGCACATTGAACACCGTGTACGCCGTCGCCATGACGAGCAGCGCTCCGGCCACGTAGATGACCGTGGACATCTCGGAGCCGAATTCGGGCACCGTGAAAAGCAGTGCAAAAGCGATGCCGCAGGCGATGCCGCCACCGAAAAGATAGGGCCGGCGTCTGCCCCACCTCGAACGCGTTCGATCGGTGAGCGTACCCATGAGCGGGTCGGTGACGACGTCGTAGACCTTCGACGCCGTGATGATAGCGCCCGCCAGCCNNAAGAAAAGCGCCAGCGCATTCTGGGTGTTCAGCAGTATCGCGACGCCGAGCGTCCCGATGGACCACCCGAAGTACAGTCCGCGCGGATTGGATACTGTCGCAGTCGCCGTAGCGCTCATGATGAGGTTCCCGAATCAAACGTTGCAAAAAAGTCGGGGTGATCCTGGTCGATTCGTGCGCGCAAAGATGCCGGTATCGCGTCCGGGTCCGGCATCTTCACACCATTGAGGCGCATAGAAATCGTCCCCGGCGTGTCACCCATTTCCATCCAGGGTCGAAAACTGTTGATAGTCGTGTACTCCA
>JABAHO010009264.1_pt2 | contig 10927 bp, 9 predicted proteins | sample 7062071 | NCBI WGS metagenome assembly JABAHO01 (sample SAMN14534356, study PRJNA622989) | marine sediment metagenome | biome: marine biome [ENVO:00000428]; feature: marine pelagic biome [ENVO:01000023]; material: deep marine sediment [ENVO:00002113] | place: India: Gulf of Kutch | collected...
GGATCGAGACCCAGCACCATGGCGGAGAGGGTCTGCACCATGAAGGGCCCCTGGGTGCAGCACCAGACGGTGGCCTGGCCGTCCTGCCCGACCTCCGCGACGACCGCGTGCGGCTCGATATACGCCTGGTGCACGGTCTCGGTGCGGAACTCGCGCTCGACGACGACGTCCGCTTCCCCGAAGCCCTCGTCCAGATCGCCGCGCTCGAAGACGCCGCGTTGGGCGACGTTGGAGGGCGCCTCCGGCTTGGGGTCGACGCCCGAAGTGAAGAGGTCGTCGTGCAGGAGCGGGGCGTCGGGCTTCATCGCCGCGAGCACCTCCATCACCGGCTCGAGCTCTTCGTAGTCGACTTCGATCAGCGCCGCGGCCTCGCGGGCCACGCGGGCGCTCGTGGCGGCCACGGCGGCCACGGTGTGCCCCTCGTAGAGCGCTTTGTCGCGGGCCATCACGTTGCGCGCCGTGTCGCGGAGACTGATGGGGAAGTCACCGGGAATCCTCTGCTTCGGTCCGATCTCGGGGAAGTCCGCCCCGGTGACCACGGCCTTCACGCCCTCGAGCGCCTCGGCCTTGCGCGTGTCGATGCGGACGATCTTGGCGTGCGCGTGCGGGCTGCGCAGGATCGCGCCCTCCAGCATGCCCGGCNNTCGGCCTTGCTGGTGTCGATGCTGACGATGCGCGCGTGGGCGTGGGGGCTGCGCACGATGACGCCGTAGAGCATGCCCGGGACGCTGCGGTCGGCGCCGAAGTTCGCGCGACCCGTCACCTTGTCGACCCCGTCCGGCCGGATCGATCGCGTTCCCACCCACTTGTATTTCGTCGCGTCGCTCATTCCGTCCTCAATCGTCGCCCGAGGGCGTGGTGTCGCGCGCCCACGGCGCGCGGTTGCGTTTGCGTGTCTAGGCGCGTGATTCGCGAAGCTCGGCGGCGGCGTCTTGCACCGCGCGCACGATCTTGTCGTATCCCGTGCAGCGGCACAGGTTCCCCGACAGCCAGTAGCGGATGCGCTCCTCGGAGGGGTCGTCCTCGTGGTCGAGGAGGGTCTTCGCCGCCACCAGAAATCCCGGTGTGCAGATCCCGCACTGGAGCGCGGCTTCCTGCAGGAAGTTCTGTTGGAGGGGATGGAGCTCGGCCTCGCCGGTTTCCGGGTTGGTTTCGGCGAGGCCTTCGATCGTGCGCAGGCTGCGGCCCTCGGTCTCGGCGGCGAGGACGAGACAGGAGCAGGCGAGCTTCCCGTCGATCTCGACGGTGCAGGCGCCGCAATCGCCCGTCCCGCAGCCCTCCTTGGTCCCTGTCAGACGCAGGGTTTCGCGGAGGACCTCGAGCAGGGTCTGGCTCGGGTCACACAGGAACTCCTGGGCCTCGTCGTTGATCTGCAGGGCGACGTGAACTTTTCGCATCAGGCGGCTCCCCGCGCGCGCTCGGCGGCGATCGCGGCACTGCGGCGCGTGAGGACTCCGGCGACGTGGCGCCGGTAGTCGGCGGTGCCGCGTTTGTCAGAAATCGGGGACGCCGCCGCGCTGGCGGCCTCCGCTGCGGCGCCGAGCGCCGCGTCGTCGAGAGAGCTCCCGACCAGGGCGGCCTCGGCGTCGGGGACGCGGATGGCGGTGGGCGCCACCGCGCCCAGGGCGACGCGGGCGGCGGTGCATTGCCCGCTCCCGTCGACGCTCACATTCACGCCCGCCCCGACCACGGCGATGTCCATCTCGCCGCGTGGGATGAATCGCAGATACGCACCGCGTGTTCCCGCGCCGGGCCGCGGGAAGTCGAGTGCGACGAGCACCTCGTCCTGCGCGAGCACGCTCTGGCCTGGGCCCACGAAGAAATCTTCTACCGCCACCGTGCGGCTGCCGCCCGAGCCGACGATCTCGGCCTGCGCGCCGGCAGCGATCAGGGCCGGGGTGGTGTCGGCCGCGGGCGAGGCATTGCAGACATTGCCGCCCACCGTGGCGCGACCCTGGATCTGCATCGAGCCGATCAGCTCGGCCGCTTCCACCACACCGGGGAGCAGGGATTTGAGTTCTTCGTTCAGGCCGAGGTCCCAGCAGGGCACGGCCGCCCCGATGCGGATCGTCTCGCCATCGATCCGCACCTCACCGAGTTCGGGAATTTGTTTGACGTCGACGACGGCGCTCAGGGTCCGTACCCCGGTGCGCGACTGGACCAGCAGGTCGGTCCCGCCGGCGAGCACGCGGGCGCCCTCGCCGAGTTGGCCGAGGAGCTGGACGGCGTCTGACAGAGTCTTGGGTTGTTCGTATTGGAAGCTCATTGCGGCCGGGATGATAGCCACGGCCCGGGTCCGCGCGAGGATTCCGCGGGCTCGTTTCGGTGGAGCTGCACACGACCTGCCCTTCGAGTGCGCGGGTCCTGCCGGGTGGGCCCGGTGGGCGCGGGACGCCACGCCGACCGCCCGGCGGCAGCAGACGGGACCCCAAAAAGGTCACGCCGGGTCTCTACTCGATCGGCCGTTCGGACGATGAGCCCGGGGGATGAACACCGGGTTCCCGGTGGAGAATCGGAGAGATCCATGCGCTTTCTCACCCGCACGTTGCTCTGGTGCCTGCTCCTGGTGGCAGTGACGCTCCCGGGCTGGGTGTGGCTCCAGAGCCGTGATCTGCCCCAGGTCGACGACCGAGACCTCGCGATCCGCCACTACGAGGTTCCGCCCGCCCACGACGGGGTGCTGGTGCTCGGCCGGGCGGTGGCTTTGATCGATCTCGCCGAAGAAGAGAGCCGCTTTACGGCGCTGCACTCCCGCAGTGAATACTGGGACGCGCAAGCGGTGCGGCTTCTCCTCGAGCGCAACACGGAGGCGCTCGATCTGCTGGACGGCGCGCTCACCGCGACCTATTTCAAGGCACCCCCCGCGCCCGACACGCCGAGCCCCGAGATGATCGGCTGGCAGCGTCTGGCCAAATTGCTGGTCCTCCGCGCGGCGCTGCTCGCTTCCGAGGGCGACCCGTGGACTGCGGCCGCCGACTGGCAGCGCGTCCTGACCCTCGGGGCCCGCGTCGAGCAGGCCCTCGAGGGCAGTCTGCTGACCGCCAAGATCGGCCTGTCGTTGCGCGAGCTCGCGCTCGATTCGATCCACGCGCACGCGGCCGCCGGCTTGATCCCGCCCGACATGGGTCTCGAGCTGGCCGACATCCTGCCCTCGTTCCGTTCCGATCCGGAGACCTGGTCGAACCTGTGGCGCGCCGAGTACGAGACGCTGCGCGAGCGCCTCGACGCCTCGCCCGAGGAGGTCGCCGTGGCCTTCCAGTCGAGTCTCGAGGACGACTCGCTCCTCCGCCGGCTGCTCCCGCGCGACTACGCCTACCACCCGCAGCGCACACGGGGCGAATTCGCCCGCTATTTCCGCGCCCGCGTGCGACAGACCTCGCTCCCCTGCTCGGCGCAGACCCGACCGCGCTTCTCGGAGGTGGACCTCGACGATTCGTGGGCGCAGCGCGAGCTCCAGCTCGGCCCCAACGGCGTCGGCTCGCTGCTGCTCCAGGTCGGCGTCGAACACTTCGCGGTGTATGGAGAGGCCCGCTGTGCCGCCGACGCGCTCCTCGAGGCCACGCGCACCGTGCTGGCGCTTCGGGCCTACGAGTCCACCCACGGGAATCTCCCCGACACCCTCGAAGCCCTCGGGTCGGAATTCCTGCCCGGCGGCGCCACCGACCCCTTCGACGGCAGGCGGCTGCGCTACTCCAAGGCCGAACGCCACGTGCGATCCGTGGGCAACGACTTCATCGACGCCGGTGGGTCTCCCGGGGCGGTGTGGGTCCTTCAGGAGCCGACGCTTTCGGTTCCCTCGCCCGCGGGTGCAGAACGCGGCCGGATCCCCTGACGCGACGTCACAAGCCTGAGGCTCCCGAGCCGGGAGCCACGTTTCGAGACGCCTCGGCAGGCGCGACCCCCCGCGCTACTACTCTCGCCCGAGGAGGGCCCGTGGCGAATTCATCTGCCAGCACTGTAGAGAGCGGCGACACTTGCTCCGCAACGGATTCCGCCCGCCGATCGCGGGGAGGGCTCCGAAAAGGCCTCTATTGTGGTCTTGCGTTCGGGGTGTGGCTCGCCGTGTTCGGCGCACCGGCGACGGCGTCCGCCCAGGAAGTCACTGGGCAACGCTTGATCAACATCTGCACCTCGTCGGAGGCGCCCGACCTGGCGCTCTGCCACGGATTCTTTCGAGGGCTGTCAGACACCCACAGCATCTACGCGGCCATGGGCAAGGGCCTCCACCTCTACTGTCTCCCGCGCGGCGTCACCCAGGAACAGTTCGAGCGCAAGGCCTTCAACTGGATGGAGGCGAACCGGGAGCACCTCGATCGGCCGGCCGCCGTGCTCATCGTCCAGGCGCTCCACGAGGGGTATCCGTGCACCGAGGACGGCGAGCCGGTCGCGGACCAGGAGAGCGCTCCCGAGGAGCCGCCCGCGGAAGAGGAGTGAGTCGCGGCGACGATCGGCACCGGGCCAGTCGCCCCAACTCATCCTATCTCAGTTGAAGCGCTCTTCGTCGACGAGGACCACCGAGCCCGCCGGCCGCCAGCCCGCTTCGCCCGGCTCCAACGTGACCACACTGCGGGCCACCTCGCGCACATCCACCGGTGCGGACGCCAACAGCGACGCCTCGCCATTCGCATCGACTTCGAAGGTCCCGACCAGGTAGTAGCTGCCGACGACGTTCGTCAGCCACAGCGCGTAGGATTCGCCCGCCCGGGGCGCCGGGAGACCGGCGGCGCGCAACACGCAGAGTCCCTCGCTCTCGAGACAGAACACCTGCGCTCGGGTGTCGAGCGGCTGGGGGGCACCGGGTGCTCTCGATCCCGCGCCCTGCAGGAACGCCCGCCACGCCTGATCGCGTTCCAGGTCCGGGCCAATCCCGTCGGGGCGTCCCGGCGCTCCGAACTCGGCGAGAGCCGCGAAGCGGGGCGCCGCGCGCTCGACGTCCTCGAGGCGTGTCCGCAGGTCTTCGAGACGCGCCTCTTGTTTGCGATGGGTGTCGCGAACCAGCGCCAGTTCGAAGCGCAGCAGGTCCTCGCGCGGCGCGAAGCGCTGCTCGGCCACCCATGCCGCCATGCCGCCCCCGAGCACCGCCCCGACCAAGGAGGCCGCGGCCAGCGCGGCCCAGCGGCCGCGACGACGCGGCGCGCGCGCAGCGACCCGCGCGAGGAGCTTGGCTTTCACACCCGGCGGGGGGGACACGGGCCTGACGACGTCGAGTCCGCTGTCGGAGCGCAGCAGCGCGCCGGCGTTCGCCAGCCGCTCGGCGCATCGCACACACGAGGCGGCGTGTTCCGTCAGCGCCGCGCTCCGCTCGGGGTCGAGTTGACCCGCGGCCAGCAGCAACAGGTCGGCTCCGAGGGCCTCACACTTCATGCCAACTCCGTTCGTCTTCGTTGCCGAGGCGCGCGCGCATACGCGCCAGGCCGCCTCGTATCCGGGTCTTGACCGTGCCGAGGGGTTCGCCCAGCCGCTCGGCGATTTCACTGTGACTCAGGCCGTCGAAATAACTGAGCGCCAGGACACGCTGTTGCGGCGCCGGGAGCGCCGCGAGGGCTTCCCGAATGCGCGAGCGGTCCTCGCTCGAGACCGCGGCGAGAAAGGGGTTGGAGGGATCTGCCGGGCCTCGCACGTCGGCGTCGATCGCGGGGTTCGATCGCAGGAGTTCGGCGCGTCGGCGCTCCCGACGAAGCGAATCGAGGGCGCGACTTCTCGCCAACTGAAAGAGGTAGACCCGCAGCCCGCCACGCTCCGGATCGAAGCGCTCCGGGTGTGTCCAGAGCCCCCAGAACACCTCCTGGAGAAGCTCCTCCGCCGCGGCCGCACTCTGGAGCATCCGGAGTAACACCCCGTATACGAGGGGTGCGTGGAGGTCGTAGACCCGGGCGAGGGCCCGCGCATCGCCATCTCCGACGCGGCGCGCGAGGGCTCGGTCCTCCGCGTCCGCGGGAACGCGGGAGCGCGCCGTCGAGGCCGGTCTCCCCGAAGCCACCGAATCCGCGGAAGAGGCCCGTCGCGGTACACCGCGCGCCCTNNGGTGGAGCCCCCGGTGGATTGCCGAGAGGCGACGAAGCCTCCGTCTCGCGCTCCAGTCTCGTTTCCGGTGCCGATCGGCTGCCGAAGGATTGCTCGCAATCGACTTTCATTAAATCTCGTAAGTATCCGGTTATTTTTATTTTTATCGTTCCGTGCGACGTGACATACGCCCGGCCCGGCCGCGCGTCGATGGTCGGGCACGATGTCCGGTGCAGCGCTCGCAAAGCCCTCTTTCCGGCGAGTGCCCAGGCGACTCGCCCTGGGCGCGATCGTCTGCGCCTGGCTCGTCGCCGCGCCGGAGCTCTCCCGGGCCGCCGGCCCGCCGCCGCTTCGGGTGATCGTCCACCTCGAAACCGCCGATCCTTTTCCGGCTGGCGGCTCTGGTGCCTCCCTGGAGACTCGCGAGGATCGCCGGGCGGAGCGAATCGCCCGGATCCGGAGCAAGCTCGAAGCGCGGATGCACGGGAGCGGAACCCGCATTCTCAACCGCTACGCGGATCTGCCGCTCGTGGCCATGGAAATTCCCCACGACGCGATCACCCTGCTGGCGACGAGCGATGACGTCTCGGTGATCGAAGGCGACCGTCTGCACGCGGCCTCGCTCATCGAGAGCACCATCCAGATCGAAGCCACCGACGTACACGCACTCGGATTCGACGGAACCGGCTTTCACATCGCCGTGCTCGACACCGGTGTCGATGCCGCCCACCCCATGCTCGCGGGTCGCGTGGACGACGAGGCCTGTTTTTCCCAGGGCAACTGCCCCGGAGGCGGCAACAGTGCGTTCGGCCCCGGTGCGGCTGCCCCCTGCTCGCTCGGCGAGTGCTACCACGGAACCCACGTCGCCGGTATCGCGCTCGGGGACAGCGAGAACCTGCGCGGGGTGGCACCGGGAGCCCGCCTGATCCCCGTCCAGGTCTTCACCGAGCTCTTCGAGCATCCGGCTTGCCCGGGTGGAGGCGACTGCGCCCTCGCGTACACCTCGGACATCATCAGCGGCCTCGACCACATCTATCAGCTCCGGGACACGCACCAGATCGCCGCGGCGAACATGAGTCTGGGCGGCGGCGAGTTCACCTCGGTGTTCGAGTGCGATCAGCAAAATCTCGCCATGCGTACCGCGATTACCAGGTTGCGCGACGCGGGAATCGCCACCGTGGTGGCGTCCGGGAACGAGGGGTACGTGAATGCGATGGCCTCCCCCGCGTGTATTTCCGCCGCGGTGAGTGTCGGTTCCGTCACCAAGCAAGGGGACGTCTCGTTCTTCTCGAACTCCGCGGACTTTCTCGACCTCCTCGCACCCGGGAGCTCGATCATCTCCGCGGTACCCGGCACCGGCTACGGCATTGCGAGCGGCACCTCGATGGCGACGCCGCACGTCGCAGGGGCTTGGGCCCTCTGCCTCGAACGCAACGGTCCGCTCGCGCCCGACCAGGTGCTGGCAGATCTCCAGAGCACCGGGATCCCGATCCTCGACGGCAGCAACGGCCTCGAACACCCCTTGCTCCAGCTCCAGGTGAACTTCGCGCCCGAGGCTTCGGGAGCCCTCTTCGCGCTCCTCACCACCCTCGGCGTGGCCGCGGCGCGGCGGCGGCCGCGGCGGAACCGGGTGCCCGGCTCCCACTCCGTCTGACGCTCCAGGGTCCACCCCGGGATGACCCCTGCGGGCTGGGACCGCGCTTCCTCCCGTGGTAGAACCGCGGCGAACCAGGAGGTCGCCGTGGCGAAGGAGCGCGGTTCCGGCGAGTCACAGAGGGCGGTCGACGGCGTCTTGCAGGACGTCATGGGCGACATGGCCCCGGACGAATTTCGCGCGGCGGGCCACCGCGTGGTGGACCTGGTGGCGGACTATCTCGAGAACCTCGAGCGGTATCCGGTGCGGCCAGCAATCGAACCCGGGAGCGTCCGTGCGCGTCTGCCGGCCGAGCCGCCGCGCGCGCCCGAAACGCTCGACACCATCCTGTCCGATTACCACGAGGTGATCGAACCCAACATCACGCACTGGCAACACCCGGGGTTCCTCGCCTACTTCTCCTCGGTCGCGAGCGGCCCCGGCATCCTCGGGGAGTGGCTGGCCGCCGGCCTCAACTCCAACGTGATGTTCTGGCAGAACGCGCCCGCGCCGACCGAGGTCGAGGAGCGAGTGGTGGGGTGGATGCGCGATCTTGTCGGGCTCCCGCCCGCGTTCGACGGCATGCTGACGGACACGGCCTCCGTCGCGACCCTCACGGCCCTGGTGGCGGCCCGCCACGCACTCGAGGGGCTCGACGCCCGCCGGCGTGGGCTTGCGGGCCGTTCCGGACTCGGCCGGCTCCGGCTCTATGGCTCGGAAGAGGCGCACTCGTCGATCGACAAGGCGGCGATCGTGGTCGGTGTCGGGCAGGAGGGAATCCGCAAGATTCCTGTCGACGCCGACTACGCGATGCGGATCGATCGCCTCGACGCGGCGATCGACGAGGACCGCCGGAACGGCTGGTGGCCCTTCTGCGTCGTCGCGACCCTCGGGACCACCTCGAGCACCAGCGTCGATCCGGTGCGCGACATTGCGGCGCTCTGCGAGCGGGAGCGGCTCTGGCTCCACGTCGACGCGGCCTACGCCGGGGCCGCCGCGATCCTCCCCTCTTATCGCCACCATTTCGAGGGCTGGGAGCGAGCGGATTCGATCGTGATCAACCCGCACAAGTGGTTGTTCACCCCCTTCGACGCCTCGCTGCTCCTCTTCCGCGACCCGGAGCAGTTCCGCGGCGCCTTCTCGCTCGTCGCCGACTACATGCGCACCCCCGAGACCCCGGAGGTGCACAACTTCAACGAGTACGGCATCCAGCTGGGCCGGCGTTTTCGCGCCCTCAAGTTGTGGATGATCCTCCGCTATTTCGGGAGCGACGGAATCGCGCGACGGATCGAGACGCACTGCCGTTGGGCCCGCGACTGGGCCGCCTGGATCGACGGGCGGGACGATTGGGAACGGCTCGCGCCGGTGCCGTTCTCCACGTTGTGCTTCCGCTATGCGCCACACGCGCTACGCGCGCGCGGCGAGGACGTCGTCGACCGGCGCAACGACGCGATCCTCGAGTGGGTGAACGCGAGCGGCGAGGTCTATCTCTCGGCCACCCGACTTCGCGGGCGCGTCGCGTTGCGCGTCTCGATCGGGAACCCCCGCACCGAGCCCCGCCACCTGGAGCGCTGCTTTGCCCTACTGGAGGAGGCCGCCGCCGCAACCGCTTGAGCCGTTCTCTACACCCGCTCCGCACCCCGCGACGCCGCAGCGCGGAAGCGGGGTGGGCTAGGGTCCCGCCCGGCTCGCCGGGGAATCCGGCCGACGAGCAAACCGGCGGCCGGCACAGCGGCAAAGCGGCCGGAGGGGCGACGAGGAGAGGCGATGGCGGGAAATCTGGACGGGCGCGTGGTGTTGATCACGGGCGGGAGCACAGGGATCGGACGGGCCGCCGCGCTGTGCTGCGCGCGCGAAGGCGCCCGGATCGTGATCGCGGACATCAACGAAGTCGAAGCGCAGACGACCGTCGAGCAGGTCCAGGGTGAGGGCGCAGCCGCCCGCTTCGTCCACTGCGATGTGTCGCGGGGTGAGCAGGTCAAGGCCGCGGTCGACAGTGTCGCGCGCGAAGAGGGCCGCCTCGACGGCGCCTTCAACAACGCCGGGATCGAGAGCGACTGGGCCTCGACCACGCGCTGTACCGAGGAGAACTTCGATCGCACCCTGGCCATCAACCTCAAAGGCGTATGGCTCTGTATGCGAGAGCAGATTCCGCAGATCCTGGCGGGCGGGCGCGGGGGTTCGATCGTGAACACGGCCTCGGTCGCGGGCCTGGTCGGGTCGCGCGGAGGCTGCGCCTACGTCGCGAGCAAGCACGGCGTCGTCGGCCTCACCAAAACGGCCGCCCTCGAGTTCTCGTCGCGCGGTGTGCGGGTGAACGCGGTCTGCCCCGGCGTCATCGAGACGCCGATGGTCGATCGCATGATGGACGCCACCAAGCTCGAGCGAGAGGCCTTCGAGCGCCAGGAACCGATCGGGCGCCTCGGCCAGCCGCGCGAAATCGGCGACGCGGTCGCGTGGCTCCTTTCGGACGCGGCCTCCTTCGTCACGGGCGTGGCGATGCCCGTCGACGGCGGGTTCGTGGCAGTCTAGGGGGCGAGCGATGGAACTCGACGAACTCGAAACGCGGCTCGGCCCCTTCGTCCACGCCAAATACGACGACCCCGATGCCCAGGTGTACGCGGTCCACAAGATGCCGGGGCACGCCGGGTTCTCCTACGGCTTCTGTGTGCGGAGCCGTGGGGTCGAGGACGCTTGGTTCCTGCGTCTGCCGCCCCCGGGCGTGAAGTGGGAGGGAACGGCCGATGTGCTCCGGCAGGTCGCGGTGCTGCGGGCGCTCGACGACACGACCGTGCCCCACTGCTCCGTCCAGTGGGCGGGTGACGACCTCGAGTGGTTCGAGCGCCCGTACTTCGTGGTCCCGCAGCTCGAGGGCGATGTGGCCCGCACGGAACCCGGCGAATGGACGGCGGAGCTCCCCGAGGCCACCCGCCACGACATGGCCGTCCAATGCATGCGCGCCCTGGCCGATATCCACCGCGTCGATTACCGGCCGCTGGTGGCGCGTCTCGGTGAACCCATCCCCTTCGATGTCGACGTCGAGCGCTGGGATCGCTTCATGAGCAAACTCGCGCGACCCGAGGATTTCGCGCGCGCGCCGGCGATCCGCCAACTCCTCCTCGATCGACGGCCCGAATCGGCTCCGGTCGGGGTCTTCCACGGCGACTATCACTTCGGCAACACCTTCTTCTCCTTCGAAGGCGAGCTGCGGGCGGTGATCGATTGGGAACTCACCGGGATCGGCGCGACGCTCAACGACCTGGGCTGGGTGGCGACCTTCAATGACGCGCC
>JABAHO010008071.1_pt1 | contig 10876 bp, 6 predicted proteins | sample 7062071 | NCBI WGS metagenome assembly JABAHO01 (sample SAMN14534356, study PRJNA622989) | marine sediment metagenome | biome: marine biome [ENVO:00000428]; feature: marine pelagic biome [ENVO:01000023]; material: deep marine sediment [ENVO:00002113] | place: India: Gulf of Kutch | collected...
CCACGCGCTCCGCGGCTTCTCGCGCTGCGCGCACGCGAGCGTGATAAATCTCCGAGAGCGGCGTCAGCGGCAGGCGAATACCCTCCTCGATGAGCCCCATGTCCTGCAAAGCCCACTTTGCCGGAATCGGATTGGACTCCAAAAACATCGCCGCGTGCAGATCGCGCAGCCGTGCGTCCACCCGACGTGCGCCTTCAATGTCGCCGTCGAGCGCCAGGCTGCACATCTCGTGCATGGCCGCCGGGGCGACGTTCGCGGTGACCGAGATCACGCCCCGCCCGCCCGCGATTATCGACTCGAGCGCAAGGTGATCCTCGCCGCTGAGGACATCGAAATCAGCCCCGCAGCGGGACACGATCTCGGCGAATCGCTCGACCTGACCGCTCGCTTCCTTGATGCCGACAATATTGTCGATGCGCGACAGCTTCTCGACGACGTCGGGCAGCATGTCGCATGCGGTGCGGCCGGGCACGTTGTAGAGGATCTGCGCAATGTCGACCGCCTTGGCGATTGCCTCGAAATGCAGGTAAAGGCCGTGCTGCGTGGGCTTGTTGTAGTAAGGTGTGACCAGCAGGCAGGCATCGACGCCGGCATCCTTGGCCATGGCCGTGAGGTGAATCGCCTCGCGCGTGGAGTTCGCGCCGGTTCCTCCGATAACCGGAAGGCGGCCGGCGGCCAGCTCGACCACGCGGCCGATGACGTGACAGTGCTCGTCGGGGTCGAGGGTTGCCGATTCGCCGGTGGTCCCGACGGCGACGATGGCATCGGTGCCGTTCTCGACGTGAAATTCGACCAGCCGTGCGAGCGCCTCCTCGTCCACCAGGCCGTCGCGGTTCATGGGTGTTACCATGGCGACGATGCTGCCTTGAAACATGCCCTTCTCCGCGTTGTCAAATCAATGCATTATGCTACTTCGCCGGGCCCGGCATAGCAATATTGGCCGCCTGTCCCGGGCGACATGCGCGCGCGTGCGCAGCCGATGCCCGCGCGGCGGTGCGGTATACTTTCGAGCGTCGCCAGAAGCGGGCCCGGCCCAGGCGCGAGCCGGACGGCCGCGGGCGCGACTTCGAGCAATGCGACCGGAGCGACATGGATACGCATCTCGTCATCTCGGCCGTCGGACGCGATCGGCCCGGCCTGATCGACGAACTCTCCCGCGCCATCCTGGACTGCGGCTGTAACATCGGCGACAGCCGAATGGCGGTGCTCGGCAGCGAGCTCGCCATCATGATGGCGCTCTCGGGCCACTGGAACGCGATCGCCAAGCTCGAGAACCAGCTGCCGAAGCTCGAGGAAAGCCTCGGCATCAAGATCATCAGCAAACGATCGGAACCCAGGACCGGCACCGAGAATCTCATCCCGTACGGCGTGGAGGTCGTCTCGATAGACCATCCCGGCATCGTCTACGAGGTCACCAACTTCTTCTCGCGCCGCGGCATCAACGTGGAAGACCTTTACACGAGCAGCTACTCCGCGCCTCACACGGGTGCCGCGATGTTTGCACTGCACATGACCGTCGGTATTCCGTCAGACACGGCAATCGCATCGGTGCGCGGTGACTTCATGGATTTCTGCGATGACTTGAACCTCGACGCGATGATGGCACCGGTCAAGTAGCCGAGACATCCACGCTATCGAATCCTCAGAGCACGCCTCCCAAGCCCGAATCCAGTCCACGATCATGCGACAACGCAAGCTATCCGGCCGCCACCTGTTCGTTCTCGACACGAATGTCCTCATGCACGATCCATCGGCGCTGTTCCGTTTCCAGGAGCACGACATATTCCTGCCCATGGTTGTTCTCGAGGAGCTCGATGCCGCCAAGAAAGGCATGTCCGAAGTCGCGCAAAACGCCCGCCACGTGAGTCGCCTGCTCGACGATCTCATCGGCGAGGCCGCGCCCGAGAGCATACACGCCGGTCTTCCGCTGCCGAGCGGCGGTGGAAACGGCAATCCCGGTCGCGTGTTCTTTCAGACAGCGGACATCTGTCACACGCCGCCCCCGTCGTTGCCCGGAGCAACCCCCGACAACAGCATTCTCGGCACGGCCATCGCGCTTCGCGACGAGCACCCCGAGGTGAGCACCGTCGTCGTCTCGAAAGACATCAATCTGCGCATCAAGGCGCGCGTGCTCGGCATTCGCGCCGAGGATTATCTCGACGACATGGTGCTCGACGACGCCAATCTGCTCTACAGCGGGCTGTCGCCGCTGCCGCGACCGCTCTCGCAGCTCGGGGTGCGCGAAACGGATCGCCGACAGATCGAGGGGCGCGCGCTGCTGGCCGTCGGGAAAGCCGACGCGCGCGCCTGGTACCCCAATCAATGCCTTTACGATCCCGTCTCGGAGAACCTCGACGTCATCTTTCGCGATTTGGAAGACACCGGACCGGTGCTCGAGACCGCACGCGACTTCAGGCTCCCGGGAAACACCGTCTGGGGCATACATGCGCGTAACCGCGAGCAGAATTTCGCCCTCAATCTACTCATGGATCCGGATCTGGATTTCGTCTCCATGCTCGGCACCGCCGGCACCGGCAAGACCCTGCTCGCGCTCGCCGCCGGCCTTACGCAAACCCTCGAGGACAAGCGCTACCGGGAGATCGTGATGACCCGGGCTACGGTTCCCGTCGGCGAGGATATCGGCTTCCTGCCGGGTACCGAGGAGGAGAAGATGGCGCCCTGGATGGGCGCTTTGATGGACAACCTCGAGGTATTGACCGATTCCGATGTCGGCGGCGAGTGGGGACGAGCGGTCACCAACGACTTTCTCCACAGCCGTATCAAGATACGCTCTCTCAACTACTCATGCGCGGCCGCACCTTTCTCAATCGCTACGTGATCATCGACGAGGCGCAAAACCTGACGCGCAAGCAGATGACGACCCTCATCACGCGCGCCGGTCCCGGCACCAAGATCGTTTGCATCGGAAACATCGCGCAGATCGACACGCCTTATCTCTCCGAGACGACGTCAGGACTCACTTACGTGGTGGACGGATTCAAGACGTGGCGTCACAGCGGGCACATCACCCTCAGGCGCGGTGAGCGATCGCGGCTGGCCGACTTTGCCGCCGAGGAGCTCGCCTAGCGGCGCGACCTCCGCGCTTACGCGGCCTTACCCTTCGACTTGCGCTTCGACTTGCCCTTCGACTTGCGCTTCGACTCGATGGTCTTCTGCTCGCGCGCAGCCTTGGCCGGCTGCTGTTGCGCCTCCTCGCCCTCCTGCAGACCACGAATCTCGCGCATGGCCACCGACAGCATGGCGAAGTCCGTCTTGCTGCCGCTCTTCAGATCCGTCAGCACCTGACGGCAGCGCTTCACCGACGCCGCATTGTGGGTCACCCACGCAGCGATCCGCGAGTCTGCATCCGAGAGCTCAGACTCCTGGCGCAGCACGTCACGGGTGAGAAAGCGTTCCTGCGTCTGCAGATCGTCACGCAAGGCGGCCCTCGCCAGTGCCTGCCAGCGATTCTCCCTCGGCAATGCGATGACCTCGTCGCGCAGCCAGTGCAGATCGAGCTGCTCGTCGAGCCTGAAGTAAACGGCCGACACGTCCTCCACCGACATTCCCTCGGACTTGGCCACCTCGACGACATCGAGAGCGGACAGTAGCTCGTCGTACAGGGCGACCCGCTGCGCCAGCGCCTCCGGCACCCGGGCCGTGCCGAGACGTGCGACACGCGCTTGCACCTTGTCGCGGGCGGCTTGCGGCAGGCGCGTCGGCATCACGCCTGCCACCGAGCGGGCACCTTCGATGAAGTAAGCGATATTGGCGTCTACCTCTAGCGGCTGGGGCCGGTTACGGAGCAGCCAGCGCGAGGCGCGTTCGACCAGCTTGCGCCCTTCGAGCAGCATCTCGGTTTGCAGCTCCGCCGCGACGGCGTTGTCGAGCGACTCTATCTCCGCCCACACGTTCGGCATGTCGAAGATCTGCCGGGCGATCATGAAGGCACGGGCGATATCGGCGGGACCCGCGCCGGTCTCCTCGCGCAGCCGGTAGACAAAGGTGATGCCGGCACGATTGACGATCTCGTTGGCGAGCACGGTGCTGATGATGTCGGGCGCCAGGCGGTGCGCGGGCATGACCTTGTGGAATCGCTCGCGGAGCGGCGTCGGAAAATAGTTGGCGAGCTCTTCACCGCGCAGACAATCGCCCGGCAGATCCGACGCCAGCAGCTGCTTGAACAGACGGATCTTCACGTAGGCGAGAAGCACCGAGAGCTCGGGGGCGGTCAAGCCCTGCCTGGCGAGGAGCCGCTCGTCGATCTCCTCCTTGCCGGGCAGGAACTCGACCGCGGGATCCAGGTCGCCCTCGCGCTCCAGCTGGCGCATGAGCCGCGCGTGCACCTCGAGCAGCTGGGGTGCCTGCGCGAGCGCCAGGCTCAGGGCCTGTGTCTGAACATAGTTGTTGCGCAGCACCAGCCGGCCGACCTCGTCGGTCATCTCCGCGAGCAGCTTATTGCGCTGCTTCTCGGTCATGTCGCCGTTCGCGACGACCCCGTCGAGCAGGATCTTGATGTTGACCTCGTGATCGGAGCAGTCGACGCCGGCGGAGTTGTCGATGGCATCGGTGTAGATACGACCGCCTCGCGCGGCGAACTCGATTCTGCCGAGCTGGGTGAATCCAAGATTACCGCCCTCACCTACGACTCTGCAGGCGAGCTCGCCGGCATTGATGCGAACGCCGTCGTTGGCCCGATCGCCGACCGCATCGTTGTGCTCGTTGCGGGACTTCACGTAGGTGCCGATGCCGCCGTTCCACAGCAAATCGACCGGGGCGCGCAGAAGCGCCTTGATGAGCTCGTTGGGCGGCATGCTGGTGTTGTCGACGCCGAGCAGCGCGCGCACCTCGCCGGAGATCGGAATCGACTTGGCTGCACGCGAGTAGACGCCGCCGCCTCTGGAGATGAGCGACGCGTCGTAGTCTTCCCAGGTCGTTCGCGGCAGGGCGAAAAGCCGTTCCCGCTCCCGGAAGCTGCTCTCGGGATCCGGATCGGGATCGAGGAAGATATGCAGGTGATTGAACGCGCCGACCAGCTTGATGTGCCGCGACAGCAGCATGCCGTTGCCGAAGACGTCGCCGGACATGTCGCCGCAGCCGACGCAGGTGAAGTCCTCGTTCTGGATGTCCTTGCCGAGCTCGCGGAAGTGGCGCTTGACCGACTCCCAGGCGCCGCGGGCGGTGATGCCCATCTTCTTGTGGTCGTAGCCNNCGGTTCCCTTGTCCGCGGCAACCACCAGGTAGGGATCGTCGCCGTCGTGGCGAACCACGCGGGGCGGGGGTACCACGTTGCCGCCGACGAGATTGTCGGTGAGGTCCAGAAGGCCGCAAATGAAGGTCCGGTAGCAGGCGACGCCCTCGGCCTGAATGGCCTCGCGGCTGCCCCCGGTGGGCAGCATCTTGGGCACGAAGCCGCCCTTGGAACCGACCGGAACGATGACCGCATTCTTGACCATCTGCGCCTTGACCAGGCCCAGCACCTCGGTGCGGAAATCCTCGCGCCGATCCGACCAGCGCAGCCCGCCGCGGGCCACCGGCCCGCCGCGCAGGTGCACGCCCTCGACGCGGGGGGAGTAGACGAAGATCTCGAACATGGGCCGCGGCTCGGGCAGCTCCAGCACCTTCTTGGGGTCGAACTTGAACGACAGGTAGGGCTTCGGGCTGCCGTCGGTCGTCGTCTGGTAATAGTTGGTCCTGAGCGTCGCCAGGATCGCGCCGAGCAGGCTGCGCAGGATGCGGTCCTCGTCCAGATGCTCGACATGGTCGAGGGCCGCATGAATCTCGCCCACCAGCTTTTCGATCAGCTGCTCCGAGCCGCGCGGGCGATCCGGGTCGAAGCGCGCGTGGAAAAGCTGCACCAGCATCGCCGCGATGTGCGGATTGAGCGCCAGCGCCCGCTGGATGTAGCGATGGCTGAAGGTCCAGCCGGCCTGGCGCAGGTACTTGCAGTAGGCCCTGAGGATGACGATCTCGCGCCAGGCGAGCTTGGCGCGCAGAACCAGACGGTTGAATCCGTCATTCTCCACGTCACGGCGCCAGACCCGGGCGAAGGTCTCCTGGAACTTGTCGCGAACCTCATCGAGGTCGAGCTCGTGATTACCGCCGAAGCGCATGCCGAAATCGTGCATCCACACGCACGAGCCGTCGCCCCGCCGAATCTCGCTCGGCTGCTCCTCCTCCACCCGCAGCCCCATGTTCTCGAGCATGGGCAGGGCGTCGGAGAGAAAGATCGGTCGCTCGGCGCGGAACAGCTTGAACTGCAACACCCCCTCCGGCGCCTCCAGCGGCCGGTAGAGGCTCATGGCGAGAGAGTGCTCGTCATCGCCGAGCGTCTCCATCTGCTCGATGTCGTGGACGGCGATACGCGGCGCGTAGTGCTCGCGATAATCCGCGCGAAACCCCCTGCCATAGCGGCGATAAAGGCTCAGCCCCCGCTCCTCCCCGCAGCGATCGAGCAGCGCATCGCGCAGATCGTCGCGCCAGTCGCGGGTGATTTCACCGAGCCGCGCCTCGATTTCCGCGACGTCGTAGACCGCGTGCGAGCCTGGCGAGACGCGAATGACGAAGTACAAACGGGCGAGCACCGACTCCGAGAGGCGCACGTCGAACTCGATGTCCTCGCCGCCCAGATCGCGCATGAGCAGGTCCTGTATGGCAAGGCGCGCCTCGGTGTTGAAGCGATCCCTCGGCACGTACACGATGCAGGAGTAGAACCTACCGAAGGGATCCCGGTGGATGAAGACTCGGATGCGCTGGCGCTCCTGCAGGTGCAGGATACCCATGGCCGTTGCGAACAGCTCGTGTTCGGGGATCTGGAACAGCAGATCGCGCGGGAACGTCTCCAGAATGTTGATCAACGCCTTGGCGGCGTGGCTGCTTTCCGTATAGCCGGCGCGGGTGATGACGTGCGCGATCTTCTCGCGCAGCAGCGGAATGGAGCGCGGGCTGCGGTTATACGCCGCCGATGTGTAGAGTCCCCGGAAGCGACGCACGCCGACGACCTTGCCCGTGGCATCGAAGCGCTTGATGCCGATGTGGTCCAGATAACCGGGGCGGTGCACGGTGGCCCGCATGTTCGCCTTGGTGATGACGAGCAGATGCCGGTCGTGGGCCATGCGGCGCACGTCGGCCGGCAGACTCGCGAATGTCTTGGAGAACGCGTTCGACTGCTCGCGTTGCACCCCGAGCCCGCTCTGCGCAACTGCGCGCAGCTGATCCTCGCCATCGTTCTCGACGAGCTCGTACTCGCGGTAGCCGAGAAAGGTGAAATGGTTGTCGCCCATCCACTCGAGAAACGCCAGGCCGTTGTCGAGCTCTTCCCTGTCCAGAGGCGGCGGGCTCGATCGGAGCTCGGCGAGGATTTCCTCGAGCTTTGTCTTCATGGCGCGCCAGTCTCCGACGGCCGCGGCCACGTCGTGGAGCACCACCTCGATATCGGAGACGATGCCCTCGAGGATATCCCGGTCCGTCTGCCGATCGACCTCGAGGTGCATGATGGCCTCGGTGAGGGCATCGTCCGCGCGCGCGTCGCCCTCGAGCACCTCCACGACACGGCCGTCCTGGTCGCGCCGCAGCCGCATCACCGGATGGATGACCAGATGGGTGGTCAATCCGCGTCGATTGAGCGCCATGCGCACCGAGTCCACCAGGAACGGCATGTCGTCGGTGACGATCTCGACGATGGTGTGCGTCGACTGCCATCCGTGCTGCTCGAGCTGCGGGTTGTAGACGCGCAGCCGCGGCGTGCCCCGCGTGCGCGTGCGCAGAAAATTCCAGTGCGCGAGCGCGGCTCCGTAAAGGTTGGCGACGTCGCGCTCGGCCAGATCCTCGTAGGCGGTGCCGGCAAAGTAGCGACCCACGAAGCTCTCCACCACGTCGCGCTGGTCGGCGGGCATGTGCCGACGCACCTCTTCGAGCACCGCATCGATGAGCTCGCTGGATTCGGGCGTGTGCCCGGGCATGGCGATTCCTCCCGCAGAGGCGGCCCACTGCAGCTTTCATGTTAGTGCGGCGCGCCGCCGGATGCCACGGCGCACGCCGCACCGTTGCCCGCTTGGGCGCGCCGACGACCCGATCTACCGGCTCCCGGGGGCGGCGCGTATACTCGGCGCGGGGCGCACGCCATGAGTCACGTCTTCTACCGACACACGCACTTTCAGCCGCCGGTGGCCGCGCGCGGCGAAGGCGTGTACATCATCGACGCCGCCGGCAAGCGCTACCTGGACGCCTCCGGTGGCGCCGCGGTGTCGTCGCTGGGCCACAACCATCCGCGCGTGGTCGAGGCCATCAAGGCACAGCTCGACCGCCTGCCGTTCGCGCACACCGGCTTCTTCACCAGCGAGCCGGCGGAGACGCTCGCCGACGCGCTCGTTGCCGGGGCGCCGCAGGGTCTCGAGCGGGTCTACTTCGTGTCCGGCGGATCGGAAGCGGTGGAGGCGGCGCTCAAGATCGCCCGGCAGTACTTCCTCGAGCGCAACCAGCCCGAGCGGCGGCGCTTCATCGCGCGCCGGCAAAGCTATCACGGCAACACCCTGGGGGCGCTCGCGGTGGGCGGCAACGCGTGGCGGCGCGCACCGTTCGACCCGCTGCTCTGCGAGAGCCACCACATCGCGCCCTGCTACGCCTACCGGGACCGCCGCGATGGCGAGAGCGAGGAGGCCTACGGCATGCGCGTCGCCGACGAGCTCGAGGCCAAGCTCGCCGAGCTCGGCGCCGAGACCGTCATCGGGTTCATCTGCGAGCCGGTGGTCGGCGCGACCCTGGGCGCGGTGCCGCCGGTGCCCGGCTATCTCGCGCGCATCCGCGACATCTGCGATCGGCACGGCATCCTGCTCATCTTCGACGAGGTCATGTGCGGCATGGGACGCACGGGCCTCCTGTACGCCTGCGAGCACGACGGCGTGGCGCCGGACCTGCTGGTGGCGGCCAAGGGTCTCGGCGCGGGCTATCAGCCCATCGGCGCGATGCTGGTGTCCGATCGCATCTACGCCGCCATCGCCGAGGGTTCCGGCTACTTTCAGCACGGGCACACCTACATGGGCCATCCCGCCGCCTGCGCCGCCGGGGTCGCCGTGCAGCAGGTGATCCGCGACGAGGATCTGCTCGCCCGCGTCCGGCGCCAGGGCGAGACGCTGCTCGACGCGCTCCACGAGCGCTTCGGCAACCACGCCCACGTGGGCGACATCCGTGGACGCGGGCTTTTTCTGGGGCTCGAGCTGGTCGCCGAGCGCACCACCAAGGCCCCTTTCGATCCCGAGCGCCGCGTGCACGCGCGCATCAAGCACGCCGCCCTCGAGCGCGGCCTCATCTGCTATCCCATGGGCGGCACCGTCGACGGGGCCCGCGGCGACCACGTGCTGCTGGCGCCGCCCTTCATCATCGAGGACGCGCACATCGACGAGCTGGTCGACAAGCTCGGCGACGCCGTCGACGCGGCGCTGGCCTCATGAGCGCGCCGGGCGGTGCCGACCCCCGGGAGCGTGCCCTGGCCGGCGGCGATGGGGAGATCCTGAGCTGGTTCGCCACGCCCATTGTCTCGGTGCCGATCCCCGACGCGGAGACCCTCAACCGCGCGCTGGTGCCGCTGTTCCTCGACAAGGAGCGTGCCGGCGACCAGCACCGCCACGAGATGCACATCCCCACCCAGAGAGGGCCGGTGTTCGAGAGCCGCTTCGATCTGTTCGAGTGGCCCGATGCGCCCATCCAGCGCCTCGCCGACGAGGTGCACAGCGTGCTGTTTCACCTGGTGGGGCGTCTGAACGGCTACAGCGAGGCGGACATGGCCGGGCTCGTCTTCTACTACGACTCCTGGTTCCACATCACCCGCGCGGGCGGCTACCAGTCCATCCACTACCACCCGCGGGCCTCCTGGTCGGGGATCTACGCGGTCCAGCCGGGCGATGCGGTGGAGGAGCGGCCGGAGAGCGGCCAGGTGAAGTTCTACGACCCCCGCGGCGCGGTGTTCATGCACATGGATCCCGGCAACGAGCGGCTCGATCCGCGCTATACGGCAACGCCGGTGTACCTCCAGCACCGGCCCGGCCAGCTGGTGATCTTCCCCTCCTGGCTCATGCACGAGGTGCTGCCCTACCTGGGCCGCAGCGAGCGCATCGTGGTGGCCTTCAACGCCTGGATCACCCGCAAGGAGGCGGATTCCTAGTCGCCCGGGTTGTGTTGCAAAAAAGCCACAAACCCGGCCCCTTTGTCGCCTTTTTGCCTCAATTTGTTGCTTTCGCAACGACGGCTTTGCCATAATCCCAGCGTCCCCCACTCCGAGGGGGGCGTCACGAAGCGCCCCGGCGAAGACCGGGGAAATTCGAGCCTAAGTTAGGGGATTCATTTATGAACAAGAAGGTATTGGCAGTCGCTGTATCCAGCGCCCTGGCTGCGCCCATGGCAGCCCAGGCTGTGAAGTACAAGCTGTCCGGTCAGATCAACCGAGCCGCGGTCTATCAGGACGACGGCCAGGGCACTGACGTGCAGTTCATCGACAACACGTCATCCGGTACCCGCTGGCGTTTGACCGGCAGCGAGGACATCGGTAGCGGCATGAAGGTCGGTTTCAACTTCGAGTGGCAGGCCTCGTCGAACAGCGGCCACCGGTCAATCAAGTCAGCTGACCAAAGCCCAGAGTCGCAGGCCATTCGTAGGGCCGAGGTCTGGTTCAGCGGCAACTGGGGCAAGCTGTCCCTGGGCCAGGGCGACGGCGCCGGCAACGGCACGACCGAGGTCGACCTGACCAGCACCTGGAACGCGGGCGCCTACTCGGGCCGCTCGGACTTTCTCGGCAGCACCGCCTGGCGCACCAGTAGTGGTGCCTCCGTCGCCGGGATCACCCACGGGGCGACCTTCAGCGCCTACGACGCCTTCAGTCGCT
>JABAHO010012188.1_pt1 | contig 10865 bp, 11 predicted proteins | sample 7062071 | NCBI WGS metagenome assembly JABAHO01 (sample SAMN14534356, study PRJNA622989) | marine sediment metagenome | biome: marine biome [ENVO:00000428]; feature: marine pelagic biome [ENVO:01000023]; material: deep marine sediment [ENVO:00002113] | place: India: Gulf of Kutch | collected...
CTAGCGTGCAGTTCTCTAGCGACGGCATTAACTGGTCCGAGATCGCCCTTCCAGTCTCGGACCCGGAACTGGTTCGTGCATGGGAAGTAGCGGCAACCGACACAACTTGGCTGGTGCAAGGCGCAGGACTGGATCCTGAGGCCGATGATCGTGCCGTGTTGTGGTCCTCACCGGATGGCACAACGTGGAGTTCCGTCGATATTCCCGATCAGGTGGCAGGCCGCATTCGACAAGTGGTTCCCGGTCCTGATGGTTTCCTCGTCACCCTGCAGGATCCTTTCGAAGAGGTGACCAACGACCTGTGGCACTGGGAACCAGACCGCGGCTGGGAGTCCCTTGCCACCACGGCGCTGCCTGAGCCGTCGAGGAGGTGGCTGAGCGGCGCATCCAGCGGGTTTGTCATGCTTGTCTGGCCGGAGGAAGAAGGATCCCGGGTCTTCTGGTCGGCCACGGGTCACAGCTGGGTCGAAGGCAGCCTTGAAGGGGCGGATGCATCGACCATCCTTTTAACTGCGGAGTGGGTTGGCGACCGTTGGCTGGCCCTCGGTTCACCGAGTGGCGACGAAGATTTGGGTTGGCAAGCGTGGTCTTCGGTCGACGGCCTTGACTGGCGGAAGCTTCCGCCGCCTGCCTTTGATGCCCCCGGCGACGGGATTCGCAGCCATCCGTTCGGTCTGCATCCGATTGACGGCGGTTTGATGGCGATAATCGTGGACTTCGACCTGACAAGTGAAACGTCCACCAATAAGGCCTGGACTACGACCGACGGCGAGAAGTGGCAGCTGAAGCGGGACTTCGGTTCGTTGGTCGTCACCGTNNAGGAGTCGCGATCCAAGACGCCATCCTGGAAGATGGACGCGTTACCCGGGACGAGCTGGAGTCGGCCGCCGCCGGAATGCAGCGCTGCATGGAGGAGAAAGGCCTCGTGTTTGAATGGTCGATCGGCGATGACGGCAGCTTCTCCGCTTCCGTTTCCGGGTTCGCCAACGATGGATCGACCGACGAGGCCGATCGGTTCTGTACTGCCAGCTACTTACAGCGTGTTCTTCTGGCCCATCCAGGCGGCTAACGGCGTGAGTTGAGTGCTGGTGGCTGTCATCCCCCACAGTTCAACGAACTTGCGGTCGTGTACCGAACGATGTNNCTAATGGCGTAGTTGAGTGCTGGTGGCTGTCACCCCTGGTGCTCAACGAGCTTACCGTCGCGACCCGAACGATGTCGCAGTCTCAGCACAGCCCTACGGACCTTGCGAACTGCAGCAGCTGGCCCGGCGGCATCGGAGGAGGACCCTCTTCGAACGCAAACACTGCTGGAAGTGGGGTCCCCACGAACCGAGCGACGAAGCTGACGTCAAGACCCAGCGACTCGCCCTCGAGCATGGTGCCTGCCTCACATGGGCCTGGGGACCCCCCTTTTGCGGCCGACGCTGGTGCCGCACCGAGCAGCACAGTCAATGCGATAACCGCGAACAAAACGCCGATTCGTTTCATCGTCCTCTCCTTTTCTGTCTCATTGTCACTCCCGACTGTCGGGCGACATGGGCCGGTTCTCTTTCCTTGACTGGCGAAGTTGCCATTACTCGGAGCCCCCCGCTTGGACAAATTCGCTTGCTGCCGCGATGTAGTCGGCGACAGCATCGGCGCTGAATTGAGGAGCACCGTACTGATCGAAGAACGGAGAACCAGTTTCGGCCAGGTACGAGAAGAAACGCTCATCCAACTGGGGGTCCCCGGTGAACGGTCCAGTGATGTTGAAACGCCTAATCAGGCCATCCTGGATGAGAATCCCCGTCGAGAGGCTGATGCCGTCTGTAAGGCCGAGCGCGTCGTGGATGTCGGTGAACAGGCGTCCTTCGCACGTGAAGAAATCTCCGGTCGCCCGGCACTCGTTTAGCAGCAGCCTGGCATTGGCCTCCACAAAGAAGCCGAAGTGCTCTACGCAGCTGTCGGCTCCCGTCGGAAGCAGGCAGCGGGCATCGCTTGCCAACAGGCTCAAGACGGCCGCCAGGTCGCCTTCGTTGAGACTGGCCCCCAAGCTCCCCAGGAGATCATGTGGTGATGAAGGCACTGTCGTGGGTGGCTGGGGATTAGTTGGCGGCGGAGCCGTAACGACCGGTCCTCTGTCGTCCCCCGCGCCGGCCACCAGGTACACAAGGCCGGCCACCAGCAGGATAACGACGAACGTGCCTGCGGCGGCAAGGGCACCCAGCTGCCACCGCGGGCGAAGGGGCGTCGACAACTTCCGACGCTCCGAGGGGGCCAAGCGCTCCAGTTCAGCCTCAGGAAATGGCGGCGGCTCCGGGGCTGCCTCAATCAGTTCAACCGTGAACGCACGAATCTTGGAATCAAGGCGATCAGTCATGCAGGGCTCCTCGCAAATTTGCTCTGGCTCGTGCCAGGTGGCGCCGCACAGACCCGTCCGAGAGCCCGAGCTCTTCGGCCACCTCCGGCACAGTCATGCCGTCCCAGTAGCAAAGGACAGTCACAGCCCGTTGCCGAACGCTCAGCCGTTTGACTGCGGCGAGCACTTCGGGGCGATATTCGCTCATATGGAATTGGTCGGTGGATGCAGCTCTGAGTTCCTTGGTCCATCTGCGTTGGCGGTCGCGATGGGTCTTCTTGGCTTGGTTCATCACTGCCCGATACAGGTAGGAGCGGCGATTGCGGACGCTGTGCCATCCCTTCGATGCAAGAGATGCCACCACCGCGCTCGACACTACGTCGGCGGCATCGTTCGGTCCGACTAGGCCAGTGGCGAAGCGGATGAGTTCTTCGGCATGCTTGCGATAGACGTCCTCGTCCGACGTCCGCTCTAAGTCCTCCACGTCCAATGGATTTCCCATGGCCTTATGACCCCCGAGCAACCTCTCCGGGTGACACGCATCATGGTGTGGATAACGATCGCCGAAGGACGGTCCGTCGGATGAGGCCCTCCCGACGCATCCCTGGTTAGCTGTCGGGCGCCGCGCGACATCGACACTCGTGCCGGGCCAGAGTGTGGGCGGAGCAGATCTAAGGGGAGAGTCCCAGTTGCTGCATCATGGCCGCCTCGTCCGTCACCCCCCAGTGCTCCACAAACTTGCCGTCACGCACTCGCACGATGTCGATGGCTCGCACCTTGAAGCTCTTACCCGTCGGCGGTATGCCCATGAACTCGCCGTTGTGGGTGCCGGTCACGGTGGCCCGACCCACGACCAAGTCGCCTTCGGCGATGAGCTCGTCGACAGTCATCTGCATGTCAGGAAACCCGGCCTTGAACATCTCGAAAAATGCCCTGGGGGCGGCCGGCCCGGTCGTCGGGAGCCCGGGTTGTTCCTCGTGCTCGATGAAGTCCTCCGCTACCAGCTCGTCGATCAGATCGAGGTTTCCACCGTTGATCACCTCGTTGTACATGCGGCGTGCCAGCGCCTTGTTGTCTTCGGTGGACATGACTGCTCCCTCCTGTGTCGCGCGAGCTGAGGCTACTCAGCCGCGCACGCGCTTGCCGATCCAGGAACTTCAGCGGAATGGGCTTCAATTCTCCGGTGCGATCACCTTGATGGTTGTGGCCGGAACCCCACCGACGACGTGGTAGTCGGGCACGTCTTTGGTGACCACCGAGTTGGAGCCGACGATCACCCGTTTCCCAATTGTGACGCCGGACAGAATGACGGCGTTGTACCCGATCAGGCAGTCTTCGCCGATGGTGGTGGCGTGAGCCGTGCGGGCCCCGTACATGATGGGCTGGCTGAAGTCGTCGAGGGTGTGACTGTGTGTCTCAACGATGGATCCAGCCGCGAGGCCCGTGTAGTCACCGATGGAGAGCGGTCCTCGATCGTCGAGCATGACCCGCCGATTGAGGAAGACCCCTTCGCCGATGGTGATGTTCCTCCCCGAGTTGAATAGGACGCCGTGATGGATCGTCACGTTGTCGCCGACGCTCTTGAACACCTTCTGGGCGAGGATTCTCCGAACCTTCATAGCGAAGTCCTGCATCAGCGCGGCAGGGGTCTGATCAAACATTCGCCAGAACATCACGTAGTAGAGGTGAGAATCGAGGGCCAGCTCACGGTCGCCCCCTCGGAGCGCATCCTCGGCAACCCGAAACTCGCCGGTGCCGAAGAAGTGGTCTGTCAGCTGGGACACCTTAGCCATGAAGGAGTCACCGGTTTCAGGCAAACGATCGGTGGCGACGAGTTCCCCGAGCTCAGAAAGCAGGTCCCGCTCCTGAGGGCTATCGGTCATGGCCGCGACGTAACGACGGAGGGGCGATGGGAAGCGGCCAGTTCCCGCGCCTTGCGCCTGGTAGTGGCGACATAGCCGCTGAGAACCCGGAGTCGTCCCCGCAGCGGTCCCAGGGTTTCCCCCATCTTGGAGCAGTTTGCCCCGTAGATCCTTTCGATTGGAACCTCTATCACCTTCAGACCGTGGAGCTCGGCTTCAAAACGAACTTCGAGCTCGCCCTCGTATGCGCGGCCGGTCAGCCGCACCTGGCGAAATGCTCGGGAGGACATGCAACGAAATCCGGTGAATGGGTCGGTTACGGGCTGCTGCAGCTTGCGACGCAGCACCCGAGTGAACAGCGTTCGCACGAGATAGCGGTTCATGGGGGTGGACCCCCGACTCGAATCCTCGAGGTAGCGGGAGCCAATCGTGATATCGCAGTCCTCAGCCAGGACGGGTCGGACCAGGCGGATGAGATCGTTGGGATCGTGTTGCCCATCGCCGTCCATTGTTACGACCGCGTCAAACGCACGGTCCAGCATTCGGATCGCTCCGCCCTGGACGGCGGACCCCTTGCCGCAGTTCGGCCAGAGGTCGATCACCTCGGCGCCATTCTGGGCGGCGACTCGGCATGTTCCGTCGGTCGAGCCGTCACAAACAACGATCGTTTGCACGGGGCGGCCGTCAAGTTCGCAGGGAACTTTGGGGAGAACTCGCGCCAGCGAATCAGCCTCATTGAACGCGGGTATTAGGACGTAGATCAAGTCGCCCTCTCATTGGCGGCGGTGGCCCACTATATGCGCTCGGAGAGCTGCCGGCTCGGGCGTGGGCTAGGGCAGTGCTGCGATGTACCCCTATCTCGGCTCCAGGCGTGACCTTCGACTTCAGTCGCCAGCCGGACCGGTCGATTCTTTGGGGAAGGCTTGATGAATGAAGAACCGACTAGTTACAGCTTCGGTGGGATTGGCGATGGCGCTGGCTGCCTGTGGCGGCACCTCGAACCTTTCGGGGGGCGACATTCCGACGGTGACGGCCACCACGACTGCCCACGCCGTCGACCCCGCTGTTGTCGAGCTGGCTGAAGACATCTGCCGGGGCGCGGTTTGGACCGGCATCGACAGCCGCACCACCTTCCAGGAGGAACTCGACAACAGCCCGATACCCGGAACCACGGCCGCCGATCTGGCAGCGGCCGTCGATGCTCGATGCCCAGACGCTTTCTACGATGCGCTGACTACTGCCGAGCTGGACTGGTGTGGCAGCGGAGAAGTCCTGAGCCGTAATTTCTTCAACGTGGTCGAATCGGGCGTTGCGCTCGACCTGCCGAGCTTCTCGGTTGTTGATCTGCCCCTGCTACGCAAGGCGAAGCGTTACGGTGCCGACCTCTCCGACTACGAGATCGAACTGTTCACCGCCGAGATCGTGTCGATGGCGGCTACGTCCGGGTTCACGCGTGACTGGGCCGCAGCCTGCCGCGCCACCCTCTGAAGAAACCTGAGAACCGCGCAACCGAAGCGCTAGATTCATCCGATGCCCGACGACTCCGCCAACGACGATCACGAGGACCTCGTTGCCGCGACGCTGGCAAGCTCTCTGGATTCGCTTGACGACGCCATTAACTATCGGAACTGGATCATCGCCATGGCGCAGCCATACCTGGCGGGTCCGATTCTCGAGCTCGGTGCCGGACATGGGACCTTCACCGAGATCCTGGTCGAAAACGGCAGCGTTCACGCCCTGGAACCAGACCCTCAGAGCCATGATCGGCTCGTGCGACGCTTTGGCGCCGACGCTCGAGTCACCGTGTACGAGTCCAAGATCGAGGGATTAGCGGCTGAGCCACGCTTCGGCTCAGCGGTGATGATCAACGTCCTCGAGCACATTGCCGACGACGACAAGGTGTTATTCGAGGTGCATGAGCGGCTCGAGCGAGGCGGCTACCTCGTGGTTTTCGTGCCTGCTTTCGAAGTGCTTTTCAGCCGGTTTGATTCGATGCTCGGTCACGTGCGTCGATATCGGAAGCCGGCCTTGATGACTTTGGCTGAAGGTGCCAGCTTCGAGATTGCTGAGTCCCGCTATGTCAACCTGCCCGGCTTCTTCTCATGGTTGATCTTGGTGCGGTTGCTACGACAGGTTCCGACCGGGACAACGACGGTCAAGATCTTCGATCGCATGATCGTGCCGGTGGTACGTGCCTTGGAGAGCCGGGTCCGTCCGCCCTTCGGCCAATCCATTCTGCTCGTCGCCCGGAAGCCCTGACTTTCCTGCTTCAAGCTGGGAAGTCATTGCTGAAGCGCCAGTCATTGGTCGATTGAGTGAGTCGATCCAGTGTTTTGTGGCCGCTGGGGCGGGGGGTCCCCAGCGGCATCGCGATGAGGCAGCGGCAACGCCTCCGGCGTTGCTTGGGAGTTTGCTACGCAAACTCCAGGCAGGGGGGCGGGGCCGCGTGTGTCGAAGAGCCAATAGAAGGAGCCCCCCTCCGAGAAGGGAGGCTCCTATCCCCCTGTCGCTCTGGCCTGATGGCCTAGAACTCACCCTCCGGTGGATTTCCGTAGCTCGTGAATTCGAAGTAGCGGATCTGCTCGATCGACTTGACCTTGACTTGGAACTCGACCCCGTAAGGCGCTTCAGGGAAGTAAACAACGGCTTCCCAGCCGCCTTCCGGTCCGGCCACCACTTCCTTGGATCCGTATTCGGACCAGATCAGCACGGTGGCTCCGGGAGCCGTCTCGCCCCAGAACACGTCGTAAGGCTCGGGTTCCTCGCAGAAGCCGTATTGCTGGTGCGCCACCAACTCATAGATCGGTTCTTTGGGATCTTCCTTGGGCTCGTCTGGCACAACTCGGGTAACCGTGACCGAGTCATCGGTGACACCACCGTCCGACTCGGCATGCAGCACTGCCTTGTTGACGCCCGGCTCTAAGAAGAGCACGATTCGCCAGCCTCCGTCATCGTTGACGTGGGCTTCCCACGGTCCCGCGAACACTCGGGCTCCCGGCGTGGTGATGCCTTCGAAGGCGATCTTCTCGTCGTCGACGACTGCTCCGTCCTTGGGCCAGAGAATCTCGAACTTGGGCGGCTCGGGGATGTCAGTCTTCTCAGGGTCTGGCTCTTCCTTGGCCCCGTCGTTCTCCAGCAGGTCGGTTTCTTTGTCCTTCTCAACTACATCAGTCTCGGGCTGTTGGTCGGACTCTTTTCTGTCCTGCTCGCCTTTGTCTGCATCGGTCGCAAAGGCTTCCGCCCCCGCCTCTGCGTCCGACTCTTTACGCTCCTCTTCAAGGGTGGGAAGGTCTTCGTTGTCAGATGCCGTTGCTGCGGTCTCGCTTGCAGCCTGATTGACTCCGATCGCAGCGAACGCCAGCCCTCCCAGCGCCATTACCAGCGCAAATGAACCGAGTACTACCACCCAGGGCCGTCTCACTTCCATTTCTCCTTGCTCGCGTTCGACGTTTAACGGCTGTAAGCGGATTTTTCTATAGCGTCCGTTCAAAATGTTGTGGAGGCTCTACAGTGGCGTTATGCGCATGCCTCGCCAGATCATTCCCGACCCGCTGCTGCGTCCCGCTTACCGGCTCTACGAAGCGCGGTTGCTCCAAAAATTGGACCGCAACAGTTTCCCGCAGCATGTGGCGGTGATCATGGACGGTCACCGCCGCTACGCCCGCACGGAGGGTCTCGAGAGCTACCAGGACAGCTACCGGGTGGGTATGGACAAGTTGATGGATCTGGTGGGTTGGACGAGCGAGCTGCAGATTCCGACCGTAACCGCGTGGCTACTGTCCACCGACAACCTCTCTCGGCCCCAGCAGGAGCTCGACCCCTACTTCGACGTGTTGATCGAGATGTTCGACCGGCTCCCGGCGATAGTGACACCGCTTGGCTACGAGATCCGCCTCATCGGGAGTCTCGATTTGCTGCCGGATCGGTTATCGGTTTCCGCCAAACAAGCTCAGGAGAGGAGTGAGCCTTCCGACCGGAGGCTGACGATTGCTGTTGGCTACGGCGGGCGGCAAGAAATCGTCGATGCCTGCCGCGAGCTCGTGAGCGGGCTCGCCGAGGACGCTTCGCCGCAGGAAATCGTCAGCCAGATCACGCCCGAGGCCATCGCCAAGCACCTCTATGCGTCCGATCTCCCCGACCCCGACCTGGTGGTGCGCACCAGTGGCGAGTCGCGGCTGTCCGGGTTCCTGCTCTGGCAGGCGGCTTACAGCGAATACAGCTTTGTCGACGTCTTCTGGCCTGAGTTTCGTCGGGTGGATTTCTTGCGGACGTTACGCGATTTCACTTCTCGCGAACGGCGCTACGGGCAGTAAACCCGTTTTTCGCTCTTCGCCACACGGCTCCACCAGGCGGAGCCTGGCTCATCGCTGTTCGGGCGCTTGGACCGTGGCGCCTCCACCCGATTGCGGAGTCGGTCTACGCTCGCTGCGGCGCCACGAGTTGTACCGCCGAACCTTTCGTTGCTCGCGCTCGGCCTTTGAGAACCCCGAGCAAGCAACGCCGTAGGCGTTGCCCTAGTCCTGAAGACGTTCGGTGAGCTCTTCCAGCACTCGCTCCGCATCCTCGTGAGCTACCTGGCAGGTCCCGGCCTTGCGATGACCTCCACCACCGTATTCCAACAGGAGCTCGCCGATGTTGTGACGAGATGAGCGATCGATGATCGACTTGCCGACTGCAAGCACCGTGTTCACCTTGTGCTTGCCCCACAGGACGTGTATGGAAACGGTGCAGTCGGGATGGAGGGCGTAAATCATGAACCGGTTGCCGGCAAAGATGACATCTTCTGATCTCAGGTCAAGATGGACTACATTCCCGTGCTGGGTGGAGCAGCGCTTGATCTGGTCCTTGAACGGCCCGTCGTGTTCCATGTACAGCTCGGTCCGCTCTTTGACGTCGGGCAGCTCGAGGATCTGATCGATATCGTGGTCCCGGCAATAGTCGATGAGGTTCATCATGAGCTGGTAGTTGGAGATGCGGAAATCCCGGAAGCGCCCCAGTCCGGTCCGGGCATCCATGACGAAGTTCAACAGCGCCCACTTCTCCGGGAAGATGATGTCGTTCAGCTCGTACATGGCCGAATCTGCCTTGTCGACCGCCTCCATCATCTCCGCGGAGATGTTGGGGAACGCGTCCGCTCCGCCGTAGTGGTTGAAGACCACACGAGCCGCCGACGGCTCCTCGGCGTTGATGAAGTGATTCTCCGGCGCGTCCGCGACGCGAATGGTCTCCGAATGGTGATGATCGAAAGCCAGATGTGCGGTCGGGACATACGGGAGGTTGGTGGTGATGTCCCGATCGGTGATCTCGATCAGTCCGTCCTGCATGTCCTTGGGGTGGACGAAGAGGATGTCATCGATTATTTCGAGCTCTTTCAACAGGACCGCACAGACGAGCCCGTCGAAGTCGCTCCTCGTGACCAAGCGGTATTTTTCAGCCATTGAGACCTCACACTCTCCGTGGGACTTCTCCGGAATATTCGGCCGCAAATCAGAGTCGCTTTAGCAATGCCTGCTATTACCATCTCAAGTCCTCATTCGCCCTCCCCGAAGAAGGCCTGATGCGTCGTTTTGCCCTGATAGCGTGTGCCCTGGTACTGGTAGGCACTGCGTGTGGTGGAGGCACCGGGTCGACCGACCGACCTGAAGCCACCACCACCACTTCGGCGGCGTTGCGGCCTGCCACCACCCGACCCGGCTCCGGGCCTGACACCACGGCTGATCTGCACTCCGAGGCTATCGGTGAACAGATCGATGACCTCATCATTGAGGCTCAGCAGATCCGTGGCCTGACATTTCTCGAGCCGGTTGAAGTGATCTTGCTGAGTGATGCCGCGTATCAAGCTCGCATCGTCGAGCGGCTGACCGAAGAACTGACCGAAGACGAGGTTGACTCGCAAACTGCGCTGTTCCGTCTTCTGGGTGTGATCGGGCCGGACGACGACCTCCGCCAAACCTACGACACGCTGTACTCGACCGGGACAGGGGGTTTCTACGACCAGGACACCGGCGAGCTGGTAGTGCGAGTGGCCGATGATGAGCTGGGACCTCAGGCCTCAGCGGTCGTCATTCATGAGCTGACTCACGCCCTCCAGGATCAGCACTTCGACTTACTCGATCGTCGTGATGACCTCGAGGGTGATCAGTACTACGTGGCTACTGCCATCATTGAGGGCGACTCCCTGCTGCGGGAGCTGACGTACATCGAAAACTTGTCACCCTCTGATCAACGCGAATGGACCCGGGAGTACGCGGCCGCGTTGGCGGAGGTTGAGGCGATCCAGGCCAACCTGCCCGGCTACCTGGTCAACAGCCTGCAGGCCCCCTACCTCGATGGGTTCTTCTTTCATCAACGTTTCGGAGTTGGTCGCATCGATGACCTGTTCGAAGACCTGCCCGAATCGTCCGAGCAGATTCTGGATTTCGAGAAATACGAAGACGACGAGCAGCCCGATGAGGTCGTTCTCGCCGAGCTCGCGCTTGATGGGTACGAGATCTACTTCGACAGTCCCATGGGTCAGAAGGACTTCCAGTTGCTGCTGGGTGAGGCGATAGATCCCCAGCAGGCCGAGGAGGCAGCAGTTGGTTGGGGCGGTGATTGGGCTCGGATCTACACCAGCGGCAACAGTGAGGCGGTGTTCGTGCTCGCCTTTCGCGGAGACAACAA
>JABAHO010012762.1_pt1 | contig 10865 bp, 11 predicted proteins | sample 7062071 | NCBI WGS metagenome assembly JABAHO01 (sample SAMN14534356, study PRJNA622989) | marine sediment metagenome | biome: marine biome [ENVO:00000428]; feature: marine pelagic biome [ENVO:01000023]; material: deep marine sediment [ENVO:00002113] | place: India: Gulf of Kutch | collected...
CCTTGTTCTTTCTGGCTGCAGATCAGATCCGGCTCAATCGTCGGCAGTGGACCATTGCCCTGGTGGGACTTTTTGCACTGGCCGGTGTGCCGGCCATAGGCGAAATTCTATACCGGTTCACGGGCGGCGCAGCCACCTGGCAGTTCGGGCTGATCATGCCAACCGGCATCGACGACATTTCGGACCCAGGGACCCAGGACCAGATTCTGCGCTATCAGTCATTCATGCGATTTGCCACGATTTATCTCCTGCCCATGCTCCTATTCCCCTTCAGCGGGAAATACAGGAAATACTATATCGTGGTGGTCATGGCGGTCCTCGCCCTCTGCGGGTTATCCGGCCACCGCATGGTGCTTATAATGATGAGCCTTACGATCTGGCTCTACATGTTTTTCTCCGTCAAAAATAAGGCGGTATTCATTGTCGGCTCGGTTCTACTCGTGGCGCTGACATTCCTGATGCTGGGCCAGTTGGCATTCCTGTTTCCCAAATCACACCAGAGAATGCTGTCTATCATACCGTTTGCACGGGTAGATACTGACGTTATGATTGATGCTTATGGCACCGTGACATGGCGTCTAAAAGTCTGGAAAGAAGCGTTGAAGCTTGTCCCCCAATACTTCTGGGTCGGCAAGGGGTTTGCCTTCTCTGTCGATATTCGCTATTCACACACCGCCATGCTCATGGCCGATTACCAGCTATGGTGGGCACTGGTGCAGACGGCGTATCACCAGGGAATTCTCAGCCTGATGGTCGGTCTCGGGTTCCCGGGACTGGTTGCCGGACTGGGGTTCCTGCTGGCGGTCAACCTGCGACACCTGCGATTGATGAAGACCTCGTGGGAGGACACGAAACTGCAGCGAATGCATCGCGTAATGTGCGCGTTCTTTCTTGCCCAGGCGATCTCCTACGTGTTCATTTATGGCGATGTCCACATATCGTTTCCAAAGCTGTTTTTATATGCCGGAATTCTTGAGGCGCTGCGGCGATCGAAACTGGACAGCGAGGCTGCCGAGGCGACATCTCTCACCCCTGCCGCAGACGCAGAACTCAACCGGTCGAACAGACAGGAGCCTCTGAGTTGCCCGGTCTAGGACCGCACGGGCACATCTGGCATCATGGCAAGTTCTGAACAAACGCTAGCAACCCGCATACTCCGCCCGGATACCCTATGGGCCGCCTTTTTGCTGGCCGCTGTTTGGGCCCTGTTTCATTTTGCAGGGCATTCTCCGATTGAGCACTTTCCCGGGCAATCTGTTTTTAGATGGATTTTTTTTCAATGGACGTCGAGTGAGGGTGACTTCTCGCACGGGTGGCTGATGCCGCTGATCGCGGGCTACGTTCTATGGGAAAGAAGGGCAGAGATCCGCAATGCCCCCCTGCGCATCACCTGGGCCGCTATTCTGCCCGTCGCGGGGGCGCTGCTTCTGCACGTTGCCGCGTACCGCGTTCAGCAACCGCGTATTTCCCTGATTGCCATGGTCCTGCTGCTCTGGTTTTGCGCACTTTTCCTTTATGGCTGGCTGGCGGCGCGCCATGCCCTCTTTCCGCTTGCCTACATGCTGCTGGCCTTCATGTCCTACTGGATGATCACCTTTACCTTCCCGCTCAGGCTGATGGCGTGTGCGGCAGCCGGGGGCATTTTAAACGGCCTCGGCATAGAGACCGTAAGGCAGGGAACATTGCTGTACAGCTCCGCGGGCGGGGGCTTTAACTTCAATGTGGCCGATCCCTGCAGCGGCTTGCGTTCACTGGTTGTTATGACGGCTCTGGCGGCACCGTTTGCCTATTTTACCCAGAAAACGCTCTTCAAAAAATGGCTGCTGTTCCTCTTATCCATTCCCCTCGCCGCAGTTGCCAATATTATACGGCTGGTAAGCATTGCACTTGTCGCAGAATTTGCAGGCCAGGAACTGGCCACAAAGCTTTTTCATGATTTTTCCGGGTACTTCGTCTTTTTCATCGCGACTATTCTTCTCGTAGGTGCAAGCCGGCTGGTTGCCGACCCACCCCGGAGGCGCAGGCCATCATGAAAAGCAGGCGCACAATCCCGTATCTCATCTGCATCATGCTTACAGGCCTTTCGGGGCTGTTCGTGCACCTGTCCGGACAACCCCGGGTTAACGACTCCTGGACAACGACACTGGGCCTTCCGGACTCGCTTGAAGGCTACTCGGTTGTCATTCCGCGATACTGCACAAACGAAACATGCCTTGCCAGTTATGACCTCGCAGCGCTTGCAGACCCTCAAACCTGCCCTCAGTGCGGCAGCGGGCTTTTGGACAGAACGCTGGCCGAGCAGACGGTGCTGCCGCGGGACACGCGCATGCACAAGCGCCTGTACCGGGATCGAAATGACCAGGCGTATTTCGTAACGCTGGTGATTGGCGGAGTGGAAAAGGACTCCATACACAAGCCGCAGGTTTGCCTTCGCGCCCAGGGAAACCAGCTGCTTGACCAGGACACGGCCACGGTGGCGCTTCCAACCGGGCGCAGGCTCAAAGTAACCATGATTGAGTTTGGCCGTACTCCCGCAAGCGGACGGTCGTCCGTGCAGGGCACCTATGCGTACTGGTTTTACCGGGACGGCAGGGAGACGCCTTATCATACCGAGCGCACGATCCTGACCATTGCGGACGGGGCCCTCAGGAACGAATGGGTGCCCTGGATTTACCTGACCGTATCCTGCTCCACCGAGGCGGTACGCGGGAAGCGCAGGGATCAACTCACAGGATTCATCAGAACGTTTTATCCCGCGTTTCTTGCTTCGCGGCCCGAGCAAGGCGAAGGCGATCCTCAGTAGGCACCCTCTGCAAAAACCACGACAGATGCCGTTCGCAGAATAATTTTGAGGTCAAGCACCCAGTTCTGGTTGCGCAGGTAAAATACGTCGAGAATGCACATGTTGTGAAAATCGAGATCACTGCGGCCGGAAACCTGCCACAGGCAGGTTAACCCGGGTAACCCCTTGTGCCGACCATAGTGCCAGTCCTCGTAATAATTTTCGAAATCGCGTTTTGGCAAAGGCCTCGGCCCGACAAGTGTCATATCGCCCAGCACGACATTGATCAACTGCGGCAGTTCGTCCAAACTGTATCTGCGAATAAAGCGCCCCACCGGTGTCACGCGCGGGTCTTCCGTAATTTTGAACAACGCTCCTGCTGATTCGTTCAACTGCTCCAGCTCGCTCAGTTTCACTTCTGCGTCATCATACATTGTGCGGAATTTGTAAATTTTAAAGGGCTTGCGGTTGAACCCGATACGCTCCTGCACAAACAGGACCGGCCCCCGGCTGGTCAACCAGATCGCCAGCGAAATCAGGAGCAGAAAGGGGCTGAGGAGCGCAAGTGCCAACCCGGCTACGCAGCGGGACACCACCGCCTTGCACCATTGGAACTGCTCCGCAACCGAAGGAGAGGAAAAGTGATACAACGGCGTCCCGAGAATAATATCGAACCGGATACGCGAACGGCTCACCAGCACATCCAGCTTGTCCGAGAGCAGCTTGACCGGAAGGTCCAACCGGTCTGCCATTTCCAGAAAAACCATGATCTCGGATACCGTCATATCCTTGTCTGCCACGATAAACATGTCAGCCCGGGATTCTGCAGCCTTTTGCTCGCAGAGAGTTACGGCCCGCCCGATATCCTCGTGGGGGGCGATGTCGAGCCGTTCTGCCACAAGCAATCCGTGCGGCTCACGAAGGTTCAGGACGGACTCAATAAAATCCGCATGCCGCCCCCTGCCCACCAGCAGAACACGCCAGCGGTCAATCCACCATCTTCTCCTGAGGAACCCAAGCGCCCGGTCAACCATCCCCCTGAAAAAGACGCAAAAGAACATATTGAGCACGATAACCAGGGCGAACATGCTGCGCGGATGGAACGTGTTCCGACTCAGGTAGAAATACGCGTAGATCAGGGCCAGCGCCGTTAAATTCGCAATGACAATGTTGGCGCCTTGCGAACGGCGCATGATAAAGCGCCGTTCCGTGTACAAGTCGCGGAGGGCATAAAGAACGCCGCAGATTACCGTCAGGATGCTGATAATCCTGAAAGCACTTGCCTGGTAGAAAAGCTTATACGCCGGGGTCAGCGCACCGGGCCGGTCGACGCCGGCCAGGCGGTTAATGAGATCAAAAACATAATCGCCATGGGACCAGTCAAAGCGGAGCCAAATCGTCACGTAATATGCCGCGATCACGGCACAAAAATCGCCGAGGAGAAAAGGCAGCCACAAGTATGTAATTCTACGATCCCGCATGCTCGAGCACCTTATACCAAGTTAAATCTCAAAACTGCAAAATAGTTTTGCCGGTTGTAAACCGGCCGGGGGTATACGCAATTGTTGGTGTCATGCTTGACACAGGGATTTGCTTTCGCGCACCCTGTCGCTTTCTCACGGAACCGGACAGGCATGAAGTAAAGGACCCATGATGACGCCTTTTGAATACCAGAACGGTAAACTGCATGCCGAGGGCGTGCCGCTCACGGCCCTGGCCGAAATTCACGGCACGCCGCTATATGTCTACAGCCGGAACTACATACGCCACCAGTTCCGGTCTCTGCGGGACGCAATGGCCGCGGCCGACCCGCTGATATGCTATTCCGTCAAAGCCAACTCCAATATTGCCGTGCTGCAAACCCTGCTGGAGGAAGGCTCCGGGCTGGACATTGTCTCCGGAGGAGAACTGTACCGGGCCCTCAAGGCCGGTGCCGATCCGCAAAAAATCGTTTTTGCCGGTGTTGGCAAGACGGAAGATGAAATTGAGTACGCACTGAAGTCGAACATCCTCTTTTTTACTGTCGAATCCGAGGCCGAGGCGAAGCGCATTTCCGACTGTGCCGCCCGGACGAAGTTAACCGGGCGGATTGCATTCCGAATCAACCCCAACGTGGATCCCAAAACCCACAGGTATATCAGCACCGGGAAGAAGGAAAACAAGTTCGGGCTGAACATAGAGCGGACCCTGAAGGCGTATGCCTATGCCGCGGGCCTTGAAGGTATTGAAATTGCCGGGCTGCACATGCACATCGGTTCACAGATCCTGACACCGGATCCATTCAGCGATGCACTGGAAAAAATTTGCGGGCTTTGCCGGGACCTCAAGTCCGCCTACCCGGGCATGCAGTACCTTGATATCGGCGGCGGACTGGGCATTCGTTACGAACCCGGCGACATTCCCATGGATCCCTGCCGCTATGCAGAAACCGTGACGCCTCTCCTTCAGCAGACCGGCCTGAAAATTATCATGGAGCCCGGACGTCACATCGTCGGCAATGCGGGCGTCCTGCTTTGCCGGGTTCAGTACGTGAAGAAAAACCCTCTAAAGGATTTCATCATTGTAGACGCAGGGATGAATGACCTGTTGCGCCCATCACTTTACCAGGCCTACCACGAAATTCTTCCGGTCACCGAAACGGCCTCCACTGTTACGGGTGACCTGGTGGGACCTATTTGTGAATCCGGTGACTTTTTTGCCAGCGACCGCGAGTTGCCCGATATGCAGACCGGGGACCTCGTGGCGGTTGCCAGCGCCGGAGCCTACGCCTTCTCCATGGCATCTACTTACAACAGTCGTCCTCTGCCGGCCGAAGTCATGGTTGACGGTGATCAATCGTGGGTCGTGCGCGAACGGGAGACCTGGGAAGACCTGCTTCACAATGAACGGCCGCTTCCGGCCGCAGCTTTGGACGCTTGACAGTGCACCACTGGCGCGCACAATGACACCCAGGTCTAAACAGTTCCATCTACAGGCCCGGCGGGAGAAAGTTTCAGCTCATGTTTAAAGGCGTCTTCACAGCAATTATTACGCCGTTCAACGATGACGGCAGCGTCGACACGCAATGCCTCGCCGACCTCGTGGAACGCCAGGTTGCCGCCGGCGTGGACGGCATCGTACCCGTCGGAACGACCGGAGAGTCCCCCACCCTGAATTACGAGGAACACATCAGGGTGATCGAGACCGCGGTCACCACCGCAGACCGGCGCATTAAAGTGATTGCCGGTACGGGCGCCAACTCAACGGAAGAGGCCCTGAATTTGACACGCCGGGCGCACGAACTCGGAGCCGATGGCACGCTGCAGGTGACCCCGTATTACAACAAACCCAGCAACGAGGGTTTGTTCCGTCACCTGAGCATCATCGCNNGGGCTCTACCGCCATTTTTCAGCTGTTGCTGACCTCGGCCTGCCCGTGGTGCTGTACAACATTCCGGGACGCACCGCCCGCCTGATCGAGCTGGACACCATTGTACGCCTGGCAGCCCACCCCTCTATCGTGGCGATCAAAGAGGCCACGGGGCAGGCCGACTCCGTCACCGCCATCAGGGATCGCTGCGACCTCGAGGTGTTGTCGGGCGACGATCCCCTAACCCTCGCCATGATGAGCCTCGGGGCCGATGGCGTCATCAGTGTCGCCTCCAACGTGCTGCCGGCCGAGGTGGCCGAAATGGTACATGCCGCCGGCCGGGGCGACTGGGATACCGCCCGCGGGATTCACGACCGCTGGTTCCGCTTGTTCAAGGACCTGCTGACCCTCGACACAAACCCGATTCCGGTCAAATCGGCCATGGCCATGATGGGCCTGTGCCGCGAGACCTACAGGCTTCCGCTTTGCGAGATGCCCGACGCGGCAAAAGCCGTGCTGAGGCAGACCCTTTCCGACATGCAGTTGATCTAAACACGGGAAAAGGGATACCAATGATAAAGCTTGCGATTTTAGGGGCAGCAGGACGCATGGGCGGTGCGCTGATACGGTGCGCACAGCAATCAGGGGAGCTTGAAGTGGTCTGCGCCCATGACCGCCATGACCACCCCGACCAGGGCCGGGACATCGGGCCGCTTTCCGGCATAGGAGAAACCGGCATTTCCCTCACCTCCGACCCGGATCGGTTTGCACCCGCCGATGCCCTCATTGACTTTTCCTTTCATGGCGTAGTTCCTGAACATGCAGAATACGCGGCGGCACACGGCAAAGGCTTCGTCCTCGGAACGACCGGCCTGAGCGAATCAGAATCGGATGCGGTTCACAGGGCTGCCGAAAAAACCGCCGTTATCTGGGCTCCAAACATGAGCCTGGGCGTGAACATCCTTTTCAGCCTATGCGAGCATCTCGGCCGGCTTCTCGGCGAAGAATATGATGTGGAAATCACCGAGACCCATCACAGGCACAAGAAAGATGCGCCCAGCGGCACCGCGCTGGGCCTCGCAAAAAGCGTAGCGGCCGGCAGAGGCCGCGCGCTTGACGAGATTGCCTGTTACGGGCGCGAAGGCGATACCGGAGAACGGCCTGCAGGACAGATCGGCATTCATGCGCTACGGGCGGGCGACGTCGTGGGCGACCATACCGTCACATTTGCCACCGGGGGTGAGCGGATTCAACTTGGCCACTATGCATCCAGCCGGGATGCCTTTGCCATGGGGGCCCTGAAGGCCGCCCAGTGGTCCGTCGGCCGGGATCCCGGGCTATATGACATGAAATCCGTTCTTGGTCTCTAGGTCCTGATTACGGAGTACGGCATGGAGTACGGATTGAGCTTCGGCACAAACCAGGGGGATGCCCTTGGTCACCTTATCGACGGCGGACGTCGCGTGGCCGCTATTCCCGGAATTGTTTGCACGGCCAGGTCCCGGATTTATGAAACCGATCCGGTGGATGTGCAACAGCAGTACAGGGACGTGATGTTCCTCAACTCCGTTATGATTGTCGAAGGGCGCTTGAGCCCGGAGGAACTTTCCGAATGCCTTCATGTTATTGAAGCGGACATGGGGAGGGTACGCACCGCAGACAGAAACGCCCCCCGGACAATTGATATCGACATTATCTATGCGGGAAACCTGCGCATTGATACCCCCCGGCTCACCATACCGCACCACAGGTGGTCTGAGCGGCGCTTTGTTGTAGAACCCCTGTGCGATGTACGCCCGGAGCTGGTTTTGCCGGGCGCAGAGAAGACAGTTCGAGACATTCTGAACAGCCTGCCCCCACTGCCCGCGGCGCGGGCCCTTGATGAATCATGGTAAAGGCGGGCAGCGCGTCAGTCGAGCGGGTCAAACTCCGACTTCATAACACCGCAGTCAGGACAAACCCAGTCATCCGGCAAATCCGCAAAAGCGGTGCCGGGGGCAATTCCCGAGTCGGGATCCCCGACTTCCGGGTCGTAAATGTAGCCACAGATCTGGCATACGTATTTTGTCATTTGATTTTCTCCTGGCAGCATAAATCTTTAAATCGAGGCGCGATCCTACCATCACGCCTTCGTGGATCAAGAACGGATTTGGAACGATCCGCCTGACCGGACAGTTGCCGCAGTAACCATGAAGCACCAGTTTACAGTCATTATCGCGTCAGGGGCCTTAATCCTGACAGCTCTTTACCGCGGGTTGCTTTGGCCGGATGCCGGGTTTTATCTCGACGTTCCCCGGCAACTGGCATGCATGGACACGGGCACTTTCCATGTTCAGTTTCCCGGTTATGTGCCCTATCACCTCCTGATCTGCGGGATAAGCATGACAGGCCTGTCACTCTGGACGAGCATGCAGCTGGTCAGCGCGGCCTGCGTCTTTGGCAGTTTTGTTTACCTTGTGCGCATCGCTTCGACCGTCAGCACCGGGCTTGCAGCAGCCACCGGGCTTGCAGCCATAACGGGGCTGCTTCCTGCCTATTTCGGGGTCGTGGGAGCCTCCTATGCCTGCGACATGCTTTGCATGTCGGCCCTTCTCTATCACGGCATACAGTATCTGCAACGGCCGGATGCCCTCCGCTTCCGGGCAATCCTGGGATGGTTCTGCCTTGGCTTTGTCATGCGTCCCCTGTCATTTGCCTGGACATTACCCGGGCTTTTTTACCTTGCGCGAACGCGAAAGCGCGTTGCGGCTGACACGGCTCGAGTCATTCTTGCCGCGGCCATCGCCGTGTTCATTCTGATTGGACTTTCCGCCCCGTATTACGGATCCCCTCACAGCTACCTGGCATCTGCATCACAGGTTCTCCAAAACATCGCCTATTTCGGAAAAGTGCAAATCGCAACGAACTGCTTTCGCTTTTTATGCTACCCGGTTTATTTTTTTCAGGCGTGGCTGGTGTTTGCGGGCATACTGTTCTTTCGCCACCGCAACGCCTGCAACAGGAAAGCCTGCATATTTCTCGCCATGCTGGCCCTGCCCTACCTGCTGCTCCTGCTGAAGTACCTTGCTAATCCGGGTTACCTATGCCTTTTGTGGCCTGTCGTACTCGCCGCACCGGCATGCGTTGAACTCCCCAAGGTAACTCGCGCCGCTTACCTGCGCAGGGTGGTACCGGCATTTCTGCTGATAGCAGCGATACAGCTTTTTATCGCAAGGCCCGTTCCAACCACGGGGCTGGTTTCTGCCGTGGCAAATGCCTACTTCCTCAATTACTCAAGGTCAGGCCTTATGAATGAAGAATTTGACACCCTATCATCCATTCTCCTTCGACACGGCATGCGGGAAGGTGAAATTCCGGAAGGCCGAAAGAAGCATATCCGGGAAGAGTTTCAGCGGAGAGGGCGGCCCATCGACTAGGGCAGCGCGCCCGGTCTAGTCGTCACCGTTCAGGCCCATGAGGTCCTTGACGAGATCCATCACCTTGCGCTCCATCACCTCGTAGGAATAGTGCCTGCGCCCGAGGTGAAAGTTGTGCTCCACGATATCCTGGGTCAGGCCCGGATCAGCAAGAATCCGGCTGGTGCGCTGAACATCATGTTCAGCGACAAACCCGTCAATCACAACGCAGTCAAATCCCTTGGGGCCGATATCAAAGCTGTAGATGGAATAATTATTCAGCACGATCGGTTTGCGGTAGTAAATGGTTTCAAGAAACGCATTACCAAATCCCTCGACCATTGATGGGTATGTCACGAGGTCTGCGTGCGGGTATATATCCCCCAGGGTATACATTTTTCTTCCGTCCTTCGTCAGGCGGCGTGTCTCGGCAACCCTGTCGGCGACAAAAAGCGTTTTCACACCGAGAAACTCACTGTAATTACGAACCCGTTTTTCGTAATGGTAACCTTCATCACCCGCCGCATGGGAAATGACCAGCTTGGCCGGAAGGCCAAGGCGGCTGACCAGCTCAATGGCGTGTTCAATTCCCTTGCGCTGGACCACGCGGGTCGGCTGCAGCACGAAGAGTTCACCCTCCTCAAGCCCAAGCTCTTGCCGCACATCCCGGGAATACTCATCGGGCCCGGTCGGCGGATTCCGAAAATCCATTACATTGGGAATAATTGTTGAAGAAATACCGCTGCGAAGCCCCAGTTGATTGTTGGCGGAGGAATTGATGACCACGTGACGAATGAACGGCAGGTGGGGAGGAAACGCCATGTTCATGTATTCCCACACGCAGTTGTTCATGAAACGCTGGCGCTCCCAGAAAAAGTCATGGTGATGGGCAATCGTCGGCATGCCTGTTTCGGAAATAACCTCCGTAAGGGCAAGGCCCAGCGGAATGTTCATGGGTATCGCGAGGGCATTCTGAACCACGAACATGTCGATCTCGAAGCGCTGCACAAACTCACAAATTCGCGCCTTTAGGAGCTCCTTGAGCCGGCTGATTTCGTCCGTGAGGGCTCTCGGGCGGGTACGCTTGTTAAAAGCTTCGTGCTGCAGATCTACGACCGCGGGATGCTGGAAGTGCGCTTCCGGCACGAGAAAGGAACGTTCGGGGTCGCGGTCAAGCTCTCCGGCAAGGTAGAAACACTTGAAGCCGTTGCGCTCCAGGATGACTTCCCATTTGGCAGACTCCAGGGATACGCCGTCCGAGCCCGCAAGACGGGTAGAGATGAATCCGATATGACGGGCCTCGCTCATGTGTTCCTGTCGTTATATGTCACACAACCGAA
>JABAHO010028567.1_pt1 | contig 10864 bp, 9 predicted proteins | sample 7062071 | NCBI WGS metagenome assembly JABAHO01 (sample SAMN14534356, study PRJNA622989) | marine sediment metagenome | biome: marine biome [ENVO:00000428]; feature: marine pelagic biome [ENVO:01000023]; material: deep marine sediment [ENVO:00002113] | place: India: Gulf of Kutch | collected...
CCGTCACAACGACGAAGCGGTGGCCATAGAGCCGCGCGCGTTCGACCTCCTGCTGTACCTGGTGACCCGCTCTGACCGTGTGGTCGACAAAGACGAGCTGCTCGAAGCGGTCTGGCCGGGACAGATCGTCAGTGAGACAGCACTGACCCGCTGCGTCATGAAGGCANNTCCGTCAGAGAAGCCGCGCTCGACGATGGCATCGGCCATCGGCGTGACGTTGACCGGTGGCGTGCTGATCGCCACGGTGGCCCTCATATGGTCCCTGACGCGCATTGAAGGGCCCGAAACGACGCCCACAGGCTCACCGGGCGACATGAAATCCATTGCCGTACTGCCGTTCGACGATCGCGGCACCGGGTCGAGCGACGAGAGCTTTTTCGCCGACGGTGTCCACGACGACCTGCTGACGCTGCTCGCGGGTATCGAAGATCTCAAGGTGATTTCCCGCACATCGGTTCAGCGCTACCGCGGCACGGAGCTCACGATCCCCGAGATCGCGCGCGAACTCGGGGTTGCGACGCTACTGGAAGGCGGCGTTCAACGAGCCGGGGACCGCGTGCGGATCAACGTTCAGCTCATCGACGGCCAGTCGGACCTGCATCTCTGGGCGCAGACGTACGATCGGGAACTGACGGCGAGCAACGTGTTCGAGATCCAGAGCGAGATCGCCGGGGTCGTTGCGAACGAACTCGCAGCACAGCTTTCTCCGCGTGAAGCGAGTGCACTGGAGGCCGTACCGACCGAGAATCTCGACGCACTGTTCGCTTACCAGCGCGGCCGGCAGGCCTTTTTCGAAACGACTGCCTCGAGCCTCTTGAGCGCGAAATCGCACTTCGAGGACGCTATCGGTTTCGATCCGGATTTCGCGGCGGCCTGGGCAGGTCTCGCTTACACATACATCTACCTGCCGACATTCGGCACACTGTCGTCCGATGAAGGCTATCCGCGAGCACGGGAAGCCGTGACGCGCGCGCTCGAGCTCAACCCTCAACATGGCGAGGCCCATGCCGCGCTCGCGCTTGTGGAGTCGCGCGACCGACTGTCGTCGATCGGGCTCGAAACCCTCGACCGGGCGCTCGAACTGAATCCCAATTCTTCGCTGGTGCTGGTGAGCTACTCGCAGGCGCTAAAGCGCGTCGGACGCCCGCAGGATGCGCTCGAACTCGACCGCAAAGCCGTGACCCTGGACCCGCTCTGGACACTGGCCTGGCTCGTTTACGGCGACACGCTCGAGGCGATGGGCCGGTTCGACGAAGCGCTGGCGGAGTACCGTCATGCAGCAGAGATCGACCCACAGTCACAACGCGGCTACTCGAGCGTCGGGGACATGCACTACGAGCTGGGCGACTTCGTGCAGGCTGTCGAGTGGACCCGCAAGGCCATCGAGTTCGGGCCGCGTGAGCCGTGGCTCTACGGCAGGCTCGCGAGGATGTACATCGATCTCGGCGCGCTCGAATCGGCGAACGAGATGCTGGATCGCACCGTCACTCTGAGCCCCGAAGGTGCGTTGACTTACTACACACAGTCCTACTTTTTCCTGCGGGCCGGCGACCTCGTCGAGGGCCGCGTCCATGCCGAGAAGCTCAGGGGCCGGCTACGGGACGACGGGCTGCAGATGCTCAGAGTAATCGACGAAGCCGAGGGACGCGCGAGCGATGCGCTGGCTCGCTACGCACTCGCGCATCCTGAACTCTTCGCCGACGAGTTGCCCGAGATCGGATGGCAGAACTACCGTGCCGCCATCGACATCGCGGGACTGCTGATCGAAGCGGGAGAGACGGACCAGGCCGGCGCACTGCTCGATCGCGCCGCGGCAGCAATCGCGGACAAGCCGATCATCGGGCAGTACGGGCGAGGCATCGCCATGGCCGAAATACTCGCGCTCAGTGGCGATCGGGATGGCGCACTGGCCGAACTCAAGGCCGCATTCGATGGTGGCTGGCGAATGCGCTGGTGGCTCTGGACGACACTCAATCCCAATATGGCATCACTGCGCGATGACCCGGAGTTCCTCCGGATAGTCGCCGATCTCGAGTCGGAGATTGCCACGCAACTGGATCTGGTACGCGATCTCGAGTCCGGCGGCAGTCTCGCCCCGTTGCTCGATACGACGGATCTGACCGAATCCTGACCGGTCTAGTCTTTGCCGACTCCGGGGACGCGAGCCCAGAACTCCTCGCGATCGTTCGATCGGGGATAGGGCTCCTCGGGTACCGGGACGCCCAGGAACTCACAGAGCGGCGGCCACCCTTCGCTCGCCGCATGCACGAGCAGACGCTCTTTGGGAATAGCGTCGATCACGGACTGCCGGTGGCTGCGGTAAACGTCGATCGCATAATCGCGATCTGCCATCCGGCCATCGAAAACGTGGTCGATCACCACGCGTCTCGCCATCCTGCGACCCGCGACGCGGGTCGGATCGGCATCACGCGGCAGCGGCGCGAGCATGGCCTTGAGAATCGTTGCCGTGACACTGTCGTACCAGGATTCCGCATCCCGATCTGACAATATGATCCTGGCGTTGGGATAGTAGTTGGCGAGTTCGCGCCAGAACGCCGATGCCGGGAAGTCGACTGCAGAACGATACGAGGCAAAAAGCGCGTCCCAGTCCACCGGTCCGCCCTCGACTGCCGATTCCCAGGCGTGAGGATGCGTCGGATGACCGTGGACCTCGAACATGTGATAGCAGGGGCCGAAGCCGAGCATCTCCAGCGCGATCTTGAGCGACGCGGTACCCGTGCGGCCGAATCCTGCGCCTATGACTTCCAGCGCCACGGTCAGCGAGCGCCTGCGCCGGATCCAGATGTGAACCCGACGTCGATCGCCGAACATCGCGGCCACCCGGCGCTCACGTCAGGTCTCCAGACGCGTCCGCAGCGATCGCTCGAATGCTTTCTCGTCCTCGTCGATCATGCGCTTGTAACGCTGCGCGAGAAAGTCGGGATAGCTCTCCTCGCGGCCCTTGGAGACGTCGGCCAGCACCTGGTTCGCGTGCTCGAGAGGTGTGATCTTCCGACCCGGTGTGTTGGCCGACATGTCCGTCGCAACCGCACCGGTGAAGACTGCCGTAACGTGGGTGCCGTAGGGTGCGAGCTCCGCCCGGATACCGCGGGTGAGCGCATTGGCGGCGTACTTGCTGGCGCAATAGGTGCCGACCTGCGGAAAGACGGCCATACCGCCCACCGACAGGATATTGATGATGACGCCGCCTCCGTTCTCACGAAGGACAGGCGCGAAAGCACGGCATACGTTGAGCATGCCCCAGAAGTTCGTTTCCATCTCCGCGCGCGCATCATCGAGATTCTTCGCCCCGAGCAACGTCCGATAGTCCACGGGCGCGACGATACCGGCGTTGTTGACGAGCAAAGTCGTGTCCGGGCAGGCCTGGGCGGCAGCCTCAGCGGCGTCCGCATCAGTGACGTCGAGTTCTATTGCGCCGGTGCGTTCAGTATCGAGGACGAGCGCCGCATCCAATGACGCGGCGTCTCGTGCCGATGCGTATACCCTGGGGGCGCCCGCATCGAGCAGAGCCTCAACGAATCCAAGACCGATCCCCCGGTTAGCGCCGGTGACGAGCGCGCGCTGTCCCGCTATGTCTATATCCATGATGCCGGGCATCGTTGCCGGGCAGCGCAGCGCTGTCAACCGCCTTGATAAAAACGGGGCGGGCTGTCACCTGCCCGCCCCGACCCGCGCTATATGGAGGGGAAGTGGCGGGTCTGCATCAGATCGATCGTTCTCAGGTGTCGTCGCCGTACCTCGAGTGCCGGAGTCCGTGGCGTGGCCCGAAACCACGAGGTCCGAAGCCGCGACTGCGGAACCGCTGGGAGATCTCCTCGAACTCCGCCAGCTGCTCGGCCGTCAGTACCGTCGAGAGTTCCTCGACCGTTTCGGCATGGATGACATCCATTTTCGCCTTCGCCTCGTCGCGGATCTCCATCATCACCGTCAAGCCCTTCTCACGGGCACCACCGAGGATGCCCTCGACCTGTTCCGTCTGGTATGCGTCGAGTCCGAGCCGTTCCGCGAGTCGGTCGATCGAGGGACCACCCATGCGACCTTCTCCATCCGGGTGTGCGAGCGCGATGCCACTCACGAGAATCCCGGCTGCAACCAATGCTGCTCTATTCACGATTGTCTCCTTGCTGCTTTCGTCCAAGTCCAGGCGCGATCCGGCGCGCCGCTGGACCTCAATGTAGTAGCGGCCGCTCGGGCGATGGTGAAGTCTCTGTGAAGACAATGTGAATTCCGGCCGGATGCCGGATCCGGTGCGTGTGTTCGGCGGATTCCGAGGCAGAATAGGCGAAGGCATGAAACTCCAGTTGAAAATCTGGCAGAAGATCATGGTTGCGATCGTCGGTGCGACGGCGCTCGTGATATTCGCGCATCTGATCGTGCTGAGCCTCACGTTCCGGCAAAGCTTCCTCGGCTATTTGGACGCGGCGCAGTCCGAACGCATCACAAGGACGGCTGCAATGCTCGAGTCCCGCTATGAGGAGTCAGGCAACTGGTCGTTCCTCGAGGACCGGGGCGGCATGCCGCTACTCAGGGAGCGCTTTATTCGTCCGCCGCCCGTGCGACCCCGGCCGGACAGAAACGACACGGACCGCCCCGATAACACGCGGCGCCATCGTCCGCCGCGCCATAGCCCGCCGGGTGAACCCGGGCTTTCGATCCTGGACGCCGATGGATCCCTGCTGTTCGGTCCGGAGCCGGACATGACCGTCGGCAAAAGCCGCGATCTGACCGTAAACAGTGCGAACATCGGCACGCTTTACCTCGCACCCGCGGGGCCGCTGGGGATCATCGAGCGGGAGTTTTCCGAGAGGCGGCAGCGGCTGCTCAACCTGTCTGCCGTGATCACGCTGCTGCTCGCGTCGATCGTAGCGCTCTTGTTCTCCCGGCACCTGCTGTCGCCGATCCAGCGACTGACTGACGCGACGAAACGTGTCCGAAATGGCCAATATGACGTCAGGGTTGAACGTTCGAGCAGCGATGAACTCGGCACGCTCGCGGACGACTTCAACGACATGGCAGAAACGCTCCAGCGGAACCAGGCGGCTCGCCGACAGTGGGTGGCGGACATCTCTCACGAGCTTCGCACCCCGGTAGCGGTCCTGAGGGGACAGTTGGACGCGCTCGAGGACGGCGTGCGTCCATTCGGCGAAGAGTCCCTCAGAGCGCTGTCGGACGAAGTGGACAGAGTGGCGCGACTCGTCAGCGACCTCGAAACACTCGCGAGATCGGACAGCGGCGAATTGTCCTGCGAGCTTTCCCGGATCGACCTTGGCGAACTCGTCGGCGATGCGGCGCGATCAGCGCAGCCGAGATTCGACGAGGCAGATTTGTCGGTGACACTCGATGTCGCCGCACTAAACGGCATCTTCATAGCGGGAGACGCCGATCGGCTGAAACAGGTGCTGTCGAATCTCTTCCACAACAGTATCGGATACACCTCGCGTGGTGGCGAGGTACGCATACGCGGGCATGTCCTCGACGAAAAGGCACGACTCGTCGTCGAAGACACGGCACCTGGCGTACCGGAAGCCGATCTGACGCGACTTTTCGACCGCCTTTATCGCGTCGAGCAGTCGCGCAACCGCGGCACGGGTGGCTCGGGACTCGGGTTATCGATCTGCCAGAGCATCGTGACCGCGCACGGCGGAAGCATCAGGGCGCTCCAATCCGAGCTCGGGGGTCTTGCCGTCGTGCTGGAGTTGCCCCTGGCATGAAACCGGACACTGAAGAGATGACGAAGGCCCGGCCGACGGTGCTCGTCGTCGAGGACGAGCAGTCGCTCGCGGATATCGTCAGGGACTATCTCCAGGCGGCCGACTTCGAAGTCCACCATCTGGCAGAGGGCTCGGGCGTCGCGGCATGGATAAAGGAAAATCAACCCGCGGCTGTATTGCTCGACCTCATGCTGCCCGGCCGGGATGGCCTCGACATCTGCCGGGACGTCCGCGGTTTCTCCGACGTCCCCATCATCATGGTCACGGCGCGCGTCGACGAGATCGATCGATTGCTCGGCCTGGAGCTGGGCGCGGACGATTACCTTTGCAAGCCGTTCAGCCCGCGCGAACTGGTCGCGCGCGTACGTGCGCTGCTGCGTCGCGTGGGCGTGCACAGCGTCGGCACGTCGATGCCGGTACCCGAGGGTATCGGCCTCGACACCGACGCCTACATGGCGACGCTGGATGGTCAGGCACTCGATCTGACGCGCGTGGAGTTCAGACTGCTCGCACTCCTTGCCGGCTCCAAAGGCCGTCCGGTGCGGCGTGACGACCTGCTCGACGGGCTCTATGACGACCATCGAATCGTGACTCCCAGAACCGTAGACACCCACGTCAAGAATCTCAGGCGAAAACTTGCCGCCGTCCGACCTGACGAGGAGATCATCCAGTCCGTCTACGGTATCGGTTACCGACTCCGCCGCTGAGCCAGGGTGGACGAGGCGCCGGGGGCGCCAGTTACAATGACCGCCGGGGGGAATGCCGCATCGTTCGGCGGCAGCGGAAGTATGGCGACCATCCGATTTGGCGATTTCGAAGTCGACGTCGGTCGTCGCGAGCTGCGGCGCTCGGGCGAGATCGTTCGTGTCGAGCCGAAGGTGTTCGATCTGCTGACCTATCTGGCTGAGCACAGCGATCGGGTCGTTCCGAAAAACGAACTCCAGGACGTTCTGTGGGCCAACTCGATCGTCACGGAGGCTTCCCTGACACGATGCATCATGAAGGCGCGAAAGGCCGTCGGTGACGATTCGGGGACCCAGGCGATCATCCGCACCGTCGCCCGCAGCGGCTATCGATTCGTCGCGGACGTCGACAACACGCGCCCCGCGAATGCGATGCCCTCTGTAGAGACCGGAGTCCGTTACGAGTTGCCGGAGAGGCCCTCGATCGCCGTCATGCCATTCTCGTATTCCGGCGGCGGAGGCGACGAGGGCTTCCTCGCGGACGGGCTGACGGAAGACGTCATCACCGACCTGTCCCGCAATGGATGGCTCTTCGTCATTTCGCGGAATTCGAGTTTTACTTACAAAGGCGAGTCGTTCGACGTGCGACAGGTCGGCCGCGACCTCGGCGTGCGATATGTTGCCGAGGGGAGTGTCAGGCAGGCGGGCAACCGGCTTCGGGTTACCGTCGATCTCGTCGACACGACGACCGGCTCGCAACAGTGGTCTGAAAGGTACGATCGCGAAATCGACGACATATTCGCCGTCCAGGACGAGATCTGCGCCGGCATCGTCACTGCGCTCGGTACCGAGGTGCAGCGAGCGGAGGGCCGGCGAGCTCGTCAGACGGACGCGCGATCTCTGGATGCATGGGGACTGATCCAGCGGCGGGGCATGGCCGAGAGCTGGGCGGCGTTCAATCGGGCCTCCTGCGCCCAGGCCGAGACGCTTTACCGCCGCGCCGTTGAGATCGCCCCGAATGATCCGCGAGCCCTCGCCTACCTGGCGAACAATCTCGCGATGCAGGTCACCAACGGCTGGCGAATGGACCATGACGCAGTGCGCCAGGAGGCCTCTGAGCTCTGCCGTCGCGCGCTCGACCTCGCACCCGACGACCCGGTCGTACTGGGGCAGCTGGGCCACGTGCACACGTGCCTGGGCCGGGCTCGAGACGGCGCGCGCATCCTCGAACGCGCACGGGTGCTCGATCCGAATTCCGCTTACGTCCTTACCGTGCTGTCCTACGCAATGACTCTGAGCGGGCGCGCTGCCGAGGCCATCGCGCCCGCCCAGCTCGCGATGCGCCACAGTCCGCGCGACCCGACGGTCCACTGGGCACTGTGCATGCTGAGCATGGCGTATCTGCAGCTCGAAGACTGGGACCAGGCGCGCGACCATGCGCTGTCTTCGCTGGACCACTACAGCGGCTGGCACCCGACGTGGGTNNAGCCTCGCCGAGGGCTGCGCCGGGCGCGAAGAAGAAGCGCGGCAAAGCCTGGAGAGAGCAAAGGAAGTCGAACCCATGATCACGAAGTCGGGCTATCGGAGTTTTTGCAACTATCTGGCCCGGGACGCGGATCAGGCAGAGCGTTTCTCAGGCATCCTCGCGAAATGCTGGCCGGAATAATCGCGACAGCGGCGACCTAGCGTCGGCGTTCGATCACCATGATCTGATAGCGGCCCGATGGACCGATGTACCACGACGCGATCGTGCTGGTCAGACTCACGATGATCGAGCCGAGTAGCGCATCGAAGAATCCGGCAACGACGAAGTCGTCGAGTATCGCCGCAACGAGCGCGAACATACCCGCGTTGATGATCAGGACAAAGAGCCCGAGCGTCACGAGAGTTACCGGCAGCGTGAGCAGCAGCACGATGGGACGGATCACGGCGTTGACCATCCCCAGTAGTACGGCTGCGAGCAGGAACGTGCCATTACCTTCGATGCTGACGCCGTCGAGCCACGCCGATGCGAGCCAGAGCCCGAAAGACGTGATCAGGATTCGAATGATGAGACCGGCCATCCATCGATTCTACCGCCGGCGCACCGTTGCGGCGAACCGTGGAACCCGCCACCGGCAGCATCGTGTCGCTCACCCTGCACGGATCCGGCTTCGGACGGATCGATCGGCCTTCATACGACCCGCTATGATCTGGCCATCATCCGTGAAAATTGCGAGGCACGCAGGGTCATGAAACGCTTGACAATCCTTTTTTTGCTCGCCATGACCTCCGGGCCGATCTTCGGCGACGAAGTTGGCCGGCCGATCGATTCTCTGCGCGCGGAGATCGACCGCATCGACTCACGACTGGTCGAGTTGATCGCCTGCCGATTCCGAGTCGTCGATTCGATATCCGATCTCAAGGCAGAGGATGCTGCACCCGTCCGTGACCCGGCCCGTGAGGCCACGCTGCTCGCCCGACTCGCGGAACTCGGTGGGGAAATGGGCATAGCGGAGACCGGTGTCCGCGAGATCTTCGAGGCTGTGCTGTCGGCGAGCCGCGCACGGCAGATGCGTCGTCGCGAAATACCCGCTGGTGCCGGCATCGATGGTGCCCGATCCATGCTGTCGTGCCTGCCGGCTATTCAGAAATCGGGTACGGAAATCTGACCTTCGAGAAATAGCGCGGCGTAGCCCCGGATCAAGACACGGTCGCCGGCCATCGTGCACCAGAGCTCTCCAGCCCTGCGCGAAACCTGGCGCGCGTAGAGCGAATCGGTGGCGAGTCGCCGGCTCCAGTAGGGCGTGAGCCCACAGTGGATAGACCCCGTGACTGGATCTTCATCGATACCGTAGCTGGGCACGAAATATCGCGAAACGAAATCGCATTCGTCGCCGGGTGCCGTGATGACCACACCGGCCGGATGAAGTGCCGCCAGTCGCCTGAAATCGGGGTCTATCGCGCGCACTTCGCTCTCGGTGTCATAGACGGCGAACAGATTGTCGCGCGTCGCCACCCCCAGGACCTCGACCGGCGATGTCCCGAGCCCTTCGACGACCCCAGCCGGCATCTCCGCGAGCGGCTCCAGTGGCCAGGCGGGAAAGTCCATGATCAGACTCTCTCCATCGCGCGCGGCCGTCAGCGTTCCGCTCAGCGTTTCGAACCGGATCGACTCATGGGCCCAGCCCAGCCGATTGAAAAGGACCCAGGCCGACGCCAGCGTCGCATGCCCGCACAAATTGACCTCAGACTCGGGCGTGAACCAGCGCAACCGGAAATGGTCTTCCGATGGCATGAAGAACGCCGTCTCCGACAGATTGTTTTCCATGGCGATCGCCTGGAGCAATTCATCGTCAGGCCATCGATCCAGCGGCACGACGGCCGCCGGATTACCCGAAAACACATCGGACGCGAACGCGTCGACCTGAAACTGGGGGAGCTCTCTCATCGCATGCCCTTTCAATCCGGAGAGAATCCTGCGCCGGCAGCGTCCCTGTCGATGACGTACAGATGGGAACGGTCGACGTCGACGATGTTCGCTTCGTAACCANNGCGAAGTACAGCGGGATGACAGGATACGCGTCCAGCAGATAGCGTTCCGTATCGGCGACGCGCGATTTGCGTAATGCGGCGTCGGCCGTCTGGCTCGCCTCGAACATCATGCGATCGAACTCGGCATCGGCAAATCCGGTGGCGCCGTAGCGGGTCTCTGACAGGAAGAGCTCGAGAAAATTGTACGCGTCGTTAAGACCGAACCAACCCTGGCGCATCATCTGCCACTGGGAACGATCGTGTCTCTGGTCGAGCAAGACCTTGAACTCCAGATTGAGCATCTCGACATCCACGCCCAGCGCCTCTTTCCACATCGAGGCCACGGCCACCATGACTCTGCGATGACGCGCGTTAGTGTTGTAGTGGATCGTGAAGCGCAACGGATTCTCCGGATCGTATCCTGCTGAGGCCAGCAAGGCCCGCGCCTCCTCGTTCCGCCGGGTCTGATCCATCTGGCGCCATGTGTAGTCGATCCCCTCGTAATCCCGGACGTAATGAGGGACGAAGCTGTATGCGGCGGTGACATCGCCGCCGATCACGCGCTCGGCCAGAATCTCCCTGTCGACGGCCATCGACAAGGCCTTTCGGACCCGGACGTCGTTGAACGGAGGCTCAGTGACATCCATCGCCAGGTAGTCATTGGCGATGATGGGAGTGATGCGAAGGTCATCCGGCATTTCAGCTCGAGCCCACGCGATCTGGTTGTCCGGGAGAGCATAGGTGTAGTCGAGTTCACCGGCGCGGTACCGCTTCGTCTCGGCCTGCGTGTCTTCCGTGGAATAGAACCGGACCTTGTCGATAGTGACAGCATCTGCATTCCAGTAGTGCGGATTGCGCTCCACGTCGATGTGCGATTGCACTGCCCAGTCGACGAGCCGGTATGGGCCATTGGAAACCATGATGCCGGGCCGCACG
>JABAHO010002431.1_pt1 | contig 10857 bp, 16 predicted proteins | sample 7062071 | NCBI WGS metagenome assembly JABAHO01 (sample SAMN14534356, study PRJNA622989) | marine sediment metagenome | biome: marine biome [ENVO:00000428]; feature: marine pelagic biome [ENVO:01000023]; material: deep marine sediment [ENVO:00002113] | place: India: Gulf of Kutch | collected...
TACAATGAGTAGGAAAGATGTTCCGCATCTTGGGTGCAGCTTAGAATATTCTTTCGCATTTTCAACATTCAATTCAACTCCGGCTTCATGTGCGTTAATGGCTGTGTGTTCTGCACCGTGATACTGAAGGATTCTTCTNNATTACACCTCTAAAAGGAGTGAGAAGCGATGTTAAGAAGAAAGGAGTGATGCTGAACAAAATTATGGCTAAGGCAATAGCTAAAACAAATGTTACCGCCATTTCTTTAGGCTCAATTTTCTCGTCTTCTTCCTCTAAACTTACATTTGCAGAAAAATATAGGCCTTTAACGCCTAAATACACGGATTCAACCAACGCTACAAGACCTCTTATTAACGGCAATCTGAGAACCTTGTACCTTTCAGATAAGGAATTTATTTCTTCAGTTTTCGTTGATATTTCTCCATTCGGCTGTCTAACACAGATCACTACGTGTTTTTTAGAGCGAATCATAACTCCTTCTATTACAGCTTGTCCACCAAATGCCAGCGATGGCTCTTGTCTTCTTTCAGCAGGTAGTTCCATACTCCTCTGGGGAAGAAAACTAACCTTATTAATGTTCCTTCACGTAAGGTTTAAAACACATAGAATGTCTAATAATCGGATACATTTCCATCAAACCATACCAAGGTGAAAAAATGTCTAAACCAACCGAAAAAGCACCTAAACTAAGTTTTGAAGAAAGCTTAGAAAAAAAAGTTGTTTCTACTGAAAACTGTGCAGGTTGCGCTGCCTGCGTCGTCGTCTGCCCAGTCCGCTGCTTAGATTATTCAGAAGAAAAACCAAAAATAATGAATAAATGTACCACATGCGGAATCTGCGCCCAAATTTGCCCCAGATACGATTTCTCGTTGCCCACCATAGAAAAATTCGTGTTCGGTAGGGAAAGGAAACCCGAGGAAAACTTTGGCGTTTATCGGCGCATAGTCATTGCACAGGCTCGTGATAAGAACATACTTCAAGTATGCCAAGATGGAGGAGTAGTCACGGCTCTCCTGAAGTTTGCTCTGGAAAATGGATTTGTGGATGGCACTGTCGTTTCTGGAGTCAGCGAGGATAAACCGTTCTTTCCTGTTCCGAGGCTGGCAACAACTCCACAGGAGGTTCTAAAGTGCGCTGGAACCAGATACTTCTACTCGCCAAATCTCATTGCATTTCAAGAAGGAATTAAACAAAAGAAAGAAAGTTTAGCTTATGTTGGAACACCATGTCAAATTAATGCTCTGCGAAAAATTGAGATGTTTCCTCTTAAAAAATACGCTAACCCATTACGGCTAACCATTGGGTTAATGTGCACTGAATCATTCACCTATGAAGGGTTAATGGAGAAACATATCCAGAAGGAACTTGGCATCAATCCACAGGAAATCAGTAAAATGAACATTAAAGGAAAAATTTTGGTCACCACCAAAAACGGCGAAATAAACGCTATCTCGCTTAAAGATGCAAAAAAATACACTCGCAAAGGCTGCGCCTCATGTGTCGACTTCTCCGCTGAACTCGCCGACATATCAGCTGGCGGTTTAGGACTAAGCGGCTGGACCTTCATTATTATTCGCACTGAAAAGGGGGAAGAAATTTTTCAAAATGCTGAGACAAAAGGACTGCTTAAAACAAAACCTGTTGAGGAAGAAAGAAGAGCTTGTGATTTGTTGATTAAGCTTTCAAATAGAAAACGAAGAGTACCCACTGTTTCAACTTGACGTTTTTATCCACTACCCGAAGAAGGTTCTAAACAGAAGGAAAGATACGTTAATAAGCAGTTGATAGCAATCACTTACAAATAATTAGGTGATCGTTATGGAAAAAGTGACTATAGGAGTTTTTAAGTGCGGCAACATCGGAGCGTCTCCTCTATTGGAACTACTCTTCGATGAACTAGCAGAACGCGAGGACATTAAAGTGCGAACATTAACAACTGGTTCCAAAATGGGCGTTAAAGATATTGAAGAAACTCTACCAAAAATCTTCGAGGTTAGTCCAAACCTCATAATCTTCATTTCTCCAAATACCGCGATTCCTGGTCCCGCAAAGGCCAGAGAAATTTTGTCAAACAAAGATGTGCCCAGTGTGATAATTTCGGATAGTCCAGCGAAACGCGTTAAAGACAAACTTGAAGAACAGGGTTTAGGTTACTTGATAATTCTGGGCGATCCCATGATTGGGGCGCGGAGAGAGTTCTTGGATCCCATAGAAATGGCGATTTTCAACTCCAACATCATCAAGGTGCTTGCAATTACTGGTGTTTTTAGAATATTACATCAAGAGATTGACCGGTTAATAACCGCCCTTAAAGAAGAGTTAACCATCAGTTTGCCGAGATTGGTGGTTGATACAGACAGTATCAGAGACAACTCTGACTTCCAAAATCCCTATGCTAAAGCTAAAGCTATGGCTGCATATGAAATGGCTAAAAAGGTTGCTGAAATCGATCAAAAAGCTTGTTTCATAGAGAAAGAGAAAGAAAAATACATTCCCCTCGTTGCTTGTGCACATGAATTAGCTCAGGTGGCGGCTAGATTAGCCGAGGAAGCAAGGGAAATTGAAAAACACACTGATACTCTAGTGCGAAAACCACACTCGAAGAAGGGAAAACCTCTAACTAAAANNGTTATAACTTAAAGAAACACGTCTCCTTCCCTGACTAGGAAGGCCAAAGTTCTAGTCTAGTTCATTCACTCTGACAGAACGGTTTCTCCAGAAGCAAGCTTCGTCAGATCTTCTTCTCCTTCTGTGTAGCCTGAGGCAATCAACACGTCACCCGCCTTGATTATTATGTTAGGTTGAGGCCGCAACCATTTTTTTCCTCTTCTTATNNCTTCAAGACGGGATGAGGCTCCAATCCTCTCAACACCACCTCACTGATTTCAGCAGCGGCATCCGCTATTCTTTCTGCAACACCCCCAAGTCGAATCAAGCCGAGAAAGTCTTTAGATTCTTCTGACTTGAAACCACTGGAAAGAACGAGAAGCTCAAACTCTGTATGTAGGCTATCAACTCGCTCCTCAAGCTCCTGCACCTCTTCCGCCAACTCTTTACTGTTAAGAAGAACTGAAGAATAGGCAAGGTCCATCATGAGTTCAGAAGTGTCTTTCAGCTCCACAAGTTTGTTTGTGATCTTCTTGAAGAGTTCTCTAGTTGATACCATAGCTCAATCCTCAAATTTTTGAATAGCTCCACCAGCTAACCCTTTAAGTTCTTCAACCCCCAACGGAGCCCCACGCGCAATAAGCACATCATCCTTATCAATGGTTTCATCTCCCTCTGGATTGATGATCCATTCTCCTTTTCGACGAATCGCAATTATATCAACACCAATTTTTGCAGCCAGCTCCAGTTCTCTCAATTTATGTCCCGCTAAAATGGAATTGGAATCAACTCTGGTGCGGGCTAGCCGTTCTTCTACTTTCTGGAATGCTTCGCGAACAATGGGGTGGATACCGATTTTCTGTAGTACTATTGTAGCTATGTCTGCGGCTGCATCTGAAATTTTGTCAGCAGCAGTTGCTACAACGTACACTCCAATGAGAGCCTCAGCGTCTTCAGCGTCTCTGGCGGCGAGCATAGCGTTCATGCCTAAAATGTAGGTGAGGGTGTCAACACGGTTCTCGAGTTCCAGAACCTCCTCAGCTAGTTCATGGCTGTGGAAGAGAGCTGCAGAATATGCTAGATCAATCATTAACTCAGATAAATCTTTGATTTCGATGAGTAAATCGCGAACAGGTCTGGGTTTATATTCAATCTTTTCTAAGCGTACCATGCTATCAAAAGCTCTCCAGCTTGACGTAATCGCTGTTTTACCATTAAATCATACATATTAATAACATTTTGTCGTTGGTGGAGGTGTGATATATATTTCAGCTTCATAACGATTATAGAGCACAATTCTAACAACCTATTCAACTAATCCAAAAATACGTAACCAAAAAACCATGAGTTAAGACAGGTGAAAAAGAACATGATTGAGCGTGTTAAGTCTGGTGTTGATGGAATGGACAGGTTAGTGGAGGGCGGTTTCCTTAAAGATGACGTTATTTTGTTGGCGGGAAACACTGGCAGTGGCAAAACTATCCTATCCGCTCAATTCATCCATGAAGGCGCGGCTAAGTATGGCGAGAACGGTGTGTATGCAACTTTTGAGGAGAATGCTGGAACTTTAAAGAGGAACATGCTTAGATTTGGATTTGACTTAGAAAAACTTGAGCGCAAAGGAGCCGTGAAAGTTCTTGATTTGGAAGCCATAAAAGGCGCGGGATTAAGCGCNNGATGAATGCTAAACGTTTGGTTATCGATTCGTTAACTGCTTTTCTCAGCGCTTGTGAAGAGAAGTTTGAGTACAGAACGCTTATGCATCTCTTCTATAAGATATTGAAAAAGCTTGGTTGCACCACTATTATGACCTGCAGCATACCCGCTGGCCTTGAGACGCTTGGTCTTGGAATCGAAGAGTTCATTGCTGACTCTGTGATAACATTGGAAAACATTGTTCATGATGGAGAACTCAAAACACGGTTTCTAATACGCAAAATGCGCGGTACTAACCACAGCAAAAAATACCACGAAGTTATGATAGACAGTAAAGGATTAAAAATCGTAGCTTTTTCTATGACCTAAAACATGTTTGGGAGATTCAATGAGGAACTGACCTTTGATGAGGTGGATTTGGCTCTTTACATATCCATCAACTCTAAGTTTGGGATAAAAAATTGAAAAAAGAAGGCGAATTTGACAAAACAATTCGTAAAACGGTAAACGATGCATTAAACCAGATTTTCGGGCAGGCTGCAGCTCTAATCATTTACAATTATCTAGAAAAAACTGACTCATTAACTCCTGAAGAAATCCCAAAAAAACTAGATGTCTTCGCTAGAGGCCTCGAGGATTTTTTTGATTCAGGAGCCCTTGTTGTTGAAAGAGTAATCCTGAAACATTTATACTCAAGTTATGGATTTGAGTTCAAAGAAAATAAAAAAGATCGTAGCTTTGTAGATAACATAATCCAACTGAAAAGTATGGTTAACGAAAACATGAAAATAACGAGTAAAACTTGATTGTTATTAATTAAAGCTGAATCATTCTTAATCTGAGGAAAGGTGAGGTCGTTATTGTACTTTGCCCATCAGTTGTAGATACAATGAAGGTTTTTCCCTTTCCTCCATGAGACATAGTTAACGACGATATTAATCTGGATGCAGAATAGGAAACACTTAAGTTTTAAAGATAAGTGACATCCATAAAACAAATATTCTTTGGAGAGATGGTTCATGACTCGCTATAACGGTGTAGAAATTGAAGACACTTTCGCCGAAATGTTCCCAATGTGGGCTAGCAGAATTCTGATAACTGCTGAAAACGAAAAATGGGCGTTAACAGCAGCTAACACAGCAACCGGCTTCGCCGCCTCNNTACCATATTACTCGTAGAGAATTGAAAAACCAAATGGGTTTGAGGCTAGGGCAATGTGTTATGACATGTCCTACAACAGCAGCCTTTGATGCTCTGCCCGAAGCGAAGAGAAGGTTGAAGGTTGGTCGAAGTCTCCGTTTGTTTGGCGACGGTTTTCAGAAAAAAGATGTGATTGCTGGAAGAAAGGTTTGGCGTATCCCAGTTATGGGAGGAGAATTCATAGTGGAGGACAATTTCGGTGTTATGAAAGCTGTTGCTGGCGGGAACTTTCTGATTTTAGCGAAGAGTCACAAAGCAGGTCTTCAAGCTGCAGAAGAAGCAGTGAATGCTATATCTCAGAGCCCGAAGGGCGTCATTTTACCGTTTCCAGGCGGCATATGCAGGTCTGGCTCAAAAGCTGGTTCCATGAAATACAAGCTTAAAGCATCTACAAATCATCCGTTTTGTCCAAAACTGAAAAAACTCATTCCGGATTCGCAGGTTCCAGACAATGTAAACAGTGTATATGAAATCGTTATAAACGGTTTAAACTCCAATGTCGTGGAAAAAGCTATGGCTAACGGGATAAAGGCGGCGGTGAAGATTCCAGGAGTTGTTAAAATTTCAGCTGGAAACTTCGGCGGTAAGATTGGTCCATTCCGAGCCTACTTGAAAGAAGTGTTGCAACTTAGTTNNTTTTTCATAAAAAATAGAAAAAAATGTGCACAAAATTTTTTTCAGGAAAAGTTCTTATGGGTTATAAATCGTTGTGAAGCTTTGTGTGCATCTCGAAAGTGAATAATATGAATGAAAAATTGGCGAATCCAGCTCCTCTTGGACTGTTAGGTTTCGGAATGACAACCGTGTTATTAAATTTGCACAACGCTGGTTTCTACCCTTTAAATAGCATGATTCTGGCAATGGGTTTAGTTTACGGTGGATTAGCTCAAGTGATTGCGGGCATAATGGAGTACAAGAAGGGAAATACTTTTGGCATGGTTGCTTTCAGCTCCTATGGCTTGTTCTGGTGGTCTTTGGTGCTTCTGCTAGTACTTCCGACAGTCGAAATCTGGGATGTTTCTACAACCTCTCCTCTACAAACTACATCCACAACAGCCACGGCAGCATATTTCTTCATGTGGGGACTGTTTACTTTGGCAATGTTCTTCGGCACTCTAAAGGTAAGTCGTGCATTACAATTTATTTTCCTAAGCTTAACAATACTGTTCTTTCTGCTAACTGCAAGAGACTTAACTGGAAACACCGCTATAGGCATAATCGCTGGTTATGAAGGAATCATATGCGGATTAAGCGCCGTCTACACAGCGTTAGCAGAAGTGTTAAATGAAGTCTATGGAAAAACGGTGCTACCCGTGTTTCCAATGAACAAATGATGTTGCAAAAAGAGGGAGAAGTAACCGTTAGTTTTCATTGTTTCCATTACTTTTATCTTTGTTTGTATTGTAATGTTTTCTCATCTGTACGATAGTTGGTGCATATATGCGGTTGATTGTGGCAATAACTGGAGCCAGTGGAGTNNTTAGCAAAGCCGCGGAAAAAGTGGTTAAGCATGAACTTGAAAAGGCTAAGGAGGATATAGAAAAGCTCGCTAACCACACGTATAACGTAGATGATTGGAGTGCTCCGATTATAAGCGGGTCGTTCAAAACAGACGGTATGATAGTCATTCCATGTAGCATGAAAACGTTGGCGGGCGTCGCACATGGGTACTCTGACAACTTGGTTTTGAGAGCCGCAGATGTGACGTTGAAAGAGAAACGAACGCTTGTTCTTGTTCCTCGAGAAACCCCGTTAAATGTTGTTCATCTCCGCAACATGCTTGTGTTGGCGGAGCAAGGTGTAACGATTCTTCCAGCGATGCCTGCGTATTATCATAAACCGAAGGATGTTGATGATCTCGTGGACTTTGTTGTTGGAAAAGTCTTGGATCTTCTGGGGATAAATCACGCGCTTTACAAGAGATGGAGTGAAAGCTAAGCTGGTTTGATGTACTCTCCACCTTTTCCTTCAGGAGAACCTGCTAGAACACGATGATATTCTTTGCCAGTTTTCTTATCGAGAACTCGTTCAAGTTTACCTCTTACAATAATTGTTTCTCCAATTTCAGCTAGGTTGTCGTATAAACTTTCATAAGAAACAACTTCTTCTATGTTTGTTGCTGAAGGCCCATCTACGACTTTCACATCTCTAACGCGATAAACAGCGGGAAGAAACAAGTAGTCAGTGTTTTCGCAAACAACTGCGCTGATAGTGACAGCGTCTAAGGGATGATAGGTTTTGTCACCATACTGTTCCACAAGTTTATGTTCCAGCTTAACGGGATGAATGGAAAATCTAGTGTTTTCAAATGATCCAATGTTCCATTTTCGCTTATAGATTTGCAAGGCTTCGCTAGGTGTTAACGGGTAATTTTTAGCCTTATTATCCAGCCAAGTTTCAAGGGTTTTTTCTTTAAAGCGTTGAACTATTGAACTCGAAGAGGAGTATGCTTCTGTTAAAGCGTTTTTCACAGCTAAACTGTTTTCTAAACCGTAAACTGTTATGTCGATGTCTGAAAAACTTGGACTGTGAATGTCAAGAAGGATGGAACCTGTCACTCCAAAAGAGTTAAGTGAGACGTCACTTGCTTCTGCCAAAAACGAAACTAACCTTAACATTTTCCTTTGCAAAGAGTCTAAACTGGAAATTTGAAGCAGTTGGGCAAGTTTTTCCTCAGGTTTAAAATGTTTCACTATATATTCATGTGGGACTGCGGTCATTTTGATGTTATAGACTGGTGAATAAAACAGATAATGAGGATAGTTTCTTTCTAAAACGCTGAAGGTTTCCAGTAAGTTAGGAATCGTGTAGGCTCGCATAACCCTTCTAAATCTCTCTTCTCCCCTCCCCCAGACACCTAACTTGGCTGGAACGTATTTGAGATAGGAAATAACACGATCAGAAGGATGAAAAGGACTGACTACGCAGAAAAAAAACTTTTCTGTAGTTTGCAGGAAGTCGCGGTCTCTAAACCCTCGCATATCCTCAACCTTTTTCATATTGCTTGTATATCATATTTGACCGTAAAAAGGTGTACCTAAAGTGGAGAAGTGGATACCTAGAGACGGCGACACGCTTGTCACAAAAGACAACTTCATATTCTACGTGTTTGGATACGCCCATCCAGAAGAACGAGTGTTCTCCTTCCTAAAATATATCCCATCAAATTTTTGGTTTCACTTTCCATTACGCTTTCTTAAAAAACGCTGGACACTAGGAAAAGTTACGCTTCTTCGACCAGAAAAGCTGTATACAGCGAAAAACTTTCAACAACTCTTAGAAACTCTTCGAAATCATTTCCCTCACTACGTTTATTTCTGCCCGTTCAGAGAAAAAGAAGTTATCAGTGTTCCTTTGGAATTCATAAAAAAGGTTTATGTACCAAGCCAATGTCTGCAAATGCTGGTTAAAAGAAAAAGGAAAGATCGTTTGCAAAGGCTCGCGTTGGAGCTAATTACTCTCCTTTCAAACGAATCTAATGTACCCTTTGAAGACTTTGGAATACATGGGTCAATTGCATTAAACATGCACTCCATGAAATCTGACATCGATTTGGTGATTTACGGATCACACAACTTTCGAACCCTTGAAAAAACAATCGAAAGACTTGTAGAAAAGGGCATTTTTACCCATGTTTTTACTAAAAAAATTGATAGAATGCGAAGACACAGAGTCAGATACCGAAACAAAATTTTCGTGTACAATGCTACGCGGAAGACTAAGGAAATAACGTTCAAGTACGGCGAATACAAGTATTCACCAATCAAACCAGTTACGTTCCTTTGTCAAGTTGTTAACGACAATGAAGCTATGTTCCGACCTGCAATCTACCATATCACAGATTATCAATCTTTCAATCCAACTTCAAAACTNNGATTAGTGTTTCTGGAATGCTAGAGCGAGTGGAGAACGTTGAAACCGGCGATTTTAGTCATCAAGTTGTAGTGGGCACTGGAACTCGTGAGAATGAGTATATTTGGCGACTTTCACCTTAACTTCAAAATGTTTTCACATACATGTAACTGCTAAATTTATATGTTGTGTAATGAAATACTAAGTTGTTTGGTGAGATTATGACTAATTCGGTTCTGGATGCTATAGAAAATAGGAGAAGTATTGTACGGTTTGAAACAACCCCAATAGAAGAAGAAAAGATTCAAGCTATTCTGGAGGCGGGACGATGGGCGCCATCGTGGCTTAACAAGCAGCCTTGGCGATTTATAGTTGTAACCGAACCAGCTATTAAGGAGCGCCTCAGCGAACTTGTGTCAACAATTTTTAAATTGGGGGTGCGCGAGGCGCCTGTTTGCATTGTGGTCTCCGTTGACCCTAACGAGGACTCTTTCCATTTCATAGAGGACGGTGCGGCGGCTACACAAAACATGGCTTTGGCTGCGCATAGTCTAGGTTTAGGCTCATGTTGGATCGGAACTTTCGCATTTAAAAAGGAGAAAAAATCCGCTGAAGAAAAGATACAAGAGGTCTTAGAGATTCCAAGGACTCATAGAGTAGTGTCACTTCTACCCATCGGAGTTCCCAAAAAAGTTGAAGAAAAAAATAGAAAGGAACTGTCACAATTAGTTTACCGAAACAAGTATGGACAAACAAAGTGAACTCTGACAGCAATCGATTATACCTTATTGTTTGAGATNNACTGAGTTTGCAAGACGAATTAAAAACGTTAGAGCGAAAATGAAAGATAGAGAAATCGATGTTTTAGTGGTTTACTCAGCACCTGGAAGTATACGTTTTGGTCAAAGAGGACATGTAATGTACCTTTCAGGTCATGAACCATATTTCGGCAACACTATGGTAATCCTGCCGGCTGATAAGAATCTAAATCCCCTTCTAGAGAAAGGTGCAGCAGCGTATTTTCCACCTGAATGCACATGGATAGAAAACGTGAAGTCAGCGAGAGACCACGTTCAACTCCTCAAGAATTACTTACGCGAAAACGGACTGGAAAAATCTAGAATTGGAGTAGCCGGAGAATACTCCATGAGTCCTTCATTGTATGCACGCTTTCAAAACGAGATTGGACGGTCGCAGATTGAAGTAGCATCAGACATTCTTGAGGAAGAAAGAGCTGTAAAATCAGAATATGAAATTCAATGCATGAAAAAAACAGCTCAAATCGCCAAGAAAGGTATAGAAGCAGCAGCTAAATTTGCCCGCGAGGGAGTCTTAGAAGCAGAAATCGTGGGAGAAATTGAACGCGTTTGTCGAAAGGCAGGATCACAGTACTTCCCACACCACACTATGGTCACTTCGGGAAGAGATGAGAACCATCTCGATTGGTGGTGGTACTGCGGTAAACGAAAACTGAAACAGGGAGATCCGTGGCTCTTAGACTTTGGAACAATGTACAATGGTTATTGTTGCGACATTTCTAG
>JABAHO010007483.1_pt1 | contig 10853 bp, 12 predicted proteins | sample 7062071 | NCBI WGS metagenome assembly JABAHO01 (sample SAMN14534356, study PRJNA622989) | marine sediment metagenome | biome: marine biome [ENVO:00000428]; feature: marine pelagic biome [ENVO:01000023]; material: deep marine sediment [ENVO:00002113] | place: India: Gulf of Kutch | collected...
ACGTGATCGATACGACCGCCCAGGTAGCCGGCCGTCGCGCCGTAGCTGATGCCGATCACGAGGCTCACCAGCGTAGCGACGACACCGACCATCAACGATATGCGCCCGCCATAGAGCGTCCTGACGAAAAGATCGCGGCCCAGTGCGTCGGTGCCGAAGATGTGGCCGGTCGACCACGAAGGCGCGATGGAGATATTTTCCCAGTCGGTGTAGTCGAAGCTATAGGGGCTCAGAAGCGGCGCGAAAACGACGAGTACCGTCATGATCGCGACGATGATCGCAGAGGTCACTGCAGCACGGTTGCGCTTCAGGATCTGCCAGGCGTCGTACCAGAGACTGCGCCCCTTGATCGGCGCCTTGCCGTTGACCGTTGCTGCTGTCGCACTCATCAGTTCAGTACTTCACCTTCGGGTCGAGCAGGCCATAGACGAGGTCGACGATGAAATTGAAGACGATGATCAGAACGCCGTAGAAGACGACGACGCCCATCACCAGCGTGTAGTCGCGATTGAGCGCACCCTGGACGAAGTACCGGCCGAGTCCCGGCACCCCGAAGATCTGCTCGATCACGACCGAGCCGGTGATGATCCCGGCCGTAGCCGGACCCACGTACGATACGACCGGCAACAATGCCGGTTTCAGCGCATGACGCAGGATGATGACGCGCCCGGGCAACCCTTGCGCCCGGGCCGTCCGAACGAAATTGCTGCGCATGACCTCGATCATGCTGCCGCGGGTGAGGCGCGATATGTACGCGATCTGTGGCAGTGCGAGCGATATGACCGGCAGCACGAGACTCGCCGGTCCGCTGCTCAGACCGCCGGCCGGGAGCCACCGTAGCCAGACGGCGAAGAAGAGGATCAAAAGCGGCGCCATGACGAAGTTCGGGATCGAGATACCGGTCATCGCCCCGGCCATGACGCTGTAGTCCGTCGCCGTGTTCTGGCGCAGGGCCGCTGTCGTGCCGGCCGCCACGCCGATGATCAGCGCAACCAGCATCGCGAGTCCGCCGAGACGCAGCGACACCGGGAACCCGCGCATGATGAGCTCGGTGACGGTGAAGTCCTTGTACTGGAAAGACGGCCCGAAGTCGCCCCGGGCGAGATTTACGAGATAGCGACCGAACTGCTGATACAGCGGTTCATCGAGATGATAGGCCTTGAGCAGATTGGCCTCGATCTCGGGCGGCAGCTGACGCTCCATGTCGAACGGACCACCCGGGGCCATCCGGATCATGAAAAAGGCCAGCGCGATGAGGATCAGCAGCGTGGGCACCGCGCTCAGCATCCGCTTTAGCGCATACCTCAACAAGACGCGTTACGTCCGGGCGAGTACTGAAACGGTTTCAGGCGAGTGCGAGACAAGGCAGGCATCTGTACGACAGCGGAGGTTGCACAACGGTAGCAGATCAGCTTGATCACATCCCTGACGCCGCATCGTGTCGCCTGAGAGCGTTGCAGTCAGTGTTTGAGGATCCGCTGGTTCTTGGAGTACTGGCGATCCATGATGTTGGACTCGTAGCCGCCCACCCAGGGTTTCACCAGCCGCTTGTTCACGTAGAAGTACGTGGGGATGATCGGCATGTCCTCGATGAGAACGCGCTCCGCGGCCTCCATCTGCGACCTGCGCAAGCCCGGGTCGGCTTCGCGGGCCGCCGCGTCGAGCAGCGCATCGAAGTCAGGATTGTTCCAGCCCGAATCGTTCTGTTCGTTCTTGGAGTGCATGAGCTGGAGAAATGTGTATGCGTCGTTGTAATCACCGATCCACCCCGCGCGGAATACCTGGGTGATGATCTTCAGCTTCCGCGTCTCGAGAAAAACCTTCCACTCCTGATTCTCCAGGCTCGTATCGACGCCGAGCACCTGTTTCCACATGGACGCGATCGCTACGCTGACGCGCTTGTGGTTCTCGTCGGTGTTGTAGAGCAATCGGATCTCGAGAGGCTCGTCACGCGGATACCCCGACGCCTCGAAGAGCCGTTGCGCTTCAGCGTTACGCTCATCCTGGGTCCAGGATGCCCACTCGGGCTTTTGCCCCGTGTAGTCATTGACCGGCGGGACGAAGCCGTAGGCTGAAATCTCGCCTGCCCCGGTGACACGCTGCGTGATGATGTCACGGTCGATCGCCAGCGCCAGCGCGCGCCGCAGATCCAGGTTGTCCGCGAATGGCGGTCTCGTGACGTTGTAGCCGAAGTAGTAGCTGCCGAGGTATGGCGATATGACCAGTTCCTCGGCGAGATTCTCGCGAATCCACGTGAGCTGCTTGTACGGCAGCGTGTATGTGTAATCGAGCTCGTCCGCCCGGTAGCGCTTGAGCTCCGCATCGTTGTTCTCGATGGCGTAGTAGTAGACCTCGTCGATGATCGTGTCGTCATTCGCGTGATATTGGTCGTTCCTGACGACGTGTATGTGCGACTGCACGACCCAGTCCTGGAGCCTGTAGGCGCCATTACTGACGAGGTTTCCGGGCCGCGCAAAGCGGTCGCCGTGCTGCTCGACGCTGGCCCTGTGCACCGGATACGTCGTCGAGTGATTGAGCAAACCGAGCAGATAGGGTGTNNCCAGCGCGCGAACGCCGAGTGAATCAGGCGACATGGTCCCGTTGACGATCGCCTCGGCATTGCGGATCGGGAAAAGTACGCTCGAATAACGGTTGAGCGTTGCCGGATCGACGCTGCGTCGGATGCCGTACTCGAAATCGTGAGCGGTCACCGGGTCTCCGTTGCTCCAGCGCGCGCCCGAACGGATCCGGAACGTCCATGTGAGCCCGTCTTCGCTCGTCGTCCAAGACACTGCACCACCCGGGATCACGGTGCCGTCCCGCGCTTCCGACGTAAGCCCTTCGAACAGGTCCCGCAGTACATTCGATGACGGAACACCCTCGGCCTTGTGCGGGTCCAGCGTCTGCGGTTCTCCGCCGTTGCCCTTGCGGAGGATCTGTACGTCGGCGAGTTCGGTGCCCGACACGCCGCCGATCGGCGCACGGTCAGGCGAGTCCGCCGGACCCTCTCCGTCGCCGCCACCGCAGGCGGCCAGCGCGAGGGTGACGAGCGTTACGAGAAACCGATTCGTGGCCAATGCGTCTTCCTTATATAAGGCACGTTACGCCGACTTGAGGCGCCGCTTCCTGAGATGCACGAGCAACAGCGAAACGGCCGCCGGCGTCACGCCCGGCAGCCTGGATGCCTGGCCGATCGTGCCCGGCTTGAATTCGATGAGTTTCTCCCGGATTTCGGCCGAGAGCCCGGCCACCCGTCCATAGTCGAGATCGTCCGGCAGCCGTACCTGGGACTCGCGGGCATTGCGTTCAACCTCCCGCTGTTGCCGGGCGAGATAACCCTCGTACCGGGTTTCGATCTCGACGCGCGATACGACCTGCTCGGCCAGCTCTTCGTACTCCCGGTCGTCCGTGCTGCGTGGCCCGACCGCATCGACAGCCGTCAGGGCGCGGTGCGTAACCCCCGGTCTTCGCAGCAGATCGAGCGCCCGCGTCTCGCGCGAAAGAGGCGCGCCGAGCAGTGCTTCGCCACCGTCGTGAAGATCGCCCGGGCGGACGAGACAGGTACTGAGCCGCTTCGATTCACTATCCACCAGCGAAGTCTTCAGCTCGAACGCAGCCCATCGCTCATCGCATACGAGGCCGAGCCGGCGCCCGACAGGCGTCAGCCGGGTGTCCGCGTTGTCCTCGCGCAGCGTGAGCCGATACTCCGCCCGGCTCGTGAACATCCGATACGGCTCGGTCGTACCCCGGGTCACGAGATCGTCTACGAGTACCCCGATATACGCGTCGCTGCGGTCCGGATACCACGGGTCTTCTCCCCGACAGCGGAGCGCCGCGTTGATACCTGCCAAAAGGCCCTGAGCTGCGGCCTCCTCATAGCCCGTGGTGCCGTTGATCTGACCGGCGAACCAGAGCCCCGGCAGCGCCCGAGTCTCGAGCGAGGTCTTGAGGTCGCGCGGATCGAAGTAGTCGTATTCGATCGCGTAACCCGCGCGTGTGATCCGAGCGTTCTCGAAGCCGTCGATCGTTCGCACGAAGGCTTCCTGCACCTCGTAGGGCAGACTCGTCGAGATGCCGTTCGGATAGAGCTCATGGGTATCGAGACCCTCGGGCTCGACGAAAACCTGGTGCGAATCACGGTCCGCGAAACGGACGATTTTGTCCTCGACTGACGGGCAGTAGCGCGGGCCCGTGCCGTCGATCGCCCCGGAGTACATCGGCGAGCGATGCAATGCGTCCCGAATGATGTCGTGCGTGCGCGGTGTCGTGCGCGTTATGTGGCACGGCACCTGCTCCGGATGCTGATAACGGCGACCGAGGAAAGAGAAAACCGGTCTAGGGTCGTCACCCGGCTGCATACGCATGGCGTCGAAATCGACCGTCCGCCCGTCGATCCGCGGTGGCGTTCCGGTTTTCAGCCGTCCGACCCGGANNGAACGGACCTTCACGCAGCCGGTCTGCAAGCGTCACCGACGCGGGGTCACCGACACGTCCGCCTGCCCTGTTCTCCTCGCCAACGTGTATCCGGCCCGCGAGGAATGTGCCGGCCGTCAAGACTACCGCCGGCGCCCGGAATTCAATGTCCCCGGCTGTTCTGACGCCGACAGCCCGTCCATTCTCAACCAGGATGTCGTCCACGGCAGCCTGGAAAAACGAGAGACCCCTTTGTGCTTCCAGCAGCCGCCGTACGGCACGCCGATAGAGGTTGCGGTCGGCCTGCGCACGCGTCGCCCGCACGGCAGGCCCCTTGCGCGCATTCAGGATACGAAAATGGATGCCGGCCTCGTCGATCGCGCGGCACATGATGCCGCCCATCGCATCGACTTCCCGCGCGAGATGCCCCTNNCGGTCTCGAGGTTATGGGTGACCAGCAGCGCGCGCGCACCCATACGCGCCGCGGCCGATGCGGCCTCGGTGCCGGCATGGCCACCGCCGACGACGATTACATCGAATTGCCGCTGTACTGATTTCATAGGTCGGGCGCCTCCGGCGGTCGGCCATTGTAGGCGTCCAGCCTCCGCAGCGCATCTCCGGACTTTACAAGGCTGCGCGACACCGCGACCATACGCGGCTTGGATTCGCGACCCGGCAACCGGCACCCGAGTATGTCCCTTCCCCCGAGCGGCAGTCGGCCGATCGTCATGAGCCGTACTCTGATCGCCATTCTTGCGACAAGTGTGATGGCCGGCGCGTCGGCAGACGATGTCGTCCTTGAACCCTGCCGTATCGGTGCCGGACCCGGAGCGCCGAATATCGCTGCCGATTGCGCAACCATGACCGTTCCGGAGAATCGCGATGCGCCGGGCGGACCGACGATCGAGCTGGCCATCGCACTGGTCGNNCTGGTCGCCGCCCTGAGCCAGGATCCGCAACCCGATCCGGTGGTCATGCTGGCCGGTGGACCCGGGCAGGGCGCGCGACAGTTCTACGCGTCTAATCCCGCAGCCTTCGAGCCCATACGCAGGGAGTACGATCTCCTGCTCGTCGACCAGCGAGGCACCGGTGACTCCAATCCGCTCGCGTGCGACGACCTGGCGGCCGACGATCTGTCTCAAACGTTCGACGTCATGGATATTGCCGACCTGACGCAGTCGTGCCTCGATTCGCTCCCGGGCGATCCGCGTTACTACACCACGAGCGTTGCGATCCGGGACCTCGAGGCGGTTCGGCATGCACTTGGTTACGAACAGTTCCACCTGTACGGCGTGTCTTATGGCACGCGTGTCGCGCAACACTATGCCAGGCGGTATCCGGAACGTTCTCGCACCGTCGTACTCGACGGCGTCGTCCCGCCCGGGCTTCCACTCGGACCGGGCATCGCCCACGTCGCGCAGGACGCGCTAAACAATATCTTCGCGCGCTGCGCCGAGGACGCGGCATGCAGNNCTGGCAACCCTGCTCGCTGACCTCGAGCGCGCTTCGGTCGAAGTCACGCTGCCCGATCCCACTACGGGCAACGTTACGTCGGTCACCATGGGGCCCGACGAGGTGGCCATCTCGGTCCGGCTTCTGAGCTACACCGCAGACACGGCTGCACTGCTGCCGTTACTGATCACGACGGCCGTGGAGTCCGGCAACCTCGTTCCGCTCGCGGCCCAGGCCCTGATGGTGCAGAAGTCATTATCAGGCAGCATGGCGAGCGGCATGCACAACGCCGTTGTCTGTACCGAGGATGCGCCGTTTTACAGCGAACTCGATATCGACCGGGGCGCCATGGCCGAGCGGACTTATCTCGGAACATCGCAACTCGAACTCCTCGAGACCATGTGCGCTGTATGGCCCAGGGGCATCCTCGACGACGACCTCCGATCGCCGCTTAGGCTCGACGTGCCAGCGCTGCTGCTGTCCGGCGACGTGGACCCTATCACGCCCCCGGGGTACGCGGTGGATGCCGTCACCGGATTCAACCCGGCACGGCATGAATCGGTGGCCGGTCAGGGCCATGGACAGATCGCCGTACCGTGCGTCGGTGATCTCATCGCCGAGTTCTTCACGACCGGCGATCCCGCCGCCCTCGATTTCGGATGCACAGACCTCGCCGTACCCGCGCCCTTCTTCCTGAGCTTCTCCGGACCTGCGCCGTGATCGAGGTCGACACGATCCGGAAATCTTTCGGCGCAGTGCGGGCGGTGCGCGATGTCTCGTTCCGGGCAAAAGACGGCCAGGTAACAGGACTTCTCGGCCCCAACGGCGCCGGCAAATCGACGACGCTGCGGATGCTTTCCACGGTGCTAATGCCGGACTCCGGCGATGCAAGGGTCGACGGTGTATCGATCACGAGCGACCCCTTCACCGTAAAGCGCAACATCGGGACACTGCCGCACAATTCCGGTCTGTATCGAAATCTTACTGCCCGAGAGAACATCGAGTACTTCGGCCGGCTCTACGGTCTTTCGCCGGCCGACCTGTCGGCGAGGACCGAAGCCGTCATCGAAGCACTCGACATTCACGAGTTCGCTGAAAGGAAAACCGACGGCTTTTCGCAGGGGCAACGGACCAAGGTTGCCCTCGCGCGAGCGCTCGTGCACGCCCCGAAGAACCTGCTGCTGGACGAGCCGACGAACGGGCTCGACGTCATGTCGACCCGTGGCCTTCGTGAACTCATCCGGGGCCTGAGGCGCGAGGGCAAGTGCATCCTCTTTTCGAGTCACATCATGCAAGAGGTTGCGTCGCTGTGCGACGTCATCGTCATCATCACTCATGGCCGCGTCACTGCGGCGGGCACCCCGGAGCAGATCCTGGCGACCACGGGCGCAGCGGATCTCGAGGAGGCTTTCGTCCGGAGCATTGCCGATGATGCCTGACACCCTGCCGAGACCCTTCCGTCAACTACTGATCGTAGCGGCCAAGGAGTGCCTCGAAAATCTCCGTGACAAGCGCGCGCTGGGGTCGGCACTGCTGGTCGGCCCGGTTTTCGGCCCGTTGATGATCGCGCTGATGTTGAGCCTGGTTCTAGAACGTTCGGTCAACGATTCGGGAGACCCCGTGGACATCGCGGTTATCGGTATGGAACGCGCACCGAATCTCTTCGATTTCGCCCGGCAACATCGCGTTAATGCGGAGACCGTAGACCTGACGCGGCAGGGGGCGATAGAGGCGGTGACTGCCGGCGAGCGAGATGCCGTGCTGGTGATCCCGGACGAGTTTCCGAGCGAATTCTCCGCGGGCACGCCGGCACGCATCGAGATGGTCTGGGACCAGTCGAACCGCAATGCGGAAAAGACGGTACGGCGCGTACGCGCCGTCATGTCGATGTACAGCGGCAAGGTCGGTGCGTTGCGCCTGCAGGCCCGAGGCATAGACCCACGAGTATCGATGCCTATCCTTCTGGACGACGTAGATGTGTCTACGCCTCAGGGTCGGTCGGTTCTCGTTCTCGGGGTGTTGACCTATTTCCTGTTGTTCTCTCTCCTGATGGGTGGCCTGCATGTCGCCATCGACACGACCGCGGGCGAACGTGAGCGCGGATCGCTGGAGCCCCTGTTGAGCCTGCCGGTCAACCGCACGGTACTGATGCTCGGCAAGATCACTGCGACCTGCGCATTCATGGCCGGGTCTTCGATTCTGACGCTGATCGGCTTTTCAATCGCGCTCGGTTTCGTACCACTCGAGAAGATCGGCATGGTGACCAACTTCGGTCCNNCCACAGCATGGTTCATCTTGCTGCCGTTCGTGTTGCCGGGCGCTGCGATGATGACAGTCGTCGCGTCGTTCACGCGGAGCTTCAAGGAAGCGCAGACCTGGGTGGGCGCGGTGCTGCTGGTGCCGACGCTACCGATCATGGTCGCGGGAGCGCTCCAGCTCAAATCGTCGACGATGTTGATGCTGATCCCCGGACTCAGCCAGCACCTCTTGGTGACCGGGCTCATTCGCAACGATCCGGTGAATCCCGTCGACATCTTCGTTGGCATCAGCAGTACCATCCTCGTGGGTATCCTCCTGACGATGCTCGCGGCGCGCCTCTACAAAAGGGAATCTCTGCTGGGCTGACCAGCCGTAAAGGCTTTTTTACATAACCCGCTGCCGATGCCAGGCGGTGCGAAACGCATCACAGCGACGCCCCCTGGATGTTGGGATGATCGTGTCGGGATCGTGTGCCACGGACTCGGCGATGACCGAAGCAACGGATACCAGAACCGTCGATTACGAACGGCTGGAAGCTGTACGTCAGCAGTTCATGCAGGCGCTCGGCCTCTATGCGGTCTGGGTGTTCCTCGTCTACGCGAGCATCTGGTTCGGTCAGGTGACGCTCACGAGTGGCACCGCTCTGCCGCTCGTAGCCTGCGTCGTCACGACGAATCTGCTGTTCTGGCTACTCGCTAGAAGCGAAGGGTCAGCCCAATTGTCTCCGGAGGCATTCACCGGCGCGGCCACGGCGCTCGGCCTGATGTGGGCCGGTGCGTTCTTCTTTTTCAGCGCGGGGGCCGGCGAACTCGTCGTAGGCATGTACCTGACGCTGATACTCATGGCGATCGTTCGCGTCGGCACACATGCCTTCTTCCGCTTGTCGATGCTGGCGGCGGGCAGCTATCTCTTCGTCCTCGTCGTGAAGATGACGACGTCACCGGAGCTGACGAATACCTGGCACGAAACCATGCGACTGTTCGTGCTTACCGCGGTGCTGGCATGGTGCCAGTTCTACGCCCGGCATGTTGACCGGTTGCGCCAGGCGCTAAAGTCCCGAACGCGCGAGCTCGAGAACGCTGTCGCTAAGGTCACGCGCCAGGCGGAGATCGACCACCTGACGAATGTATTCAATCGCCGGTACATCATGGACACGCTGGGTCGGGAAAAGGGCCGGGCCGACCGGGCCGGAAATCCATTCAGCGTACTGATTTTCGACCTGGATCACTTCAAGGCACNNACTCAACGACCAGCACGGACATCTGGTCGGCGACAAGGTTCTGAAGGGATTCTCGCGTCGTGTGCGGGGCGAGCTGCGTGCGATGGATGCCATTAACAAGGGCACCGACGGTCACTCGTTCGGTCGATACGGCGGCGAGGAGTTCATCGCCGTTCTTCCGAGCACGAGGCTGGAGGGCGCCTTTCGCTGCGCCGAACGCATCAGGCACTCCGTGGAAAACCGCGCCTTCGACGATCTATACCGAGTGACCGTCTCCGTGGGCGTCGCCGAATACAACCGCGGCGAAACAGTTGCCGAAGTCCTGGCTCGCGCTGATACGGCGCTCTACGCCGCCAAGGAGGCCGGCCGGAACCAGGTGGCCTGCGACGGCACGCCGCCACCCGAGCCGAAAGGCTCGAACCCCACTCTGAGACTCATCCAGTAGTCTTCGATGGCGAGGCGCGCGCACCATGCGGCGCCTCGCGCTCAAATCTCGCTCACGCGATTCGCCTCGACCACGACGGCCCTCTCGAGCGCAGCTTGAATGTCCTCAGCGACCAGCGATCGGTCCATGTTCAAGCGGATCTCGTGATAAACGGCATCCGGTGGGTATTTGCCCAGATAATCGACCAGCCAGCGCCTGATCTCTTCCGCATCGTCGTCGATTGCACGAGCGGTGTAGCGAGCGTCCTCGCCGCGGATACTTAGCACCACCTCGGCCCCGCCGCGCAGGTGTCTCGACCACCGGGTCTCGCGCCCGGTGAAGCAGCGCACGGCATCGTCGTATTGCACGTAACGAACCGGCGTCGTGAACTGCCGCCCGCTCTGTCGACCCGTGAACGTGATGACCATGTGGCCTTTGGTCTACAGGAAATGGAGCGGAGTTCGGAGGAAGAATTTCATCGCCGGATCGATGATGACGAACAGAAACTCGGGGACTTTCATCGCGTCACCTCATGTGGTTGGCTGGTCACTAACGTAGATCAATGGAGTCTTTCGGATATTGCCGGTTCCCAGATTCGCGGACCCTGTGGACAAGTCGCCCGCAGTTACAGCGCCTGAAACGGTTCGTGACATGCGCATGGCCTGGCAGTTTCTGGATAATGTGAAAGACTTTCAGGCAACTGTCCGATGCCGACCACGGTAAGTAAGGCAGATCACGGCGGAGTAACGAATCAAAAAGAAGGGAGCTGAGCCAAATGATTCTAGTGACAGGAGCGACAGGAAAAACCGGCGGTGCGGTGGCCGCTGAACTAACGGCGCACAACATCCCGTTCCGGGTGCTGGTACGCAGTGAAGACAAGGCCGCGGCGCTCCGGGACCTGGGTGCCGAGGTGGTCGTGGGAGACATGGCGGACAAGGCAGCTGTGAGCCGCGCCCTCGAAGGCGTGGACAAGGCGGTGCTGATCATGGCCAATGGCGAACATCAGCTCACGATCGAGAATCAATTCACAGACTGCGCGGTCGCCGCAGGCGTCAATCACATCGTGAAATTGTCATCGATGGAGTC
>JABAHO010009416.1_pt1 | contig 10853 bp, 14 predicted proteins | sample 7062071 | NCBI WGS metagenome assembly JABAHO01 (sample SAMN14534356, study PRJNA622989) | marine sediment metagenome | biome: marine biome [ENVO:00000428]; feature: marine pelagic biome [ENVO:01000023]; material: deep marine sediment [ENVO:00002113] | place: India: Gulf of Kutch | collected...
ATAAACCTCGGCCAGAGAGGCTTCGTCTCCGCGTGATATTCCGACCACTAAGTCTGGATCGGGTTGGCTGCTCAACAATCGATTCATCTCATGCTCCCAGCTATTTAGTGCTAAAACTGTATCGACTTGAATGTTTTAGTACTAAATGATTAGATTGTCAAGTGAAGCGGCGCGGCAACGAAGGCCAGGGGCGCGGATAGCATCCAACGATCTAAAGGGGAACCGATGACGACGATCAGCAAATCGATAGTGGTGCCAAGACCGGCCGAAGACGTTTTTGGCTACCTAGCCGATTTCTCCAATACAGCTGAGTGGGATCCCGGCGTTGCCGAGGCCACCAAGGTCACCGAGGGTCCGGTCGGCGTGGGAAGCAGATTTGATCTGGTTGCGCTGTTTCGGAGTCGCCGAATCCCAATTAGCTATGTAGTGACCTTGTACGAGCCTTCCAGCCGGGTAGTGCTCGTCGGGAGCAACCAGAACTTCCAAGGGACCGACGACATCGGTGTCAGCCCCGAGGGAGACGGCGCCCGGGTGGATTGGGATGTGGTCTTCGAAATGAAGGGGTTGCGAAAGATCTTTCAGCCCTTCCTGCGCGGCACGTTCGAGAAACTGAGCACCGAAGCGATGGATGGCCTCAAGAGCACGCTGAGCCGCTAGTAAGCGCCTTCCAGCTTGGTGTGATCCCAGCTGATGGTCTGCTTCGGCTGGACGATTACTCCCGTGTTTTTGGTGGCGAAGCGCCCGAAGGCTTCTTCTAGGGCCTCACTCTCCAGCTTGACCGGCTCGGTGCCAAAGAAGGCATAGCGCCCGCTGAGCTCGCCGTACATCTCGAGCACCTCGGCGGGATCATCGATGAGCGTGGCGGTACCTTTGATCATCACGCCGCGCAGCTCGGCGTAGGCGTCGCCGGTTTCCAGCAGAACGGTGATCCTGGGATCGCGCTTGAGGTTGACGATCTTCTGAGATTTGGTGAAGGAGCGAAACACCACCTTGCCGTCGCGCACGGCATACCACATCGGAGCAACGTGGGGCCAGCCATCCGGTCCGTGGGTCGTGACAATCACAGTCCGGCCCGCCTCGAGGAACTCGAGGACCTCGTCCGGGCTCATCGTGATGTCCTTACGGGCCATGGCTGTCACATTAGGTGCGGATCGAGCTCACCAGAAAAAACCTCAAAGGGACTTGACACGTAGGCGTTCAGACACTTATAATACGTAGTGATATACCTACTATTGATGGGTAGGCAAAACCTTACGGAAAAGGTGCACACATGATCAACCCAATACTCAATGACTACCTGGCCCAAGCCAACCGAATCGACCGGATGGCGGAGGCCGACGAATACCGGCGGGTGCGCTCGGCGCATAGTAAGAAAGCCAGCCGATCCTCACCAGCTCGACGGCGGCGGCAGACGCGTAGGCGATACGCTACGCTTCCGAACTGAAATGGCCAAGCAAAGTGGCGGTTGGCGGATCGACCGCTCAATCGTCAGCGAGTTGGATATAGCGATCTACTTCGCTCATTGCCTCCCGGAGCAGGGCTTCGCGTCGACCGACGAGGGAATCGGCCATGACGTGTTCGAGTTCATACGTTCAATTCCCCACGAGTGGATCGCCGAGTTGGAACCGTGGACGACCAGCCCCCAGGACTGGCTGTCCGTTCTCGAGTATCTGGCGCGTTGGTCGGAGGTTCTTTATACCGAAGACTATGAAGCAGCCACCGGCGCTATGCGCACACTCACGGTTGACGAGGCCACCAGCCGGGTAGTGGCCCAGGCCGCCCCCTACGACATCAAACTGGACGATTCCCACGATCCGATCCCAGCCCTCGGCAACCTGGCGGCCGCCCTCGACGATGTCCTCATGACCGAGATTGAGCTCCACCAGCCGGAAGGCGGGATCAAGCCTCTCGGGCGAGCGGCCCATATCGCCGCCGATGCACTAGTCGGCGGCGCTTTTCACGACCAGTTCTGGCACTGGATTGATCGTCTCTACTACGGCCTCTACCGAGACTGGCGAGCTTCCCGCCTGGAACACATGGACGGCGAAGAGGCGCGAGCAGAACGGATGCTGAGGGGAAAGACCGGTGACGACGCGCCGGCCCTCGATTGGCTGCCGAAATCAAACGTGATCTGGGGTCACGCCCGGATGCGAGAACTGGTCGAAAGTGGAGACCTGGCGGTGGTGTTCTGGGTTGAGCCCTTTGAGTTGGATTACACATTCACCATTCTGCCCGGGGAGCTCAAGCTTTCGTTCGCGGAGCCGGGGGCCATGTCGCGCAGATTCGACGCCATCCTGGACGACCTCGCTTCGATCATGAAAGCCCTCGCCGATCCCACCCGCCTACGGATTCTCAAGATGATCCGCCATTGGGACCTCGACAACACCCAGATCGCCACGTACCTGGGCATCGCCCGACCGACAGTGAGCGTTCATGCGAGAATCCTCCGGGAGGCCGGGCTCATCACGACAGCACGCGATGGGCGCCAGGCGCGGCACAGCCTCAACCCAGATGCCTTACAGCGCGTTTACACCGCGCTGGGAGGCGTGCTCGACGTCGAAGATGGCTGAGCATCGTGTCGGTAGCTCATCTCGGCCCGCCCCGATCTTCTCGAGAAACTCCGTTGTACGCCCCAGTCGGCCTGGTGGTAAATCGAGCCCAGCTCCAGAACCCGAACGGATGTGCGGTCCGCTAAGGCACGGCGCAAAGGTGGTCTTACCAGATCGGATAGCCGACACTCGATTCATGCCTCAATTGTCGCCTGTCTCGTCGCAAGGCTTCGGATAACTGCAGGGGGCGGCCTAAGCCGCCCCCTTTCAGCTATCAATTAGGAGAGCCTAAGGCTTACCTGAACCCGAGCCCTGCTCCTTGAAGATGTACAAGCCGCCATGACGGTCGCTGCCGTAGAAGAACGGCGAGTTCTTCTCCTTGTAGACGCCCCAGAAGCTGGTGTTCTGCTCGGTGTAGCGCCCAACCTCAACCGGGTTGTACGGGTCGGTCACGTCGATGACCAGCATGCCGTCGCTGTACCAGGACACGTAGGCGAACGTCTTGCTTCCCTTCGACTCGACGATGACATTGTGCGACGAGTACGTCCCAAGCGGATCGCAGCTGGGGTCGAACGGGTCAGCACTGCACACCGTGTCGAACAATGACGCCAGGACCGGATTGGCAGGATCAGAGTAGTCCCAGATCCGCAGCCCGCTCCAAACGGTGTTGGGCGCGTTGTTGGATATCACGACGGCCGCCGCGCCCAGGGATGCCGCTGTGTTTTCCTTGTTCTCGAAGAAGCAGGCACCGCGTCGAACGACGGCGATATCGCCGGGATCGAAGTCCCCTGCGTTGAGTATCGGATCGCCGGGACAACCCCGACCGATCCAGACCAACTCGCCAGTGATCGGTCCGGTGGAAGCGAACGTGGGCGAGCCTGGCGCCGTAGCCAGCTCGATGGCGGCAAACGTACTTCCCGCCAGCGGGCCACCCGTCACCGACACCAGATCGGAGTCCACCGTACCGACATTGCCGGTCTGGCTGGCCTCGAACGCATCTCCGGCAGACGTCGAAACCGCCGTGCCCGGAATGGTCGGGTCGCCTGCAACCTGTGCCGCGTCCATAGTCAGATTCCCCGGTGGCGACTCGGCCTCGAACACGGAGAAGTCCTCCTCGCCCTCGACCACGATGGTCCCGTCCTCCGACGGCCACACGGAGTGGCTGTTCACTTCGCCGTCCCGCGATCCCGCCACCGGCTCCAAGGCGACCGACACCAGTTGCGGGTCGGCCGGGTCGCTGATGTCGAGCAGGATCAGTCCGGCATCCCAGTGAGCCAGGTAGGCCTTGGTTCCGTCGGCGCTGATGGTGAAGTCGTGCAGGATCCGGTTCTGTGACGAACCGAATCCATCGAACCCTGGAAAGCCGAGCATCCAGAAGAGGGCGTTCAGGGTGCGACCCAGCGAAGGGCCGTCGGGCACCGTGAGATCACCGACTCCCGGGTCGAACACCTCCTCGGCACCCCATCCAGACACCAACCACGGCGCTGCGGGATCGCTGATGTTGAAGATCTGGAAGCCGTCGAAGAATCCTCCGGACTGCGCCGCAACGTAGTCCTCCTCACCCTGGGTGAACAGGAACAGGTTGTGAACGCCGTTGTCCTCGAGGGCGCCAGGCGCGAAGAAGAGCGGCGAGAGCGCCGCGATCTCGTCGACCTGAACGTGTGCCATGAACACCGGATTGGTCGGGTCGTCGACGTTCCAGATCTCGAACCCACCGACACCACCCACGCCGCACACCTCATTGGAGTGCACCAGGATGTCGCCCGAGTTCATCGGCGCCACCTTGACGTCGTTGGAGCGGCTACCGGTCGGCGATGCGATGAAGCCGGCTTGGGTCACCTTGTTCTTGTTGTGAACGTCCCAGATGAAGATGCCGCCGTCTGGCTCACCTCCGCAGGGGTTGTTGGAGGTGCCGGTATAGGCGTATCCGTCATGTGCCCAGACATCGGTCGTGGCGAAATCAACATCGCGGGCCCCGATACCGCGAGCCTCAATGTTCTTCGTCACCTTGGCGCTTGGGCCACTGCTGACGAAACCGGTTGCCGCATCATGCTCAGCGAGGGCAGCGCCCAGGTCTCCGGCTGGAGCCAACTGGTCGGAGTGGCCATCGGATGCCCCGTCATCGGGATGATCCGCCCCGGCCACCGGAGCCAGCATTGTCATCAATAAAGAAAGCGCGGCCACAAAGGCAACCCGCGCTCGTACACGGTATCTCATAACGAGAAAACCCCTTCCTCTCTCGTCACCCGCCAGCGCGACGGGTAGAACAGGCGCGCCATTCAAGCAGCTGAATCGCGCCCACGACACTGAAAGCGTGGAAAAGATTTCGCGAACTAAGGGCCAAACCCCAAGGCGGACACCAGGAAGATCGGCATAATTAAGATCCCCCGATGCCCGAAGTCACCGCCATTCATATTGGGACTGAGAAATCCCCGGCGCCGCTGACATCAGTGTCCGAAGTCGAGGCCGTTACCGGCCAAGGCCTGGTCGGCGATCGCAAATTCGGTTCACCCCGACACATCAGCATCGTCAGCACCGAAGAACTCGACGAGGCCGCTGCCAAATGGGGGGCACCGATTCCGGCCGGCTCAACCCGCCGGCAGATCACCATCACCGGTTCCCGGCTCCCGCGCCAACAGGGTGCGATCGTTCGCCTGGGTGAAGTGCTGATCAAAGTCAACGGGGACTGTGCGCCGTGCGAGATCATGGAAACCAGCGTTGGGCCCGGCGCTCGTGGTGCCCTCGCCGAGCTGGCGGGGATCACCGCCAGCATCATCGAAGGCGGCACGATACAGGTCGGTGATCCGGTCGAGTTCAACTAAGCCCTAGGAGCACTCGCCGCGTTCGCTCAGCTGATCGTCAATGGCGTCGGCTCGGAGATCCTCGAATTCACCGTGGGTGATTAGGCCGTCTTCGTAAAGGTACATGTAGTCGTTGAGCGCCTGAGCCGTGCAGTTTGTCGGGCTCGACGAATCCTGATCTGCAAGCTCGGCAGCCATTGCGCCACCCACAGAGAGCAGGGCCGCCATCAGACCAATTGAAGCTGCCCTTCGAGTCGCCCGTCCCGTGCGAGCCGCCACCTCGACAGCTGAGCCAGAGTGGGGCCGCCGCTTGCCGAGGGTCCAGTGCATCAGCGTTGTCCGTCTTGAAATTGGTCGCGAACGAACTCGGCCTCACGATGGGCCCCGAGCCGCAGCAACTCGGCAGTGGCCGAGCGAATTATGGCTTCGTCACCTGATTGGGCTTCAACCACCTCTCGAACCAGGGCGTGCACGTGGGCCCTTCGCTCCTCCCAGGCCACTATCAAGGCCAGTAGAGAAATGATTCCGGCCGCCGCCACCAAGGCCCAAGCCACAGTGTCGGAGGTCCGATCACTGCCCAATAACTGAGGCACTGCCACGGCCAGGGCTCCCAGCGGTAGGACTGCGACCGCGAGCAAATAGGCCCGGCCCGGCAGGTGCTCGAGGTGGTCCCGTTGGCCAGATATCAGCGCTGAAGACATGCCGACAACCTAGCCGTCCGCTTGTGTGGTGGCCTCAGGAATAGCCGCACCAGGTCGATACGTTCTAGTAGCCAAGTATCCTGTCGCGGCCGGAACACAGCCGACCCGAAAGGGCGGCCGAGGTTTGCAAGGCGAGACAGGTTTAAGAGGCGACGTCCCCCAACCACAACCGGTGGGGAGATAGGAGCAAACCGTGGGAGATTCCACGATCAATCAGAAAGTCACTGCGCCGGCGATTCTGGCGCGCAAGGGTGGGCCCAAGATTCGCATGGTCACCGCCTATGACCACCCCACAGCCGTCATCGCCGACCGGGCCGGCGCCGACGTCATCCTGGTAGGCGACTCGCTTTCGAATGTGGTTCTGGGCAACGACGACACGTTGGCGGTGGATCTCGACGTGATGATTCACCACACGGCGGCGGTGGCGCGAGCCAAACCCAATGCCTTGATCGTGGGCGACATGCCGTGGATGAGCTACCACGTATCGGCTGCCGAGGCCGTCAAAAACGCCGGTCGCCTCGTGCGGGAGGGCGCAGCCGAGGCCCTGAAGGTCGAAGGCGGCCGCAAACGAAGGGAGGTGGTCGAAGGCATTCTCGATGCCGAGATCCCGCTCATGGGCCACCTCGGTCTGACGCCCCAGTCGGTACACGCCATGGGTGGATATCGCGTGCAGGGCAAGGCTGCCCAGGACGCGCGGGAACTCGTTCGAGATGCCGTAGCCCTCGATGAAGCGGGTGTCTTCGCGATCGTGCTGGAGGGCGTACCAACGCTTCTGGCCGAAATCATCACCAAGGAGATATCGGCCCCGACCATCGGCATCGGAGCCGGTCCCCACACCGACGGCCAAGTGCTGGTTTTTCATGACGTGCTCGGGCTTCATGACGGGCATCTGCCCAAGTTCGTCCGGCAATACACCAACCTGCAGGAAGCCGCCGTCAACTCCCTTCGAGACTTCTTCAGTGACATCGAAAAGGGTGAGTTTCCCTCGGAAGACGAGTCTTACTCGATGACCGAGGAAGCCGCCCGAGCACTACTGAGCGACGAACCGCGGGGGGACCCGTTCGACGCCTTTTAGTCCTCGGCCTGACAATCGGCCTGATCGGCGCCGCCTGCTCGAACTCTTCGACGGCGACCACAGGGCCGGCTACTACTACGAGTGGACCCCCCACCTCGACTACCACGAGCGAGCCGCCTACCACCACCCAACCGGAAGTCACCGACGTACCGCTGGCTTTTCCGCGAACTCGTATCGAAATCGACGGCATCAGCTATGCCATGGCCGTGGCCGATACACCGACCTTGCGACAGCTCGGCCTGATGAACGTCCAGAACCTGGGCACGCTCGACGGGATGATCTTCGTGTATGGCGAAGAGATCCAGGTCAACCACTGGATGAAAGACACCCTCATACCACTCGACATCGCCTACTTCGATGCCGACGGGGTTCTGGTCAGCAGCACCACCATGACCCCGTGTCTCGAAGACAACTGCCCAACGTACCCGGCGGAAGGGCCATCGTTCTACGCGGTTGAGGTGGCCGCCGGAGTCTTCGATGATCTGGCCGAGAACGCGCAGCTCGAACTGGTGGAGGGGCTCCCCGGCCCGCGTTCACAGGCGTAAAGCCTGAGCGGGAAAGAAATCTAGCCAGCCCCCTGGATTCCTTGCCCGCCGGCGCGGTACACTTTCCGCCTTCCCAAGATCCTGCCCCGAGAAGGGGCCGTCCGATACGGACGTCCAAAGGAGGTACATAAGGATGCGCAGCTATGAGCTGGTAACCATCCACCGGCCGGACTTGGCCGAAAACGACGTGCGGAGCGCGGTGGATGACATTGAAAAGGCTCTGCGATCACGGAGCGTCGAACTGGGAGAGACCGAATTCTGGGGCAAGCGGCGGTTTGCCTACGAAATCGACCACATGAAGGAGGGCTACTACTCGGTGTTCTACATAGACGCCGAGCCGGGAGCCCTCGACGACGTGGACCGCAGCCTTTCATTGATGGATTCGGTGGTCCGGCACAAGTTCATCCGCACAGACAACCGGAAACCTGTCACACCCGCGTGATAGAGATAGACCAAACAGAGCGAAGAGAGAGCAGACATGGCAGTAAATACAGTCACATTGATCGGCAACCTGGTGGAGGATCCCGAGCTTCGGTTCACGCCGTCGGGAGTGGCGATGGCGAAGATCCGCTTGGCAGTCAATCGCCGGTGGCGTGATCAGGCTGGTGAGTGGCAGGAGGAGACCAGCTTCTTCGGTGGGACGCTGTGGCGCGACGCGGCCGAGAACGCCGCCGAGTCGCTGCAGAAGGGCATGCGAATCATCGTGTCGGGCAGTCTCGAGCAGCGGAACTGGGAGACTCAAGAGGGCGACAAGCGCTCCATCATCGAAATCAGAATCGACGAGGTGGGGCCCTCGCTGCGCTGGGCGACCGCATCGGTCACCAAGACGCCTCGTTCAGACAACTTCGGCGGCAACGGAGGCGACCGGGCGGCGACCGTGCCGGCGGCCCCGGTAGCCCGCGAGGACTTCGGGCCCGACGAGGCACCGTTCTAGTGGCCCGCCGCACAACTCCACGACAGACCACTAGGAGGACACCAATTGGCAGCCAAAAAGAACCCCTCAGCTAAGGGCCGACGGCGGCGGGAGCGACCGGATCGCAGACCGCGGCGGCTGGTTTGCCACTTCTGCAAGGAGAAGATCGACTACATCGACTACAAGGACACCGCCCTGCTGCGGCGCTTCATGTCGGATCGCGGGAAGATTCGCGCTCGGCGCGTCAGCGGCACCTGCGGACGCCACCAGCGCGAGCTGGCGGTCGCCATCAAGAACGGACGCGAGCTGGCATTACTCCCCTACACCGGCAACCAAGGTGAGTAGACCCGAGTGAAAGTCATTCTCACCCAAGACGTCAGCGAGCTCGGCAAGAAAGGCGACGTAGTGGACGTCGCCGATGGATACGCCCGCAACTACCTCGTGCCCAAATCGATGGCCGTCAAGGCCTCGGCCGGCGCGATGCGTCAAGCGGAGACCATGCGAGAGGCGCGGGCAGAGAGCGAAAGGCGCGCTCGAGAGGAAGCCGACCGCATCAAAGGAGCTCTCGAAGGCACCAAGGTGGTCATCGCCGCCAAGGCGGGCGACGAGGGCAAGCTCTACGGCTCGATTGGACCCGCAGACGTTGCCGAGGCCCTGCAGAAGTTCGCCGGCGTCGAGGTTGACCGCAAAACGATCGAGATAAACGAGGCCATTCGCTCCATCGGGTTGCATCAAGTAACAATCCGCAACCATCCGGACGTGGAGTTCACAGTTTCCCTGGACGTCGTTCCCGGCTGATGTCAATCGACTACCAGGAGACGCGCAGCGACCTCAGGGTGCCGCCGTCGAATATCGAGGCTGAGGAATCAGTGCTCGGTGCCGCCATGCTCTCCGCCGATGCGGCCAACAGCGTCATGGATCGGCTGGAACCCGGCGATTTCTACAAACCAGCCCACCAAGGCATCTTCGAGGCAATCGCCGAGTTGTTCGATGGCAACCAGCCGATCGACGTCATCACGGTTTCAGATGCGCTCCGGCGAAGAAACGAGCTCGAGCGTGTAGGAGGTGTCTCTTACCTGACCGGGCTGCTCGACAGCGTCCCGACCGCATCGAACATCGATTATTACGCAGCCATCGTCGAAGAAAACTCCCTGCGACGAAAGCTCCTCGCGGCGGGTGGGGGCATCGGAAACTTGGCATTTGAAGACGCCGACATCGCCGAGGTGATGGATCAGGCGGAACAGGCGGTTTTCGCAGTAGCCGAAAAGCGCATGGGTGACGGGTTGGTGCCGGTGAGGCCACTATTGACGACGGCGTTGGAAGACATCGAGCAACTCGGCACCAGGGGGTCTGAGGTCACCGGCCTTCCTACCGGATTCCACGATCTCGACCGCAAGCTGGCCGGCCTCCATCCTGCGAACCTGGTGGTGATCGCGGCCAGGCCGTCGATGGGAAAATCAGCCCTCGCAACGAACATCGCTCTCAACGTTGCCCGCCATGACCACCCGGTGGCGATCTTCACCTTGGAGATGAGCCGCGAGGAAGTTGTGCAGCGGTTGTTGTGCGCGGTTGGCCGGGTCGACTCCCAGAAGCTGCGAACCGGCCAGTTGCAGGAACAGCAATGGCAGCGGGTGGCCCGAGCGGCCGGCGACCTGTTCGAGGCGCCCATCTTCATCGACGACTCGGCCTCACTCACTGTCACCGAGATCCGGGCGAAATGCCGCCGGCTCAAGCGCCAACGCGGCCTCGACCTGGTGGTTGTCGACTACCTGCAGCTCATGACCGGAGGCAATCGACGCAACGAGAACCGGCAGCAGGAGATCGCCGAGATCAGCCGCAACCTCAAGAACCTGGCACGGGAGCTGGGGGTGCCGATCATCGCCGTGTCGCAGCTCAACCGGGCTCTCGAGCAGCGGCAAGACAAGCGCCCGATGTTGGGGGACCTCCGGGAGTCCGGCGCCATCGAACAGGACTCCGACGTCGTCATGTTCATCTACCGGGACGAGTACTACCACCCGGAAAACGCCGAGAACAAAGGCGTTGCCGAGGTCAACATTGCCAAACATCGCGCCGGGGCCACCGGGCGGGTGTCTATGACGTTCCTCGCTGAGTTCACCCTCTTCAGCGACCTGGGCCGCGACGTAGCCGTCTAAGCCCTCGACCCAGCGCCGGCCTGACCGTCGAACCCGAATCTCACTGTTCCCACGCACCAACAAGAAGGATTGGTTCCTTCTTGTTTGAATAATCTGATAATTCGGACTATTCTGAT
>JABAHO010001337.1_pt2 | contig 10835 bp, 12 predicted proteins | sample 7062071 | NCBI WGS metagenome assembly JABAHO01 (sample SAMN14534356, study PRJNA622989) | marine sediment metagenome | biome: marine biome [ENVO:00000428]; feature: marine pelagic biome [ENVO:01000023]; material: deep marine sediment [ENVO:00002113] | place: India: Gulf of Kutch | collected...
CACCGGCCTCCAGTTCCGCCAGGCGGGCCTCGAGAGCCTCCAGCTTGGCCCGCGTTCGCGCCAGAACCTGGACCTGAATATCAAACTCCTCGCGGCTGACCAGGTCCAGTCGTTCGATGCCGGACTGCAGCAGGCTTTTGAAGTTTCTTTCCAGATCATCACCGACGGCTTTCAGGCCCTGGGGCACCGCGTCAGCCAGTTGCCGCGCCAGCTCGTCCAGGTTGGGAATGGGATTCTTGTCGGTCACTTCAGCAGCTGATGATCTTGGCGGGAACTCGTCAAAGCCGCCATTCTGCGTCGAAACAGCCGCCCGCGCCAGCGCCCGGCCGCGCCCCGTGGACGTTGGCCGGCCCTGCTGGCTTGACCTGATATCCTGATCTTAAGACGCACTGGGGTGGACAAAGCGAGACGTCAGTCACCGGCCAGGGCGCTGGAAGATGTTAGATTTAAAAAGATTTTGGCCGACCATCTGGGCGCAGCGGGTGTGATGAGAAGCCTTCTATTATGGTGGTTGCTGGCTGCGACCCAGGTTGCCGCCACGACGGTTTATCGCAGCGTCGATAAAGAGGGCAACGTGCAATACTCNNGGTGTATCGCACCGTCGATAAAGAGGGCAACGTCCAATACTCGGACCGGCCGGAGGGCGCTGACACCGAGGAGCTCACCATCCGAATCCAGCGCGCCAGCGCTCCGGCGGCGGCTGCCCCAGCCGAGGTGGCCGGGGAGGCGGACGGGAGCGGTGCCAAAGAGGCCGCCGCCGAGCCCGCGGGTCCGACGCCCGAGCAGCTGGCGCAGGAGACGGAACGGCAGGCACAGCGGCGCGCGGAGAACTGTGAGATTGCCCGCGACAGGGCGCAGCGCTTTGCCGTCTCGCATCGGATCTATCGCACCTTGCCCGACGGCGAGCGCGAGTACCTGAGCTCTGAAGAGATCGATGAGGCGCGCGCCAGGGCCGACGCCGACGTTCAGGAATGGTGCGACTAGCCTGATCGCCGGCCCTTGCGCCGCCCACCCTACCTAAAACTTCGCGGCGGTGGGAAAATTGCCTCGCTACCCTGTTGCCGAGGGCGTCATGGGCAACGACTCTGACCGCCAGACCAGCTTTTACCTGCCCGACTTCTGTGCGCCCCGCATGGTGCTCGGGGTGGTGCTGCTGGCAGAGCTGTTGGCGATAGCCTTCACCCTCGCCCGCCCGAACATTGCCGATTGGCTTGGGGAGCTGGCGCGCATTTCCCTGTTCATGCAGTGGCTGGCGCTTACGGGGGCGGCGCTGCTGTGTTATCTGCGCCCGTGGCTGGCCCGCTTTACGGTGCCCGCGGCGTCCGTCCTGACCTTTTTGCTGCTGCTGCTGAACACGGGCCTGATCTCGGAGCTGGCCTACTGGCTGGGCCGGAATCTGGCTAACCGCGGACTGGATGAGGATCTGTTTCCCAGCGAGCACTGGCCCTTTCTGTTGCGCAATCTTGGTATCAGCGCCATCGTCAGCGCGATGTTGCTGCGCTACTTCTTTGTGGCCAACGAGTGGCGGCGCAACGTCCAGGCCGAGGCGCGCGCCCGGATCCACGCGTTGCAGGCGCGCATCCGGCCCCACTTCCTGTTCAACAGCATGAACACGATTGCAGCCCTGACTCGGACGGATCCGCTGCAGGCAGAACAGGCGGTGGAAGATCTGGCGGATCTGTTCCGCGTCACCTTGCGCGACTCCGAAACGCCCCTGTGTCTTAAGGAGGAGCTGGAGTTGACGCGCATCTATCAGCGTATTGAGCAGCTCCGTCTGGGCGAGCGGCTCACCGTCGACTGGGACGTGGATGCTTTGCCAGAGCGCGCCCGGATCCCCGCTCTGACCCTGCAGCCGCTGGTGGAAAACGCGATCTATCATGGCGTTGAACCACTGCCGGCGGGAGGCGTGGTGACAATTCAGGGCGCACGCCGCGGCGACGACCTGATGATTCGGGTGACCAACCCGCTGACCGGGCGCGCGGCCAGCACCCGCAGCGGCAATCAGCTGGCTGTGCAGAATATTCGCGACCGACTTAAGCTGGCGTTTGGCGAACGGGGCCGGCTGGATGTGGAACAGACCGAGTCCCGCTATCAGGTCACGTTGAGGTTTCCCTGCCAGGAATGAGCAAGGCACCGGTCAAGGTTCTGATTGCTGATGACGAGCCTCCGGCGCGCGATCGACTCGCCCATCTGCTCGGCGAACTGGATGGCTATGAGGTCATTGGACGCTGTGGCAGCGGCCTTGAGGCCCTGGACATGGTGCATTCGCTGGCACCTGACGTGGTGCTGCTGGATGTCCGTATGCCGGGCATGAGCGGACTGGAGGCGGCCCGCCACCTGCTCACCATGCCGCAGCCGCCGGCGGTGATTTTCACCACGGCTTATGACGAGTATGCCCTGGAGGCCTTCGATTCCCAGGCCGTCGGCTATTTGCTCAAGCCCGTGCGGCGCCGTCGGCTGGAGCGCGCTTTGCAGCACGCTGCCAGGCTTTCCCGCGTCGAGCTGCAGCGCCTGGGAGACGCGAAGCTTCCCGAAAGCCGGCGGCAGAACATCAGCGTGCGCGTCCGGGACCAGTTTCGCCTGATTCCGATCCGGGAAATCGTCTTTTTCCGGGCAGAGCAGAAATACGTCACCGTGGTTCATCGCGGCGGCGAAGATTTGATCGACGAGTCCCTGAAGGCTCTCGGCGAGGAGCTGGCGGAGGACTTTGTCCGCGTCCATCGCAGCTATCTCGTGGCGGTAGACATCNNGCGTCCATCGCAGCTATCTCGTGGCGGTAGACACCATTCAGAGTCTGGCGAAAGACGCCGATGGCAAACCCGTGTTACGGCTCCGCGATCGCCCGGACCTCATTCCGGTAAGCCGCCGTCAGCTGGCGGACTTGAAGCGCCGCCTGCGTGCGCCCTAGCTGGGTTGATTTCGGCCCCTGTGGTACAAAGCGGCATCGGTCTGAGAACGGATACCCGCCTTCATGAGCAACGATGACAAGCCTGCAGCGTCAAACGAGCAGGCTGAGCAGGCGGCGGAGAGCGAACTGCCAACCCAGGGCCAGGCGGAGGCGGATGCGGCGGCTGCCGATCCGGTGGAGGCAGCGGATGAGGGTGCCGGCACACCGCCGGCTGCGGCAGCAGAGCCGTCGGCGAATAAGGCGCGCGGGCGCCGAGATGGGGTCAGCCGCCTGCTGGCCGTGCTGGCGTTGCTCGCAGCGCTGGCAGCCGTCGCAGGCTCGGCTTTTCTGTTCTGGCAATACCGCCAGTTTTCTGTGGCTTTGGATGCGACCGACACAGGCGCTCAGGAGGCGCTGACCCGGGTGCGGGCCGAGCTGGGGGCCGTGCGGGCGGAGCTGGAACAGATGGCCGCCGATCAACGCGCTGCCCAGCGATCCCTGGCTGACCAGCGGGCTGAAGTGGCCGGGCTGGCGCCGCGTTTTGTGGAACTGGAAGAGCGTATAGCGGCCGCCCAGGGCGTGTCGGGCGATGCCCGGCGCCGCTGGCTGCGGGCCGAGGCCGAATACTTGCTCAGTGTTGCCAACGCCGAATTGACCCTGGGCGGTCGTTTCGAGGCCGCCAGCGCGGCTCTGGAAATGGCGGACGACAAGCTGCGCGAACTGGGCAACCCGGGTTTAACCCCCGTGCGCGAAGCTGTTGCCGATGAATTGCAGCGGCTGCGGGCGGTGTCGCTGCCGGATGTGGAAGGTCTGAGCCTGACGGTGGGTAGCCTGGCCCGGCGGATCGACACCATGCCGCTGGCATCCCTGCCCCCAGACGTCTATGAGCAGGCGCGGGCCGACCCGGACGACGTGGANNATGAACAGGCGCGGGCCGACCCGGACGACGTGGAGCCGGGCCTGCAGCGCGCCTGGGCGAGTTTGAAAAGTGCGCTGAAAGGCATGATCAGCATCGAGCGCCGGGACGCGCCTGTCACGCGGACGCTGTCCAGCAACGAGGCGCGCCTGATTCGCCGGACCCTGGAGCTGGAGCTCAGCGCCGCCCGCTTGGCCCTGTTGCGAGAGCAGGGTGAGCCCTATCGGCAGGGACTGACCAGCGCCAAGGATGGGCTGCAGCGCTACTTTGACACGGCCGACCCCCAGGTGGTCAGTGCCCTGGCGCTGCTGGAAGAGTTACTTACCATGGATATACAGCCCGCGCGCCCGGATATCAGCGGCTCGCTGACCTTGCTGCGGCAGCTCAGCGGTCAGGTGGACCCGCGCCAATGAGACTGGGCCTGCTGGTCGTAGCAGCATTGTTTTTCGGCGCTTTTGCCGCCCATTTCCTGCTCGAGGATAAGGGCTACGTGCTGGTCAATTTCCGCGGTTACGTGGTGGAAATGTCGGTGCCGGCTCTGCTCTTGGTGCTCGCGGCGCTGTATGTTCTGGTCCGCATCGCAGTGCGCCTGTGGCGCATACCACGGCGCCTGGGCCAGGCGGTCGGCGAGCGCCAGGCAGCGCGCAGCGGCGACAAGCTCACCAAGGGGTTGATTCAGCTGGCGGAGGGCAACTGGGCCAAGGGCGAGCGTCTGCTGAGTCAGGGCATCAAGCGCAATCGGGCGCCGCTGATCAACTATCTGATGGCGGCGCGCGCCGCTCAGTTGCAGGGCGCCGACGAGCGCCGGGATGAATGGCTNNCAGGCTGAGCTGCAGGTCGCCCACGATCAGCACGAGCGGGCGCTGGCGACCCTGCGCAAGATCAACGAGGTGCACCCGGATCATCCGCTCGGGTTGGCGCTGCTCGCGCGGGTGTATCAGTCTCTGGGTGACTGGAGCGCGCTGCTGGCGCTTTTGCCCGACCTGCCGAAATCCAATCTTGGCGAGGATGCCATCGTGGCCGTGGCTGCCGACACGCTGGGGGCATTGGCAACCGAGCCGAATCTGACCTCAGGGCGGCTGGGGGAGATCTGGGCGCGCATCCCGGCCGGCTTCAAGAAGCACCCGCGCCTGATCGGGCTGCGGGCCCGGGCTCTGAACCGGCTCGATCAGGGCAATCTGGCCGAGCGGGAGGTGCGCGCCGCGCTGAACCGCGAGTGGGATGAGTCCCTGGTGATCGCCTACGGCCACATCCGCAGCGAAGACGCGGCCAAGCAGCTCAAGCGGGCCGAGGCCTGGCTGAAAACCTACCCCGAGGACCCGGCGCTGTTGCTGACGGCAGCCCGGCTATGCATGGTGAACGAGCTGTGGGGCAAGGCGCGCAGCTACCTGGAATCCAGCCTTGCCATAGGTCCCCGGGCCGATGCCTATCAGCTTTACGGGCGGCTGCTGGCCCGACTGGGGGAGGGCGAGAACGCCGCCCTGGCTTATCGCTCGGGACTCGCTCTGGTGACTGAAGACTCGGCGGTCGAGATTCCGGTGCTCAGTCCGCCCGGGGCGGACTAGCGTTACGGCCGGCTGCGCCGGCTATCCAGCCATTCCAGCAGCGGATCCCACTGCTCCCAGTCCGGCCAGGCCAGATAGGGCGGCAGCTCATGGATGCCCAGCCCGCGCTGGTAAGCGCGAATGTAGTTCTGGGCCTCCCGCAGCGCGGCCACATAGGGCACTCGCAGGTGGCTCAGATACTCATCCAGCTCCTCAAAAATCAGCGTATTCTCCCGCACCCGGTTGGCCACCACGGCGACCTTGGCTTCGCGCCGGGACACGCGGCCCGTGTTTCGCAGCTCTTTGATGAAGCCCGCGCAGGCCTTCATGTCGATCGGCGACGGCAGCACGGGGACCAGAATGGTCTCGGCCCGGCGCACCAGATCGGTCAGTTCCTTGCCATGGGATCGGGCTGGTGCATCGATGATCAGATATTCCGAGGAGCGGGGCAGGTGCAGGCCCTCACGGAAGCCGGCCAGGCCGGTGATGGCTGCATACTCCTCCGGACGCTCCGTCAGCCAGGACAGGGACGACTGCTGCGGATCGTAGTCCACTAGTGTGGTCTCGTAACCCTCCGAGGCANNGACTGTTGCGGATCGTAGTCCGCCAGGGTGGTCTCGTAGCCCTCCGAGGCATAGTAAGCGGCTAAATTCGTGGCCAGGGTGCTCTTACCGCAGCCACCCTTGGCGTTCATGACCATGATGTGTCGCATAGATCCCCCTGGCGGGCTTGCTGCTGTTATCCGGCGCTTTCGTAAACGGCGATGCCGCGGCAAAAGCTAAGTTAGCCAGCCTTATGACAAATGTCCAATCGCTGCTTCAAGAGTCGTCGGCGATGCCCAGCCTGGCCCAGAGGGCGTCAATTTTCGCCACCACCGCAGCATCCATGCTGATGGAGGTGCCCCACTCGCGGCGCGTTTCGCCGGGCCACTTGTGAGTGGCGTCAAAGCCGATCTTGCCGCCGAGGCCGGGCTCGGGTGAAGCGAAGTCCAGGTAGTCGATGGGCGTGTTTTCCACCACCACTGTGTCCCGTGCCGGATCAAGGCGCGTAGACAGCGCCNNAACGACTGTGTCCCGGGCCGGATCAAGGCGCGTAGACAGCGCCCAGATCACGTCGTCCCAGCTGCGGATGTTGATGTCCGCGTCGGTGACGATGACCATCTTGGTGTACATGAACTGGCGCAGGTAGGACCAGATGCCGAACATGACCCGCTTGGCGTGCCCCACGTACTGTTTTTTGATGCTGATCACCGCCACCCGATAGGAACAGGCCTCCGGCGGCAGGTAGAAATCCACGATCTCAGGAAACTGGTTCTGAAGAATGGGCACGAAAACCTCGTTGAGAGCCAGGCCCAGCACGGCAGGCTCGTCCAGCGGCCGGCCGGTGTAGGTGCTGTGATAGATCGGATCCCGGCGCTGGGTGATGCGCTCGACGGTGAACACTGGAAACTCTTCCACCTCGTTGTAGTAGCCGGTGTGGTCGCCAAAGGGTCCCTCGGGGGCAGAGTCGCCAGGTCTGATATGGCCTTCCAAAGTGATCTCTGCCCGGGCAGGGACCTTGAGGGCTGAGCCAATTGCCTGGACCAGTTCGGTGCGCTTGCCCCGCAGCAGGCCGGCAAAGGCATATTCGGCCAGCCGATCAGGTACCGGGGTCACCGCCGCCAGCAGCGTTGCGGGATCGGCACCGATGCTGACCGCCACCGGAAATGGCTGGTCGCCTTTCTCCCGCTGCCAGGCAAAAAAGTCCAGCGCGCCGCCCCGGTGGGATAGCCAGCGCATGATCAGTCGGTTTCGTGCGATGACCTGCTGACGATAAATGCCCAAGTTCTGGCGCTGCGCGGTCGGCCCGGCGGTGGTGGTCAGCCCCCAGGTGATCAACGGCCCCGCGTCGCCGGGCCAGCAGGTCTGCAGCGGCAGGCTGAACAGGTCAACGTCGGCCGCCTCGAGCACAACCTCCTGGGTCGGTGCGCTGCGCGCCACCTTGGGCGGCATATTCAACACCTCTTTCAGCAGCGGCAGCTTGGCCCAGGCGTCCCGGAGGCCCCGGGGGGGTTCCGGTTCCTTGAGAAAGGCCAAAAGCTCACCGATCGAGCGCAGTGCCTGGGTAGACTCAGCGCCCATGGCGGCCGCCACCCGATCGGTGGTGCCGAACAGGTTGGCCAGCAGCGGCAAGGACGAGCCTTTGCAATTCTCAAACAGCAGGGCCGGGCCGCCGCGGCGCAGGGTGCGGCGGCAGATTTCGGTGATTTCCAGGTGGGGATCGATCTGCTCCTTTATTGCGACCAGATCGCCGCGTTCCCGCAGCGTGTCCATAAAGGCCCGCAAGTCTTCGAATTGCAGAGTGGGATGGAAGCGTGGCGATTCCACTATACTGTCGACTCCCTCGAGGCGGGCCACGTTAACGCCCGCCGCCTGCGAATGCCAGCCATGGAACTCACCTTCGCCAAGATGCACGGCCTCGGCAACGACTTCGTGGTCATGGAGCGCCCGCCGGGCGGATTCGTGCCCAGTGAACAGGAGCTTCGGGCGTGGGCGGACCGCCGCACCGGCATCGGCTTCGACCAGTTGCTCCTGATCGAGCCGTCCGAGCAAGCGGACGCCGCCTACCGCGTGTTCAACGCTGATGGCGGCGAANNTCGCTGCGTGGCCCGGTTTGTGGCCGAGCGGGACGGCCGTAACGCGCTCACCCTGGCGAGCCTGGGTGGCGCTATTAAAGCCCGGGTGGAGGCTGCCGGTCGGGTGACCCTGGAACTGGGCGAACCCAGTTTCGAACCCGCCGCTCTGCCTTTTATTGCCGAACGTGCTGAACATTACGAATTGACGCTGAACGGTGAACGGGTCGAGTTTGGCGCCGTGTCCGTGGGGAATCCCCACGCCGTGCTGGCGGTAGATTCGGTAGACCGGGCCCCGGTGGGTATACTGGGGCCAGCCTTGGAGCGGCACGAGCGGTTTCCCCGGGGCGTGAACGTGGGCTTTGCGGAGTTTGTGGACGCCACCAGGCTGCGTTTGCGGGTCCACGAGCGTGGCGTGGGCGAGACGCGGGCTTGCGGGACCGGCGCTGCTGCTGCGGTGGCGGTGGGCAGACTCTGGGGCCGGCTCCACGAACAGGTGGTCGTGGAGCTGCCTGGTGGCGAGCTCACGGTGCGCTGGTCTGGGCCGGGCGCGATCCTGGAGTTGAGCGGGCCGACAACTTGGGTGTTCAGGGGGCAGCTGAATCTATGAGTCAAAAGGGCGAGTTAGTGCTCACGGAACCGTTCTCCGAGGAGGATGTCGCGGACTATCTGCAGCGCCATCCTGAGTTCTTCGATGGCCATCCCCAGCTGTTGAGCACGCTGCGCCTGTCCCATGACACCGGCAACGGGGCCATATCCCTGGTCGAACGACAGGTCACCGTGCTGCGTGGCCGCAATGCGGAGCTGGAACGCAAGCTCAAGGATCTCATCGGGGTTGCCAAGGCCAACGATCGCCTGGTCGGCAAGATCCATCAACTGGCCGTCCGGCTGCTGGCCGGAGCGACTCTCAAAGAGCGTCTGGACACGGTGGAAGCCGTGTTGCGGGAAGAGTTCGCGGCGGATCAGGCGGTGCTGGTCATGTTCGGTGACCCGGAGACCGCCGACCAGTTGCATCAGGGGCGCTTTCTGCGCGTGACGCGGGCCGATGATCCCGACCTGGGGCCGTTCGCTACTTTCATCAAGGCCAGGCGGGCGCGGTGCGGGCAAATGCGCGACAGCCAGCGGGATTTCGTTTTTGGCCCGGATGCCCAGGAGATTGCCTCCGCCGCGCTGATACCCCTGGGCAAGGACGCGCAGACTGGTTTCCTGGTCATCGGCAGCCGAGATTTGGACCACTTCCATCCGGGCAAGAGCATCGACTTCCTGGAGCGCATCGGGGAGCTGGTCGCGGTTGCGCTGCAAGCCGGCTGAAGCGGCCACGATCGGTCGTGTTTGCCGACGCTGGTATCGAGGGCTTCCTCAGGCACCTGCGCACTGAGCGGCGGCTGTCTGAGCACACTGTGACCGCTTATCGGCGCGATCTGCGCGCGTTTGCCGGCTTTCTCGAGGCTGAGGGCGTCAATCGCTGGTCGGCCGTGGACAGTTTCGTGGTGCGCCGCTTCGCGGCTGCGTCCCATCGCCGCGGCAGCAGCCCCCGGAGCATCGCCCGGCGGCTATCTGCGGTGCGCAGCCTGTTCGGCTATCTGTTGCGCGAGGGCCTGGCGCGGGCTAATCCCGCGCTCGGTATTCGCGCCCCCAAGGGGCCCCGGCGGCTGCCGTCGACCCTGGACGCGGACCAGGTGTCCCGGCTGCTCGCCTTGACCCCCGACGATCTGCTCGCCCAGCGGGATGCGGCCATTCTTGAGCTTTTTTATTCCTCCGGCCTGCGTCTGGGCGAGCTGGTGGCTTTGAACCTGACCGATCTTGATCTGGACGATGCCACGGTGCGCGTTACCGGCAAGGGCAGCAAGACGCGCGTGGTGCCCGTGGGTCGCCAGGCACGCCAGGCCCTGGCCGTTTGGCTGAGCCGGCGGGCGGAGCTGGCCAGTCAAGACGAGCCGGCCTTATTTGTGGGGCGGCGCGGTGTCCGGCTCAAATCCCGAGCCATCCAGGCCCGGGTTAAGCGCTGGTCCCAGCTGCAGGGCACTCCAGTGGCCGTCCATCCGCATCTGCTGCGGCATTCTTTCGCCAGCCACCTGCTGGAGTCCAGCGGCGATCTGCGCGGCGTCCAGGAGCTGCTGGGCCACGCGAACATCAGCACCACCCAGATCTATACCCATCTTGATTTCCAGCATCTGGCCCACATATACGACCAGGCACATCCGCGCGCCCGCCGCAAAGACTGACAACCGCGCGGGCCTTCTCCAGAAGATTAAGGATGCCACGCGATGGATCAATTCCACGGTACCACCATCCTTGCCGTCCGCCGCAGCGGCCGCGTCGCCGTTGGCGGCGACGGGCAGGTTACGCTGGGCGACAAAGTCATGAAGGGCAATGCCCGCAAGGTGCGGCGGTTGGCCGATGGCCAGGTGATGGCGGGCTTCGCCGGCGGCACGGCGGATGCTTTCACGCTGTTCGACTTCTTTGAAAAAAAGCTGGAGCAGTACGGCAATCTGACCCGGGCAGCAATCGAGCTGGCCAAGGATTGGCGGACCGACCGCATGCTGCGGCGCCTGGAGGCACTGCTGTGCGTGGCCGACCGGGAAAAATCACTGTTGATTTCTGGCAATGGCGACGTGATCGAGCCGGAGCACGATCTGGTGGCTATTGGCTCGGGAGGCGCCTACGCCCAGGCCGCCGCCCTGGCGTTGCTGGAGAACACCGACTTAAGCGCGACTGACATTGTGGCGAAGGCGCTGGCGATCGCCGGTGACATCTGCATTTACACCAACGCTCAGATCGTCATCGAAGCGCTGGATGCGGCCATCCCCGCAACAGAGTAGCGACACAATGTCCATGACACCTCGCGAAATCGTCCAGGAACTGGACAAACACATC
>JABAHO010005193.1_pt1 | contig 10833 bp, 9 predicted proteins | sample 7062071 | NCBI WGS metagenome assembly JABAHO01 (sample SAMN14534356, study PRJNA622989) | marine sediment metagenome | biome: marine biome [ENVO:00000428]; feature: marine pelagic biome [ENVO:01000023]; material: deep marine sediment [ENVO:00002113] | place: India: Gulf of Kutch | collected...
GCACCCGTTTGGCATGATCAAGGGCGACCTGAACGCGCTTGACGTCCGCCGCCTTGATCGCATAAGTGTCCAGGCGAGCCAGCACCTCTCCCCGTTCGATCCGGTCGCCTTCGTCGACCAGAAGCTCGGCCACGACAGCAATCTCAGAAGGCCCGACGAGCTGGAAAACGCCATCGTGGGGCTCGATCCTCCCGAGGCTAGAGACCCCTCGGGCGGCGGCGTCAAAGGGCACAGCCACGAAAATCATGGTCAGAAAGAGCGCACTGGCTCGAAACGTCGTCATGCTTCCCCCCTGCGGCATTTTCGCTGCCTACCTTGCACGCGACGCGGGCACCATGGCAGAGTTCGCCAACAAAGCCTACTCTGCGGAGAACCTGTCGAAGATCATGAACAAATCCGTCTGGGATCGGATTCTTGGCCGGGTCCAGAACCAGCCGAAGTACGACGGGCAGAACAAGAGGGCATACGTCTCTTCGGTGACCCAGGATTCCCGGATCAACGACATCACCGACAAACATCTGCTGATCCTTGCCTATGACTTCATCAACCGGGAGCTGGTCACCTTCAAAAACAACCGCGGCCAGGACGGGTGGTACAACCCGTCGCTGACGGAGGTTTGCGACGCAGCGTCCGCGGCGCCTACGCTCTACCCTACGGTAGCGACCTCGGCACCGAAACGGCGGTGGCTCGTGGACGGCGCCCTGACCATCAACGATCCGAGCCTGTGCGCGATTACCGAAGCCATGGCCATGGGCCACACGCTCAGCGAGATCTGGGTGCTTTCGCTGGGCACGGGCAGGCCGATGCACGAGCTCAGCCAGGATGAGCGCGATCGCATTGGCCAGGCGTCGCGGGATTGGGGAATCGTCGGGTGGGTGGCCAACGGGCTCCTCGATCATATGATGAGCGCCAGCTCCCGCGTCAGCACCCATCAATGCGAACAGCTGCTCGGCGATCGCTACGTGCGTGTCGGCGGTGAGCTACCGCGTAAGCCCATGCAGCTGGACAACACGTCGGAGACCCGGATGGCCGACCTCCAGTCCTACGCTTTTCTCTGGTTCGAGGAGCACATCGGACGCGTTCAGCAGCTTCTCGCCGATTGTGAGGTCGCCCGCCGCCGCTGGGCCGAGGAGGCGAAAGCCAACGGCGAGTATGCGGTCTGAGCCAATGGCCGCGCCGCGGGGGCGCTGCCGATCGGCATGAGCGGGGATTCGAGCGAAGTTCGCCGAAATTGGCGGCTGCTGGTGAGCGCCTGCACGGGCATCATCTGCAGCTCCATCGTTCTGCCGTACTACTCCATCGGCGCCCTGGTGGTGCCGATCACCGAGGAGTTCGGCTGGCAGCGCTCCCAGTTCCAGATGGCCATCCTCTTCAGCTCTGGCCTTGGCGCGCTCACCGCGCCGGTGGTGGGCTGGCTGATCGACCGCTACGGCGCCCGCCGCATCGCCCTGCCGGGCATCCTGGGGCTGACCATCGGTTTCGTTCTGGCGACCTTCATGGACGGTCGCCTGTGGATGCTCTACCTGTCCTATGGCGCCATGGCCCTGCTGGGTGCGGGAACGATCCCGGTCACCTGGACCCGGGCCATCACCACCAACTTCTTCCGCCAGCGTGGCCTTGCCCTGGGGCTGACGCTCAGCGGCACGGGGCTGTGCGCGGTGATCGTGCCTCAGTATGCGGTGTGGATGGTGGAGGCCTTCGGCTGGCGTGTTGCCTATCTGGGGCTCGCGGCGCTGCCGCTGGTGATCGCAGGGCCCGTGGTGTACTTCGGTTTCCGTCCGCGGGAGGGGCTTGACGGCGAATTGCTTCAGACCGGCGAGGCGCATTGGGGAATCACGTTGAGCGAAGCGTTTCGAACCAGGAAGTACTGGGTGCTCCTGATCTCCATCTTCGTGGTGTACATGGCCGTCTCGGGCATCGGTCCGAACCTCATTCCGGCGCTCGTCGACGACGGCCTGACGCCGGCCCAGGCGGCGACCGCGCTCAGCACCTTTGGCGGCGCGATCATTGCCGGTCGGGTGATCGTCGGCTACCTCGTCGACCGGTTCTGGGCGCCCGGCGTGGCGGCGCTCTCGCTCAGCCTGCCTGTGGCCGGTTGCCTGATGCTGGTGGGTGCTCCCGGCTTCGAGGCCGCCGTGGCGGCGGCGCTGCTGATCGGGATCGCGGCCGGCGCCGAGCTGGACCTGATGTCGTTCCTCGCGGCGAAGTATTTCGGCCTCAAGCACTACGCCAAGATCTACGCCGTGCTCTACGCCACCCTGGCCGTCTGCTCCGGCACGGCGCCCATGCTCTTCGCCCGGGTCTACGACGTGACGGCCAGCTACGACGTGAGCTTCTGGATCTCCACCGTGCTCTTCGCGCTGGGCGCGCTGCTCGTGCTGGCCATGGGCGCGTATCCGCGGGGCGAAGAGAGCAGCGCCTCATCCTGATCGGCCGCGAGGCGGGCTTGCCTTGCCGCGTCAGGCGTCCCTGACGAGACCGTAGATCTCCAGGTCCTCGAGCTTGCCCCACTTGCGAACGTGACCTCGGCGGGTGCCTTCGTGCCTAAAGCCGAGCTTCTCGAGCACGCGGCCGGAGGCCGGGTTCCGGGAGAAGTGAGAGGCGTGCAGCCGAACGAGCCCGAGCTCGGTGAAGGCGTAGTCAACCACGGCCTGGCCTGCCTCCGTGCAGAATCCCTGGCCCCAGTAGGGCACCCCGATCCAGTAGCCGAGCTCGGCCTGATGACCGGCCTCGATGGACATTAGGCTGATGGTGCCGACGAGCTCGCCGTTGGCCTTCAGCGTGATCGCGAAAGTGGCGCCGGTTCCTCCTGCGGACGGCGCCTTAAGACCGGCGATCCACGCCTCCGCCGCGCCGTCGGGGTAGGGGTGAGGAATCCGCAGCGTCGTGTCGGCGACCTCTAAGTTCCCGGCCAACGTTCTGACCGAGCCGGCATCTTCGCTCACGAATGCGCGCAAATGCAGCCTGTCTGTAGTGAGCTTGGGAGCGGGCATCGCTACCTGAAGCGTTCCACCTTCAGTCGAATCGTACATGAGAAACGGTTGACGCAGCGCATCGCCTCACCGCCGGCACGGCGTCTTGAACCGGTACTCCGGGCTCCACTCACTCGTTGCGGGCTCGCCGAAGCTCAGGTAGTGGGCACGGACCTTCCAGCTGTAGGTGCTGCACGCGTTCAGGGAGTCGGGCGGTACGTAGCGCATCTTCGGGGTGCGGTAGCTGAGCGCATCTGCCTCTTTCCCGGCGCCAATGGCGAGCTCGTACTCCACGCCTTTGGCCGGCTCGCCGCGCGCGCCGTCAAACGCGGTCCAGACGAACATCGGCCTGCGGCCAGAAATGATCCCCGCGCTGAAGCGCCGGCGTGAAACTGGCTCGACGCCCTGGACGCGGATGGCGGGGAAGAGGAAGAGATCGTCCGCGACGTCCCCGGCGATGTCGGCGAACTGCTCATAAAGGGCGTTGGTCAGCACGTTGCCGCCTTCGCCCGCCCACTCCGAGACGGCTCTCGACGGCAGCTCGCGCCAGTACTTCCTCGTCGCGAGGGTCTGGCCGCTGGCAAGGTTGGTGAGGGTCAGGCGATTGAGCGTGTCGAAGTAGACGTGAAAGTCGTTCGCGCTCACGTGGCTGGCGATGCTGTCCATGTCCATGTCCAGCACAGAGTCGAAGCCGCTCGCGGCGAGCTCTGCGTTGCTGGCGCCGGGGTCGACGAATTCCCAATCCACGGGCGCCGACGTCGTCAGCTCGTTCTCCAGTGCCCGCTNNAACCGCGCTCGGCGAGCTCCGCGTTGCTGGCGTCCGAGTCGACGAACGCCCACTCGATGGGCGCCGATTTCACGAACTCGTTCTCCAGCGCCCGCCTCATGTGCGCCGGCGCAAAGTCCAGTGTCTGAACGAGGGCTTCGTTGCCGTTCGCAATTTCCTCCTCGGTATCCGCCGCCGCAGCCCCGTAGACGGCGCCTCCGGCTGCGACGATGGGCGCGGTGACGAGGCCGAAGGCCGCGATCAGCAAGCCGCCTTCTCCGGCCTGGCCGGCTGCTTCGAAAGAGCCTCCCAGCCAGGTTGCCCCGGCAGAGACCGCCGTCTTGCGAGCCGCGGCGCCCTTGGTGTCGAGGTTGGCCACCAGCGCCACCTTGGGGCGGTCGGGGCCGCGGATCGCCATGCGGCCGATCTGGTCCCGGGTGGTATTGGCGATTCCGGTCGGCTGGACGGGCTGCTGGACCGCGCAACCTCCCGCGAGAAGCAGCACGAAGATGGCGGCGGCGTGGATTCGAATCTGCATCTGGCTGTCTCCCTGCGTGAACGTGGCAGGCAGCCTCGCATCGCCGCGCACGCAGATCCTGATGTGCGGCTGAAGCTTGCTGTGGTTTTCTTAGGCGTAGGCAACTCTTTGTTTTACATGGAATTAAAGTTTGTCCTGCGCCCGCTAAGCGCGGACGCTGAAGACTCGGCTCCTGCCGTCATGGCATCGGGGTTGGCGGTTTCCAGCCCAGATCCAGAAACATCGATTCCAGCGGTTCGGCCAACGACCGCTCCGTTCCCATCGCGCCTGATGCCTGGGACGCGCGCTGCCGGATCAAGGGCTCGATGGGCCGGAACCAGCCGTAGCTGAGCCGGCCTTGGCGGGCGGGTGGGGTTTCCCCTGGAGGTGACTCACCAACTTTTCGAACGTCGCGTCTGTCTCATCTGGCTGCCAATGCCGCAGATCCACCACCTGGGTGGTTCGGAAGGCAACCGGGAGGGTGACGTCGTCGAGCAGGATGGGAATGAGCGCGTTGCGCTCGAGCGCCGCGATGCGACCCGCATCCGGCCGGCGTGATCAGTTCCGGGAAAGCCCGGCAGAATGTGCTTTCGGCTTCCCGGAGGGCCCGTTGTGCCTGGCGCGCGCCAGTCTTGTGAGCAGCGTCACGAAAACACCGCGCGCCAGCGCAACGTAGGCGCTGCGAGACTGGTACAGAATCTTGACGCGCGGTGGCCTGCGCCACGGATTGGCTGCTGGAGGATTCTAAGCTTGCAATGAAAGGGAAGGTCCTGTTTTTCTCGGTGGTGTTCTACGCCGTCATCGGCACGTGGCTGTGGGGCGAGTACCAGCAACGACCGCGCGTCCTCGACGGGTTGGGACACGTCATCCTCGGTATGACGCCCGCGCAAGTGGTCGGCGTCCTTGGCCGGCCGACCGAGGAGTTCGCCCAGTCGGAAGTCGAAGATCAGCGTCTCGAGTACAATTACCGCAAGGATGGTCTGTCCGATTATCTCGTGGTCTTCTGGCCTGATGAAGCTGGTGAGCAAAAGGCCGACATCATCTGCCGGGAAGGGGGTAGCGTCTTCGGGTTAGCCGTGGGCCAGTCGTCTGAGCTCGACATCATCGAGAAGCTCGGGAAACCGTCGCATCGCAGCTTTGGGCCTGACGGCCGGGCCAAAGCCATTTCCTACGAGAACTTCAAGGTTGCCTTTGAGGTCGAGGGCGGCTGGACTCGGGAGATCTGCGTCAGCCAGTCCGGCTCCATCAGCTACACACTGGAATCGATCAGCGTCTGAATTCATCGGCAGAAACCGCGTACGCGGAATTCCTGATGGAATCCTGTGGGCCCGGAGGTAAGTCTGCAGCCGTCGTGGTCGTGAGACGGGCGATGAAGGTCAAGCTGCTCACATTGGCTCTGCCATCAGTCCTGCTCGCCCTGCCAGGGCGGGGCCATGCCGATCCGCTGGTTGGAAAGTCCCTCGCAGGTGGCGCCAAGTTGCCGAAGGCTTTCGGGGTGGGCATCGACTACTTCGGCATGGATCAACCCTAACGTCCTGAGTAGCTCGCGCCACGACGGCGCTTTGCGTCCGTTCATACGGATGCGATACTGGCGCTTCACTCTGGCTGAAGCGGTGCGGGCTGTTTGCCCGGTCATCACCACGTTCGTGCGAAATGCGGCGGTTTCGAGGGTTATTTAGTGCGCAGAGTCTTTCGATTCATCTATCTTCTGGGCGTCGTCTTAACAGCTCCGGTGAGCCTTGCCGGGGACGCTCTCGACGTAGGGCAACTGGTCATACCCCACGAGACGTTCGTGCTGGAAAACGGCTTGACGGTGATCGTGCACGAGGATCACAGCGTGCCCATCGTGGCCGTGAACCTCTGGTATCACGTGGGATCCCGTAATGAAATCCGCGGCCGCACCGGCTTTGCCCACCTCTTCGAGCACTTCTTCTTCAACGGCAGCGAGCACTTCCCGCACGATTTCCGTCGCGCCATGGACGACGTCGGGGCGAACAACCGCAACGGCACCACCAACCCGGACCGCACGAATTTTTTCGAGGACGTGCCGATCTCCGCTCTGGAGCGGACCTTGTACCTGGAAGCGGACCGCATGGGCTTTCTTGCCGCCAACATCACGCAGGAGACCCTGGACCAGGAGCGCGGCATCGTTCAGAACGAAAAGCGCCAGCGCGAGAACCAGCCCTACGGAAAGGTCTGGAACCGGATAGTCGAGTCGATCTATCCGTACTCGCATCCCTACAGCTGGCCGATCATCGGCAGCATGTCCGATCTGCAGGCGGCCACTTTGGAGGACGTCAAGGCCTGGTACGCCAAGTACTACGGGCCGTCCAATTGCGTGCTCTCACTGGCTGGCGACATCACGGTCGATCAGGCCAGGGAACTCGTTACCAAGTACTTCGCGGGTATTCCGCCGGGTCCTCCGGTAGAACGCTATCGTCAGTGGGTTCCCGCGCTGGAGCGGCCGCTGCGCGACGTGATGCACGACCGCGTGCCCCAGGCCCGCATCTATCGCGTGTACCACACGCCGGGCTGGCTCGATGACGAGTCCGTGCTGCTCGAGCTGAACGCGGGGCTGTTGAGCGGCAGCCGCAGCGCACCGCTGGATCGGGCGCTCGTGTACGACAAGCAGCTGGCCACGGAAGTCGCCGCTTTCACCTGGGAGAAGGAGATTGCCGGCAACTTCATCGTGGTTGTATCGGTCAAGCCAGACGTGGATCCGGGGGAGGCGGAGCGGGAACTCGACGCGGTGATGGCGGAGTTCCTTGCCCGGAAACCCGCGCGCAGCGCTCTCGATCGGGCCAGGACCCGCCAGGTTGCTGGGTTCATTCGCGGCATGGAGCGCCTCGGCGGTTTTGGGGGCCGCTCGGACATTCTGGCCGAGAGCATGACCTATGCGGGCGATGCCGATGCCTATCTGCAGCGCTACCGCAGTATCGCCGGCGCCACCGCCGCGGACGTGCACACGGCCGCCGGAAAGTGGCTCGATGCGAACCACTACACCCTCACCGTGCTGCCGTTTCCGGAGCTCAACGCCGCCGCAGACGCGGTGGATCGCACGCTGCTGCCCGGGCTCGGGCCGGCACCGGAGGTAGCCTTCCCTGAGATCCGTTCCCGCGAGCTCGAAAACGGCATGCGGGTGCTTCTTCTCGAGCGCCAAGGCGCGCCCATCGTGAACATGACTCTGGCGGTGGACGCAGGCTATGCGGCGGACCCTGCCGCAGCGGCCGGGACGGCATCGCTCGCGCTGGAGTTGCTGGAGGAGGGCACGCGCTCGCGCGACGGGTTCGCGCTGGCCGACGATCTTGACGCGCTGGGCGCCGCGATCACGTCGGCGAGCTCGCTCGATCTGTCATTCGTGCGGCTGCGGGCGCTGAGAGCGAACCTCGGCCCGTCGCTCGACGTGTTCGCCGACGTGATTCGCAATCCGGCCTTTGCGGACGACATGGTAGCGCTCGGCAAGCGCCGCCGGCTTGCGCAGATTGCGCAGGAGGAGGCGCAACCGTTCTCTGCGGCTTTGCGAATGGTGCCACCGCTTCTATACGGGGACGGCCACCTCTACGCCAAGCCTCTCACGGGTTCCGGCTATGCCGAAACGGTGCGGGCTATCGAGTCGAGTCATCTTTCCGAGTGGCACTCGGCCTGGTTCCGGCCCAACAACGCGACGCTGATCGTCGCCGGCGATGTCACTTTCGATGACCTCATGCCCATGTTGGACGACGTTCTGGGAGACTGGAAGCCGGGTGCCGTTCCCCTCAAGCGGGTCTCGGACCTTCCCCGGGGCAAGGCCGGGCGCATCTATCTCGTCGATCGTCCGGACGCGTCGCAATCGGTCATCGTGGCCGCCCAGGCCTCCATACCGGGCGGGCAGTCGGAGGAGGTGGCCATCGAAGCGGCAATGAGGGCGTTCGGGGGCATGTCGACCTCCCGATTCAACCAGAATCTGAGATTGGACAAGCACTGGAGCTACGGCGTGTTTGGCACGCTCGTCGATGCCCGCGGGCACCGGCCGTTGCTCGTGGTGGCGCCCGTGCAGACTGATCGAACGACGGATTCCATGGCCGAGATTGCCAGGGAGTTTCGCGAGGTCGTCGGAGATCGGCCCATCGCGGGAGAGGAGTTTACGAGCCTCAAGCGCAACATGGAGCTGAGATTGCCCGGGCGCTTCGAGACGCTGGCGTCGCTGGAAAACGCGGCCCAGGACCTGGTCAACTACGGATACTCGCCCGCGTTTTACTACGACTATGCGAAGACGGTCCGCGCGCTCAGCGAGCGGGACCTGGCCGAGGTAGTGAGCCGGGTAATCAGCCCGGATCAGCTCATCTGGGTCGTGGTGGGGGACCTCGCGAAGATAGAGGCTGGCGTACGCGCGCTCGGTTACGGTGACGTTGTGCGGCTCGATGCGCCGGCAAAGGGTGGGTAGTAAGCTGCGATCGGTTAATCGCCGCGGCGAGCGTGCGCCGCGCAGGCATTGATAGCGTGCATCAGCAATAGGGGGCAAGTTGCCATGACGGAAGACTACCGGGATCGGATGCAGGCCTACGCCCAGAGGTTGATGGGCTACAAGACCGGCGAGATGGTCTCACTGATGGTGCACCTTGGCGATGAGCTGGGCCTCTACAGCGCCATGGCGGGTCAGGAGAGCGTCACGGCCGAGTCGCTGGCCGAAGCTACCGGTCTTCATGAGCGTTGGGTGTCCGAGTGGTTGCGGGGCCAGGGCGCCGCCGAGATTCTCGATCACCTGGGTGATGAGCGGTTCCGTCTGTCTGACGTGGCCGAGCAGGCGCTGCTTAACGAGGACAGCCCCGCTTACCTTCAGGGCTTTTTCTCCCGGCCCCCGTCCCACGATATCGTCGACCGGACCATGGAGGCGTTCAGAACCGGCGTCGGGGTCAGCTGGGGCGCCCATGGCGACTCCGCTTCTCANNCTGGACGTGGGTTGCGGTCCTGGCACGGCGCTGACCGAGCTGGCGAAAGCCTTTCCAAAATCCCAATTCGTGGGCGTAGATCCTGCGGCCAACATGATCGCTCAGGCCCAGGAGCGCTATGCCGACATGGACAACGTGCGCTTCGAGGTGGGCTACGGCGAGACGCTGGAGGACGTGGAGGCCTACGACCTCGTCACCACCTTCGACTGCATGCACGACATGACGGATCCGCAGGGAACCATGCGGGCGGTGCGCAGAGCCGTTAAGGGAGATGGCGCCTGGCTGATCAAGGACATCAAAGCCCAGGATAGTTATGCGGAGAACCTGGAGAATCCGGTGGCCGCGATGATGTACGGCTTCTCGGTGCTCTTCTGCATGTCCTCGGCACTCTCAAAGCCGGGCGGCGCCGGGCTTGGCACCCTGGGGTTTCCGCCCAGCGTCTGCGAGCGCATGGGCCAAGATGCCGGCTTCGGTCAGTTCCGGATCCTGGATTTCGAAGGCGATCCGTTCAATTTCTACTACGAGCTCAGACCCTAGCGTTGCTGCCTGACCCTGGCCTGGATCAGGGCAGGTAGGCGAGGCAGCCGTTGCCGATCACCGCGCCGAAAGCCCGGCTGCCGATCTCGGCGAAGAGGGCTTCGTTGCGCGGGTTCGATAAATCGGCGTTGGCTCCGCCGATGATGGGAATGCCCGTCATGGCCATGGTGCCGATTGCGAGGTCGGCCTCGAAATCGGCGCGCGCATAGTCGCTGATACCGTGTTTACCCAGGCCCTCGAAATACCGCTCGCGCAAAGCCTCGCCGTGCTCGTCCAGAAAGGACGTCGGCAGATTTGTGCCCATGAAGTAGGCGATGTCCCAGCCTGGTCGCGCGCGGACGATCAGCTGCCAGTCGATTACGCAGAACTCGCTGGTGTCGTCTTCCTGAAAGAACATGTTCTCGAGGCGGTAGTCGTAGTGCGTCAGCACCTGAGGCCCCGTGCTGAGCAGGTGCGTCAGTTCGTTATACCGCTCGGCGATGGCGCGCGCCGCATCGGCGGAGCCGGGAGGTAGCTTCGTTTCGAAGCGGTCCAGAAATTCAGGGAGCCACTGGCGGTAGTCTTCGCCAGCGTCGCGCAGGTAAGCCACGTTGAAATCGGGCAGCCAGCCGGACTGGTTCGAAAGCTCGGGCGAGTTCCAGAACGCTGCCGTCAGCTTCGCGAGAGCGTCGACGGCCAGCTCAGCCTGCTCCTGAGTCGGGCCCATCAGCTGGTCGGGTGAGTGCCAGCCGTCCATGTCCTCCATCAGCATCACGCACCGTTCGAGACCGTCAGCTTGGGCAAAGTAGACGTCGGGCGTGCGCAGGGGTACCGCGTGGGCGAAACGGCTGTAGAAGTTCGCCTCACGCTCGTACATCCGGAAGCGAACGGCCACCCCCAGCATGCCGGGGTGGTTAGTATGCATCTTGAGCACCATGTGCCGGGGCGCCTTCGGAGCCCCGGCGTGCTCGAGGGTCAGGCGTTGCAGCAGGCTGATCTGGCCGATGCCCTCTCCGAGGGGCTCGCCCTCGACCCTATGCACTTCGATGCCTGGCCAGCGCTGGGCCAGTGCCCGGGTGAGCCAGTCGGGCGTGACGTCTGCAGGTGTTTCAGGTACCGCTAATGCAGCGTGGG
>JABAHO010005462.1_pt1 | contig 10821 bp, 1 predicted proteins | sample 7062071 | NCBI WGS metagenome assembly JABAHO01 (sample SAMN14534356, study PRJNA622989) | marine sediment metagenome | biome: marine biome [ENVO:00000428]; feature: marine pelagic biome [ENVO:01000023]; material: deep marine sediment [ENVO:00002113] | place: India: Gulf of Kutch | collected...
GTTCGGTTGATGGGCCCGAGCAATGTCGTCGAGCAGAACGTGTTCTCGGCCCAGATCGGGCCGGCCGTCATCGTTGCCGGTCTAGATGCGGCCCGCCCGGCCGTCACTCCCTCGATGAACAACAGCATTCGGCGCAACTCGTTTGCCGGAAACGGCGGCAACGCCATCGACCTCGTGGCGGACAACGGTGATCACCAAGCGGGAGACGGCATAACGGTCAACGACGGCGCAGGAGACCTCGACACCGGCGGTAATGGCCTGCTCAACTATCCGGCCATCGCGTCGGCGGTCGACACTGGTCCCACCACCACGGTGATCGGCACCGCCTGTGCCAACTGTGACGTCGAGGTGTATCTGGCGGTAGCCGGCCCCGGTGACACACTGGCCGGAAACGATTACGGCGAGGGTGTTACCTACCTGGGCACCTCCACCGCCGACGGGTCAGGCAATTGGACCTACGTCGATGCCGCTCTCAACAGCAGCGATGTCATCTCGACAATTGCCATCGACGGCGTCAACAACACCTCCGAGTTCGGGATCAACGCGACCGTGGTAGCGGCCCAGGACGTGAGTGGCGTCGTGTTCGAGGACATTGTGGGTGACGTGCTGAACGACGGCGTCATCGGCGACGCCAACAACCCCGGAGTCGCTGGGGTCACGGTGCGTCTGTACCGGGACACCAACACCAATAACCTGCCGGACGCCGGTGATGCATTGGTCTCGACCCAGGTCACCGGTGCCGGCGGTACGTATTCGTTCACCTCGCTGGCGCCTGCCACCTACTGGGTAGCGGTCGACTCCAAGACCATGGCTCCCACAGCGGGAGTTAACAGCTCTCCGGCCGACGACGACGATGTGTGGGCCGAGCAGACGTATGGTCCGGCCGGATCGTTTGACGGAGTCGGCTTCAGCGGAGCTGCCGGGGCGTTCTACGGCGGCAAGACGAGCAACGTTTCCGACGACCCGGCCGCGCTGGCCACCGCCGAGCATGTGGTGCGCGCCATCGTCGGGGCTTCTGGCGTCACCGACGTTGACTTCGGCCTTTCGTTCAACGTGGTCACCAATCTCGAGGCCGGGGACGGTACCGATGCCGACTTGGCTGCGGACCGCGTGTTCCAGGGCTCGGTCCGCCAGTTCATCCTCAATGCCAACGCGGTCGTGGGGACCAACGAGTTGCGCTTCACGCCCGCAGTGGCGACGAACGCCACCGATGGCGGCGGCAACGACTGGTGGAGCCTGCCGGTGACGGTGGACCTGCCGCCTCTCGACGACGTGTTCACGACCATCGACGGCACCGCCTACGACGAAGCCGACGGATCCACGGTTCGTGACACGAACACCCAGATACTCGGGTATGTGGGTCCGGTTGGAACTGGCGCGGATGGTGTAGTGGGAACACTCGATGAACCGACGCTGGCAGGAATCGCCGCTCCTGAGTTGGAGCTGGTCGGTATCCCGGTCGTGCGATGGGCCTTCAACTTTCAGGCTCCCGATGGGGTAGTGCGCCGGACGGCCATCTACGGCTTTGGGCCGGCGTCGAACGTCCCCAACGCCGGGGCCATCCTTGTGCAAGGGGGCGATCGCTTGCTCGTTGAGCAGAACTATCTAGGCTCGTCGGCGGCCGACTTCACCGACCCCGGCGCCGGATCTCGAACCACCACGGAGAACGTACGAGTGGAAACCGGGATCAACGGCGTTGTGCGTGACAACCTGATTGGTTTTGCCCACGGCTCGGGCGTGTTGCTGCGGGACGCCGGCTGGCTGGTCGAGCGGAATGAAGTACGGGGCAACGGGATCGACGAGAGCCACCTCGATGGAGTCGGCACACGTGTGGCTGCCACGATTCGAGAGAACCTCGTTGTCGACACTCACGGAGGAGGGATCGACATGTGGGCCTCGCCTGGCGGGGTGACTGTTGAAGACAACACGGTCACCGGCAGTGGCATTGGCATCATTAACACCCCAGTCCTGCCCGACGAGACGTACGGCATCCGCGTGGTTGGAAGCGGCAACACCGTGCAGCACAACGTGGTCAATGCCAACTACGGGGCCGGCGTCATCGTGCTCCAAACCGCCGACACGTCCACAATTAGCCAGAACTCGATCTTCGACAACGGCACGATTCTCAACCTGGCCCTGGCGGGACCGACGGGCCAGATTGGCATCGACTTGCTGGATACCGGCGACAACCAGGAGGCTGGCACCAGCCCGTTTGTCACCACGAACGATCCGGCCGACGCCGACGGCAATGCCAACACTCTGCTCAATTACCCGGTGCTCGATCAGGCCCTGATCGGGGGAGGCAACATCACCTTCACCGGCTGGGCCCGACCCAACTCGTTAATCGAGTTCTTCATAACCGACGGGAGCAACTTCGGGGAAGGGCAGACCTATCTGGTGACGCTGACGGAAGGCACTGCGGCCGACACCGACCCGTCCAGCTCTTTGTACACGAGCCCAGTTAATGGCCTCATCCAGGGCACCGACACCACCAACCGGTTCCGCTTCACGATCCCGACTCCGGGTGGTGTTGGGCTCGGCACCAATCTGACTGCTACGGCGACCGATGGCGTCGGTAACACGTCTGAGTTCAGTGGCCGGGTCGTGGCTGCGGCGGCACAGGACATCTCGGGAGTGGTCTTCGAGGACATCGTCGGCGACGTGCTCAATGACGGGGTGATTGGCGACGCCAACAATCCGGGGGTAGTGGGAGCCACGGTGCGGCTGTATCGGGACACCAACGCCAACGGAATCCCGGATGGGCCCGACACGCTTGTTTCAAGTCAGGTAACGGGAGTAGGTGGGGCCTACAGTTTTACTGCCCTACCACCCGACACTTACTTTGTGGCGGTGGATTCGGCCACCATCGGTTCCGCTCCCGAGTGGTCCGAGCAAACCTACGGTCCAGCCGGTTCATGGGACGGCGTCGGCTTCAGTGGCGCCGCTGGACCCTTCTACGGGGGTGAATCGGCGACCGTGTCGGACGCCCCGGCCACGCTGGTGGGATCTGAGCATGTTGCGCGAGCGGTTGTGGGGGCGGTCGGCGTGGCAAACGTCGATTTCGGTTTCTCATTCAACGTTGTGACCAATGTCGAAAACGCCGGGCAAGGCTCACTGCGCCAGTTCATCACCAACGCCAACAACATCGGCGGCGCCAATGCCATGTACTTCGTGCCGGCAGTGCCCACCAATGACGTCGAGCCGGCCGGGGATTGGTGGATCGTCACCCTCGGCTCCAGCTTGCCCGTGATCAGCGATGCTGACACCACGATCGATGGCCGGGCTTATGACAGCGCCGACGGGGCCACTGTGCTCGATCCGAACAGCGGCGAAGGGGGAAACCCGGTCTTCGCTGGCAAATGGGTCGGTACAGGTGTCAATGGGGTCGTGGAGGATGGCGGCGACGATCCCACACTGCCCAGCTACTTCAAGCCTGAATTGGAGATCGACGCCAACGACACCGGCTTCGTGCTCGACATCGGGGCGAGCAACACGACCGTGCGGCGGGTCTCGGTCTACAACTCGGCCCCGGGCATCTCCGGTATCTCGGTATCGGCCGGAACTGGCAGTCTCATCACCGAGAGCTTCATCGGACCCCGGGCCGACGCCACCCAACCGGTGGCAGCGGATCAGGTCGATCATGGCGTCGAAGTCTTGGGCGGCGCGGCCGACATCATCAACAACTACATCGGATTCACGGCCGATGGCGGGCTCATGATCGACAACGACTCCCTCATCCAGGGCAACGACATCTACTGGACCGGGACGGTGGGTACGCCCAACGACGGCATCACCCTCGAACTGTCGGATCTGGCCGACACCATCGTTATTCGCCAGAACCGGGTGGACGAAGCCAACGCCTATGGGCTCGAAGGTTGGACCGCACCGGGTGGCTGGACGATCGAAAACAACACGTTCTCCAACTCAGGCCGTGGCGTCCATGCCGAGGGCGGTGGGGTCCGCCTATTCGGAAGCGGCTCGACGTTCGTGCACAACCGCGTCGTCGATAGCCGCGACGCCGGTCTCGTTCTCGCCGAGCGCAGCGCCCCTGGCAGCAACAAATCCAACCTGATCTCGCAGAACTCTTTCAGCGGTAACGGCACCATCGCCATTGACCAGGATCAAACGAACATCGGTCTCGTCAATCCCAACGGTGACGGCATCACACCCAACTCCGGAGCGCCCGCCACGTGTGGGTATACCCTCGATCGTGCGAACGAGGGCATCGACCACCCGATCATCGTGAGCGCGACCGACGGCGGGGCCACCACCACCGTCGTCGGGACAGCCTGTCCATCCTCGACTGTCGAGATCTACCGCGCGGTCGCGAACGGCTTCACCGACAACACCGACCCGATCGGTGGAACTGGTACCGACCACGGTGAAGGGGCCACCTACGTCGGAAGCGCCCCCGTTGACGCCGGGGGAAATTGGACCTTCGTGGACGCAACCCTCAACACGAGCGACGTGATCACTGCGCTCGTGTTCGACGGCAGCAACAACACATCAGAGTTCTCGGCCAACGCGACGGTTGTGGCCGCCCAAGACATTTCAGGTGTGGTATTCGAGGACACCGTTGGCGACGTCCTCAACGACGGCGTGATCGGTGATGCCAACCATCCCGGTGTCGTGGCAGCGACTGTGCGTTTGTACCGGGACACCAACACAAACGGCCTCCCCGATGCTCCGGATGTTTTGGTCACCTCACAGGCGACAGGCGCAGGAGGAGCCTATTCATTCACCGGCTTGGCGCCCGGAACGTACTGGGTGGCGGTGGATTCAACCACGCTCTCGCCGGCGGCCGGGCTTGATCCCAGTTATTCGGCCACGACTCCGCAGGCCGAACAGACCTACGGTCCGGCCCGGGCCTGGTGTGCGGACGGTCTCGGTGGGACAGTCGAGATCGCGGCAGCCGGGCCGTGTTATGGTGGACAGGACGGGGCAGCCGCCGACAGTCCCGCCTCTCTTCCCGGTTCAGAGCACATCAGCCGGGCGGTCATTGGCGCAACGGGTGTGTCCAACGTCGACTTCGGCTTCAGCTACAACGTGGTCACCAACGTGCAGCCTGCCTTTGCCGGAGCGCTGGATGCTTCCTCCTATCAAGGCTCGCTCGACCAGTTCCTTCGCAATGCCAACTCCATCGCCGGTGCCAACCCGATGCGTTTTGTCCCGGCGGTGCCGACGAATGCGGCCGGTGGTGGCGGAGCGTGGTGGAGCATCGACTACACCGGCACCGTGGCCGGACAGACACCCGTCATGAGCCACGACGCCGACACCACCGTCGACGGTACTGCCTATAGCCTCGCCGATGGGGCCACGGTGGTCGATCCGAACGGCGGGTTCGTCGGCGCCAACGCCGCCGGTGGTCTAACCGTCGGCGTCGACTCCGTCCCCCTTCCCCAGGTTGCCAAGCCCGAGCTGGAGCTTGTACGACTCGACTCTGGAATCGGGGCCGCGCTGCCGGTGGACGCTAACGCTGCCACTGNNGGCCGCGCTGCCGGTGGACGCTAATGCTGCCACCTCCCAGGTCCCCGACAACTTCACAGTGCGCGACCTGGCCGTATCCGGCTGGGTCCGCAGCGTCTGGATGGCCAGCGTGGCGGGCTTCCGTCCCACCGGGGTGACGATCGAAGACAACGTGCTGGGTTCCCGGCCCGATGGGTTCGTCGATCCCGCCGTCCCCGGCACGATCCATGGCCTCTACCTGCGAGCCACCGATGCGGGTTCGCTCTCCAACAACTTGATCGGGTTCGTGGACCAGGACGGAGTCGTCCTGGCCGACACCACCGGTTGGACGGTGAGCGGCAACGAGATACGGGAAGCCGCTCAGGTGCTTGCCGCATCCGACGGCATCAACGACGGGTCAGGCAGCAGTGGCAACACCATCAGCGGCAACCTGGTCGTGGACTCCGGTGGTATGGGCATTGACGGCACTAGCACGGGGTCGATCATCCAGAACAACACCGTCTCAGGTTCCGGGGTGCTGGGCTTGCAGACCGCCGGAATCCGCAAGACGGACGGGCCCAACACCATTAGGCGCAACGTCCTTACCGGCAATGCCGGCCCGGGTGTGCTGATCTCCGATTCAGACATCACCAACTTGATCAGCGAGAACCACTTCTCAGCTAACGGAAGCATCGCCATCGATCTCGTGGTTCTAGGGGGGAGCAACGACTCCGGAGACGGCATCAACCTCAACGACGGGGCCACCATTGGCACCACCGGCAATACCGGGCTCGACTTCCCGGTTGTCGACGACGCCGTGCTCTCCGGTGGAACGCTGGTGGTCACGGGGTGGGCCCGACCAGGGGTCCAGATCGAGTTTTACGAAGCCGTCGGCGCGGTTAACGACCAGAACACGGGTGGTGTCCCGCACGGAGAAGGCGTCGATTGGCTGTTTACCGAGACCGAGGGGTCGGGTTCCGACGGGGACTCATCGTCCGGCCCGTACGCCAACCCGGATTACGGATCGGATCCATCCGCCGCTCGGTTCAGATTCTCACTTGCGGCGCCAGCCGGCCTCAGCCTCGGCGACGAATTGTCGGCTATTGCGGTCGACGGATCGAACAACACGTCCGAGTTCGGCCCCAACGTCACCGTGACCGCCGGACAGGCCATCTCCGGCACAGTATTCGAGGACATCGTAGGTGACGCACTCAACGACGGGGTTGTCGGTGATGCGCTCAATCCGGGGGTCGCTGGCGCCACCGTGCGACTGTACCGGGACACCAACAGCAACGGCATCCCTGATGCTCCCGACGCTCTGGTGACGTCGCAGGTGACGGTGGCCGGCGGTGGCTATACCTTCATCGGCCTGGTTCCCGACACCTACTTCGTGGCCGCCGACTCCACTACCGTTGGATCCGCCCCCGCGTTCGCTGAGCAGAGCTACGGGCCGATCGGTTCATGGGACGGAGCTGGGTTCTCCGGATCCGCCGGACCGTTCTACGGCGGCGAGAGTGCCATCACCACCGATACCCCGGCCACGTTGGTCGGTTCGGAGCACGTGGCTCGCGCCATTGTCGGTGCGGCAGGCGTCTCGAATGTCGACTTCGGGTTCTCCTTCAACCTGGTGGTCAATGTCGAGGACACCGGGCAGGGTTCGCTGCGCCAATTCATCACCAATGGCAACAACCTTGGTGGGGCAAACGCGATGTATTTCGTGCCGGCCGTGCCCACCAATGCAGCCGGTGGTGGTGGAAATTGGTGGCGAATAAGCGTTCCTTTCAATCTGCCAAACATCACCGACGCAAACACGACGATCGATGGCACTGCTATCGATGCCGCAGATGGTTCCACCGTCCTGAATCCCAATCCCGGAGTCGATGGCTACGTCGGACCGGTCGGCTTGGGTGCGGATGCGGTAAACGCAGGAGACGAACATGTCTTGAGTGGTGTCGCCCGGCCGGAGTTAGAGCTGGTGGGTGACACCACGGCGGTAAAGGCGGTTCTGTTTGTCCGAGCCGACGACGTAACTATCAGGCGAACGGCGATCTACGGAACCCAACCGTTAGCTGCCGGAGCGGGTGACGGAGCTATCGATGTGGTTGGTTCTGACCGCGTGTTGATCGAAGAGAACTACATAGGGACCGGAGCAGGCGGGTTTACCGACCCCGGAGCCGGCTTGCGATCCGGTGACAGCAACGTCTATGCCGACACCTCAAATGATGGCGTCATCCGTCGAAACTTGATCGGGTGGGCCGAGTACGACAACATCGAGATCGGAGTCGCGACCGGTTGGCTGATTGAGGAAAACGAGATCCGGCAGGCCCTCCATCTACCCGGCGGCAGGGGCCACGGCATCCAGATTGCCGCCGACGGCACAGTGCGATGGAACTATCTGGTCGATAACAACAAGGCGGGGGTGCGTTCCTCGGCAGGCGTGGTGGACATTGTTGAGAACACAGCTCTCGGCAACGTACACGGCGTCTGGCTGAGGGGCGCGGCCACATCCGGGAGCACGATTCAGCGAAACGTCCTCTCCGGAAACGATATCAATGGCGTCGAGTTGCTCGAGGACCCGGTGGAGCAGGCCGGGATACTCGTTTCAGAGAACCAGTTTGGCGGCGGCGCAGGTAATGCCATCGACTTGCGAGCCTTGTTCTCGGGTGACGAGATCACCCTCAATACGGGCCCGGGCGCGTGTGGGTATGACGCCGGTGTCGCCAATGACGGAATCGACTTCCCGGTCATAGTGTCCGCCCTCGATTCGGGTCCAAGCACGACTGTGACTGGAACCGCGTGCCCGAATGCCCGGGTTGAGGTCTACTTGGCAGTTGCCGGAGCCGGCGACACCTTGGCCGGTACGGACTACGGCGAAGGGGTCAGCTACCTCGGCTTTACCACCGCCACCGCGGCCGGAGCCTGGTCGTACGTTGACGCCAGTCTCAACACCTCGGATGTGATCTCTTCGATCGCCATTGATGGTTCCAACAACACGTCAGAGTTCTCGGCCAATGCCACAGTTGTGGCCTATACCGTTTCCGGCAAGGTGTTTGAGGACATCGCCGGTGACGTGCTGGTTGATGGTCCCATCAACAACGCCAATAACCCCGGCATCGGCAACGTCACCGTGTACCTCTATCGGGATGGCGGTGACGGGGTGCCGGACGGAGTTGACGATGGTGTGGCCGTTGCCTCCACCTCTACCGACGCCACACCCGGTCCGACCCTCGGTGATTACTCATTCGGGCCCTTGTCCAACGGCACTTATTGGGTGGTGGTGGACTCCAAGACCGCAGCTCCCTCAGTCGGACTCAATAACTCACCGGCTGATGACGACGACGTGTGGGCTGAGCAGACTTATGCAGCAGCCGGAGGCTACGACGGGGTCGGGTTCCTGGGCGCTAACGGTCCATTGTTCGGAGGTAAGTCAGGCAGCGGGGCCGACGACGCCACTGGCTTGGCAGGTGCCGAGCACATCAACCGGGTGATCGTCAGTGGCGGCAACGTCGTGGGCTCGGATTTCGGATTCAGCTTCAACGTTGTCACCAACTTGGAGGCCGGCGACGCCACGGATGCGGACCCGGCGGCTGATCGTGTGTATCAGGGCTCGTTCCGTCAGTACATCCTGAATGCCAACGCCCTGGTCGGCGCCAACACGATGCGTTTCGTGCCTGCCGTGCCCGCCAACGGCAGCCTCGGGCCCGATTCGTGGTGGCGGATAGACACCACCGTCGATTACCCGGACGTAACGGATGCCCGCACGACGATCGACGGCCGAGCGTACGACTCGAACGACGGGGTGACCATTCGCAATGAGAACGCCGCCGGCATCGGGACCGGGGGTGGGGTCGGCCTGGGCGGCATTTACAGCACACCCCAGCTCGACCCCGAGCTGGAGATTCGGGGCGACGATGTCATCTCCTTCGGTATCACCCTGGCTGCCACGGCCGACGACTCCACCGTCCGCGATATCGCCATCGCCCGCTTCCAGAATCAGCTCCTGGCCGACGGCAACGTGATTGACAGCGTCGACACGATGACGGTCCACGATTCGGTGTTCGGGGCCAAGAGCCCGGCGGACTTCACTTACGATCCGACCGATCTCGGCACTCACGGGGTGCGGGGCAACTACCTCGCCAATTCGACGATCCGCGACAACCTCATGCGTGGTAATGGCCAGTCCATCCATATTGAATTCCGATCCACTGACAACCTGGTGGAGACGAATGAGACCCGCGGGGGCTCAATCGGCATCTACTTGAAGGGAAGCTTCGGCCAGGAGCCGGAGCGAATCACAGTGCGGGGGAACGCTTTCATGGAAGGCAGCAACTACGGGATTCGGATGTGGGAGGACGCCGGCAACCACACGGTAGTTGAGAACACCGTTCGCCTGACTACCGGTCTGGGCATCGGCATGGACCTGTACGGTGACAGCTTGCTGGTGTCCGGCAACCTCGTTACTAACAACGATGGGCCCGGCATCAACAACCTCGCTTCCCAGGATGCCCGGATTTCGCAGAATCAGTTTGGCAACAATGGGGACATTGCGATTGACCTGAACGCTGACGGGATCACGATAAATGATGACCTGGACGCGGATACCGGACCCAATGCGTTGCTCAATTATCCAGTGATCGAATCGGCGTTCGTGGTGGGTGGCAACCTCACAGTGACTGGCTTTGCCCGTCCCGGTAACGAGATCGAGTTCTACGAGGCGGTCGGCGCCGGCGACGACAACAACCTCGATGGTGACCCACACGGAGAAGGCATCGCCTACCTCTTTACCGCGTTCGAAGCTTCGGTTGTAGCGCCGGTGGACGGTGACGCGACCTCCGGTTCCTATTCGAGCACGGGGTACGGCACCGACACCGCCGCCGAGCGTTTCAGCTTCACCGTTCCCATGCCGGTCGGGTTGGTGATCGGTGAGGAGATCTCAGCCCTGGCCATCGACGGAACGAACAACACATCCGAGTTCGGTCCCAACGCGACAGTGGTGGCCGGCCAGGATCTCACCGGCACTGTGTTCGAGGACATTGTGGGTGAAGTGCTGAATGACGGCGTTATCGGGGATGCTCTCAACCCCGGGTCGCCCAATGTCACCGTGCGTCTGTATCGGGACACCGGGAATGGCGTGCCCGACGCCGGCGACATCCTCGTGGCCACGACGACTACGAGCCCGGCCGGTGCCTACGCCTTCACCGGCCATCCGCCTGCTACCTATTTCGTTGCGGTCGATTCCAANNCGCCGGAGCCTTCTATGGCGGCCGAACCGGCAGCGGGGCAGACGATGCATCGTCGCTGGCCACTGCCGAACATGTCTCCCGGGTCGTGATTGCCGGAGCCGGTGTGAGCAACGTCGACTTCGGGTTCAGCTTC
>JABAHO010002310.1_pt1 | contig 10797 bp, 9 predicted proteins | sample 7062071 | NCBI WGS metagenome assembly JABAHO01 (sample SAMN14534356, study PRJNA622989) | marine sediment metagenome | biome: marine biome [ENVO:00000428]; feature: marine pelagic biome [ENVO:01000023]; material: deep marine sediment [ENVO:00002113] | place: India: Gulf of Kutch | collected...
CTGGTCGAGGACGAGCCTGAGATCCGGGACATGCTTCGATTCGCGCTCACGCGCTCCGGTTTTCAGGTCTGGGACACCGAGTCGGCGGAGGATGCCATGGCCCGACTCGATGGTGTTCTGCCCGGGCTGATGATCATCGACTGGATGCTTCCCGGCATGAGCGGGGTGGACCTCGCAAGGCGCGTTCGCAACGACGAGGTCACCCGACATCTGCCCATCATCATGCTGACCGCTCGCGGCGAGGAGACCGACAAGCTCAGAAGTTTCGAATCGGGCGTCGACGATTACGTCACCAAGCCGTTTTCGCCTAAAGAGCTGATCGCCCGGGTCAAGGCGCTGTTGCGCCGGTCAGGATCTCCGCAGGGAGGCGTCGTTGCTGCTGACGGCATCGAGCTGGACCTGAATGCCCATCAACTGCTGATCCAGGGACAGCCCGTGAAAATCGGACCCACCGAGTTTCGGCTGCTGGAACTATTCGTGAGCAACCCCGGCCGCGCTTTCGATCGGTCCCAGTTGCTGGATCGGGTCTGGGGTCGCAGCGTCTACGTGGAGGAACGGACCGTGGACGTGCACGTACTGAGACTTCGAAAGGTTCTCAAACCCTACGACCTCAACCACTTGATCCAGACCGTACGCGGTGTCGGTTACCGCTTCTCGTCGGGCTCGTGACGAGCGCATGAACGTCTCGCGCCAGGATTTGATATCGGGAGTCACGCTCCTGGTCCTGGCTGTGCTTGGCGGCTGGGCGACCGGACAGTTTGGCTGGGCTTTCCTGATCGCGGTCGGCATTCACGCCGCGGTGCAACGACGTGAGCGTCTGGCCTTCTTTCGATGGGCCGAGAGGCCACTTGGACGTCCGGACAATCGTCTCGAATCATGGGAGTCAAAGGTCATCCGGGTCTTCCGGACAATCCGACGCGAGCGCCGGCGTCATCGGACCGCGCTCCTCCAGCTGCGCGCCATTCGCACCATCGCCGATGCCCTGCCGGACGCCGTGGTCGTGATCGACCGCAATGGCGACATTGAAACGTTCAACGACGCGGCCAGAGACATCCTCCAACTGCACAGGCGCGACCGGGGGGCCAACCTGCCGTCGCTGGTGCGGCAACCCGATTTCGTGGCGCTCGCCACCGGCAAGCTCGCAGACGAGATCACGGAGTTCGCTTCTCCTTTTGCGGACGATCGTCGATTGGAGGCACGCCGGATACCGCTCGTCGACGCTCGTTCTCTGGTGCTCGTTCGCAACGTCTCGCAGCTCAATCGATTGTTGAGCATGCGCCAGGACTTCATCGCCAACGTGTCCCACGAGCTGCGGACGCCGCTGACCGTGATCGTCGGCTACCTCGAAACCCTGGCCGGCGAGCAATTGGACGAAGCAACCACGCAGGAACTCATCAACAAGCTCAACTCCCCGACGAAACGTATGCAGGCCCTGGTCGACGATCTGCTTCTGCTGACGCGGCTGGAGGCCAGCCCCTCTCCATCCGAGGACGAGCTCCACCCAGTGGACATGAGCGCTCTCATCGATGCTATCGTCGTCGACGCGAAAGCGCTGAGCGAGGGCGCCCACAGCATTTCGTTCCGCCAGGACTGTGGCCTGCACGTGCTGGGCATCGAAACCGAGCTGCACAGCGCCTGCGCCAACCTCCTGAACAACGCGGTTCGCTACAGCCCCGAAGGCGGCGACATCGAGGTGGCCTGGGAGAAGATCGAGGCCGGCGCAAAATTTTCGGTCTTAGATCACGGGCTCGGCATTCCCGAAGAGCATCTGTCGCGGCTCACCGAGCGTTTCTATCGCGTCGATCTCGCGCGCTCGCGAGTGCGAGGCGGCACCGGGTTGGGCCTCGCCATCGTCAAGCACGTCCTCAAACGCCACGGCAGCGAGCTGCAGGTGGAGAGCGAGCTTGGCGAGGGCAGCACGTTCTACTGCGAGTTTCCGGCCGCCCGTTTGGCCAGGCCGCTCGGTTCCGATCAACCTGAATCATCCAATCTGGAAAAATGATGAGAAAGCTACTGACCTCAACTCTTTTGGCCCTACTTTCCTCTAACTGGGCCATCGCAAGCGAACACCTGGATCCGGATCTACCGGTGTACGAGCGAGTCGGCGGCGTTTCGGGCAACCTGTCGAGCACCGGTTCAGACACCCTGGCGAACCTGATGACGCTATGGACGGAATCGTTCAAGCGGGAGTATCCCAACGTCAACATTCAGGTGCAGGCCGCAGGGTCTTCAACTGCTCCGCCCGCTCTGACCGAGGGAACATCCAACTTTGGGCCCATGAGCCGTCTAATGAAGGACAAGGAAATCGAGGCATTCGAATCCCGCTTCGGCTACAAGCCAACCGCCATCAGGGTCGCCATCGACGCGCTCGTCGTTTATGTCCACAAAGACAATCCCCTCGACGCCATGAGCATCAGCGAGGTGGACGCGGTGTTCTCCGCAACGCGCCGGTGCGGAGGGGCGCAGGACATCGCTCGATGGGGTGGCCTCGGATTGACGGGAAACTGGCTCGACCGACCCATGCAGCTCTACGGCCGCAACTCCGTGTCCGGCACCTACGGCTACTTCAAGAAGGTGGCCTTGTGCTCGGGAGATTTCAAGAACACGGTGAACGAGCAACCCGGTTCCGCTTCCGTCGTCCAGGCGGTGGCTTCATCCTTGAACGGAATCGGTTACTCGGGAATTGGCTACATCACTTCAGGGGTCAAAGCCCTCGCGTTGAGCGAAGGCGAAGGCGCCGAGCCCGTCGCTAGCACTGCGGAGAACGCCATCAGCGGGACCTATCCGTTGTCGAGGTACCTGTACGTGTACGTTAACAAGAAGCCGGGCACGCCATTGGCTCCGCTCGAGCTCGANNAGCCTGGCACGCCTTTGGCCCCGCTCGAGCTCGAGTTCCTGAAGATGGTGCTGTCGAGGTCGGGCCAGGAAATCGTCGCCAAAGACGGCTATATCCCCGTCTCGGCGCGCGTCGTCAGTCGCGAGCTCAGAAAAATTCAATAAGCGCCCACTAAGGCAATCGAAATATCCGCAATGGCCCTGAACGCCGAATTGTCACGCTTACCCACCCGCAGGCGCCTAACCAATGCCGTCACGAGATACGTGGTGGCGCTCGGCGGCGCTGCGGTCATTGGCGCCATTGCGCTGATCTTCTTCTACCTGCTGTGGGTGGCCATCCCGATCATGGCGGGCGCCGAGGTCGAAGCCGGACAACCCCTTTCGCTACCGGCCGGCCGACCGCTGCTGCTCGAGGCCAACGAAACCGGCGAGATCGGCCTGCGCATCGACGAGTCGGGGCAGGCGATCTTCTTTTCTTTGGAAGATGGCAGCATCGTCGACCAGGTCGAGCTGGCGTCGTCGCTGCGTCGAGTGAAAGCCGTCGTGCCCCACAGCGCGATGTACGCGGTGCACAGCCTGGAGCGGGGCGTTGCCATCTACGAGGCGCAGCATCCGGTTACCTTTGACGACGACGTGCGACAACTCCAGCCCGAGCTGAACGCCGTCTTTCCCGATAGTTGGATCGACGTCGAGGCTGGGGCGGATTTCGACGTCTACTTCGCCGACCTCGAGCTTCTGGTGGTGGCGCTCGACGGGACCGATCTGCAGATCCAGCACTATCGGGACGCCGAAGCGGGATTCGAGCTCTACGAGCCGCGAAGCGCAAACGTCACGCTGGAGCGGCGTTACGACCGCGTGATCGTCGGCCCGCGGGCCGCCTGGGTCTATCTGATCGCGGGCGACGGCGCGGTGGCGGTGCTCGACCTTCGGCGGCCCATGGCTCCGCGCCAGATCTTTGTGAGCAAGCTGGTACCGGAAGGCACGTCGCTTACCGCCCTCGAACCGTTGCTCGGCCGCTACTCGCTCATGGCCGGCGACGACGCCGGGCGCGTCACGCAATGGTTCATGGTTCCGGGCGAGTTCGGTTACGCCCTCGAGCGCGCCAGATCCTTCGACCTCGCGCGCCCCGTCACCCGGCTGATCCCCGAACAGCGCCGCAAAGGGCTCGGGGCAGTGGACGATCAAGGGCGCTTCAGCCTGCTCTACACGACCTCTTCGAGGGTGCTGACGGACCGCATGCTGGAGCCCAACCGCTTCGCCACGGCGTCTATCGCCCCTCGAGCAAACCTGCTGCTGACCGGCGATGCCGACGGCCTGGTGACCAGCTATCGGATCCACAACGAGCACCCTGAGATCTCCTGGAGCGCGCTGTGGTCGAAGATCTGGTACGAAGGTTACCCTGAACCCGTCCACAGCTGGCAGTCCTCCTCCGCAGACAACGACTTCGAGGCAAAGTTTTCGCTCACGCCGTTGCTCTTCGGCACCCTGAAAGCGGCCTTCTATGCCATGGTGTTCGCGGTCCCCATCGCCATCATGGGGGCCATCTACACCGCCTATTTCATGGCGCCTAGCATGCGACGCATCGTCAAGCCCGGCGTCGAGATCATGGCGGCGCTCCCAACCGTCATCCTGGGCTTTCTCGCGGGGCTCTGGCTCGCGCCGCTCATCGAGGCGAACCTTGCCGGCGTCATCAGCAGCATCCTCGCCCTGCCCGTGGGAATACTGCTCACCGCTGTGCTCTGGGGACGCCTGCCGGACAAGCTCACCAGCCGGTTCGACGGCTGGTACGGCATGTTCGTTCTGCCCATGATCATACTGACCGTTGCCGCGGGGTTCGGACTCGGCCCATGGGTCGAGACGACCTTCTTTGCCGGAAACACCACCGGCTGGTTCCTCAATGAGCTGGGGCTCGACTACGACCAGCGTAATGCCCTGGTCGTCGGCCTGGCCATGGGCCTGGCAGTAATCCCGGCCATATTCTCGATCACGGAGGATGCGATCTACGGCGTGCCCACTCACCTGATCAACGGATCACTGGCTCTGGGGGCCACTCCGTGGCAGACGCTGGTCCGCGTCGTCATCCTCACCGCGAGCCCCGGAATCTTCTCCGCCGTGATGATCGGGCTGGGCCGCGCCGTGGGCGAGACCATGATCGTTCTGATGGCAACGGGCAACACTCCCGTCATGGACATGAACATATTCGAAGGCATGCGGACGTTTGCGGCGAACATCGCCGTGGAGCTGCCCGAGTCCGAGGTGGACAGCACCCACTACCGGATCCTGTTCCTCACGGCGCTCGTGCTGTTCCTGATTACCTTCATCTTCAACACGGCGGCTGAAGTGGTCCGGCAGCAGTTGCGTTCTCGCTACGGGAATCTGTGAGCATGATCCGCTCCAACCGAATGAGCGTTCGCGACTGGTTTCGATCGGGAGAGCTGTGGATCTGGTCGAACGCCGCCGCGGTAGGCATCAGCATCATCGCCATCGTGGGCATCCTGCTCCTGCTGGCCATCAGGGGCTTCTCCCATTTCTGGCCGGCGGACATTCAGCTGATCAGCTACCGCGACGACAACGGGCAACCGGCATTGGCGCTCGGCGAGATCGCAGACTCCGAAACTCTGTCGATCCAGCAGTTCGCCGAGTCGGTCGGCGGAACCGGTCGTGAGGTCCCCCAGGGCATCGTCGAAGTCGAACGGCTGCTCGTCAAAACCGGCAATCGACGCTACGACCCACCGGATTTCACCTGGATCTTCACGCACCAGATCGACGGCGTGAGCTTCCCGGAAGACGCGGCCGTGTTCGAGCGGATGGAATGGGGGAACGCCTACGGATACCTCAGAGCCGTGGGCGGGCCCGAGGAGTCGATTTCAGACCCGGCATTGCTCTGGGCCGCGTTCGAGGAACGCATGGAGCGTGCGGACAGGCTGCGGTCGTCCATCGAGGACATCGAACGAGGCGTGCTCAACGAAATCAATTACGGCATGGAGCAATTGCGGCTCGAGCGCNNTGCGCGGCTTGACCGGCGAGGAAGCGGACGACGCCAACCGGCGCCTGAACGAGCGAAGCGACGACCTCGAGGCGCGCTACAACACCGCCGAAGGCAGTCTGCGCGCGCTTTACCAGGACCTGCAGCGCGATTTCGCGCGCATCGAGCTGGCATCCGGTCAGGTCGTGGAGACGCGGCTGGCGGAGATCGTCCGGGCCTGGCGGCCCAATCAGATGTCGCTCATGGAAAAGCTGGGGCACTACACGAAGAGTTTCGGCTTGTTTCTGTCGGAGCAACCTCGTGAGGCCAACACCGAAGGCGGCATATTCCCTGCCATCTTCGGCACCATCCTGATGGTGCTGCTGATGTCGGTGCTGGTCACGCCGTTCGGCGTGATCGCCGCCGTCTACCTCAGGGAATACGCCCGTCAAGGCGCGTTCGTACGCCTGATCCGAATCGCGGNNGCCCCGGACAACTGGCTCACGCGGCTGCTGCAGACCAACATCGCCAACCTGGCCGGCGTGCCGTCGATCGTCTTCGGCGTGTTCGGCCTGGGCTTCTTCGTCTACTTCATCGGGGGCAACCTCGACCAGCTGTTCTTCCCGGAGGCGCTGCCCGCGCCCACCTTCGGCACGCCAGGGCTGATGTGGGCATCGCTCACGCTTGCGCTCCTGACGGTACCCGTGGTCGTGGTCTCCACCGAGGAGGGCCTGACCCGGATTCCCCGCTCGATTCGCGAAGGTAGCCTGGCTCTCGGAGCAACCAAGGCCGAGACGCTGTTCAAGGTCGTCCTGCCCATGGCCAGCCCGTCCATACTGACCGGCGTGATCCTGGCCATGGCCCGGGCTGCGGGCGAGGTCGCGCCGCTGATGCTCGTGGGCGTCGTCAAGCTGGCACCCACGCTGCCGCTGGACGGCAACTTCCCGTTCGTGCACCTCGAGCGCAAGTTCATGCACCTCGGCTTCCACATCTACGACGTCGGCTTCCAGAGCCCCAACGTCGAGGCTGCTCGTCCGCTGGTATACGCCACGGCCCTTCTGCTCGTCCTGATCATCGTCGTTCTGAACCTGGCGGCCATCATGCTGCGCAACCGCTTGGAGGACCGCTACCGTGGCGTTGAGTGATCGGGCCGACCGGCTCAAAGCAAACTCCAGGCTGCGCCGCGCGGAACACCCGCGTTCACGACCGATTCACATGAAGTTATCGACATGACCGACACCAACATGGGCTCCCCCAACCTCAACGAAACCAGCCTGCTGGTCGACCAGCTGTCATTGTTTTACAGCGGTCAGAAAGCGCTACATGAGGTCTCATTGGAAATTCCGCGCAAGCAGGCAACCGCATTCATCGGACCCTCTGGCTGCGGAAAGTCGACCCTCCTGCGCTGCTTCAACCGGATGAACGACCTCATTGACGGTGTCGAGACGACGGGACGGATTCTGCTCGACGGCATCGACATCAATGCCAAGGAAGTTGATGTTGCGCAGTTANNATTCCAGCGCCCGAACCCGTTCCCCAAGACCATCTACGAAAACGTCGCCTACGGCCTGAGGCTGCAGGACAACTTGGCAAAGAGCGACATGGACGAACGCGTCGAGTGGGCGCTTCGCAGCGCGGCGCTGTGGGATGAGGTCAAGGATCGCCTCAAGGAGTCGGCACTCGGCCTCTCCGGCGGGCAACAGCAACGTCTGGTGATCGCCCGAGCCATCGCGATCAAACCCTCGGTGCTGCTCTTGGATGAGCCGGCATCGGCGTTGGACCCCATCTCAACCCTCAAAATTGAGGAACTGATACACCAACTAAAAACCGAGTACACTATAGTTATCGTTACACACAACATGCAGCAGGCTGCCAGGGTATCCGATCACACCGCATTCCTTTATCTGGGGGAACTGATCGAATTCGGCAAGACGGACATCCTCTTCACCAATCCAAAAGAGCGTCAAACAGAGGACTACATAACCGGACGCTACGGCTAAACAAGGACGCGAACACGCGCGACAGGTAAACGACATGACCCCCCACCCCCATATTTCCGAACAATTCGATCAAGAGCTGGACCAGGCTCGAAACAACCTCATGGAGATGGGAGGCAAAGTCGAGCAGCAGCTGAAGAACGCCTGCGATGCGCTGACCAATCACGATCTCGAGCTCGCTCAGACCATCAAGGGAAGCGATCGCGGCATCAACCAGCTGGAGGTGGATCTGGACGAGCTTTGCGTGCAGATCATCGCGCGCCGCCAACCGGCCGCGTCGGACCTGCGCACCCTCATCAGCGTCATGAAAGCCAGCACCGACCTCGAGCGCATCGGCGACGAAGCCAAACGGATCGCCAAGATGGCAATCGCCATATCACGCCTGACCTACCAACGGGATCAGTATACCGACATCCGAAAGCTGGCCGCCTCGGTAATGAGCCAGGTGTCCGGCACTCTGGACGCGTTCGCCCGGCTCGACGTTGACAAAGCGATCGACGTGATTCAATCCGATGACGAGGTTGACGACGCTTACGACACCATCGTCCGAAGTCGNNGAACCCTTGATGCGTTCGCCCGACTGGACGTCGACCAGGCAATCGGTCTGATCAGGTCCGACGCAGAGATCGACGACGCCTATGACGCTATCGTCCGGGGCCGGGCGGTAGAGATGAAGGAGATGGCCGACAATCCCGACGGCATCGAGCAGACGCTTCATGTGCTATGGGCAGCCCGCGCTCTCGAGCGGATCGGAGATCACGCCAAGAACATCAGCGAAGCCGTCGTCTTCCTCGTGAAGGGCGAAGACATTCGCGATCATGCGGTATCCGCCCAGCTGAGCGGCGCCTGACCCTGTCGTCTAACGACGGGCGAATGGCATCTGGGTTAGATGGTGCCCGCCATCCATGATGAGCGTCTCTCCCGTGACCACGTCCCCACCGGCCAGAAAATACAGGATGGCCTCGGCAATGGTGTCCGGGGTGGTGGTCAGGCGCAGAGGCGTGGACTCCTCGAGGAAGGCTTTGGTCCTCGCATAGGTATCCGCGCCCATCCCCTGCTCCAGCCAATCGCCCTGTATGAATCCCGGACAGACCGTGTTCACGCGGATCTCGGGACCAAGGACCCTTGCGAGCGAGAGGCCCATGGTGACGAGGGCTCCTTTGGAGGCCGCATAGGCGATGGAGCTTCCGATCCCGGTCACGCCGGCTATCGAGGCGACGTTGACGATACTTCCCCTGCCACCGCGTTTCATGGCGGGCGCTACCGCTCGCGTCATCTGATACGGCCCCACGACGTTCACCCTGTAAATGTGCGTGAAGTCCTGGGAATCCAGGCCTTCGAGATCGTGATGGGCGCAGAACTTGGTCGTTCCGGCGTTATTGACCAGGGCATCGATCCGCCCCCAACGCTCCTCCGCCGCAGCGGCCAGCCGCCGGCAGTCGGCATCGTTGGCAACGTCGGCCTGCACCACGGCGGTTTCCACCCCGAATGCCTCGCAGGCTTCCTGAGTCGCTCGTGCGCCATCTTCGTTGCTGGCATAGTTGATCACCACGTGCGCCCCGCGCTCGGCGAGCTGGCGGGCGGTTGCGGCACCCACGCCCGAAGACGAACCGGTGACGATCGCCACCCCTTCCTGAAGGTCCATTCCAATGCTCCCAATTCGCGCGAAGGCGGAAACCTAGCAGACTCCCATTGCCGCCACCAGCNNGCCTGACGACCAGCCCTTTCGACGCCTTCAACCGCTTCGAGGCCCAGCACGGCCTGCCGGCCGATTTCATCCGCGGCATCAACGCCACCAACCCCGAGCGCAACGCGTGGGCGCGTTTCGAATCCAGCGCCATCGGCCTCGAGGAGTTCGATGCCGCTTTTGCCGAGGAGTCGGCGGCCCAGGGACACCGGATCCCTGGAAGAAGGGTCGTCGAGCTACTGGCCGGCGATCTCCGCCCGCGCATGGTCGACGCCCTGCACAGCTGCAAGCAGTCGTTCCGGGTGGCGTGCATCACCAACAACGTAAAGTCAGGTAAGGGGCCTGCCATGGTGCGCAGCGCAGAGCGTGCTGCCGCCATGAAAGCCGTCATGGACGTCTTCGACCTGGTCGTCGAGTCCAGCATCGAGGGCGTCCGCAAGCCGGACCCGCGGATCTATGAGCTGACGTGCGAGCGGCTCGGCGTCCGGCCCGAGGAAGCCGTTTTTCTCGACGACCTGGGCGTCAATCTGAAGCCCGCCAAGAGGCTGGGCATGCACACCATCAAGGTTGTCGGAGAGGAACAGGCGCTGGCCGAGCTCGGCGCCGTAACCGGACTCGAACTTTGAGNNCAATCTCAAACCGGCGCGGGCCCTTGGCATGCACACGATCAAGGTGGTCGAGGAGGGTCAGGCCCTGGATGAGCTGAGCTCCGTCACCGGGCTGACGCTCTGAGGAAAACGCTCAACCGCCCTCGATTCGCTGCATGAAGAAGACCTCGCTGTCCGGCTGCAGCGGCTCAAGAAAAGCGTCCTGATAGATCTGGCCGTCGATGGCCACCGCACACTTCTCGAGTACCGGCCCGGCCGCGGGCCAGCGCGCGTCGAGCTGGATCAGCAGCTCACGAAAATCGGCCGCCGCCACGTCGATCTCCCGCTCGCCGCCGGTGTGCTGGAGCAGATGATCCGGAAACACCACCTTGACCATGGTCGGTATCGGTCCTCGCGGACCGGGGACATGAGTCCCCGGTCGACCCTGGTCAATCGAGCGCTGCAACAACGCGCGGCGGCGATAGGGGCAGGTCGTTCAGACGAACGCCCGTCGCAGCCCGAAACGCGTTCGCGGTAGCCGCCAGAGGCGCCACGATGGGCGTCTCGCCCACCCCGCGAACCCCGTAGGGATGGCTGGGGTTCGGCACCTCGACGATGTGGCAGTCGATCATGGGCAGATCCGACGCCACGGGAATCCGGTAGTCCAGGAACCCGGCGTTCTCCATCACCCCATCGTCGTCGAAGATGTACTCCTCGTTGAGCGCC
>JABAHO010003790.1_pt1 | contig 10790 bp, 13 predicted proteins | sample 7062071 | NCBI WGS metagenome assembly JABAHO01 (sample SAMN14534356, study PRJNA622989) | marine sediment metagenome | biome: marine biome [ENVO:00000428]; feature: marine pelagic biome [ENVO:01000023]; material: deep marine sediment [ENVO:00002113] | place: India: Gulf of Kutch | collected...
GCGCTTCGATCAGGCGGCCGGCGCCATCGCTCACGCCTTCCTCGTAGAACAGGAAATCCCCGCCGGTCATCTCGATGCGCGCCGCATTACTCAACGTCACTGCCGGGTGAATGATCGGATTCGCGTTCTGCAGACTTGTCTGCAGCACACATTTTGCCGGTTCCATACCGGGATAAACGTCGGAAATGAGTTCCAGGATCTCGTTCGTATGCGCAGACGGTAACGCCGCCAACAGATTGCCTGCCTTCAGTTTCAGGAAGAACCGGATGCTGCCCGGCCTGGTCAGCCGCACGGCGTAGTTCAATGTGGAGGTTTCCGCAACGCGGATGGAGTCGTCATCGATCGCCAGCCCGGCGGCGTGTTTGAAGGCCAAAGCGCCGCCGCAGGAACCCGGACTGACGATGACCGTTTGGCCTGCAGCAAGTTTGCCGGCTACGGCTTTGCCGAACGGCTCGGTGCTGAATGCCGGGCCGACCACGTATATCAGTTGGGCGTCCTGCAAGGCCATGTCAATGTCATGCCCACAATACGCAACGGCTCCGAAACCGGAGATGTCCCCCTCTGCGCTGATTCCGCCACGTTCGGCAATCGCCTCGATGTTGTCGGGGAATTGGTCGAAATCGAACAAGCGAACATCGTGACCATGCGAGGCGCAGTCGAATGCCACCGNNCGCCATAAACGAAGCAATCAGCAGCTCAATAACGTTATTATAAACAGTAATTTATCAGTTTTTATTAATGTATATTCGAGATAATGAACGGCGCTCCGCGCGAGCCTCTCGTCTCGCGCCGCCGCCCCTGCCACGGTGTCTGTGGCGTTATTCTTTTGCCAGCCGCTCTCTGACCACGGACTCGAGGCCGGTCATGCCGGCTTGCTTGCCGAACTCGAGCGCCNNTTCGCGCAGCGCCAGCAGCGCGCCGACCCGGTTACTGCTCCCGCAATGGATCAATACCGGCCCGTCATAGGATTCCAGCATCTCGTCCAGCGCTTCGGCCGTATCGAAATCGATCTGCTTGCGATCGGTAATCGGAAACGCGACGTACTCGAGGCCGAGACCTTCCACCAGTTCAGGCTCGTTCTCCAGCCCCCTGTCCTCGTCAGGGCCGCGCATGTCGATGACGACCTCGTATCCGGCGTTCGCAAACACTTCAAATGCTTTGGCGTCCGGCTGGCCTGCGGCGGTAATTCCGTCGACAGGCTGTACTTTGCCGCTCTCGGCGACATCCGCGACATTAACGAATACCGTTGACGGTGCGCCGGGATCGGTTTCCCCGGCACACGCAACGCCAGAAAGCATGACGGCTACAACCATCAAAGTTGATTTCATGGATCTCTCTTTATGCATCAGTCCTGCAGTGTCACAGACGTGCGAAACTCGACGCCTTTCGACGTGAACAATACGTCAACCGACATACGATCGTACAGGTCGCCCACGCCGTTCATGACTTCCTGCAGCGCCGCCTGCATCTCCGGGGAGGGCCCGTCTTCTCCTTGCTGCGGGCCGGCTGCGATCGCTTCGCCGATGAACGTATAGTAGCGGCCGGCGTCCATGCTGAAACTCAGGAACGGCGATTCCTCCGGCACGCTGGCCGAGAGCATCGCTTCAATATCGGACTCCGAGGCTCCGCCAATCGCTATCGCGAGCGCGGATTCCGTCAATGCCGCATGCGCGGTAATACCCATGGCCTCTAGTTGCATGAGATCCAGCGCGACGGGAACACCGTCCGGCTCCAGGCCGAGCGCCCCTATTTCCGGGCTGAACATTGATTGCACCCATCGACACGAGCGCCGGCGCGTTGTCCATTGCCAGCAGGAAGCTGCCATCTATCGATGTCGGCGGCGTCTGCGTCGCGACCTCGAGGCCCTCGATGTCATTGACGACAGCCAGCATGCCTTTGAAGTCGTAGGCCATCGGCGGCAACGGCTGCTGCAGTCCTGCACGCGCACCTTCTGCAGCTTTCTGCAAATCGGCAAAATGCTCGCACTGGAAGGGTTCGGCTTCCATCGCTTCGACGCGCGACTCCAGGAATTCCCGGGCGGCCCGGACGTCGAGGCCAAACCCGAAAGACATGAGCCCGCCCCGGTCCTCGCCGAGGCCCGGTATGGCCGAAGACAGCGTCCGCAGACCCCCGGCAAGGTCATCACGAAGTTCGAGGACTACCGTGCTGTCGAGGCGATCCGTGCTGATTTCCGTGTAGCCCATTACGAGTTTCGGCACGGCACCGGCCATGGCGCGAATCTCTGCCTTGCAAACGTCGGACAATGTTGTCGCGTCATGCTGGGCCAGCGCCATCAGATCGGCATTCAGGCCCGTCGGTGCGTCGAGAAACGCCGATGCAAGCGCTTCGACGTCGACGAAGCCGGCGTAGTGCGGCGTGAATCCGTACTCGCTCGCGACTGTGTCCAGCACACCTGCGTCGGCGATACTCGATTCGGGGAGCGTAAGCCCAAGCAACTGCGAAATCTGGTCGTCACCAAACCCGCCNNTGATGAGCCGGCCTTCTTCGCTCTCGATGTAGCGATAGCCGCCACCTTCTATCGAAGCGACCGGCAGCTTGTGTCCTGCCTGTTCCTCGAGCCTGCCTATCGCGGCATCGAGCAGCGCGCCGTCAACCTGTTCGAGTCGAATGACAGGAAGTAATCCATGGCCATAGATAGCGCCTGTCGCTTCGCGCCCGATCCCGGCCTCCCGCAGGCCGTCGATGGAGATCAGGCCGGCAAGCTCGTCGATGAAGGCCTCCACCTTCTCGGCCTCTTCCTCATTTGGCATTTCACGGCTTTTTGCGGCGACGGCCTCACGCAGGATGGTCTGATAAGACTGCATCAGGCGACCCAACTTGGGCTCCATCTTGTCCATCAGATCGTCGGGTAAGGGCTCGACACTGGCGAACACGTAAGGCGTATCCGCCGGGATATACCGCAGCACCGTCTCGTTCGAACTCAGAAGAGTTGCGCCTTCCGTGTCCCTGGCCTCGTCCTTGTCACACGCCGTCAGCACGAACGCGCTGAGGACCACGGTGAAGAATGCACGAGAAAATATCGACTTCATCATTGGCTTACTTCCTAACAACAGTTGATCACAAGGTTCCGAACCGGAAACCTTTATTCCGAACAAAGGCGAGTAAAGCAGCGAATCTGACGGTCTGATTATTGTGAATCGATGGACTCGATCGCCGTCATTAGCGAAGTATATGCTTTGCGCACCTGACAGCACAAATCTACACTTCATGCATGGCGTACCAGATTCGAGATGTCCGTGAAGCCGATCTCAATGCGGTACTGACGCTGAATCAGTCCGAAGTACCCCATGTCGGTAGTGTAGACCTCGAACGCATGCAATGGTTCGCGGCTAATGCCGACTATTTCCGGGTCGCCGTCGACAACAGCATCATCGGCGCCTACCTGATCGGACTGCGGCCCGGATCCGGCTACCAAAGCCCCAATTACCTGTGGTTTTGCGAGCGCTACGTGGATTTCGCATACGTCGATCGCATAGCCGTGGCCGAAAGCGCGCGGCGCGCCGGACTCGCGTCACGCCTCTATGCGGACTTCGCGGCGTCGGTCCCGGACACGGTCGAATTCATGACCTGCGAAGTCAACGTGCGCCCGCCGAACGAAACTTCAATGCAATTTCACATTCGGCTCGGATTCGAACAGGTGGGCTCACTGGTCTCGGATGATCGCGACAAAGAGGTGGCAATGCTCGCCAGGCCGCTGCGCTAGTCCAGCGCGCCGGTCTTGTGCACTTCTGGATCGTATTTTTCGCCGGCCTCGATGCTTACGGACAGCCGGTTCCTCGGCGAGGCAACCGGGCACGTCGCGAAGTCGTTGTACGCGCAGGGCGGGCTGAAGGCCTTGTTGAAATCGATAATCGTCTTGCCCTCTTCGTCCGGCGCCGTGAGATACATGTAGCGGCCGGCGGGATACGTCTGCCTGCCGGTGGTTCGGTCAGCAAAAATAATGTACAGGCGCTCGCCTGACCAATAGGCCTCCAGCTCGTGCTCGGCTCCATCGATCTCGAATGCGAGTTTCCCCGGCGATACCGGGTTGAAGCCCAGACCTTCGATCGTCGTACCCACGTTCAGCACGCGGGGCTCGTCCCACGGCCGCAACGTCGCCGTGAGACGGTAGGCCGGGTCGATTTCGAACCATTGCATCGGCCCGAACGTGGCGATGTCCGGGTGCTCGTAGTCGCGCAGCCGCATCGCGTAGCGCCCGTCCCTGAGGATGATGAGCCAGGCAAAGGAACCATGCGTGACCGTGACCGGGTTTTCCTGCGTATCATCGACCATCAGGATTTCGGGCAGCGGCGCGCCATCTTTCGACACCTCGACACCGGGCTCGACTGCAAGCACGACGCCCTCCGCAGTAACGCGCAGCTCGCCGATGCTGGGCGCCGCGCCTTCCGGGAACACAATGTCGTTACCCGACGCGGAGCCGATGCGATAGACGTCTTTCTCCAACCAGTAAAGGCCAACGATATTCACAAATCCATTCGGGCCGACGAGGTAAGCGGCACGGTCCGCACGCCATTCCTCGACGTCTTGTTGGTAGGCGGTCAGATCGAAATCGGCCCTGGCAGTGCAGGCGCCGACGAGAAGCAGCGCAAACGCTGGCAACAATTGTGATGGCATCTTCATGGCGGCGCATGGTAATACGTTCACTCAATGACGGATACCCCGGACAACGCCACTCTCGCCTATGCCGAGTTGCGGCCCGAGCAGATCATCGAGGCGCTCGAGACCCTGTCGTTTCGCTGCGATGGCAGATTTCTCGCGCTGAACAGTTATGAAAATCGCGTTTACCAGATCGGCATCGAGGAAGGCCCGCCGGTCGTCGCAAAGTTCTATCGTCCCGCACGCTGGTCGGACGAGGCGATCATAGAAGAACATGAATTCTCGCAGGCCCTCGCCGATGCCGAACTGCCCGTGGTTCCCCCGATCGACATCGGCGGGCGCACATTGCACGAGTCCGGTCCTTTCCGGTTTGCCGTCTATGCACGGCATGGCGGCCGTACTCCCGAGCTGGACGACCTGGATCTGCTGGAACAGCTCGGTCGGCTCACCGCGCGTATTCACCTGATCGGCGAGACCCGGGATTTNNATATTCAGAGCTTTGGCGTCGAGTCCGTCGAATACCTGCTCGGGCACGATTTCATACCCGCGCAGCTCACACCGGCCTACGAGAGCGTGGCAGAGCACGCGCTCGATGCTGTGGCGGCCTGCCAGGCGCGTGCCGGAAAGGTCCGGCGGCTGAGGCTGCACGGAGACTTTCATCCCGGTAACGTGCTCGTCGCGGGCGAGCGTCTGCATATCGTCGATCTCGACGATACGCGCCACGGCCCTGCCGTGCAGGATCTGTGGATGTTCCTGTCGGGCGATCGNNCGGGATTTCGACGCCCGCGAGCTGCACCTCGTTGAAGCCCTGCGCAGCCTGCGGATAATGCATTACGCGGCCTGGCTCGCGCGGCGCTGGGAAGATCCCGCGTTCAAGGTCGCATTCCCTTGGTTCGACTCGCAGCGCTATTGGGACGAGCACGTCCTCGCCCTGCGAGAGCAAGTCGCATTGATGCAGGAACCGCCCCTGGAGCTGTCGTGATGGCAGCATGAAAGGCGACTATTGCATTGATTCTCGACAGCCACGCAACTACAGTGGAGCCAATGGCGATTTCCGCGAAATACGTGGAACTCCGGGCGCACAAGGCGCTCTGATATTAAGATATGACTCCCAGGGCATCATTCGCACTTTTCGTCGTCGGGCTGCTGGCCGGCTGCGCGTCCAGTGTCGAAGTAGAGACGCCAACGATCCCGGTACCCCTGGTCGAGCAAATCCCCGTCAGCATCGGCCTGCGGATGCCGGCCAATTTCCAGCATTTCGTCCATGAAGAGAGTATCTACGGCCGCGAGGAGTGGAGGATCGACCTCGGCGATTCGCATGCCGCTTTTTTCAAGCAACTTTTCGGCCATCTCTTCACGTCGGTCGCGATTCTGCGCGAGGACGACGACCCGAAGACGATGGGCCTCGATGCGCTGATCGAGCCCAGCATCGACGCCTTCGAGTTCTCGACGCCCGGTCAGAGCAAGACGTCCGCATTTGCGGTCTGGATACGCTATCGCCTGAAAGTCTACGACCGGGACGGCAAGCTCGTGTCCAACTGGCCCGTCAGCGCATACGGCAAGGCCGGTACTGCAGGAACGCGCAGCTCTGCAGCACTCCGGCACGCCGCCCTCCTCGCGATGCGCGATGCCGCTGCGCTGATGGTCATGAAATTCGATAAGGTCACCCGTATCAGCGAACTGGCTGAAGAGCCCGCCGACCGGCCGATCCCAGTGCCAGCGGAAGAGCCCGCGGCGCNNTGCACTTTCGATGGGCGCGTGCACGACCACGCAGGTCCAGGACAATCGCGAAATCAGCACCGGCATCAATGCTGGCGAATCGATCGTCGTCATGGCCAAGAGCTACCATCTCGGCAACGAGACCGAGGCAAAGTACATTCGTTGCATCGAAAAGGCGCTGGCGCGTGGTTCAAACGGCCTGAACGTCATTCCGAACGGCAAATTCGTCGACTCCCTGTTTCCGTGGTTCGAGCCGCGAACGGCACCCGCGGAAACCAAGAACCTCGCGCAGCTGATGGATCGACCCGGCGTGCCCGAGCGTATCGCTGAGCAAGGCGTGCGCTACATCATCTGGCTGGACGGCGACACCGAGCGCGTCGCCGGCGGCGGCAGCCTGTCCTGCGCAGCCGGCCCCGGTGGCGGTGGCTGTTTCGGCTTTGCCTGGTGGCAAAAAGATTCGGACTACAATGCATCGGTCTGGGACCTCGAGGCTCTGGAATCCGCCGGCACGGTTACTACGGACGTCAGCGGCACCTCGTTCCTGCCCGCTCTTGTCATTCCCATCCCCTTTATCGCCCGCACTCAGTCCAGAGCCTGCAAGACGCTGGCAGACCAGCTTCGCAGCTTTATCGTCGAGGAAGAATCGGCCTGATCGATTTAGTGCTTACGGGCGGCCGGCCCGTATGAGTGCCTTGCGGTAATAGTCGCTGTCGAGGCTTTCGACCGTCACGGTCTTTCCCGACGATGGCGCATGCACGAAGCGGCGATTCCCCAGGTACAGGCCGACGTGCGACATCCTGCCCTCGATCCTGAAAAACAACAGATCGCCCACGCGCATGTCGTGACTGCCGATCGGTGATAACGCCTGCCAGAGTCCCGACGTGGTGCGGGGAACCGCCAACCCTGCGCTTGCATAGGAATAATGCACCAGGCCGCTGCAGTCGAACCCCCGCGGCGAGCTTCCACCGTAGCGATATGGGACGCCGACCTGTTGCAAGGCAACTGCGGCGGCCCGCTCGCCCGTGGTGATGCGCTTCCTGGCAGGGGCAACGGCGGCCTTGCCTGGCTTCGCCGCCGGCTCGACCGGCGGGCTGGATGAACAAGCCGGCAGACAGGCAAGGCACGCAGCGACAATGCCAATGTGACGAATCCGGTTGCCGTGCTGGGATATCATACCGCCCAGCTTAGCCAACGGAGCCTCAGGGCCCCATGAACTGCATCTCAAGATTAGTGATCTGCCTGGTTGCCTGCACGGCGTGTGGAGCGACGACATCAGAGCACGAAGCGCCGGCGGATCCGTCCGTCTACCGGATGGACTACGTGCTGAAGCTGGATCCGGCCGATGGCACTGCCGAGGTATCGGTGCGTGTCGCGCAATCTTCGTCGCTTCTGCGCGAAATGTCGTTTCGCCTGCCCGACACGATTGACGCCGTCGTCGATGGCGACGGCAACCTGACCCGCGATGGCCGGACCGTCCGCTGGCAGCCGCCGACGCGCGGCGGGTCTCTGAGCTGGCGCGCACGCATCAACCATCGCCGCAATGGCAACGGCCACGATGCCTGGCTTGGGGCGGACTGGGGCCTGTTCCGTGCCGAGGACGTGATTCCGCGGGCCCGCAGCAGAACCCTGAGGGGCGCCAGAAGCGAGACCTGGCTGTCGTTCAGGCTCCCGCCAGGCTGGTCCGTCGTGACGCAATATTTCGGACGCGACAGTCGCTTCCGCATAGACAATCCCGAGCGGCGCTTCGACCAGCCCAGCGGCTGGATGGTCGCGGGAGAACTCGGCGTGCGCCGCGAGACCATCGCCGGCATGAAGGTGGCCGTCGCCGGACCCGTCGGCCACTCGATCCGCCGCATGGACATTCTCGCCATGCTCAACTGGACGCTGCCGGAGCTCGCGCGACTCCTGCCGACCCTTCCACCGCGACTGACCATCATCAGCGCCGGCGACCCGATGTGGCGCGGCGGCCTGTCCGCACCGCTGTCGTTGTATATGCACGCAGATCGGCCGTTGATCAGCGAAAATGCGACCAGCACGCTGTTGCACGAGGTTCTGCACCTGTCCCTGGGACTATCCGCCGAAACCGGCTACGACTGGATCGTAGAAGGCCTGGCCGAGTATTACAGTCTCGCGATCCTGAGGCGCAGTAACAGCATTTCCGAAGAACGTTACGCGCAGGCGCGGCGTGACCTCGAGGCCTGGTCAAAGGAAGCAGAATTACTCTGCAAACCGGTTTCCTCCGGATCCACGACGGCGCTGGCGGTGATGCTGTTCTTCGAAATCGACAAGGAACTGCGCGAGGCGACCGAAGGCAATGCGAGCCTCGACGATGTTACGAGAGAGCTCGTTTCGAGCGACGCCAAGGTTACTCTCGAAGCGCTGAAGCTTGCTGCCGAAGGCCTTGTTGGCGAAAGTTTTGACGCATTACGCATCGACAGGCTGCCGGGCTGTCGTACTATCGCGGCAATGTAGGAAACCGGTCACAGCCGTAATGGACGGACGCCACGATCTCGAAGTCATTCTGCGCTCTCGCACGCCGATCGTCGTGATCGAGACGCGCGACGAGGCGCGCATACTTGAAATGCTGCAGTCCATTTCCATGACCTCGTCGAGCCAGAATTACCAGCCGCTGTTCCGTTGGACAATCACCGATGGCCTGCAGCGCCTCGACATCGCGCTGGAACCTCAGGCGCTCAACTCGGACCCTACCGAAGTCCTGAAACACATACGTGCCGTCTCGAAACCCGGCACCTACGTGTTGCTGGACTTTCATCCGTTTCTCAGCGATCCGGTGCACATTCGCCTCATCAAGGACATCTGCATCCGCTACCGTGATAATCCCGCGGCAGCTCGTATTCATCAGCCATACGGTGAAACTGCCCGCGGAACTCGAGAGTTTCAGTGCGACCTTCGACATGGCGTTGCCCAGCGATGACGAGCGCCGCAAGATCATCGGGAAAGTCGCTGACGAGTGGACTTCGGAAAATCCGGGATCGAGGGTACAGGCAGACTCCAAAGCTTATGAACTGCTGGTAAGCAANNNGCGATATTCCGAGCGTCATGCAGGCGAAGTACGAATTGCTGAATCGAGGGGGCGCACTGCAGTTCGAGTACGAGACCGCAAGGTTCAGTGACGTCGGTGGTCTCGCGAGGCTCAAACGCTGGTTAACGCAACGCAAGGCGCCGTTTCGCGGCGAGCAGACTGCCGCGCATCTGGATTCCCCCAAAGGCATCCTGCTCATCGGCGTTCAGGGCTGCGGCAAGAGCCTTGCCGCGAAAGCGACTGCCGGCGTGTTCGGCGCGCCGCTATTGCGCCTCGNNCCGAGAAACAGAGCAATGTCTTTGTCGTTGCCACCGCGAATGACATCAGCGCGCTGCCCCCCGAACTCGTCCGCAAGGGCCGCTTCGATGAGATTTTCTTTGTCGATCTGCCCGGCAGGGACGTTCGTGCATCGGTTCTGGCCATTCACCTTACGCGGCGGGACCAGAAACTCGGCGACTTCGACATAGAAAGGCTCGCAGACGCCACGGAGGGTTTCTCGGGCGCCGAAATCGAGCAGGCCGTGGTCGCCGGCTTTTATGCGGCGCATGCGCAGAAATCGCCGCTCACGACCGGACATATTCTCGAGGAAATCGGGCAGACTCGTCCGTTGTCCGTCGTCATGCACGAACAGATCGCCGACCTTCGCGGATGGGCAAGCGGCCGCACGGTTCCTTGCGACTAGTAAAGCGCAACGCCCGTGGTAGTATCGTGCGATGGCTAATGATAAGAAAAACATCAATGAATTAGTCAGCGAAGACGATGACCCCACCGCCGAATTCGAGACGCTGGCAAATACGCACGACTGGAATCAGGACAGTGACCAGCCGTCGATCGGTGAGCTGCAGTCCGACCTGAAATCGAGTTCGGAGACTATCAACCGGTTGCAATTCGACATCGAACAGTTCCGCGCCAAGTGGAACGGCCTTGAAGCCGAGATCAAAGCCAGGCAAGAAATCACCGACGACCTCAATCGCGAAATAGCCGAGATCAGGGACAAGCTGCAACGGAAGGAAAAACTGCTCGGCAAGCGCGACCAGTCGATCAAGTCGCTCAAGGCGGAAATTCGCGAACGTAATGAAGCCTATGGCGAACTGCAGGGGCGTATTGCGGAACTCGAACAGCATGATGACAAGCACCGCATCGAATCGCTGTCCGGCCGCCTGACAAGCGCAGATGCGGAGATTCGCGAAATGCAGGCACAAATCCGCCGAACCGAATCCTACGCCGACGACATGCGCCAGAAACTGCGGGCGAGCACCGATATCGCCAGCCGCTGCGAGAGTCTCGAGAAGGCGGTGGCAGACGCGGACGGCACGACACGGGCGCTGCGCACCGAACTCGCCGATGCCAAAGACATTTGTGACGCGCTGCGGCAGCAGATCGACAAGATGCACAGCGAGCATGCGGAAGA
>JABAHO010017005.1_pt1 | contig 10790 bp, 8 predicted proteins | sample 7062071 | NCBI WGS metagenome assembly JABAHO01 (sample SAMN14534356, study PRJNA622989) | marine sediment metagenome | biome: marine biome [ENVO:00000428]; feature: marine pelagic biome [ENVO:01000023]; material: deep marine sediment [ENVO:00002113] | place: India: Gulf of Kutch | collected...
AGTCGCTCGAGCCAAAGTGTGCGCCAATTGCTTCCAACGATTGCCGGATCCGGCGGGCGAGTATTGTAACCAAACATTATCGCCGCCCATCCGATGGTCTGCCCTACCATGCAACCCATATAGTAGCCGGCATCATCGTAGTATCGAAACTCAGAGGCACCCAGTGCAATCACGGTTTTCAGAGGTTTGGGGTTTCGCTGGGCAAGTTGCAGTCCGGTGATGCCTCCCCAAGAAATACCTATTGTGCCTACATTTCCGTCGCACCAATGCTGGTCCGCAATCCAATTGATAGTTGCTACACCGTCATCGATTTCCAGGTCACTGTATTCATCGTACAGCACGCCGTCAGAACTGCCCGATCCACGCATATCTACTCGCACACAGGCGTAGCCGTACCCCGCAAACCAGGCAATAGTGGTTGAGTCTCTGACAGCGCAATAATCATCCTTGCGGTAGGGAATGTATTCGAGGATTGCCGGAACGGGCTGTGCGTCAGCATCGTCGGGCAGCCAAATTCGGGCTCCCAGGCGGGCGCCGTCAGGCATCGGCACCCATACGTGGTCGATACATTTTACCCCTTCGAACATGCTCGGAAACTACAGTCGTGGATAGTGGCAGGTAAGCGTATGTTTGCCACTGACGGCGTGAACCGGTGGAAACTTACTGTCGCATTGTTCTGCTTTGAACGGACAGCGGGTATGAAATTCACAGCCAGAGGGGCGATCCATCAAACTTGGTACTTCTCCCTTTAATTCGACACGATCGATTTCGGCATCCGGGTCGGGCTCTGGGTTGGCAGAAAGCAGGGCCAGTGTATAGGGGTGACGGGGCTCTGAAAAAATATCATCAGTGGGGCCGAGTTCAACAAATCGTCCAAGGTACATGATTGCCGTGCGATCAGAAATGTGCCTGACAATATTGAGATTATGAGTGATGACGAAGATACTGATGCCCAGGTCGTCCTGCAGCGCGTTCAACAGGTTCAGTATTTCTCCCTGTACGGATACGTCCAGTCCCGCAGTGGGCTCGTCGGCGATAATGAGTTTAGGGCTCAATGCCAGGGCTCGTGCGACACCGACCCGTCGCGCCTGTCCCCCGCTCAGCTGATGGGGATAACGTTCGGAAAAATGTCCGGGCAGACCCACCATGTTCAACAACCGCGCACATTCGGCATCAAGATCGCGGTCCTTCAGGTCATGAATTTTGTAGGGTTCGGTAATCAACGACCCCACACTTAGCCTGGGACTCAGCGATCCAACCGGGTTTTGCCACATGAACGAGATCTGTTTCCGGTAGGACTGCATGGCAGCGTTATCCATTTCGGTCACCTCCTCCCCATTGAACTGGATAGAGCCTTCCGACACAGGCAGCAATCCTGCCACCGCCAGCGCCAGGGTGGACTTCCCTGAACCACTTTCGCCTACAAGGGTAAACGTTTCTGCTTCGTTGATCGAAAATGAGACGTCCCTGACCGCATCAATATAGGGATCAGGCACCCGTTTCAACAGCGCCTCCACGGCCGATTTCACCCGGAATCGAACCCGGGCATTCTTTACCTCCAGCACCTTACTCATGAACTTCCCTGTGACAGCTCACAAAATGGCCGCTCGCCTTTTCTGCCCATACCGGCGTCATCGATTCGCAGAGATCCATGGCATATTCACATCGATTCCGGAAGATACAGCCTGAAGGCAGCGTGACCAGATCCGGGATTTCCCCCGGTATGGTTGGCAGGCTGCGGGTCTTTTCGGTAATACTGGCCGGATCACACTGCAACAGTTTTTGCGTGTACGGGTGCGCGGAGCGATGAAACACATCCCGGGTCGTCCCTTCCTCCACGACCTCCCCTGCATACATCACCACCACGTAGTCACACAACTCCGCGATGACCCCCAGATGGTGAGAAATAAATAGTATGGAGCAGCCCATGTCAGTTTGTAGTGACTTGAGTAAATGGATGATCTGAACCTCCAGGGTGGCGTCCAGGGCCGTGGTGGGTTCGTCGGCAATCAGCAGGGACGGTTGGGCCTGCAATGCCATTGCAATGGATATTCGTTGCTGCATACCGCCCGAGAATTCGTGGGGGTATTGTTTCAAACGGCTCGCCGGATCGGGGATACCAACGCTATCGAGCATGTCGATGGAATGTTGTGTCTTCTCGGACTTGCTTTTTTTGTCGCGATACTGGACTTCGAGCATCTGCTGGCCGATGGAAAGCACCGGATTCAGTGTCGACATCGGATCCTGAAACACGATGGATATACGGTCGCCGCGGATGGCACGCATCTCCTCTGCAGAGAGTGATAGCAGATCCTGCTCCTCGAACACGATCGTGCCGTTGGGGGTCGAGGCGTTGGTAGCCAACAAACGAACGATTGAAGATATCAGCGTGGACTTGCCGCATCCGCTCTCGCCCACCACGCCGACGATTGACCCTTTCGGAACATCCAGATTGATATGCCGCATGGCCTTTAGCACGCCGCGGTCAGTGCGGTAGTGCACGGATAGATCCCGAATGGTAAGAACGTTCTCCGTCACAGGTTGCGTCTCAGCTTGGGATCGATTTGGTCGCGCAAGGATTCTCCGAGGAAAGTAAATCCGAGTGTGATCAAGACTAGTGGAATACTGCCGGCAATGATGGGCCAGGGAGTATTGCGAATCAGCGTGTAGCCATCGTTCAGGATGCTGCCCCAGGACGGCGTTGGCGGCTTTACGCCCATCCCCAGGAAACTCAATCCCGCTTCCAGAGCGATGACGGTGGGGATGTCCATGGAGGCCAGGATTACCAACGGTCCCATCACATTGGGAAGCACATGCACGCCGAGAATGCGCAGTAACGACGCACCCATGGCCCGCTCAGCCTGGATGAATTCATTGGATTTGATGGAAAGTGTCTGAGTACGAACCACCCGTCCATAATTCGGTATTGAGGTCACGATAATCACCACGATCACCGTGCCCAACGACGGGCCGACCAGCGCTACCGTTGCCAGGGCAAACATCACCGTGGGGAACGATCGGATGGTGTCGAAAAACAACATGATGATGTTGTCCAGCCACTGTGGTCCGAATCCGGCCAGCATACCCAGTACGACGCCGATACTGAGCGCGGCACCGATCGAAATCAGCGCCACCTTCAGCGCCACCTGGCCACCGTACAGCACACGCGAAAACAGATCCCGGCCAAGCTGGTCCGTTCCCAGCAGGTGACTGACCGACGGCCCCTGCAACCGGTCCATGATGTTCAGTCCGACCGGATCGTAAGGTGCAATAACACCTGCGAGAACCGCACTCAGCACCATAAGTACTACCAGGAACAAGCCCGCCAAGCCCAGCGGTTCTCGGACAATACGTTTTAGGACCGCAATCACAGCGAAGCCCGAATACGGGGATCGAGCCAGGCGTTGACCAGGTCGGACAACGTGGTGCTGACGACAAACAATATCGTGCTGGCCAGCACGGCTCCCATGACTACCGGGTAGTTCCGGGTGGTGATGGAGTCGTAGATCAATTTACCGATGCCGGGCCTCGCAAAAACAATTTCAGTAAACAATGCAGCGGACAGCAGAAAGCCCATGCCTACGCCGATTACCGTGATCGTCGGCAGTACCGCCAGTTTCAAAGCATACCGATAGACTACGATACGCTCTGGCAGCCCATAGGCTCTTGCCGTGCGAATATGATTCTCGCCCATGACTTCGAGCATGGATGCCCGAACCAGTCTGGCGAGATATCCGATCCAGGAGAGACCGATGGCGATCGCCGGTAAAACCAGGTGAAGCATGTGATCCCAGAGATTGCCCTTATCACCGGCGCCCACGGCAGGAAACCACTGCAGCGTCACCGCGAAGATCAGCAGTGAATAGAGTGCAACCACAAATGCAGGAACCGTAATAAAGGCGACAGATATTACGCCGGATATTCGGTCGATCAGCGTGTTGCGGTGCAAGGCGGAGTAACAACCCAAGGGGATGCCTATCAATGCCGCAAAGAAAATGGCCGTGAAGATCAGCCACAGCGTATAGGGCAGCTGGCCGAATACGATTTCAGCAACAGGCCGGTTGGTGATGACATCCATGCCGAGATCGCCGCGAAACAGGTTGCCGAAAAACTTGAGAATCTGTACCGGCAGCGGCAGGTCAAGTCCCATTCGGGCAGACATATTCTCGATCATTTCCGGCGTAGCACGCGGCCCCAGCAGAATCCGCGCCGGGTCTCCGGGCACCAGGTGGATCATGCAGAACAACAGCGTCACCGCCAGCATGACGATTACGATTCCCAGCACGACCCGCTTAGCGAAATACAGCAGCACGTGGGTTCAGCAATGAAGTGAGACTAAAAGAAAAACCAAGATGCGCGGAATTTGACCTATCCGCGCATCGCCGGGAACGCCAAGCTATCTATAGTCAAGCGCTTTCGAAAAAGCGCAGCAGCGGCAGCCCATCCGGCCTGAATGCGGGCTTGATGGTATTGCGATAAATCACCGGTGTCGCCTCGTGGGTAATAAAACGGTAGGCACCACTTTCTTCCATCATATCCTGCATCTTGCGGTACATCTCCGCCCGTTTGTCATTGTCTGTGGTCGCTTTGGCCATCGCCTCCAGTTTGTCGAATTCGGGATCGCTGTATCGCTCCCAGTTCCAGATGCCTTTCTGGTCTGTCACGAACCAGGCCGTGGCATAGGATGGATCCGGGCCCATGGAGTAACGGTTAAGGATCAGCTGGATATCCTTGTATCGTTCTCCGGCGCTGGAATCGCCAAGAGACCAGAAAGCACCGGATTCATGCAGGTTCACTTCTACAGCGATACCTGCTTCCGCGCAGGTTGCTTGGATGACCTGTGCCGTGGTGACGTTTGCCGCTTTGTTAAGAATGTCCAGAGTTACCGAGGCACCTCCTTCCATTCCAGCGGCGGCAAGGTATTCCTTGGCTTTAGCGAGGTCTGCTTCGGGCGGCACAAGGCTTTCGGCCCGATGTCCCAGCAGGCCCGGCGCGATAATGCCCGTAGACGGATCCGCCGCGCCGAAGTAGGCGGCCTGAACAATGGACGGCACGTCGATGCAGTGTTGCACCGCCTTGCGCAAATTTTCATCGGCCATGGCAGTGTTTTCAACGTTCATACCCACCCAGACATAGTACAGGGACGGGTACTCTTCCACGGTCGAATTCTCCGGAGGGGAGGCTTTGAGATTACCGACTGCACTTAGCGATACCCGCGTGCAGTCTATATCCCCAGATTCGAAGGCAATCTGGGCGGTATTCTCGTCATCGATCGGAAAGATGTGAATCTCATCGAATGCCGCTGAACCCCCGTGCCAGTCAGGGTTTCTGGCCAGAATGGACTTTTGCTTTGGTTGCCACTCCTGGTGTACATACGGACCGGAACCACATGGTGTCGTGGTATCCACTTTTCCGCCGGCCTCGGTCCAAGCTTTCTTGCTGACAATGTTGCCGACGATATAGGGCATTGCGATATTCCATGCCGGTGGATATGGTTCATTGAAGACGATTGTGCCTTCGTGAGAGCCTTCAACCGTCACTTCCTTAAGCGATCCCCAGTCTGGTGTGTTAGTCGATTCCAATGCTTCATCCAGAATCCGCTCGAATGAAAATTTCACATCTTCGGCGGTCATCTCGCCATATCCATTGGTAAACATGATGCCCTTTTTCAGTTTGAATTTGATATGGGTATCATCGGCCTGCTCGATGGACTCGGCGGCATCCAGTTCCCAGCCCCATTCGCGACCGGGCTTGTACTGGATCAGCTTGCTGTAAATCGAACTCTGTATTTCTTCATCAACAATTCCCTGGGAATAAGCCGGATCAAGACTGCGCATGTCAGCATAGGTTCGTATCTTCAGGATCTTTTTGTCCTGGGAATAAACCACTTCCGGGATACCCGTGGTCGCGGCGGCAATACCGAGCACCCCGGATGTTTTCAGGAAATGTCGTCGGTTTGGGTCCAATAACGGGACCAGGGGATGTTTCTTGTCCATCATATCTCCTCAATCGTCTGGTAGGTTGTTCGGTTGCGATGTTGTTTAACTACCAGAATCGAATTTGTGAATCTGGCGTAACAGGTTATCGCTGGCAATTTGGTCACTTAATCCGACCACAACATCAGTTTGCTCCACTTATGACGACATTGCAAGAGTCACTCAGCCGAGGCGTATGCGGGTCCATCGGATAATTCGGCCTGGCAAGGCGCCAGAAAGAAATCCGTGAGCCAGCAGAGCTGCAAACACCGGAGTCCGCTGCGCGTACCACGTGGCTTGCGACGGATTCAAAAGGACGTCCGTATATGTTGACTCGACTTGATCAACATATAGCGTTTGATGGTGGGATCGATACCGGCATGGGAAATGCAGCCCAGATAGCAGGGCTCCCATCGGTGTCCACTGGGCACCAGCGTCAAAGCGGGTGTCTCAAGGACAGTTGTCCTGCCGAAATTGACTTCGAGGCCCGTTTACGTTGGGCCGGTGATCTGGAACTTACCGTCGGTAACGCTTGAAATGCGTCCACTGATGATCAACCCATGGCCACGTTGATCAATCCCGGGAATAAGGTGGTGAATAAAGGATAATATTGTTATGGTATGGAATAAACACGCGCAAGGCATCAACAGTACCGGTGTTCCCTGTTTCTTTCATGACCAGAGTTCCTCACTCGTACAACTGATTGAGTAACATGCAGCGAACAGCCAGCGGAAACCATCATGTAAGGGAAATCGAACATACCTGGATTCCGATGTCTGACGGAATCCAGCTGTCTGCCCGATTGTGGTTACCAGTCATCCCCGGTAATACACCGGTACCTGCCATTCTGGAATACATTCCTTACCGTAAGCGGGACATGGTCCGAGTACGTGACGAACGCAATCATCCCGTGTTTGCCCGTAGTGGTTACGCGTGTGTGCGTGTGGACATGCGGGGATCCGGTGATTCCGAAGGGCTGATGACGGACATGTACGGCACCAAGGAACTCGATGACGCCGTTGAAGTCATCGCGTGGATTTCAAACCAGCCGTGGTGTGACGGGACCATTGGGATGATGGGTACTTCGTGGGGTGGGACCAGTGCCCTGCAAATCGCAGCCCGCCGTCCGAACGCGCTGAAAGCGGTCATCGCGGTGTGCGCAACCAATAATCGTTATGAAGATGATATCCATCACATGGGCGGCTGTTTGTTGACCGATACGGTCGAGTGGGGAGCAACGCTGCCGACGATTTTGGCTTCACCGCCAGACCCCGAAACAATCGGGCCGGGCTGGAGGGCGCTGTGGATGAAACGCCTCGAGGAGCTCAGTTTTCCCCTGGAAAATTGGATTGAACATGAAACCAGGGATGAGTACTGGCGCTGGGGCTCAGTCAATGAATACCCGGATGACATTACTTGTCCAGTCCTGATGATCGGTGGTTGGTCAGACCGTTACAGCAATACCGTCATGAACTTTCTGGAGCAGTGCCATAACCGGTGTTGGGGGATTGTCGGTCCGTGGGGCCATCACTATCCCGACCAGGGCTGCCCGGAGCCAGCGATCGGATTTCAGGAGGAGGCGATCCAGTGGTGGGATCACTGGCTGAAGGGGGAAGACAATAAAATTGAAGCGCAGCCCCGCCTCCGGGTCTGGCTTCAGGAATACCAAGCTCCTCAGAACAAAATATCGGTCAGGCCGGGCCGTTGGGTTCAAGAAAAGAGATGGCCTTCTGACAATATCGAAAAGATTTGCCTTTGGCTGTCATCTGAAGGGCTACACTGGGAACCAAACCCTACTGAAGCTACCGTGGTTGTTCCGTCAGATCGATTTGTCGGCCAAGCGGCCGGTGATACCGGTTACTTCGGTCGCGATGGTGGATTACCGCTGGACCAGCAACTTGACGATGAGTACTCTCTGATTTTCGAATCGCCGCTACTGGAGCAGCCCATTGAACTGCTCGGCCGGGTCACGATGAACGTCTCATTTGAATCTGACCAGCGGGTAGCAACACTGGTTGCACGCCTGAATGACGTATCGCCAGATGGTCAGGTTGTAAGAGTCGCCTATGCTATCCGCAATCTTGCATTGAATGACGGTCTGGATTCGCCTATTTTAGGTGAACCTGGAAGAGCGATGACATGCCAATTGGATTTTCATAACACGGCATACCGATTCGAAAAAGGGCATCGAGTACGCCTTGCGCTTTCGAGCACTTACTGGCCAATGATATGGCCACTACCCACCAGCGCAAACGTTGGGCTTCACCTGAAAGATACTTACCTTCTGCTCCCGGTAAGACCAATCATGCCAGACGAAATCGAAGTGACTTTTGCTGACCGGTCAATTCAGCAAGCGGCCACATCGCATCAGATGATCGCTGACCCGCCGTTGACGCGCACATCAGAAACAGATTATCAAACTTGCCGCCATTCTATCGCATGGCACCAACCACTGCGGCATGCCCGATTTGCGGACATTGATCTGGATTTCCAGACCGAAACGAGGGCTCGCCATACGATCACGGAGAAGCCTCCATATAAACCTTCAACCGCTTACGAGCATGAACTGCGTTATTTTCGAAATGGCTGGGATATCAGAATAGTCGGTAGCGCTGAACTGACTTCCAGCGATACGACATTCAACCTATTTGGCACAATAAAGGTCACTGAAAACGGTCGCGATATTTTTGAGCGCAGTTGGAATCGGACCATACTTCGAACAATCTCGTAAGGTACACGCCAATCTCATTCTGGCACTTAGAAAGCTGGACGGCACAAAATTCGATTTATGGATACCTTACGGTAAACACCCACACGGAATCCAAAACAATAAATTCTTCAATAATTCCGGGGACACATCATTTAATTCTGACAACAATGTGCAAATGGAGAGTTCGGTTGGTCACACTAAACAAAAGTGGTCACAAATGGTCACAAAACACACGTGATTAACAGTGTTGGGAGTATTCCTCTATATTAATATTGTTTTTCTACATGTTCGAAAAACTAAGGCCAATCGGTCTCTATGTTTAGCTATGGAAAAGCCTCTGGCTCGACTCATAATCCATTGGTCGTAGGTTCAAGTCCTACCGGGCCCACCATTTTCTAGAGGGTCCTGCCCGGAGACATGGGTAACATTTTATACCGAAGACATAGGTAACAGTTTCGGTACAAAAGGATTAGAGATGGCTCCACACGACCCACCTCCTCGTCAAAGAATCCCAAGTCATATATTGTCTTCTACCTCGCGGATACCTCCTGGTCCATTATGAACCTTTTCTGAGTTATCCGGAAATTCAGGGTAGAACCCATCTCATCATGTTTGACAGGTGATTGCGTGCCATTTCAGGGGGTCAGGTCACGTTGCTTAAAAGTGATCTCTGGGAAATCGCTTTTCCCAGTGTTTGCGGAAAACTTCACGGTCATTTTCCCAAGCAATAGAATCAGCAGTGAGATAAAAATAATTTCGGTCACAGGTAAACTCAGTGTGAGTAAGTGTCTTAACATACCAATCGCTACCACGAGCAAACTCCCACTCCCATCGATATTCAGCTTTTGCAGATAAAGGGTCGCTATCTTTGACTTTGTATCGCTGCAAAGATATGGAGGCCATTTCAAGTTTCGTGTGTTCGAACAAAACTTTACCGTTATCTGCATTTATTTCTAAAACATGGGCGCCGGTATCCGGGTCGACCGATATAGACCGATGGAGTTGAATATCTCTTAACTGAACAGTTTTAACCGCTTGCCCGGATTGTACGGCTTCAAAACGCGTGATATCGCCAATGGTCGCGTCGTTGGACCTAAGCGGCAGTTTCAACTGGCTGACACTGGTTACGATAGCAACCGTTGCAGCAACAGGGCAGGGCCACGCCATAGGCCAGTAGTTGGTTGAGATGGCAAGTCTTAGTTTGTGACCTCGGGGAACGGTATACCCAACATGATTCAGTTTGATTTTGACGACGTACTGTTTGCCGGGAGTTAATGGTTCTGGGTCGCTTTTACTGTTGCGCTGACATAGATTCAACAGGCCACGTGTAATCAATGTACTGGCTTCATCCGGCCATACATCACAGAGTCGTACTGCAAGCATTGCAACGGATTGATCACAGCTTAAGGTAAGTTCAACCTCGGGATCACCCAATATAACCAGAGATTCAGATAGGGGCGTAGTATCGAATAGTAACGAACCCTGATCCTCGAGCCGTTGATCATCCGGCAATTCATCGGCGCGGCCGAAGGCAAACCAGGGCATGTACTCCCCGCCATGGAGCCCCACGGTGTTCGGCGAGCAAATTTTCATGGTCTGTTCAGAGCTCGCAAAATCCGACAAGCCATCGTGGTTCAGGCAGTAGCTGCGTTGACTAATGTTTGGCGAAGGCCAGGCCGGTTCACCAATCCAACGCCCTGGTCGTGTTTCGTAATATGGCTTTGGCCGTACACTGTCCTGTATAAATACCTGGTAAACGGCTTCATCCATAACGCCATTGTGTAGTCCCTTCAACCATCGGTCGAACCAGCGAAGGGCGTCCTGCAAAAATCCGACGGCGGGACCTGGGATAGCCAGATGGGGGTAACGATGAGACCATGGGCCTTGCATTCCCCTTTTCGGCACGGAAAGGTTTTCAAGTAGACGGGGTACGGTATTCGGCCAGCAATCGGCATGACCACTAAGAGCATAAACAGGTATTTTGATAGCATCATAATTGGTGCCGACGGTGCCGCGCAGCCAATAGTCATCCTCCCGTTGGTGGGTCAACCAATGTTCCAGATAGTGAGGACATTTGTTTAGTCGCTCGAGCCAAAGTGTGCGCC
>JABAHO010022185.1_pt1 | contig 10773 bp, 11 predicted proteins | sample 7062071 | NCBI WGS metagenome assembly JABAHO01 (sample SAMN14534356, study PRJNA622989) | marine sediment metagenome | biome: marine biome [ENVO:00000428]; feature: marine pelagic biome [ENVO:01000023]; material: deep marine sediment [ENVO:00002113] | place: India: Gulf of Kutch | collected...
GACCCGGATGAAAGGACTCGCCAGGCTCACGATCGTCGTCGCTGTGCTCGCCGCGGTCGCGTTCACTCCCACTCCGGCCGAATACGACGAACTCGTCGGACTGCTCCAGGAGTTCCGTGCCGCGGAGGACTCGCTGAACGCCGATGGCGTTCCTGACTACTCGCCGAGGGCGGTCGAGGCGCGCTACGAGCTCCTGCAGACGCTTCGCGCGCGGCTCGAAACAATCGATCCGACCGGCTGGCCGCGGTGGCAGGAGATCGACTATCACCTGGTACGCGCCGAGATGAACGCAGCGGAGTTTCACCACCGGGTCTTCCGTCCGTGGGCGCGTGACCCCGGGTTCTATTCGATGTTCGCCGGCGACGCGGGGGCGGCGATCTACGCGCCGTCCTTCACGGACACGCTGTTCGATCTCGAGCCGCCCTTCACCGATGATGAGCACGCGCGCTACCGGGCGGTATTGCGCGCGATTCCGGGGATCTACGAGAGGGCACGAGAGATCCTGACAGAGCCGGCGCATGACTACGCCGTGCTGGCCGCGCGAAATCTGGCGGCTGAAGCTCGGTGGTACGGCCGGATCGCGGAACGGCTGGAGCCGCATCACCCGGACCTCGCGACCGACGCCCGCCGCGCGGGAGCCGCCCTGCAGTCGTTCGTCGACTGGGTCGTGTCCCGGCTGCCCGAGATGACCAGATACGCGGGCGTCGGCAAGGACAACTACAGCTGGTGGATGCGCAACGTTCAGCTCTCGCCGTGGGGCTGGGAGGAAAGCAACGCGATCATCCAGGGCGAGTACGACCGCGTGATCACGTTCCTGAAGCTCGAGGAGCACCGCAACCGCGATCTTCCGCCACTCGAGGTGGCGCAGAACGAACGTGACTACGAGGCTGCCGTGTTCGAGGCTCTGCACGCCGTGGTCGCGTTCCTGCGCGACAACGATGTGATGACGATCGACGACTGGGTCGACCCCGCGGACTACACGGGATTCGAGTCGCTCGATGAGCTGGATGCAAGGCTTCGGGCGGAGGGCCGCTATCCCGGTGAGGCGCTTCTGGCGGAGGACACCAGCATCGATACCAAGGTCCGGCAGCGTGAGATGCTGCCCGGAGAGACGCACGAGTTCATCGGCCACATGCTCGACTTCCAGCGGCAGGAGCGGCAGACGAACAGCCCGATCCGAAGCGCCGGTCGCCGCTACAACATGGACTCCATGCGTACCGAGGGCTGGGCCGTGGCGCTCGAAGAACTGCTGATGCAGGCCGGCGCGCTCGACGACCGGCCGCGCAGGGGCCGCGAGATGGAATACCTGATGAACGCGTCGCACATGAGTCTCGCGATTCCGGACATGCGCATGCACGCCAACGAGATCAACCTCGCAGAGGCGCGTGAACTGTGCGCGGCCATCATGCCGCGAGGGTGGTCCCGTCCGCAGGAGGACATGGTCTGGTTCGAGATGCAGTCGAACCTGCGCAATCCGGGCGGCTTCCACAGCAACGTGGTCACCGGAAAGGCCTACTTCATGAAGATTTTCCGCGAGGTGGCGCAGCAGCGCGGCGACGACTTCGTCCTCCGGGACTTCATCGACGAGTTTCTCGACTCCGGGATCATCCCCCTGCCGCTCGTCCGCTGGGAGATNNCCAGCCCCTGCCCGAATAGCCCGGGGTCAGTCGAGCGTCACGGTGGTGTCGCTGAACCGGAGTCTCTCGATACCGACCAGCAGGTCGCTGCCATCGCGTCCGTGTCGCACGTCGAGCACACGGACTACGCCCGCCGCGCGGATTACCTCGTAGTCCGCAGAGAGACCCCGGTAGATCGCGGTGTCGACGCCGGCGCCGCCGTCGAGCACGTCATCACCGGCGCGGCCTTCGAGGCGATTGTCGCCGGCGTTCCCCGTCAGGGCATTGTCCCAGCCGTTGCCCACCAGGGAGGCGGGAGCCTCGCCGCTCAGGGTCACGTTCCTGAGGTGCTGTGACTTCATCGTGTAGCGGGCGTCGGTCAGTGACAGGGAGAAAGTCCCCTGGAAGTCGGGTGGCAGGACCGGCGTGTAGGTCAGGTAGGGGGGGAAGAACTCCCGGACGACGGCGAGACCGCCAGGATCGATGTCACGCATCGCGTCGCGTCCGCGGACGCCGTAGCGGCCGAAGTGGCTGTGGCCGTCGGGAACGTCTCCGGGCTCGATGGCGCGCCCCTCGTAGAGGGTGGGCAGGACAGTCCACAGGTCGAGGTAGTTGTCGTAGAGCACTCCGATGTACTCGTTCGGGTGGTTCTCGACGTCGTCCTCCGGCCAGCCGCGCCAGAGTCCGCGCTCGGTCGCAGCGTCGTTCACGACCCGCAGAGCAGCCTGCATTTCCGGCAGCGCCGGCTTGATGCCGTAGTCGTGGACGAGATGGATGATCTCCTCGAAGGAGGCGTCGCGGGTGCGATGCGCCATGTAGTCGTCGTGACCCTCGATCGGGCATTCGTTGGCCCGGAGGTCCTGCATGCTCAGGTCGGCGAAGCGCAGGTCGGTGTTCTCGAACGCGTCCCGCAAATCGGGCTCCGTGTTGAACAGGACCATGGTGGCGCGACGATCGCTCATCGCGTTGGCGACGACGCTCTTGTCGGCGCCGAAGCGCGAGCCGGGAACGTCGGTGAGGACGTGCTGCATGACGTTGCGCGCCTTGAGAATTCGCGCGTCGCTCCAGCCGTCCTGCGCCAGGAAATGGATCGGCTTGCCGTTCGGTGCGAGCAGCCGGGTGTACTTGCTGAACACCTCACGGAACACCTCCGGCGCATCGTCCGGAATCGGCACGATTCCGTTCGGTGACGTCGAGATGTCGATCTCGGGCAGTTCGATACGGCGCTCCTGGCCCGCGCCGACCAGCAAGCCGCAGGTCGCCAGCACGGCAGCGCCCAGCGCGAACCGTCCTGACCCCCAGACGGATCTCAGCACCGTGGCCCTCGGCCTAGCGAATGACATGCCAGTGGTCGTCGGGCTGGGCCCGATCGAGATAGCGGAGCCCGTCCCCGGTGACGAGGGCGATCTGCCCGAGCCCGAGTTCGACCCCCATTTCGCCCCAGCCCGGCACCGCGATTCGTGTGTGAGGCTCGAACGCGTAGATGGTGTTGGCGTGCATCGTGTGATCGTTGTCGACAATCAGGTGCCGCTTGTAGCCACTGTGCGAGCCGGCACCGGCGACCCAGGTGCCGCGCGAGAACATCAGCCCGTTGACGGTGAAGCGGCGCAGGAACATCGGCGGCGGGTGGAAGCCCATCTCGCTGTCGATGACGCCCGCCTCGGGGTCGATGGCCTCGGTTGCGGCGACGATCTCGCGGCCGGTGCGCCCGACGCGCATCTCTGCCGCGAACCGGTCCTGCATCCGGTTCACGATGCGCAGCGCCTCCCGGAGTTCCTCGGGAACGTCGTCTTCATCGGCTTCCAGCACGTAGCCATGCTGGTGGGAGTCAGTGACAAGGCCGAGGAGCATGATGTCCGAGTCGAGGCTCACGATGTCGCCGCGTCGGATCGTGGGATTCATGCCGTTCTCTGTCCGCCCGCGAGCGAAGTACTCTGGCGGGTCCTCGGCAGCGTGTCGGGCGATGTTCGCAGGCTTCCGCTGCAGACCGACGGTCGGGTGATTCTCCTTCTCGATTCCNNGTTGAGGTCCTCGACGGTGGTCACGTCAGGAACGATCACGCGGTTCGAGAAGCCCTCTGCGATGAGATCGTTCGCTACACCCTGTACGTAGCGATAGACGCTGATCTGCTCCGGGCCCATCGTTTCGAGCCAGCGGATTCCCAGCGTTCGCGACGGCACGGCACGGGTGGCGTATTGTCCCAGCGCGTCCCGCATCGGGCCGGCGCCCGACTCTGCGATCGCGATGCGCCCCGGATCGAACTGTGGCACCAGCGCCGCCACGTGTTCGTAGTCGCGCGGCTCGACGTACTCGACCCCCGCGTCTCCCAGAGCGAACATCAGGAAGTNNGTACTCGACCCCCTCGTCTCCCAGAACGAACATCAGGAAGTGCGGGATCTCATGCTCGTGCTCGCTGGGATACACCATTCCCTCGTGATTCGCAGGCAGCAGCGACGTGTAGAAAGGCCCTTCGGCGTAGGACGTCTGCCGATACTCCGGCTGTTCGTCGTTGCGGACGATCCACATGTCAACGCCCTGTTCCCGCATGATCGCGGGCAGCACATGCGCGAGCTTCCAGTCCCAGAAGCGCTGCATGATCTGGACACGCTCGCGCATCGGGACGACGTTGGCGAGATCGCGACCGTCGGGAGCCTGGGCGCTGGCGGTTATCGCGAGTGCCACGAGGCCGAGAGTGGACAGCGGCAGGCGAATCGCCCTGAAGCGCATCGCGCGACTCCTGAGATGAGATGGGATCTGATGTATACAATATACGAAACTGCATTCGAGACCCACGAGGGCCAGAGGAGGACGGGATGAGAACGGCACTGGTGCTTGGCCTGGCAGTCTCCGTCACCGGTGCTGCCCTGCCGGCCGGCACCCCGGTCGCGGTGAGCATCGCTTTCGAAAGCGATCGCGACGGCAACCACGAGATCTACGTCATGGCGGCGGACGGCTCGGGGCAGACGAACCTGACCAGCCACCCGGCCTTCGACGGCGCGCCCGCGTTCTCGCCCGATGGATCCAGGATCGCCTTCGTTTCAGATCGCGACGGTACTCGAGACATCTGGGTGATGGATGCCGATGGGAATCATCCCGTCAACGTCACCGGGCTTGCCGGTGACGAGGGCTATCCCACATGGTCGCCCGACGGACAGTGGATCGGGTTCGATCACTATGCGGAGGGCAGTTCCGGCGGCGACATCATGACGATTTCGATCGATGGCCAGGGCCTGCGCAATCTGACCGAGACGACGCGTGACGAGGGGTACCCGGCGTGGTCGCCCGACGGCGCGTGGCTCACGTTCGATGCCGGCGGCTACGAGGACTCCGAGACGGGTAACTTCGCGATCTATGCCGTCGCGGTCAGCGACGGTTCGACGCGGCAGATCACCGACCTGGCTGGCAATGCAGGTGACGCGTCGTGGCATCCGGACGGTTCGCGGATCGCGTTCTCCTCGAACAAGGACGGAGCAGCGGAGGGCAACTACGAGATCTACCTGATTGGCGGCGACGGCACGGGGGAAGTGCGCGTGACGAACGCACGCGGCGCCGACACCGATCCGACCGTGTCGGCCGACGGCTCGCAGATCGCCTTCGATTCGGACCGGGACGGAGACAGTGAGATCTTCGTCATCGCGCTGGACGGCAGCGGGACGGCGCAGCTGACCCACAACTCGGCCTGGGACGGGATGCCGTCCTGGTCGGGCCGTTAGCGGTCCCGGCCGCCGGGCGGCCCGGTCCCGGCCTGGCGCGAGCCGGGAATCAGGATCAGCTCTTTCTGCGGCTCGGACAGGTACTCGATGCCTGACTCGGTGGCGATCGCTTCCTCGTGGTCCCAGAAGAAGAGGTACTGATCCATGCCATCGGGCCCCGGCCAGGGCATGTAGAAGAAGTACTCGATCACGAAGTGGTGGTTCGGCGCGAGCGGAATGTCCTTCGTCCACGAGGGCCCGTAGGAGCCGATGCGGGGAGCGTGGTAGGTCTCGACGGACCACGGCCGGGCGCCCTTGGTCTGTCCGTGGGCGTCGATCGTCAGATGCGTTCGTTCGGGTGGATGGCCCTGGGCATACGCCGGGAAGTCGTTCTTCGGCTGGATCATGTGCAGCTGGTCGGCCCGGACGATGATCCCGGCAGCCTCGAAACGCTTCTCGTAGTTCGCGATGATCTCGTTCGGAGTGTGGCCGGCGCGGATCGTTTCGGCGAGGATCGAGTCGATCCGGAGGTACTCCCGCCAGAGTGCCTGGATCTCCTCGGGAGGCTCGCTCTCGTTCGGTCGCAGGACGTAGGCGTAGACCCCGAGCCCCGGGGCCGCGAGGATGTCGCCGCCCTGCACCACGGCGTTCTCCCAGCCGGCGCTGCGCCCACGCTGCGACTGTCCTGTACGCATGCGGCGGAAGACGGTCAGCTGCGAGTCCTCCACGGGCGTCTCACCCGGAACGATTGCCGCCAGGGCCCGGTCGAGACGCGCGAGATCGTCCTGTCGCATCCGGCGGAGCAGCTCGATCTCACTCGGCACCTTCTGGTTCAGGTAGTCGAGGATCAGGTACTCCGACGAGACGATCCTTTGCGCGTAGGGCTCGCCGAGTTCCGCGGCCAGCAGCAGATAGTCCGTATATGAAATCCCGTCCGGCTTGCCGCGGTCCGTCGGCCACGAGCCCAGATCGTGAAGGTAGTTGACGGCGATCGTCTGGGGGTCGCGCTCGAGCACGAACTCCCGCAGGCCCTTGAAGCGGTAGTCGAACTCGGTGAGCGGCCCCGTCAAAGGCTCTGCCACGCGTACCGCTTCACCGACGATGTCGTAGGCCCCGCTCTGCTCGACCCTTCGATAATCGGATTCCCCGTACTCACGCTGAGTGGCACCCCACCGCCGGCCGACGATTGCCCGTTCGACCCGGTCCGTGCCTCGGTCGGTGAAGATGAAGACCCCGGACGAGCTGCCGAGTTCGTCCTCGCCGAAGTCATCGGGTACCGCCTCCCGCATCACGTGGATCCACATGTCGACGCCGCGGGCCCGCATGATCCGAGGGAGCAGAATGTCGAACTTGTCCCGCCGGATCTGATGGTTCTCCTCGACGTACGCCTCCTCGGGAGGCTCCCACTCCTGGGCCGGAGCCGGCAGCGGCAGGACCAGTGCTGCGGCGAGGATCAGCGTGGCGGTGGACTTGGCATGGAGGCTCATCGAACGACTCCTGATCTGCGGTGGGAGCAAACTGCGATCAACCCACCGTGAGGACCCGGCAGCGCCCGGGCCGTGCGAACTTCCGGACCGCCGCCACGGCCTTCGTGGCCTGCATCGGGGGCGCAGGACATCAGCGCCTGGTCAGCGAATGACATGCCATTCGACCTGTCGACCGCCGAGGAAGACGAGCCCGCCGATCGTCATCGCGACGTTCTGCTCGAGCGTGATTCGGACGTCCTGGCCATCCCATTCCGGCACCGAGGTCAGAGCGTGGAGCTCCATCGCGTAGGTCGTGTTCACATGGACCGGGTAGCCGCCCGGCTCCAGTTGCGGTGCTGGCTGGATCTGCTCGTTCCCGCCGAGTTCGGGACCCGCTCCGTACCGCATGTGGAGGAACCCGCCGTTCAGCTGGTAGCGGCGCAGGTAATAGGGCAGGGGATGGGAGTAGATGGCGGGGCGCAGTCCCTCGGCCTGCGCCATGCGCAGGCCTTCATTGACGATGTCGCGCGATGGTCGGCCCGGACGGAACGCGTTCGCGAAGTGGTTCTGGACGCNNCGGCACCTCGTTCTCACCCTCGCGCAGCACGTAGGCGACCTGCTGCGTGTCGGTGCCGATGCCGAAGTAGTTGATCCCCGTGTCGCACGAAATGATGTCGCCACGCCGGATGACGGTGTTATAGCCGTTGCGGGGAGCGACGGCGATCGAGAAGTGCTCGTCGCCCTCGGCGTACTTGCGTCGCTCCGCATGGCTGCGCTGGATCGTAATGGTCGGATGGTCGCTGGTGTCGAGCCCGAGGTCCCGGTAGCGCTGACGGATCCACCAGTTGAGGTCGTCCGTGGTCGTCACATCGGGGATGATCACCCGGTTCGAGTACGCCTCGGCGATGATGTCGTAAGCAACCCGGGCGACGTGGTGGAAGACGCTGATCTCGTCCGGGGCGCGCTGCTCGAGGAAGCCGGTCCGAAGATCGCGGTCGACGACGAATCGATTCGCGAGTGAGGGGCCGAGCATGTCCCCGAACATCTCGACCGAGCGCGGACTCAGGCCAATCCGCTGCGGGTCACGCTGACGCACCGCCGCCGCGATCCCGTCGCCATCGAGCGCGAGACTCTCGACCCCGAGGCCACCGCCGCGGTCGAAGAACATGAGCGCGTCGTATTCCCGCGCCACCAGGCCTTCGTAGTTCGCCGGCACGAGCGAAAGGTACAGGGCGCCGTCGTCCCGGCTGATCAGCCACATGTCCACGCCCCGGCGACGCATCACCGCGGGAACGACGTTCTCCTTTCGCNNGACCACAACCGTGAGGAAGATCAGCAGTGCACGCGAGAGCGGCCGGCCTCTCATCGGGCACCGGGGGGTGTCGTACCGCGTGTCATCGGAGAACCTTGTCGAGGGTGGCGGGCGCCTCATCGGCGGGCCGGATAGGAACGTATACGATATACAATCAGGCCGAACAGTAAAGAGAGCCGCGGGCGAAGGCCCGGGACGGCGGGCGGCGAGTCCCCTGAACGCGGGAGGAATCGGGGTGCGAATCGGAAGGATGGCAGTCCTGCTGCTGGTGATCGTGGTCTCCGCATGCGGGCCGGAAAGCAACGTGCGATCGCCCGAGCCGGAACCTGCCGGCGCGAACGGGGCTGTTCCCGCCGGGTTCGACCTGGGGGAAGTCCGCGACGAGGCGCTGCGCCGCTACTTCGCCAAGCAGGTCGACGTGTTCGGCGTTCCGATCGTCGGCAGCGCGGCAATCCCCGACTCCAAGGTGATCCACGCCGCTCACGTCATGGCGCAGTATCTCGACAACGACGAAGACGGCGAGGTCGACGATCCCCGGGTGCTCCGCGCCATGATCGAAGCGCGTGCTCTGCTCGTGATGTTCGCCGACTTCGACGAACTCGAGGAGTCCGGCCTGTTCGGCGACGAGGCAGTGCGCGCCACCTACGAGATTCAGGACCTCGAAGGGCACGAGACGGTGACACCGAACGACACAGTGGCCGGGGACGGTGGCGACCGGTTCGATGCGGCGATCGAGGAGGTGTGGCATCTGGTCAGCTTCGCCGGGTACGCCCGCGCCTATCCGGATGCGTTCGGCCCGGACCCGGGATCGCGGCTGGCCGAGGCCATGGACCTGGCGCGAGGCGGACAGTTCTTCGAGATTCCCGATCCATACCCCGCCGGGGCCTGGTACACCTACGACGACGAGACGTGCGACTACGGATGTATGGCGATCGAGTATGTCTACTGGACGCTTTCGACATTGCTCGGCGCGCAGGCGGATCCGGATCGATGCGAGTGGATCTCGAATGAGTGGCGAGCGTGCACGCCCGAGCAGCTGCAGGCCATGGACCCGGCAGCGCATGCGTTGCTCACCGACCCCGAGTATCGCGTTCCCACGCGCCTGCCGGACGGATCCTACCGGCAGTAGGAAAGCGCCGCCGCTCCGGCGCGGAACGGCTTCAGGCGGACCGGGGTCGCGGCAGTGCGAGGTTGGCCAGCACGCCGATGACGCCGGCGAGTCCGATCCCGCTGAGCGAATACGTATCGGTGCCGATGCGCAGGCCGCCGACGCCGCTCACGAGAATCAGCGCCACGATGATGAGGTTGCGAGGCTCCAGAACGGCGGTGCCGTCGCGTGCCAGCGTGTCGATGCCGACGACGGTGATGACGCCGAAGAGGAGAATCAGGATGCCGCCGATCACGGGAGCCGGCAGAGTCGTGAGGAGCGCTCCGAGCTTGCCGACAAAGGCCAGGGCGATGGCGAACAGCGCCGCCCAGGTCATGACCGCGGGATTGCGGACTCCCGTCAGGGCGACCGCACCGGTGACCTCCGAATAGGTGGTGTTGGGCGGACCGCCCAGCAGCGCGGCCAGTGATGTCGCGACGCCGTCGCCGAGCATCGTTCGATGAATCCCGGGGCGTCGGAGGTAGTCGCGACCGGTGACCGAGCCGATTGCGAGCACGTCACCGAAGTGTTCGATCGCGGGCGCGATCGCGACCGGGAGGATGTAGAGCACGGCGGCTGTATTCCACTCGGGGGCGACGAACTCCGGCACCGCGAACCAGGCGGCGTCCCGAACGGCCGAGAAGTCCACCAGGCCGAGCAGAAGGGAGGCCGTGTACCCCGCGGCCACGCCCACCAGGATCGAAGCCAGATGAAGCATGCCGCGACCTCGCAGCGTGGCGAGAATGGTTGCGCCGAGCGACACGCCCGCCACCAGCAGAGCGGTCCCATAGGGCACCAGCTCGTCCGTGCCGTCCCCGGTCCGCCCCATCGCCATGTTGACGCCGGTCTCGGCCAGCATCAGCCCGATGACCATGATGACCGGTCCCGTCACGACCGGAGGCAGCACGCGCTGCAGCGCTTCCACGCCGCGCCAGCGCACGAGCTGACTGAGCGCGACATAGAAGAGCCCGGCAGCTGCCAGCCCCGACAGAGTCGCCGGAATGCCCCACGTCTGGCTGCCGTAGACCATCGCCGGAATGAAGGCGAAGGATGAAGCCAGAAAGACCGGAATGCGGCCTCCGGTAATGGCCTGGAAGACGAGGGTTCCGGTGCCGGCGGTGAACAGCGCGACGTTCGGGTCGAACCCGGTCAGGAGCGGCACCAGGATCAGCGCGCCGAACGCCACGAAGAGCATCTGGGCGCCGAGAAGCGCCTCTCCCGGATGGAAGCGATAGTCGCCCGAGTGGGCGACCGATTCGATCGTTGGTCCTTTCATCGAGATCCCTCAGGCTGCCAGATACNNTCCCTCAGGCTGCCGGGTACCGGAATGCTAGTCTCTGAGACGCGATGCGAACATGGAGACCTTCGAGATTGATCATTCTTTTCGGCGTGGCGCTGACCGGCTATCTGGCGGCGTTCACGACGGCCGCCGCCGGGGCAGTGTTCGCGCTCCTCGTGACCGTCGGCATCGCGGGCGAGCTCGGTTTCTGGGCCGAACTGATCCGGCGATGGCGAGGCAGAGCGGAGAGCTGAGCGCGCC
>JABAHO010017380.1_pt1 | contig 10759 bp, 11 predicted proteins | sample 7062071 | NCBI WGS metagenome assembly JABAHO01 (sample SAMN14534356, study PRJNA622989) | marine sediment metagenome | biome: marine biome [ENVO:00000428]; feature: marine pelagic biome [ENVO:01000023]; material: deep marine sediment [ENVO:00002113] | place: India: Gulf of Kutch | collected...
TTGAGCGGCGTTTCGCGCGTAACGCTGCATCGTCCACGCGTGATCACGTAGAAGTAGTCGCCTTCGTCACCCTGCTTGATGACGACTTCGCCGGCAGCGTAGTTCACTTGCTGCATACGGATAAATATGGCCTGGATATTGGCCGGGGGGATCCGGTGGAATGCCTTTGTGCCCAGTAGCTTCGTCATCCAGTCGTCGGACTGACCATCGGTGGGGGCGTCGAGTTCGCCCACCTCGTAAGTGCCCGTCTGGTCCCATGTCAGCATGACGTCCAGCAGATCGGTGTCCACNNGCGCTATCGCGTGTTTCGCAGGGTCGGTGCCGGCCTTGATGATCTGGCTCGAGCCGTCTGTTACCGATGTGATCTCGACCGCGCCGGTGACGATGTAGACGGTATGCCGCTGGGCATCGCCTTCCTTGAAGATGACGCCGCCGTCCGTCAGTTTGCGCAATTCGGTCTTCTTAGCCAGCGCCGTCAGATTCTCGGGTTTGAGGCTGTCGAGCGGCGAAAACCGACTGAGGATTTTTTCGTTCAGGGTCATGTGCCTTTTTGCAATACGGCCGGCTTCAGGCAGCGCGGTATTTTAACGGTTCCGCGGTACTCGGAAAACAGCCAGTTTCAGTGCCTCGCCTTTTCGAATCCGCCTCGTGCCGGCAGGAAGTGATCGCCATGCTGGCTGGCGAGGCTTTCGAGAGCGGAAACGACGTCGTCGATGCCCCGATCACGCGCGTAGGCGAGCGGACCACCACGGAAAGGCGGGAACCCTGTGCCGAATATCGCGCCCGCATCGACCAGGTCGGCATCATCGACGATGCCGTCTTCCAGGCAGCGGGCTGCCTCGTTGATCATGGGTAGCATGAGCCGGTCGATGAGAGCAGGGTTCACCGAGCCTTTGACCGCCGCGGTGCGCGCGACTTTCCCATCGCGCCAGCGGTAGAACCCTTCGCCGCTTTTGCGTCCCAGCCGGCCGTCGGCGACGTGGCCCTCCAAGGTCGGAGAAATTCGACGATCACCGGAAACGTCCAGCACCCGCGCGACGCTGAGTACCACGTCGAGGCCCACGGTGTCGGCGAGTTCTGCAGGGCCCATCGGCATGCCGAATTCTACAGCTGCTGCGTCGATGTCAGGGGCAGGTACGCCTTCCTCGAGCAGCGTCATGGCCTCGGCCATGTAGGGCGCCAATATCCTGTTGACCAGGAAGCCGGGTCTGCTAACGCATGGGAGCGGCAGCTTACCGATAGTCGTGCAGAATGCCAGTGCACCGGACAACGTGGCGTCGCTCGTCCGGGAAGTGCGGATGACTTCAACGAGTGGCAGTCGCGCGACGGGATTGAAGAAATGCACGCCGACGAGACGACTGGGATCATTCAACCCCTCCGCGATCCGTTCGATCGGGATGCTGGAGGTATTAGTGGCGAGGATGGCGCCAGGCTTCAATCGTTTCTCGAGATCCGCGAGCAGTCGCCGCTTCAGATCGAGATCCTCGAATACGGCCTCGACGATGATGTCGGCGTCACTGGCTGCAGCATGTTCGACGTCGACCGTGAGTCTTTCGGACGCTGCTCGTCTATCTCCTTCTGCCCGGATGCGCTTCGCGAAGAACTTGCGAGCTCGCTCGAGCGCAGGCCGGATACTGTCAGCGTCGCGATCGGCGAGCGATACGTCGAGCCCGCGGTAGGCGCACCAGGCCGCAATATCGCCACCCATGGTTCCGGCACCGACGACATGGATCCGGCGTGGCATATCCCCTGTCGATTTGCCGAGACCCTTGAGCCTGTTCTGGAGGAAAAAGATACGAACGAGTTGCGCAGACGTTGGTGTCAGCATGAGGCGTGCGAGCGCACGTGACTCGCCGTGGAAGGCTTGATTGCCGCGCGCGCCGAACTTTCGCCACAGGGACAGGATCTCGTAAGGAGCGGGGTAGTTTTCGGGTCGAGCACGTCGGGCGACCTGTCGCGCCAGGAAATAGGCGAGGGCGTGCCGCGCGCCGGGCAGTGCCAGCAGCCTGTCCACCAGCGACAAGCGACGACGTCTGACCGGCTCTTCGATCATGCTTCGGACTTGCTCACGCCACTGGTAGGCATCGACAACCGCATCGACCAGCCCCCAATCGAGAGCTCGTGACGGGGCGAGCGACTTACCCGTCAGAATGAACTCGAGTCCCCGGCGAGCGCCGACAAGCCGGGGCACGCGAACTGTTCCGCCGAATCCGGGCAAAACACCGAGCAGCACTTCAGGTAGCCCGATGGTGCGCGCAGCCTGGTCGAATGCGATCCTGCTGTCGCAAGCGAGCGCGAGCTCCAGCCCGCCGCCTAATGTATTTCCATTCAGGACCGCAACGGTCGGACAGGGCAGGTCCTCGATGGCCTGGAAGAGTCGTTGACCGCGTTGCGATGACTCGAAGGCCTCCGCCTCCGATGCGATCAGCCGAAATTCCTTGATGTCTGCACCGGATACGAATCCTGTCTGCTTCCCCGACCAGATGACAAGGCCGCGAGGCTGATCCGTGGTGACTTCCCGTACGATCGCGGCGAGTTCTGACATGACATCCCGCGACAGAACATTCGTCGAAACGTCGGCCTGATCGATGCATGCCCAGACGATGTCATGCTCATCCCGCTCGACATGCCAGTGTCGATAGGCGTCGGTCACACCGTTGTCCCGACCGCAGGCGTGCTCCGCTCGACTTCGAATTCACAGATAAGAGGCAAATGGTCCGAGTACTTCACGACGGGAATATCGAAGTCCCGTACTTCGATGCCCGGACTGTGAAGGATGAAATCGAGCTCGAGGCGGGGGTCACGGCTCGGATACGACGGTCTCCCGTCCGGATTTGCACTTTGCAGGCCGGCGGCCTCCATGAAGAGGAATATCTCGTCCTGGCCCCAGAATGTGTTGAAGTCTCCGGCAACGATGACCGGCTTGTTACAGCGCCTGACCAGTTCATACAGGTTTCTCAGCTGAAAATGCCGGTGACGATATTTGAGGGACAGATGCACCAGAAAAATGGCGAAGTCGTCGAGCTCGAGTTCGATGATCAGGCGCTTGATGCCCGTATCGAAATAATGGAACCGTTCGCCGTGGACCCGTGGGGCGGCCAAAAAGGCATTGGCCTGCTTGCGGACGATCGGCAGCAGCTGGTTGACCGACGATTCGCCGTATTTGCACTCGTAACACGAGTAATGCCCGAGAGCGCGTGCGATGGACTCCGCCTGATTGACGCGTCCGGTCCTGATCGAGCCCGTATCGACCTCGATCAGCCCCACGATGTCCGGATCGTGCGACTTGATGAAGCCGGTAATCCGATCGAGGTTGTCCTTGTTGCCGAAGAGATATCCGGCCCCGGGAACGGGCACATGGGCCGGCGCCCCCAGGCCGACGGCATAACGGATGTTGTACAACATCAACTTCACGCGCGAATTCTAGCGGAGTCNNACTATCTGCGAGTCTTCGAATACCTCGAAGGAAGGCCGAATTTCTTCTATCGCAATACCGCCAATCCCGACGGCATGCCCGAAACAGGCGGGGCGGATGCCGTTCAGGAAGAGTTGCGGCGCCAGATCGCGCTGGCCGAAGCCGTCATCATGCCGGTGACGATTTTCAGCGAAAACAATACGCTCGCTGCATTCGAACTCGATGCNNCCAGTTGCGCTGCGCCGAAGTCGTCGACTGGAATGCACGAACGATATGCGATGCCGTGCGTCGGCATGCGCGGAACGAACAGACCGGCGAGTGGGAAGTCGTCGAATTCACGCTGGACTGAAGTTCCCCCGGGTCATCGCGCACAGGGGCGCGAGCGGGTACCTGCCCGAGCACACGCTGGAAGCCAAGGCCATGGCCGTCGGTCTGGGAATCAGCAGCGTCGAGCAGGATGTCGTCCTGAGTCGCGACGGCATTCCGGTGGTCATCCACGATCTGACTCTCGATGCCACAACGAACGTGGGAACGATGTTTGAAGACCGTGCGCGGGACGACGGTCTGCACTATGTCGCCGATTTCTCAGTCGCTGAACTCAAGGCCCTGTCCGTCCACGAACGCGCAGATATCGACGGCAATGCCGTTTTCCCGTCACGATTCCCATCCGACATCGCCCTCTACCGACTCAATACGCTCTGCGAGGAACTCGACTTCATCAAGGGGCTGCGGCACTCTACAGGCCGACAAATCGATGTCTGTGTAGAACTCAAGCACCCGGGCTGGCATCGGAGGAACGGCTCGGATCTCCCGGCGGCCGTCATCGATACACTGGACGATGCCGGGTGCCTGGACACCTCGACGATGCTGCAGTGCTTCAATCCCGACGAACTGGNNGATATCTCTCTGCTGCAACTGATGCGTCGTCGGTATCTCCTCGACGGAGACGCGCCATACGCTTTGCCGGTAGGGGACAGGCTCCTCGGCAGCGTCGCTTCGTATGCAGATGGAGTTGGCATATCGGTGGAGATGTTGCTGGCTGACCTGAGTGAGGGCACCCGGGAGCCGCTGGCTTCGAGGCTGCGTGCTGCGGGCCTCGATGTTTATACATTCACCGTCCGATCAGACCGATTGCCCAACGGTTACCCAGACGTCGACTCTCTGGTCGATAAGCTGGTCTGCGAAATAGAAGTGGACGGTCTGTTTGCCGACCAACCCGATCGCGTCGCGGCGAGGATCGCGAGCTACGAAGTCTAACCTCGACCCCAGAAGCGCTGCATCTCCAGGAACGTGAAAGAGGCCGACCACGTGATCAGCGTCAATCCGACGAGCCCCTCCATACCGGTCAGCAGACGGACAAAACCCTGCGGGATGAGATCTCCGAATCCCAACGTAGTGAACGAAACCGCCGAGTAGTAGACGTAGTCGGTCAGGACCAGTTCACCGCCGCCGACAATAGAACNNGTTCAGCAGCCCCGCGTATCCCAGCGCGAATATCCAGATTTCGACGACATGCAGCACCAGTATCCCGCAGATCAAAACGAGAATCCGTTGCCGGGGTCGTATCGGGGTATGGCTCGCCCAGCGAGAAAGGGCTCGGAGACCCTCGTAGTGGACCGTCACACAGGCGAGCACGACCATGAGCGTTACGACGACCGTAATGAACTGGGGCCATGTGAATACGTTTTCCATATCGCGACGAATATTACAGTGGGTCAGGCGCTCTGCGCGATGTATGGATGACGGAGCGTGCCGGCGAAGGCGCGCACAAAAGCTCTGCTAAGCTAGCGGCCGGGGAATCAGGAGTGCTGGATGNNGGGCAAGTGCGTACCACCTGAGAAGATCACCAACGACGACCTCGAGGCCGTCATGGATACCAGCGACGAGTGGATCGTCGCCAGAACGGGTATCCGCGAGCGCCGGATCTCCCATGTGGAACTCAGCGATCTCGCCGTCGTTGCGGCGCGCCGCGCGCTGGCCTCCGCCGATCTCGAGCCCGAAGACATCGACGCGATCATCTGCGCCACAGTGAGTCCGGAGCTGTTGATTCCAAGCACGGCCTCGATCGTAGAGGACAAGCTGGGGATCACCGGCGCTGCGGCGCACGACATCAATGTCGGCTGCAGCGGATTTCTCTACGGACTCGCTACGGCAAACGGCCTGCTACAGACTGGCGTGCACCGGCGGATTCTGCTGATCGGCGCCGAACGTCTGACGTGGTACATAGACTGGACCGAACGCAACACCGCAGTACTCTTCGGTNNCGGTCGTCATGGAGTCGCGGCCTGAAGGCGAGGGTGTACTGTCAGCCAGGCTCGGCTGCGAAGCCGAAGCGGGTGACATCCTCATGGTGCCCGGCTGGGGCACCTCAATGGACCGTGCCGCCCCCGACGCGCTGCACTTCACGATCAAGTTCAATGGTCGGGAGGTTTTTCGCAGGGCCGTATCGGCTATGTGCGAGGACACCCGGGGCGCACTCGCCGACGCGGGAATCGAGCAAGACGACGTTGCGCTGGTCGTTCCGCACCAGGCGAATCGGCGAATTCTCGATGCGGTCGTCAAGAAGCTCGGTGTCGAGGAGTCCATGTTGGCCACGAATGTCGACTTCTTCGGCAACACGTCCGCGGCCTCGATACCGATGGCGCTGTCGGACGCTATGGACGCGGGTCGGATTCAGCCGGGCGATATCGTCGTTTTCACCGCGTTCGGGGCGGGATTGAGTCGTGGTGCGGTGGTCATGCGCTGGGGCGACCGTATCGACAGGCTTGGGGAATCGGACGCCGCGCTACCACCGAGCCCAGAGAGCGGGCGGGAGATGATGGAACGGCTCCTGGACGTCAGCAAGTCCTGGCACTCTGAAAAGAAACACGAGATCGCCTGATTCAGTCATCAAGCGCGTCCAGCACCCGCTGGATCAGCGGATCCATTGCGTCACGTCCGACCCAGCGAGCCACGACCACCAGGTCGTTGACCGGGTCCACGTAGATCATGTTGTTTCCGGCACCCAGATGCACGATCGCTTCAGCCGGTGCCGATGGCAGCAGCGTTCTCTTCGCATTCAGAAACCAGTTCATGAACCCGTAGCCATCGTTGGTATTTGTCGGCGTCGATGCCATTTCGTGCCATGCATCCGGCAGTATCTGCTGGTCTGCCCATCGACCCCGGTGCAGGAGCAGCAACCCGAAGCGTGCCATGTCACGTGCGCTGATGAACATGCCGCCACCCCAGTGACCACCACCGCTTACCGACTGCATGCGAACCCCGTCGATCAATACCCAGCTGTTCTCGTAGCCNNGAGCTCGCCGATGCGCCGATGCGGTCCATGACCTCGCGCTTCAAAACCGCGGGTAGCGGCTCGCGAAAGACGTGGAGTAGGGCGAGCGCCAGGACGTTGACGCGAACATCGTTGTATTTCCAGCGCTCACCGGGCTTGCCGGGATCATCGTCAGGCCACGCCCATGGGTCATCGCCTTCGGGCCGGTCAGCCCACGCCGGCTTGCCCCAGAGCGTGCCCTGCCAGGCACTCGTCTGTCGCAGCAAGTGGTTCCAGGTGATCGATCCGTTCGAGAAACCCGAGAAGAGGCCAGTCTGCACAACCTCTGCTGCTGGTGCGTCGAGTTCCGGGATCAATCCATCGCGCCATGCGATGCCGGCGACCGTCGACAGGAAGCTCTTCGACACACTGAACGTCATATCCACGCGTCGGGTATCTCCCCATTCGGCCGCGATACGACCCTGGCGGACAAGGACGCCGCTCGCCGNNCGCGCCCCGTGTCTTCGTCGGTCCGATGACCGCGTCGAACGGTTCCCCGGCGAAACTGAGCGGAATCATGAGCGACAGCTCTCGCGGCTGGTCTGATTCGCTCTCGACAGCGAATTGCACAGCTTCGCCAAGGCGCCCTGCATCGAATCCGAGGACTTCCGGGGTCTTCGTTTCCCACGCGGGCGATCGAGCTGGGAAATAGCTGTCATCGGTGGCCCCAAGAGGCATCGCAACGATAACGAGAATGACCAATGCGCCTGCGCGCGACGAGATGGAGCCGATCATGTCAATCACCGAGCTGATGTCTGCGCCAAACGCTAGCACAGCGAGGGCGAGAAAGGACTGAAGTGGCGATGGCAGGGCGTTCATTACCCGGACTCCAGCTTCCAATTCGAGTGCCTTTCTGGCGGAATCCAAACATTATCCCCTCGGGGGCAGACACGGGGACGGGGAATAGTGCAGAGGCAGACCACGAATTGGGCTGTTGCTTTGACGGCGACGCTTGCCGCGCCGACCATGGCCGGGCCACCGCTGGCGATCGATGATCCCGGGATTCTGGATCCCGGGGACTGGGAATTGATATTCGCGACCAGCCTGGAAAACAGGCCATCCGGCGACAGCAGGACGCTATTTGCCATTGACGCCAGTGTGGGGATCGGCAACCAGATGCAGCTGTCAGCAGTCCTGCCCTGGGACGAGGTTGAAGAACCGGGCATTCCCTCCGAATCCGGCGTCGGAAACGCTGAAATCGGCTTCAAAATCGGTTTTTTCACCTCCGAATACCTCGATCTCGCGTTTGCGCCTCTGTATGCGTTCGATATTTCGGACTCGTCGGTCCGCAAGGGCGTCGCGGATCCCGTGAATGTGCTCACTCTGCCGCTCGAAGCCGAATATCGGTGGGACACTTGGCGACTCAACGCCGAGCTGGCGTACAACGTCACAGCGAGCGGGCCGAACGACTGGGGTTNNTGGGGTTACGGAGCCGCGATGATCAGACCGCTCAACGACCGCGTCGAGATCATGTTCGAGGTCTTCGGCGGCGCGAGTCAGTCGTTTTCCGAGGATGATCTTGCCGCTCATATGGGTTTCGATTTCGCCATTACGGACAAATTCCACATCCTGACATCGATCGGAACGGGCCTCGGTAACAGTGATCAGGACAAGATGGACGTTGATTTCTATCTGGGCGTTCAGTGGTTCCCCTGACTTGATGCGTTTTACGGCTCTTATGGGGTTGAATCGAGAAAATAATGAATAACGCATAATGTATATTATGTTAAATACCACATCTGTTGAGGATGGGAGATCCCCCCTCACCGATTGACTGACCCCTTATCCTCTTACAGTTTTTATTCAATGACTTAATGGTTTTTTCTCAATCGTTAATGAGCTAGATTCAACATGAATGACCAGCCGGCATCGTTCGGAAAACTGTTTCAGTCGATAAGCATTGGCCCACTGGAGATGCGAAACCGCATCGTTATCCCCGGTATGTCGCTCGGTTATCTCACCGGTGAGGGTCTGCTCGGACGTCAGTACCAGGCTTACCTCGCCCGACGCGCGGCCGGTGGCGCGGCATTGATCGGCATCGGCTCGTCCCCGGTACATCCGACTTCGTACAAGAGAACGATGGAACCGCATCTTTGGCGCGATGGCGTTGTCGACGGTCTGAGGCGAGCAGCTGACGCCGTCCATGACGAGGGCGCCCTCCTCTCGATCATTCTGTGGCATGGCGGGCGCCATATCACACATCGGCTGGGTCAGGCGCCCGTAGCACCGAGCCANNCAGGTTGCCTCGCCCGATACGGGCGAACTACCGCGGGCAGCATCGCTCGAGGACATTCGATCGATCGTCGATGGTTATCGCAGCGCGGCCAAAGCCTGTGTGGCAGCCGGAATCGACGTGATCGAGGTCCAGACGGCGTCGGACTATCTCCTCGGATCGTTCCTGAATCCGCATACAAACCTGCGAGAAGACGAATATGGCGGGTCGGCGGAGGCACGACGTCGGATCGTCGTCGAGGTGCTTGAGGCAGTCCGCGGCGAGGCGGCAGCGACGACTGCCGTTGGGATCCGCACCTCTGCCGAACACCTGATCCCGAATGATCCTGATGCATACGGTCCGGATGATTCACTCGAACACGTATCAGCCCTCGCGGAATTGGGTCTTGTGGATTACGTCAGCCTGATGACGGGCTCCCACTACTACTTTCCAGGCATGATTTCGCCCATAGACGTCGATAACGCGCGGCTGCTGGGTCACGCTGCCCGTTTCCGTGCCGCGTTACCTGTGCCGGTGACTGTCACGGGAAACGTCCGATCGCCGCATGACGCGGCAAGGATCATCGAGGACGGTATTGCGGACCTGGTCGGCGTCGCACGGGCACATCTCGCCGACCCCGACTGGACGCGCAAGACGGCAAACGGGAATTCGGATGCCATCCGGCCCTGTATCGACTGTAACCAGGCATGCATTGGCAATGCGTTTCGAAGTCTGCCCGCAACCTGCATTGTCAATCCGGTGACCGGTCGTGAATCGGAACTGCCGGCGACGGTCGGAGAAAGCGCCTCGCCAGGTCGCGTCGCCATCGTCGGTGCGGGTCCAGCCGGACTCGAGGCAGCGCGCATAGCGGCGCTCAGAGGGCATGAGGTCGACGTCTACGAGGCTCGTGATGAAGCAGGCGGCGCCATGCGCATTGCGGCATTGGCACCGGGTCGGGGGCAGCTTGGCGAACCCCTGGAATGGTGGCTCCGGGAGCTCCGGAGGCTGGGCGTGCGGTTGCACTTTGACCATCGGATATCGGATATATCCACGGTCGATGCTCAGCACGTTGTCTGGGCCATTGGCGGCAGGCCGGGCTTCGCGATGATCGGAAGGCATCGCCCGCAATTGGTCAATGGCATACCCGGCACGGAGAACGCCATGCACAGTCGCGATCTCATCGAAAATCCGGCAGATCTCGGCGGCAGGGTTCTCGTCATCGATGAAGAAGGCGGATGGCCTGCAGTTTCCACCGTCGAGACAATCGCGGTGCAACCGGGCGTCGATTCGGTCGTCGTCGCTACGGACAGGGCGATCTTCGGAGACCCCGATCTCGGGCCGACGCTCGAACACGGGGTCGTAGCGTCAAGACTGGCGAAATTGCCGGTGGAGATTCATGCGCAGACGCTGATCGATCGGGTCGAAGACGCGCGCGCCATTACGATGGCAGGCGATGTAATGGGCCCGTTCGATCAGGTCGTGCTCTCTACGGGCGCGGTTTCAAACGAGGTTCCTCAAGGTGCTATAGGAATCGGAGATTGCCTGGCGCCACGAAGTATCTGGGCCGCTGTGTCCGAGGGCATGGAGGCTGCGCTGGCGCTCTGAATCTATCAATGCGCCCTGCCCTGCGTTCAGTCGCGGTAGTCGCCGCGACCTTCCGGTAACGTCGCTTCCCAGTTCTCACCGTCGAAAGGCACTATCGTCATGTCCTGGACGGTGCTGTCGTCGAGGCACCGCGCGTTGACGCTGATGCCATCGGGATGAGACCTGGGTACGTAGAAGGACTTGATCCCGCAGACACTGCAGAAAAGATGCTTTG
>JABAHO010008189.1_pt1 | contig 10757 bp, 12 predicted proteins | sample 7062071 | NCBI WGS metagenome assembly JABAHO01 (sample SAMN14534356, study PRJNA622989) | marine sediment metagenome | biome: marine biome [ENVO:00000428]; feature: marine pelagic biome [ENVO:01000023]; material: deep marine sediment [ENVO:00002113] | place: India: Gulf of Kutch | collected...
CCGCCGTCATGGCGGGTGTGTAACGCTCAAGGGCTGTGCGAGCATCGTGGCAGCACCCGACATCACCCCGTGGGTCATCGCCCGCGGGAATCCGGGTATGTCGAGCGCCGGCATGGGCGACGTTCTGACCGGGGTCACGGCAGGGCTGCTCGCTCAATACCCGGATCACGAGGCCGCGACGATCGCGGCAGCGGCCGCCTGGCTGCACGCGCGTGCGGGCGATGATGCTGCATCGGCCGGGGAGCGAGGTCTCATCGCTTCGGATGTCATCGCTCACCTGAGACCGTGGCTGAATCCCTGAAGCTTTATCTTGCGGACGAAAGTGAGAGCCTGCGTATCGCGCAAGCCGTCGCCGCCGCGTTGGCCGAGCGGCGATTGCCCCGCTGCGTGATCTGGCTCGAGGGAGAGCTCGGTGCGGGCAAGACGACGCTCGCCCGGGGGATCATCCATACTCTGGGCCATGAGGGCCGAGTACCCAGCCCAACGTATACGCTCGTCGAAACTTATGCCGCTGGCGGCTTGGACATCGTGCATGTGGATCTCTATCGTCTCAGCGATCCCGCGGAGGTCGAGTACCTGGGGCTCGAGGAAGCGGGTGAGTCCCCCGCTGTCGTGTTGATCGAGTGGCCGCGCCGTGCGGACGGGCATCTCGAGGAGCAGGACATCGAGTGTCGGCTAACGCAATCCGGGTCTGGCCGCGAGCTCGTCGTGAACGCGGTATCGGCCGATGGCGCTGCGCTGCTGGCAGCATTGCGGCGAATTTCCGGCCTCTGAAGCCCGGTCCTCGACATTTGTCATAATATGTTGTAGAAAAAATCTCTATCTATATAATTTTCTGGCAGATTATTGCGAATCGATCGCCAATGTGAATGTCAGACGATGAGCGGCCCGACCCACAATGCTCGCTGTCTCGCACCGGTCCTGCTCTTGGCAGGGTTAGGGGCGTCCGTGCACGTGGCGGCGGACGCCAGGATCGAAGGCGTCCGAATGGCCGCGCGACCTGACCTCACGCGCGTTGTCCTCGATCTCGACGGCCCGGCTAGTCATAGCGTGTTCACGCTCAAATCGCCGGATCGCGTCGTCATCGATCTCAGGCCAGGTCGTTTTGCGCNNGGCAGGGTCTCGTGACCCGAATCAGGGGCGCCAACCGGGCGGATGGCAGCGTAAGGGTCGTCCTCGATTTGACAATGCCGGCAACGCCGCGCGCATTTACGCTACCGCCGGCGAACGGCGCCGGGCATCGGCTGGTGATTGACGTTTCCGCAGCAGGTGGCCGCACCTTCGTCGCCAAGAAAGCCCAACCCAAGCCTGCGCCAAAACCGGCACCGGTCGTCCAGACCGGGCGCGATGTCGTCATCGCACTCGACCCGGGTCACGGTGGCAAGGATCCCGGCGCGCGAGGACGAAGAGGCCTCAACGAGAAGGATGTCGTACTGGCCATCAGCCGCGAACTTGCGCAGTTCGTGGACCGGGAACCGGGTATGAGGGCGATACTCACCCGAAGCCGGGACGAATTCGTTGTTCTGCGCACGCGCATGGAGCGCGCGCGGGCGGCCGAAGCGGACCTCTTCATCTCGATACACGCCGACGCGTTCTCAGACCGGCGGGTCAAGGGCGCGACGGTCTATACGCTGAGTCAGAAGGGCGCGTCGGACGAGGCGTCCCGGCGCCTGGCCGAACGCGAGAATGCCGCTCTTATCGGTGGGGTGAAGCTGGGAGACAAGGACTATACGCTGGCTTCCGTACTGCTAGACCTGTCCCAGAACGCTGCACTGAGCAGCAGTATCGCCGCCGGCGACCGGGTATTGTCCGAGCTCGGTCAGGTGGGCAAGGTGAGAAAGCGCAAGGTCCAGCAGGCGCCGTTTCTCGTGCTCAAGAGCCCTGACCTGCCTTCGATCCTCGTCGAGACGGCCTACATTTCGAATCCCGACGACGAACGCAGGCTGGGGGACTCCAGACACCAGCGCCGTATCGCGAAGGCCATATTCAACGGCGTCAGGAGTTACTTCTATGCCAACCCGCCGAAGGACACGCTGGTCGCGCAGCTCGGGCAGGGGTCCCAGCAATTTCGACACGTCATCCGCAACGGCGAGACGCTGAGCGGCATCGCCCATCGTTACAACACGAATGTCAGGACACTCCGCCGCGCCAATAATCTGCGCGATGACAAGATCCTGATCGGCCAGGTACTCACGATTCCAACGCCCGTCCGAATGTAGCGATCGCGGTGAAAGCAGCCGGACCTGCTGGCCAGAACCAACGGCTTCTGGAAAAATGTCCACATGCCCATTCACAAGCTATCCCCGCAGCTGATCAACCAGATCGCGGCCGGCGAAGTCGTGGAGCGGCCCGCCTCCGTGGTCAAGGAACTGGTCGAGAACAGCCTCGACGCCGGGGCTAACGCAGTGCACATCGACATCGAGGCTGGTGGTATCGGGCTTATACGGATTCGCGACGATGGCCGCGGGATTCCGCGTGACCAACTGGCGCTGGCGCTTTCTCGACATGCGACGAGCAAAATCGAGGCGCTGGACGATCTCAATCACATCGCGACGCTCGGGTTTCGTGGCGAAGCCCTGCCGAGCATCGCATCGGTATCGCGCCTTATGCTGACATCGCGCAGCCCCGAGGAATCGTCCGCGTGGCAGGTTACCGTTGAGGATGGCATCGTTAGCGAGCCGAAACCTGCGGCGCACCCGCCAGGCACGACGGTGGAGGTCCGCGATCTCTTTTTCAATACGCCGGCCCGTCGGCGATTCCTGCGGTCAGAGCGTACCGAGTACCAGCAGATCCGAGGCGCTTTCGACCAGCTTGCCCTCGGCAGATTCGGGACGGCGTTTTCACTCAGCAACAACGGGCGGACGATCGTCCGGATGGCCGCTGCTACGGAGTCCGAAGCCCGCATGGCGCGCGTCAGCGAGATCCTCGGCGCGGCTTTCGGCGAAAATGCCATACCGCTTGATCATGTGCACGACGGCCTCGCTATCAGCGGATGGATCGCGCGCCCGACATATGCCAGAAAGAGGGCCGATCAACAATATTTTTTCCTGAACGGTCGCGCGTTACGCGACAAACTCATCACGAGCGCTGCGCGTCTTGGCTACCGCGACGTCCTCTATCACGGCTACAAGCCTGCCTATGTGTTGTACGTCGAGATGGACCCCGGGGAGGTCGACGTAAATGCCCACCCCGCCAAGCGCGAGGTGCGATTTCGGGATAGTCGGCGGGTCCACGATTTCATCCGGCGCTCGCTCGATGCCGCCCTGGCGCAGACTCGACCCGACGTGCAGCCGGCAGCCGCGATGCCCGCTGCCGCGGCGACACTCTCGGGCGGTGAGCCCGCCCAGAATCGCATGCCCTTGCCGATGCCTAAGGCTTCGTTTCGAGGCGGGTCGAACTGGACAGCGCTTGCAGCAACCCCGATGCATGCTGCCGAGCCCGGAGCCGATTTCGCCGATCTGCCGCTGGGCGAGGCTATCGCACAGATACACGGCGTCTACATACTGGCGCAGAATGATGCCGGTCTCGTGCTCGTTGATGCACACGCCGCTCATGAACGCGTTACCTATGAGCGACTGAAGACCGCCTGGGCCGAGGACAGGCTCGCGCGCCAGCCGTTGCTGGTCCCGGTGCGTGTCCGGGTCAGTCCGGCTGAAGCCGAGGTTATCGAGGATGCCGCGCAGACGCTGGCAGCCGCGGGTCTGACCGTCGAACGCTCCGGGCCCGATAGCGTAACGGTGCGGGAGGTGCCGGCAGCGCTCGGCGCGTCNNATCACATCGACGAACTGCTCGCGACCATGGCCTGTCACGGCGCGATCCGCGCGAACAGGAAGCTCACGCGCGACGAAATGAATGCATTGCTCCGTGACATGGAAGAGACCGATCGTGCCGATCAGTGCAATCACGGCCGGCCGACATGGACTCAGCTGACGGTCTCGGATCTGGACCGGCTTTTCCTGCGTGGCCGCTGAATCTGATGGCGAACCGATCGGCCCGGTAATCAATCTCAGGGGGCCGACGGCGAGCGGTAAAACGGACATTGCACTCGCACTGGCGGCATCCTTTCCCATTGAAATCATCAGCGTCGACTCCGCGCAGGTCTACCGGCGGATGGATATCGGAACCGCCAAGCCCGGCGCAGACGAGCTTGCGATCTGTAGGCACTGGCTCATCGACATATGCGAACCGTGGGAGTCTTTCGACGCCGGTCAGTTCGTCGCCGCGGCGACTGCTGCAATTCGCGACTGCTGGCAGCGCGGGAAGCTGCCGCTGCTTGCCGGCGGGACCATGCTCTACTTCGACGCATTGGTGCGCGGGCTCGCCCGCATGCCGGAGGGTGACCCGGTCGTCCGGGCAGCGATCGATGCGGAGGCAGCGCGGCTCGGATGGCCGGCGCTGCATTCGAGGCTCGCGGCCATAGACGCCATATCGGCCGAGCGAATCCGGCCGCAGGATGCGCAACGCATCCAGCGTGCGCTGGAGGTGTTCGAGATCACCGGCACGCCGATCAGCGAGCTCCAGGCGCGGACCCGACCCGCCATCAAGGCGCACTTCATCGACATCTCGCTGATGGTCGACGATCGGACCGCCCTGGCACAGCGAATCGAGGCGCGCTTCGATGCGATGATGAAACGCGGATTCCTCGACGAGGTCCGTGCACTACTCGACGAACCTGCCGTCCATCCGGATCTGCCGGCAATGCGTGCGGTCGGGTATCGGCAGCTCGGACAGTTCGTCCTGGGCGATCTCGACCTCGAAAGCGCTCGCTCGGCCGCGCTTGCGGCGACCCGCCAGCTGGCGAAGCGGCAGATGACGTGGCTTCGAGCCAGAGAGCGCGACATCCGTATCGACGCGATCGACGGCGACGCGCTCGATGCTGTCGTCGAAGTGGTCGGCACGGCGCGGAATGATGCCCGTGACGCGCGTTAGGCGGTTTGGTCTGCTGCGGTATTCGGGCTAGAATGCCCACGCTGACAGGGACCGTGTGCCGGTCTGCCGGCAATATCGATCAAGAGCAAGAACAATAGGAGTCGCAGATGGCCAAAGGTCAGACCTTGCAGGACCCATTCCTCAATGCCTTGCGCAAGGAGAAGGTTCCGGTATCGATCTACCTCGTCAATGGCATCAAGCTTCAGGGCACCATAGACTCGTTCGACCAGTTCGTCGTTCTGCTGAAGAACAGCGTGAGCCAGATGGTCTACAAGCATGCGATATCGACCGTTGTTCCTGCACGCAATGTGCGCTTCGCATCGGAGGATGGCGACGGCGGCGAGTAATCCGTCCCGGAACCCAGTCCACGAACGCCACGCATGTGACACTGGCGCGTACCCGGCGTCGGGGAGTACTTGATTGTTCGAAAGACCGCGCGGCGGCGAGCGTGCCATCTGCGTCTACGTGCGCATTGGCCGCAGTCCCGCTGAAGATGAGATCGCAGAATTCGATTCGCTGGCAGAGGCCGCGGGCGCCGAGGGGGTCGCCGGGTTCGCCGTTGCGCTCGAGAAGGCTCTGCCCCGACAGCTCATCGGCCGCGGAAAGCTCGACGAAATTCGTGCTGCAGTCGCTGCCGCATCCGCTGATGTAGTGCTCGTCGATCATGCGCTGACACCCGGCCAGGAACGCAATCTCGAGCGCGATCTCAAGTGCCGCGTCGTCGATCGCACCGGTCTTATCCTCGACATATTCGCGCTGCGAGCGAGGACCTCGGAGGGCAAACTGCAAGTGGAGCTTGCACAACTCGAGCATCTGTCTACACGGCTGGTGCGGGGCTGGACGCATCTCGAGCGCCAGAAGGGCGGAATAGGCCTGCGGGGACCAGGTGAAACACAGCTCGAGACGGATCGCAGGCTCGTCGCGAATCGGATCCGACGTCTCAAGGCGCGGCTGGAGCGGCTCGGTCGGCGGCGAGGTCTCTCGCGCAAGCGTCGCCGCAAGAACGATACGCCGACGATCTCGCTGGTGGGGTATACGAATGCCGGCAAGTCGACACTGTTCAATCGAATGGTCGATGCCGACGTGACCGTTGCGGACCAGCTTTTTGCGACGCTCGATCCGACCCTGCGTGCTCTCGATCTTCCGGACGGCCGCAAGGCCGTACTCGCCGATACCGTCGGCTTCGTCGGGAACCTGCCGCACGAACTCGTAGCAGCCTTTCACTCGACACTGGAGGAGACGCGGGATGCGGCTCTGTTGCTGCACGTGGTGGACGCCTCGAATCCGTTGCGTGACGACCAGATCGCCGCAGTACGCGAGGTGCTCGAATCGATCGATGCGGGTGGTCTCCCGCAACTGCTGGTCTACAACAAGACTGATATAATCGGCAGCTCGCCGAGGGTTGATATTGCGGAGACGGGATTGCCCTGGCGAGTCTGGGTTTCCGCCGCGACAGGTGACGGCATCCCGGAGCTTCTGGCGTGTATCGCCGAATTTCTGCACCAGAATACGGTCAGAGGCACGGTGCGCCTCGCTGCAACGGATGCTCGCTTGCGCGCCACGCTTTACGCGAAGGGTCGCGTGACGGCGGAGAGGCCGTTGGACGACGGTGGCTGCGAACTCGAGGTAGAGCTCGAGGATGCCGAATACGAGCGGCTGCGTCGTCACGAACGACTTGAATTCGAGCCTGTGACTACGGAGTCTCGCAGGCCCGCTATGTGACAACACGAGTGACAGGATTTCGACATGGCATGGAACGATCAGGGTAACGGGCGTAACCCATGGGACAGTGGCGGCGACGGTCCGCCGGATCTCGATCAGATCGTCCGCGAGTGGCAGCAGCGTTTCTCCCGGCTTTTCGGGGGCAGCGGTGGTGGCGGCGAGGGCGAGAGTGGCGGCGGCGGCGCGAGCGGCGCAGTCGTATTCGCGGCATTGGCCCTGGTTATCGCGGGCTGGGCGGCGACTGGTCTTTTCCGCGTCGACGACGCCGAGCGTGGCGTCGTGCTCCGATTCGGTGAATATAGTTCGACAGCGCTACCCGGGCTGCGCTGGCACATCCCGTGGCCGATAGAGTCTGTCGAGCTGGTCAACGTGAATGCCGTGGATCGGTTCAATCAGCAGACGCGCATGCTCACGTCCGACGAAAACATCGTCGTCGTCGATCTGGTTGTGCAGTTCCGCCGTGCGGATCCCGTCGCCTTTCTGTTCAATGTCCGGGATCCGGACGGTACGCTGAGCGATATCAGTGAGAGCGCGATACGCGAGGTCGTTGGCAAGAGCACGATGGATTTCGTCCTGCTGGAAGGTCGGGCCGACATCGCGCAGAGCACGCAGGACCTGATCCAGCAGACGCTCGACGAATACGGTGCCGGCATCGTTGTGACAAAGGTCAACCTGCAGAACGCGAACTTCCCCAGCCAGGTCGAGGCGGCAGTTCAGGATGCGATCAAGGCACGGGAGGATAAGGAGCGACTCTCATTCGAGGCCCAGTCCTACGCGAACGATATCGTCCCGAGGGCGAGAGGTGAAGCAGCGCGCCGGCTCCTCGACGCGGAAGCGTATCGATCCCGCGTGATCGCCGACGCCCAGGGCGAGGCCTCACGGTTCGAACAACTCCTTGCCGAGTATCAACTAGCTCCCGAAGTCACGCGCGAACGTCTCTATATCGAGGCGATCGAAGAGGTCTACGGCAACGCGAACAAGGTCCTCCTGGATGCGGAGGGATCGGGCAACCTGCTGTATCTGCCTGTCGACAAATTGATGGAAGGTCGGACATCAGGTGGCAACGCCGGCCAGTCGCCGGGATTGCCGTCCCAGGCAGTACGGATAGGCGATGCCAGTTCATCGTCTGACCGCAACGATCCCAGAGCACGGAGGAGTCGCTGATGAGTGCGCCCAAACCCGGCATCGTCATCCTCGCGGTACTGGTTGCCGCAGTCGTTGGCATGAGCGTTTTCTACGTCGACGAGCGCGAACTGGCAGTCAAGTTCCGGTTCGGTTCGGCGAGATCATCCAGGCTGATTTCGAACCAGGCATCCATTTCAAGTTTCCGATCGTCAACAACGTGCGCAAGTTTCCGCGGCGCATCCTGACGCTCACCAATCCCCAGGAATTGTTCCTGACGTTCGAGAAGAAGAACCTCTACGTCGATTTCTTCGTCAAATGGCGCATCGTCGACGTTGGTCAGTACTACCGTGCTGCAGGCGGCGACGAACTCGTTGCGGCGCAACGATTGCTCGAAATCGTCAAGGACGGCATACGGGCTGAGTTCGCCAAGCGGACGGTGCCGGAGGTGGTCTCCGCCGAACGCCGTGAATTGATGGACGACATGCTGGCGCGTGCCAGGGCTAGCGGTCAGTCGCTCGGGATCGACGTCGTCGACGTACGGGTGAAGCGCGTCGAGTTCAGCGACGAGGTCAGCGAGTCGGTCTTCAACCGCATGCGCCAGGAGCGGGTTCGGACGGCAACGGAATTGCGCGCCGAGGGTGCGGAAGCCGCCGAGCAAATCAGGGCAGACGCCGATCGAGACAGGACCGTGATACTGGCCGAAGCGTATCGCGACGCAGAGAAGATCCGGGGTGAAGGCGACGCCCAGGCTGCCAACATCTACGCCACGGCGTATAACAAGGATCGGGACTTCTACTCTTTCCATCGCAGTATCCAGGCCTACAAGTCATCCGTTGGTCGGGACGGTGACGTGCTCGTCATCGGTTCGGACAGCGATTTTCTGCGATTCCTCAAGGACGCCGGCGGAAATCGCTGATGGGTTGTCGGTCCGCGTGGCGCCCGACTCATGGAATGGAGTGATTTTTTTGCAGCGCTGGCCCTCTACCTGATACTGGAGGGCCTGCTGCCGTTCGCCAGTCCGGGCAGGTGGCGCGAGAGTTTCGCGCTCATCGCCCGGCTGGATGATTCGCAGATGCGCATCTTCGGGGCGGTGAGCATCGCCATGGGGCTGTTGCTTCTATTCGCTGTTCGCGGCTGACGGGGGATCTGTGGGCAGGAGCGTAGTCATCGTCGGTGCCCAGTGGGGTGACGAAGGCAAGGGGAAGATCGTCGATCTTCTGACCGAGCGGTCGGAGGTAGTGGTCCGTTTCCAGGGCGGGCACAACGCCGGTCACACGCTTGTCATCGGTGAGGAAAAGACGATCCTCCATCTCATACCGTCCGGCATCCTGAGGCCCGGCGTGGATTGCGTGATCGGAAACGGGGTCGTCGTGCACCTGCCGACACTGTTCCGGGAACTCGATGATCTGGAAAAGCGCGGCGTGGCCATTCAGGGCAGGCTGCATGTCAGCGCCGCATGCCCTTTGATCCTGCCCACGCATATTGCGCTGGATCACGCCAGGGAGGCGGCGCGTGGCAGCGCAGCGATCGGCACGACAGGTCGTGGCATCGGCCCTGCATACGAGGACAAGGTGGCGCGTCGTGCTCTGCGGATTTCCGATCTGTTCGACGAGTCCGTGTTCGCTGAACGCCTTTCNNCCTTTCGGCAGCCATGTCGTTTCACAACTTCATGCTCGAGCACTATTACCAGGCGGAGACTGTCGACTACGACGAGGTACTCGGCGAATGGCTCGCGATGGGTGAGCGGATCCGGGCGATGGTTGCCGATACGACGGCCCTTATCGCGGGCTTGCGGGCGCGCAATGCGAGCATGCTGTTCGAGGGTGCACAGGGCGCGCTTCTCGATGTCGATCACGGCACATACCCGTTCGTCACGTCGTCCAATACAACCGCTGGCGGGGCCTCAACGGGAACCGGTGTGGGGCCGCTTTCGTTCGACTATGTCCTCGGGATCGTCAAGGCCTATACCACTCGGGTGGGCGCCGGCCCGTTTCCGACCGAGCTTTTCGACGACATGGGACGCCATCTGGCCGATGTGGGCGCGGAATTCGGGTCCACGACGGGTCGGCCACGGCGGTGTGGCTGGTTCGATGCAGTGGCGCTGCGCCGCGCGATAACAGCAAACAGCATCAGTGGTCTGTGCGTCACTAAACTCGACGTGCTTGACGGCCTTTCCGAAATCAAGATCTGCACCGGGTACCGACTCGACGGACAGTTGATGGATACGCCTCCGATCCGTGTTGACCGCCTGGGTGAGTGCGAGCCTGTCTACGAGATCCTACCCGGGTGGCAGCAAAGTACTGTCGGCATCACGGACGTCGATGATCTGCCAGGCGAGGCGAGGGACTATATCGAAAGACTGCGCGACATCTGCGGCGTCCCTGTCGATATCGTGTCCACGGGTCCCGAAAGAGATCAGACGATCGTCTATCGGGATCCATTCGACTGATCACCGGTCAGGTGGTGACTTCGTAGAAAATACGGCGGGCGACGTCTTCGCCGATCATCTTCGCCATCATGCCCTGCGCCTTGTCCTGCGTTCGGATGTCCGAGACGAACTGATCGTGCAGGTTTGCAATGGCCCTCAGTCGCTCGGGATCCTCGACGGTCGTTTCACCGGCGCTGTACCGCAGATAGTCGTCGAGGTAGCCGGTGGCGAGATTCGCGATTTCATCGGAACGTTCCTTCGGGTACATGCCGTAGATCGTGCTGTCGTTCCGGTACGCTGCCATCCAAGGCGGGTACCGCCCGGTATCCTCGAACGCCGGCTGACTCTCGCGCCGGGCCGCCGACGGTGCGACGTATCTGGCCCGGTAGTCGATGTCGTCGAACGGGCTGACCAGATTGAGGTGCGCGATCATTTTCCGGCGCGTTTGCAGGCAGAAGAAGATAAAGATGGGCAACTCGGAATCTGCCATCGGGTAAAGAATCAGGTTCATCTGCTCGAGCGGTGGTAACCGCATCGAAAAGCGCATGGCAAA
>JABAHO010004682.1_pt1 | contig 10748 bp, 8 predicted proteins | sample 7062071 | NCBI WGS metagenome assembly JABAHO01 (sample SAMN14534356, study PRJNA622989) | marine sediment metagenome | biome: marine biome [ENVO:00000428]; feature: marine pelagic biome [ENVO:01000023]; material: deep marine sediment [ENVO:00002113] | place: India: Gulf of Kutch | collected...
TGGTTGCCGATGGCCATCGCGTCGTAACCCATCGTCATCATGAACTCGAACATCAGTGCGCCATCGGTCAGCTGCGACAACGCGCCCGTGAAGATATCGCCCGAGTCGAACAGAAATACATTCGGTTCATCGCGACGAATCTCTTTAATCAGTGTCGCCAGCTGCGCGAGGCCGCCGATGCGCTCGATGTCGTCTCGCCACCATGCGGGCACCGGGTCGTAGGCGCTTTCCATGTCGTTGGTGAACAACAGCGTGACAACGACATCGTCGTCCGCCGGCGCGCCCGCGCACGCAGAGCAGAAAACGAGTATCAGGCTGATTCCCAGGGACTTACGATTACGCATGGCAGGTTCCTCCTCTGCCCAATGTAGCGCTGAACCCGGTGCTTGCACGATCAGGACAGAGGCTCTTTCTACCACACCTGATGATCGCGCAGGTCGTCCTGTTTGGTTACATGATCATGGTATCGGTGGTGATCGAGAGTACGAGCAGCTTCCTTATCATCGCGGATTAGAAAGGGTTACGTATTCGCCGCCTGTACCAGGCGGTCCCTGGCGATGTCTCACGACACACGCTCTATGCGATACTCAACGCTGGATAGCCGCCGGGCAAGCGCATGGCCCTGTTCGAGGAAATCCGCCGTCGCAACGTGCACCGAGTCGCGCTCGCCTACGTGGCGGGCGCCTGGCTCATCGTGCAGGTCGCCGAGACCATGTTACCGGTCTTCGGGCTCGAGCCGGAAGCTTTGCGCATCGTCGTCATCAAGGAAGACCTCTCGCACATCGACTTCAACCCGCCGCTGCCGCCAGAGGTCATCGCAGAAGTAGAAAGAATGCGCGCCGAACGCGCGCGTGTGGGCGAGGGCTCGTAATTCGCTGGTCCTTCAGTCTCCCACCGGTTCCAACCGCAACAACGCCCCGTTGTTCTCTTCGGTCAGGAGATACAACAAACCGTCCGGACCCTGGCGGACATCGCGAATGCGTTGCCGCTGCTCGACGAGCAAAGACTCACGTGCGATTTCCTCGCCGTTGTCGTTCATTACAATCCGCTCGAGGTGCCCGGTGCCGGGAATACGCCCGACCATCATGGAACCGGCAAAGAGGTTGCCCTGCCATTCGGGGAATGCGTCCCCCGAATAGAACACGAGGCCGGAAGGGGCGACTGATGGCGTCCACAAAACAGCCGGTTCGGCCATACCCTCGGACCAGAAGTAACGGCTGACACGCGGCCCGTCGTAGTGACGGCCGTAGGAGACGTGCGGCCAGCCGTAATTTGCGCCCGGCTCGATGAGGTTCAGTTCGTCGCCACCCTGGGGGCCATGCTCGGTCGCATACACGTTGCCATTCGTTGGGTGGATGGTCAGGACCTGCACCGATACGGCATATCCATCGGCTTGCGCGGCTCGACACCCTGGGCTTTGAGCAGCTCGAAGAGGTTCGNNGGTTCGGATAAAGGCTGGGATCGAAATAGTAATAGGACACGAAGTCAATCAGCCGCTCGAAATCCCTGTTCTCGTCGAGTGGCGCTAGCATCGCATGGGCCTCGTCATCCATTCCCATGACTTTGCGGCTGATCCACCCCATCGACAGGTCATCGCCGTACGCGGCGCTGAACGTTTCGAAAATCTTTCTCGCTTCAGAAAGCTTTCCTTCGGCACAGGCCTGGCGCAGCAGGATGATGGCGTCCGGCTACTCTCGGGCATGTCGCTGGCCTGAATGGCGGGAATCAGCGTGACGGCGCCGTCAATGTCGCCCGCATACAACAGGGTTCGATGCGCCTGGTACTGAAGAAAAGGACGATCGGGCATCCTCCTGAGTGCCTCCTGCGTGAACCGTCGCGCAAATTCCTTGTCGCCGGTAAGCATCGAATGAAGTATCGAATTCAAGTTAACCTGCAGGTCGTAGCCGTCTCGTTCTTCAAATTCCTCGATTGCAGCGCGCAGTTGCTCGCCGGTTCCGATGTCGGCGAGCAGCAGGAGCTGGAAATTCTGTGCGCCCTGGTCGTTCGGCCGTTGACGGAGATATTCGGTGTTCAGTCGCAGCGCTTCCGACAGCTGCAGTTTCTGCTTCGCTTGAAGGGCGCGCACGCGGGTCTGGTTGACCGGGTCGCGTTCGAATCGGATCGCCTTTTCGATCGCGTCGTCAAGCTCTTCCCGCATCTGCTCGCGCGGCAAATTGACGATGCCGGCAACGATGTTCGCCGTTTGAAGTTGCACGTACCAGAATTGTGCAAGCTCCCAGTAGGCGAGCGAGAACTCCGGGTCGAGCTCGATGGCGCGCTTGTAGGCATCCCGGGCCCTGAGGAACACGTAGGTGTCGCCGGTCGACGTTATGCTGGAGTCGATCGCCTGCCCTTCGAGGTAGGCGTTGAAGGCCGGCACGGAACTCGTGCCGGACGAGACCATTCTCGCTAATGCGTCGGGGTCCATCGCCGTTTCCAGCGCCACCGCGATCTCGATCGCTATATCCTCCTGGATCGCGATAACGTCCTCGGGCTCCCGGTCATAGGTCTGTGACCAGAGATGAAAACCGTCGCTCGCGCGAATCAACTGTGCAGTGACCCGCAGCCGGTCTCTCGCCGACCGCACCGAACCCTCGAGCACGTGAGCGACACCGAGTGCGTTGGCAATCGTCGGAATGTCCTCGTTCGAGCCCTTGTACTTGAAAGACGATGTGCGCGCGGCAACGAGCAGGTCAGGGGTTCGCGCCAGGGCGTTCAGGATTTCCTCGGTCAGGCCGTCGGAAAACCACTCCTGTTCCTGGTCCGAGGACATGTTCACGAAAGGCAGGACGGCGATCGATTTATCGGCGGTCTCTGCGGCGGCCTCGACCGGGGGTGCCGCGGCGGGCTCAACAGCAGGCCGCTGCAGCTTGTCCCAGCCCAGCCACGCGACCGCGATGACCAGCGCGACGAGGGTGATGCGGTTCAACTGGGATTTCGAGCGGGGATCCTTGGGCATGTCGGCGGGCAGGTCTTTTGCACGCTTGACGCCGTCGGGTGTCAGTTCGTAGGCCCAGGCGAGGAACAAGGCAACGGGCAGGCCGATCAGCAGCACGACGATCAGCATCTTCATCACCCAGTCGGGCGCGTTGAAGGCGTCGGCGGCGAGGTCCGCTACCTGGGCGATAACCCAGGCGGCAACGATGTAGGCGATCGCGACGCGAAATACGTTGCGTCGCTTTAGCTCGCTGAAAAATCCATTTCCGCCAGGTNNCATGCGCTAGCCCGTGATCAGGAATGCGCGAAAGCATAGCATTGTCATGGAGATGTGTGTGGCGATCGGGCCGGCTGCGAGCGGACATCGCGAATGCGTTGCCGCTGCTCGGCGAGCAAAGCATCGCTTGAGGCATCCCACTCCGCGTGACGCGGGCAGACAGCGACGCAATCCGCCCCGTGGTGCGGAATTTCCTTTGTCGACGAACGGGGCTATATACTTGCTTTCTGGGAAATGCATCCGGGGGTGGCATTGGGACAGTTCTTCAATGAGCTAAAGCGCCGCAACGTAGTCCGCGTCGCGGTTGCCTACCTTGTGTCCGGCTGGCTCGTGCTGCAGATCGTCGACGTCGTCATCGGCAACATCGGCGCACCGCGCTGGGTCTTCTCGGTCTTCCTGCTCGCGGGCATCGTATTGTTTGTTCCCGTGCTCGTATTTGCCTGGGCGTACGAACTCACCCCCGAAGGCCTCAAGCGCGAATCCGAGGTCGACCGCAGCCATTCGATCACGTCCCAGACGGGCCGCAAGCTCAACCTCATCACGATCGGCATGCTCGTCGCGGTCGTGGGTTTCGTGATCCTCGAGCGGGTAATGTTCCCTGTCGCCACGGATGTGGCGGCGGTGGCCGAGGTCGACAACGCCGCCGACGCCGCCGACGCCGCCGACGTCGACACCGAGATCACGGTGACGACGACCGACGACAAGTCGATCGCGGTGCTCGCTTTCGACGACCTGTCGCCCGGCGGCGACCAGGCGTTCTTTGCCGAAGGCCTCTCGGAAGAGATCCTGAATGTGCTTGCCCAGGTGCCCGGCCTCAAGGTCGCGGGCCGAACGTCGTCGTTCGCGTTCAGGGGCAAGGACACGGACCTGCGCGAGATCGGCGAGATTCTCAATGTCGCGCACGTCCTCGAGGGCTCGGTGCGCAAGGCCGGTGACCGGATCCGCGTCACCGCGCAGCTGATCCAGGCGAGTGACGGCTTCCACCTGTTCTCGAAGACCTACGACCGCGACCTCACCGACGTGTTCTCGGTGCAGGACGAGGTTGCCGCCCTGATCGGCGAAGCGCTCAAGGCAGAATTGCAGGGCGCAGACGCGTTGCCGGTCGTCGCAGAGACCGATGTCGAGGCCTACGATTTGTACCTGCTGGCTCGCCAGCGCATCCACTCGCGCAACCCCGTCCTGATGGACGAGGCGATCGGCATGCTCGACGCGGCGTTGGCCATCGATGCCGACTATGCGCCTGCGCTGGCGCAGCGCGGCCTGGTGACGCACCTCATGTCGGACGCGATCGGCGCCTACGGAGACATCCCGAAGGCGATCGCCGCGCCGCAGGGCCTCGCGTTCGTGGATCGGGCGCTCGAACTCGACCCAAGGCTGGCCGAGGCGCATGCCGTCCGTGGATTGCTCGTCACGGAACTGGGCGGCGCGGTCAACAGCGAGGCGATCGCGAGCCTCGAGCGGGCCCTCGAGCTGAATCCGAACATGGATGAGGGCAAGACCTGGCTGGCCAATGCCGTCAACGACCGCGATCTTTCAATCTCGCTCTACGAAGAGGTCGTCGCGCGTGACCCGATGTTCGGCCCCGCGTTCAACAACCTGATCCAGAAGTACGTGGGCATGGGCCGCTTCGACGACTGCGAGGCGCTGATCCGGCGCGTCCAGCGCATTACGGGTCCTGACGACAATGTTCGCCAGGCGCTCGGGACGGTGGCGACGGTGCGCGGGGACCTCTCGGCAGCTTACGAGAATTTAGACTATGCCTACGAGGCGAACCCGAACTCGAGCGTCGTGCAGTTTTGGTACGGGGCTGTCCTCTCCAGGCTTGGCGAGTTCGAGCGTGCCGCTACTGTGGCCCTGGCAGGTAGGGACTGGCTGGCGCATGCGGCGCTCGGCGACTTGGAGGCGGCCGACCGCCTGCTGGCCGAGGCTGACTTCGCGACAGGACCGCGCCGTCAGATGGTTGAGGCTGCCGCGGACTATCTCGCGGCCCATGGCCGGTCCGATGAGATTGTCGACATCGTCAATCGCACCTACGGCGACCTGCCGGCGCTGCTGCAGGAGGAGCTGCCGGTAAGGAATTTCATGGGAACCGTTTATCTCGGGCCACTTGCGTATGCTTACCTGCAGGCCGACCGGGTAGATGATTACAAGTACCTGCTCGCGGAGATGAAGGCTTCCCTCGATGCACAGCAGGCCAATGGCATCGACAACCGCTACCACTGGTGGTCCCAGGCGCAGTACGCGGTGCTGACCGGCGATCTCGAGAACGGCGCCATGTACCTCGAACGTGCATTCGACAGGGGCGCAACCAGAGTGGCCGGTTTCGAGGCCCTCTGGGACCTGGCAGCCGATGACGCGCGCTTCGAGGCAATTTTTGTGAAGATCATTGCGCGCGGCAACGCGGAGCGCGCCGAACTCGGCTGGGAACCCTTCCAGCCGCGACTCGAGTTCTAGGGCTCCGGCAATTCGCCGCGCCGACGGCGCTGCCGTCAAGAAAAGTTATTCGGTTTCGACAACGATAATTCATCGCGATCTGCGACGCCCGAACGGAGTCGACAACCACTCAGCGTTCATCCATCATCTTATGCCATGACACTGTTTGAGGAACTCAGGCGCCGTAACGTACTGCGCGTCGCCGCGGCGTACATCGCCGTTTCCTGGCTACTGATCCAGGTTGTGGAAACGCTATTCCCGGTGTTCGGGTTAAGCGACGCAGCCATTCGTGCCGTCGTCATCGTGCTGGCCATCGGCTTCGTGCCTGCCGTGATCGTAGCCTGGGCCTTCGAGCTGACACCCGAGGGGTTAATTCGCGACAGCGACGTCGACCGTGGTTCGGCCGCCGTCAAAGCCCGCGCCCGGCGACTCGACCGCATCGTCATGGTGGCGCTGGCACTGGCCGTTGGTTATTTCGCTTTTGACAAGTTCATGCTGGACCCGGCGCGCGACGAGGCCATCGCCGAGGCCGCCAGGGAAGAAGGCCGGACCGAAGCAGCGCAGGCATCGCGGGACGCCGGCCCGCCCGTTCTGGCCGTGTTGCCGTTTTCCGCCGTGACCACCACCGAAGACAGCGTATTCTTTGCCGCCGGCGTGCACGACGACCTGCTGACGAAGCTCGCGCAGCTCTCGTCGCTGCTGGTTATCTCGCGCACTTCGGTGCTCGAGTACAAGGACACTAAAGAGAACATTCGCGACATCGGCGCAGCGCTCGGCGCCGACGCCATCCTCGAGGGCGGCGTGCAAAGCGCCGGCAACCGCATTCGCATCAATGCGCAGCTCATCGACGCCAAAACCGATGAACACCTGTGGGCCGATACCTTCGATCGCGAGCTGACGGCCGAGAGCATCTTCGACGTGCAGGACGACATCGCGCGCGCCATCGCCGAGGCCCTGCACATTACATTCAGTGCGCCGACGCCGGAAAGCCTGATCCCGACCACTAACCTGGCCGCCTATCGCGCCTATCACGAGGCTGTAATTATTGGTGATCAACATGGTGGGCCTGTGTCCGACGAGTATCGGGAGCTTCTGCAAAAAGCGATCGACCTCGATCCCAACTATACAAGGCCGCGGGCTTTGCTCATCGGGAGTTACGCGTATGAATTGTTCGGCGAGGACCAGCCGGAACAGGTTGCGAAAGTCGAAGCAATGCTGGGGGAATTCCGGGCAATTGCGCCGTCTTCGGCCGACTACCTCGTCGCACATACGTATTACACATACTACATCCTCAATGACTATGATCTCGCACTGCAGATCGCGGACGAGGCCCTGAAGTTAGCACCCAGCGATACCCACCTGATCGAGATGACGTCCTGGATCAAAAGGCGCCAGGGCGATTATGACGGTCAGCTCGAAGCCCTTTACCGCGCACGACGAATCGATCCGAATGACCCCCGTATAATCGGCACCCTCATAAATAATCTGCGTCTTACGCATCAATATGACAAGTTGCTGGCAGAGATCGAGGCGCTCGACGAACGCAGGTTCCACCCGGAAGCTTACAAACTAATGGTTGCCATGCGAGAGCACGGCGACCTCGATCGACTGGCCATGGAAGCCATCGCATTGATCGACGAGTTCAAGAATACGAATGGGAGCAGGGAGTACGCAAATTGGTGGGCACACTTCATCGCGAGGGACCATGCCGGTAGCGTTCAGGCGCTGGATTCGCTGAACGGCGACCATGCAGCATCACCGTTGGGCATTTCTGACAGGCTCGCCGGATCGATATTGACCCATTGGCTGTTCGATGATGCTGAAAAGCTCGCTCGGAGCGTTGCGGAGGCTCGCGAGGTTATCGAGCAGCGTGGCGAGCCCGACAACCTGTTGGATTCTTATGCGATTCTCTCATACGCATTATTTGCCGCTGTCGAGGGTGACGCTGAGGAGGCCCGGCAACAGGTTGAGAACTGGTATCGCGGTGGTGCGCAAGACTTGGGCGGACGCGCCAACCTCTGGGATTGGGCCTGTCAATTCCTGGGCGTAGCAGGTGCTGCGGAAGCGGCCGTCGAGTGCATCCGCAAAGGGCTGGAAATTCCGAGTGCCATCATGCCGTTCCTTGAGCCGAACCTGCCTTTCTATGATCCGGTCCGTAACGAGCCGGTCTTTGTCGAGCTAGTCGAAGAACTCGCAAAACAGTAGCCGACAGGCGCGGGTTTGAAATTGCAATGTCGGGGCTCGTGTTTGCGGCGACCCGCGATTGATATGACCGTATCCCTGAAGCTTCGGGTCAGAAAGAGTCAGTCGCGCCTCAGCTTGAATTTTCTTGTTGGTCTGTCGGTCGGTCATCCCAACGCCGGTTACCCACTGTCCATAATGGCAGCAGCGCCGAATATTGGTGTGCTAGCATCGATGGTCGCCATGCCACGCATACTTGATTACAACGGCCGGGACGTAATTCGCACGGTAACTGTCGCGTCGATAATCGCCCGGAAAGGTGCCGAGCAACCTCTGACGCAGGTAACCGCCGCCACTGCGGCTGAAGCCGCGGCGGCAGACGCCGCGGGTATCGAGATGGTTGTTTGCATGTCGGACAGTGTTGCGGCCGTTCGCGAAGGCTCATCCCGGGTCTTCGTCACAGCAGCTATCGATTTTTCGGGGGCGGTCAGTGACGACGACCTGCTCGGCACTGCCTACGAGGCTCTCACGGCAGGGGCGGACGCTGTCATTACGGCGCGGCGCCTGCAGGCGGTGCGGAGGATTGCCGACGAGGATATCCCGGTAATGGGCCATCTCGGATTCGTGCCGAAAAAGTCGACGCTCTACGGGGGTGTGCGCGCAGTCGGCAAGACCGGCGACGAGGCAACGCGTCTCTGGGACCAGTTTCGGCGCCTGGAAGATGCCGGAGCCTTTGCAGTCGAGTGTGAGGTAATCCCCGAGCGGGTCATGCGGGAAATACACAAGCGCACCGGACTCGCGACGATTTCGCTCGGCTCCGGCCGTTACGCGGACGTCATGTTCCTTTTCATGTCCGATATTTGCGGTGAAAGCGCTCGCACCCCGCGGCACGCGAGAGCCTACGGTGATCTTGCCAGCTTACATGCGCAGGTTGCCGATGCTCGGGTCGAGGCGCTAACGGCCTATCGAGCCGACGTGATTGCCGGGCGCTATCCGGGTGAGGCCGAAACCGCCCAGATTGATGATGCCGAATTCGAGGATTTCGTCAGCAGGTTGTGACACGCAGGTAAACTGTGCCAGGCACCGAAGCAGGCCGTGCCGGACCGATTGGTGCGGAATTAGGGCTCGGCAAGAATCTGCCGGGCATCTTCGCGATCCACACAACTGTAGTCTTCAGGTGTGCAGTTTGTGCTTATACAAATGGCAATCTCGTTCTCCGCACAGTCGGGCACTCGCGCCATTTCGGTAGCCCCGGGATCGCGCTGCAGTGCAAGGGTCTGGAGTCGTCGACCGCACAGCCCGCCAGGATTCCGACCCCGATAGCCAGTGGTATGACGCCCCGACCGAATATGAATGCCTGCATACTCTAATGGTAGCCCGGGGAAGGCCGGGCCGTAAGCGTCGTGTTCGTTCGGCAGGCTTGTCGCCGAGGTATTACGTGGTGAGTTGGCAGTGCTTTACTGCAATCTGTGCCGCGACGCGAGCATTGTTCAGCACCAGCGCAATGTTGGCATCGAGACTTCGGCCTCCCGTCCTTGCCGCGATGCGTGCCAGCAGGAACGGCGTCGACTCCTTGCCGCTGATGCCGCGCTCGTTCATCTCGGCGATGGCGGTGTCGATGACGTTATCGATCTCTTCTGCGGCCAGCGCATCCGCCTCGGGAACGGGATTGGCGATAAGCATGGCGCCGTCGATGCCCATGCCGAACTTCGCGCGTATCGCCTCTGCCGCCTGCACGGGATCATCGACGCGATAGTCGACCGGGAAACCGCTGCTGCGTGTATAGAACGCCGGCACGGTATCAGTGCGAAAGCCGACCATCGGCACCCCGACTGTTTCCAGGTATTCGAGCGTCCTGCCGATATCGAGCACGGACTTGATGCCCGCGCAGACCACGGCGATGTTGGTTCGCGCCAGCTCTTCGAGGTCGGCCGAGATGTCCATGGTCTGCTCGACACCGCGGTGCACGCCGCCAATGCCGCCGGTCGCCATGACCCTGATGCCGGCCATGGCCGCGATGATCATCGTCGCCGCGACCGTCGTCGCGCCATCCTCGCCCCGAGCCACTATAAAAGGAATGTCCCGGCGGCTGGTTTTTGCGACCGCCTGGCCGCTCTTTCCCAGTTGCTGAATCTCTGCGTTGTCGAGGCCCACTTTCAGCCGCCCGCCCAGGATCGCGATCGTCGCGGGTATGGCGCCGCCGTCGCGAACGGCCGCTTCGACCTGAAGCGCCGTCTCGGCGTTGCGCGGCCAGGGCATGCCGTGACAGATGATCGTCGACTCGAGCGCGACCACCGGCTGGTTCTGCGCAAGCGCATCGCGAACCTCGTCCGCAATATCGAGATACGGGTTTGGTGATGACTCAGGCATAAACGAATGCCACGTGTTTTTCCACGGCCGCGCAGGACATGTCGGGGTTGATGGTCGAGCGGTGCGACATCGCGAGGCCGGCGGCCGCCATCGCGAACCGAATAGTGTCCATCAACGGCCACTGCGTTAGCCAGCCGTATGCAATACCAGCGAACAAGGCATCTCCAGCGCCATTGGCATTTGTCNNCGGGGGCCGGGAACCGGTTCGATGCCCGTCTCGTTGCCGTCACTGTAGTAGATGCCCTTTTCGCCGAGACTGATGAACACGCGCTTCGTGCCGTTCCGATGGAACCAGCGTGCGGCTTTGGCGAGTTGTGGCCCGGTGCGGCAGCGCATGCCGCAGAGTGCTTCTGCCTCGGCGCTGCCGGCCTTGAGCGTGTGAATCGATTCGAGACAGGGGCCAATGCGGGGTGCTTTGGCCACGGACACGGCATCGACGAACAGCGGCCGGTCGTGCAGCGCCTCGCAAAGGTAAGCAATAGATGCATCCGGCAAATTGGTATCGAGGACAACCAGTCTCGCCTGCCTGAGCATCTGCTCGTGCCTGCGC
>JABAHO010000131.1_pt3 | contig 10741 bp, 12 predicted proteins | sample 7062071 | NCBI WGS metagenome assembly JABAHO01 (sample SAMN14534356, study PRJNA622989) | marine sediment metagenome | biome: marine biome [ENVO:00000428]; feature: marine pelagic biome [ENVO:01000023]; material: deep marine sediment [ENVO:00002113] | place: India: Gulf of Kutch | collected...
AGCCTGATCGTAATTGCGCAGAATCCTTGAGACCTCACAAACGTGCTGCTTTCCTACCTGCAATTCAGGTTTAGTATTCTTTTTTCCAATCCTTCTTGAACTATCTGAAGGCCTAGGTGATTCAGGATGTTGTTGTGACGAGTTTCCTGCGGCACTCACAACAACAAGCAGNNCTATCTCTTGAGTGATATTGCGAAAGTGAAACAAGCCTTTAAAGATGAGCAGTCCAGTATTTATTTGGGTATTCGTTCCTTGCCACAGTTGGAGATAGAAGAAACGCTTAACCGTTTCTCCTTTCTCTCCGCGCGCGCACTCTTTCTCAGTATCGTCTAACGATCGAGATGCCTAGCGAAATCAGAATTCTTTGAAATACCTCTCCCGGATGCACAACATCAAATCTCACTAGCGTGCCTTCCATATCAAACAAAACCGCCTTGATCGTCATCAAATCAACTCGTTTGGCAATCTCACACGAGTAGAATAGAGCACTTATTAATCTATTGAACAGAGAAAGAAAAACTACTTGGTGATCACTTTATCGTGGTTGGCGGTCGCAACTAGGAACCATGACTACACACGACTTTTTCTAATTGCTTCCAAATTCGCCTTTGCTTTTTCTCCAGAGGCTGTTTGGAAGCTCTTCAAGAGTTTTTCAAGTCTTTCACATGGATACTCGTCACAGTGAGCGCAGTTCTCTATGCCTCTTTCAAGCCCACAACTTCTCACTTCGCAAACGGCGCAAAACGTGTGGAGTCTTCCTTCTACTGTGCATCCATCGCAATCGATATCCTTGAGTTCAAGGTGTTCTTCGTCTGTTGACCAAGCTTCAACAACCTTCTTTCTCATTTCATCGTCGTTTTTCTGAGTTGCAAGGAAGGCTATGCAGTCGTTGCAGACAAGCCCGCACATAGCAATTATTTCGTTCATCTCTTCGATCTCCTGTGTTTTGTTGCGCCATTTACCTCATAGCATCAATTCTTTTTCTCTAGGTTTTATACGTTGTGGAGTAAGCTACGCTTCCATCTAGGATTTTCTTGCCATCAAAATGTAGTAATGCCAAGTTATCTTCACGCCTTTCTTACTTCCATACTTTTCTGCAAGTTCGTTGATTTTTCTTCTATCTTTCGTTCTATCGAATTTTCTGACAAGCGGAATCATTTCAATCAGATCCATCAATTCCTCCTCCGTTTCATAGTAATTGGATTCCCTGTAGTCTTCTACACTAGATACGGTGAAACCAGCCTCTACGATGCGCTCAGAAACCTCCTGTTTCCATTTTCTCAGATCCTTCGGAGCGAAAAAATTCTCCTTCTCAATCCTTTCTGGAAAGAACTCTTTGATTTCTCTACCAGCTTCTGGTCCTAAACTGCATTCAAGAAAGTATCCATTTCCCTTTAGAACTCTGTAGGCTTCTTTCGGTGAATAATCGGCCAATCGAGTTATAACAATGTTGAATGTGCCATCTGGAAAAGGAAGGCTACATCCATCTCCTTCAACGAGCTCGACATTAGATAATCCCGTAATGTTAGTGCTTGCCATCTTCAACATTGCCGGAGAAACATCCAATCCAACGAGATGGGAACCTAGACTCCGAGTCGCCAGTTCCTGTATAATGTGAGCTGTTCCGCAGCCAATATCAAGAAGTTTCAGTTGCTGCTTGAGAACCGAGAGTATTGTTAAAAGATATTCATTTCCACGGGTATTCCCTGTTTTCTTGATCATCTTATCTCTCAAAAGTGCCTGTCTCTCGGAATCACCTTTGAGACTCATAATAGCTCCTCATGGACAAGCGCGCGTATAAGTTATTCCATGAATTCTTCCAGAAGTCCAAAAGTGGAACTCGTGCGGAGCAAATGAAAACCCAGCATAGATTTTCACAAACTGTCTCTCTTCTTTCGTTATGAAATGTTGACGTTTTTTCAACACTCCTCTTTACGCACGAAAGACCTTTTTCTCAAGAACAAGTGGAATAAAATATCCCGAATAAAGCAAGAGAATTACGTTGAGTTCTGTTGAAGTTTTCGCAGTTTCTTATTCACATCGTGGAACGCACTGTAAACATCAGCTATGTGCAAGTGCCTCATTCTCTGTTGAATCAAGCCAGCAGCTATTAACGTCGCTCCTAGGCTCTTCTTGATACCAATCGTTGGAATTGGAAAAGCTATCAGAGATACGCCCAGCTTGATGAGCGGAGAGCCCTTCTGCCCCTCAACACTCGGTTTTCCCCATAAACCCTTCAGCGACTTCGTGTCTTTCGTAACTTCACTCATTAACTTGACCATCTCTTCATAGGTCAAGCCAAGTTCACGTAAGGCTTGGACTATCGTCTCCAATTCTTGAGGTTTCAAGGCGACTCCTTGGTTTGTTTCTTCTGTTGACTACTCGTTTAGGGTTTACTAATATGTAGAACTATATGTTGCACTAAAGATTGGGGAAGAAAAGGTCTAGGAGATAACGTGTTTGCTTCTCTTGCTGGATATTCCGAGCCCATTGCGAAGTTGAGCGTTAGTTCCAACTCTTTTTTTGTCTGGTCTAACCGAAAGGTGCATGGAAATTACGGTTTCAACTCTAGGTTTTTCGTTCAGCCAAGACGGCTCTAAAGGAAGTCCCGCAATGATCGAAGATACCTATTGTGAGCTCTGTTCTTTTTCCACTTCTGAATGGTCTACCAGCCATTTTCCAACTCCTTCTTGGAGTAGGCACTTCCATTCCACACTTGGGACATTTTGCCATAAGGTTCTCCTCCATGGCAGTCTATCACTCTGTTTGAATGATTGATAAAAGATTATCCTCTATTTCTGAACCTCAGTTGAACAGTTGCCGAGAAAAGGGATAATATGAAAAGCGTTTACTTCTTGCTTGATGCATGCATGCATGCGTGGAGCGATCCAGAAGTCTCTCCCTCAACAAACGTCTGGGACGACGGTTATCCTTCTGGCGGCAAATATTGGAGCGACTACGAAGCGACGTATCCCCTTGTTGTCAATAAGTATCATGGAGCAAATCAAAACGTTCCAGGTAGCGATGGCATCTGGGACAGTTCCTACGAGATTGACGTGGACAATCGAGACAACTATCCACTTGCGGACCCGTGGATTCTCACACTCGCAGGTGATGTTGACGGCGACGGAGACGGGGACATCTTTGACCTCTCTGCAGTCGGATTGTCCTTCGGCTACTTCTGCTGCGAACCAGCATACAGCCGAGACGCCGACATCAACCTCGACGGCATCGTCGACACACGAGATATCTCCATCCTCTCTGGAAACTGGGGAAAAAGCAAGCCCTAGCCACCATCCTCGGCCGCGCGCATTGTTAACGTGAAATGCTCTGACGCGAGTTATAACTCAAAAAAAACGATCAATTTCCCATAGAAAAATGTTAACAATTTCTGAGAAAAGATTTTGTCACAGTTATGTCACATGTTGGTGTGACAAACATGCGCGCGCGCTTTGCTTCCGCAAGCACCCAAGCATAGACGTTCTTGGCGCGGTTCCTAACGGCATCTGCATGCATGCCGTGAAGAAACCCGGTGTGCTAAATGTGGTCGAGTGATTGTTACGCCTGATGGAGTGTTTGACGTGGTGAATGGTGACGAAGCCGTAAGATATCGTGTCAAATACAGTGGTAAATGAACACTGTTCATCTCACAATTGGTCTTGTCTCAATTTCTCTGCAATTCGTGTCAATGCAGCGTAAAGGAGAACCGTAGTGATTATCACAAAGGAAAATCGACCAAGACCCATGCCAAACTGAATACCCGCGTAATGCAAGAGAACGTTGAGGAGAAGCACAATGAATAGTGCAAGGATGAGTAACTTCGTTCTTGGCGACATGATTACCGACATCCTTTCCTAAGCTAGATGCTGACCAGTTCTTCTGATTCGCTATAACTCTTCCGCATTTACTTTTGCTTGCCTGCCCCAACTATGCGCGCGCTTTTCTGTGGGTTCTCTAGTAGATTGTTTCCGCCAAACTTTACACCATCTCTTAAGGGTTGAAGGCTTAGCATTTCCCGAGGTATAGTATTCCACTTCCTCGCCCGCCGCAAGGATCTCTTCCTCAGTTTTCCCTAAAGCAATCATCTCCTTCATAACTTCGCGGACCTTCTTTATGTAGTCTAACAATTCAATGACCTTGTCTTTTCTCCCTACTGGTCCATGTCCAGGTATGAAATGCTCAGCATCAAGAGATAGATACTCTTGCAGGGCCTGAATCCATAAGTCTGGATCGCCGTTTTTTGCGCCTCCCCAAGGATAGTAGTCAATCCAAAGGTTATCTCCGGCAACAACCACGTTGTAATTTGGGCAATAGACATAGGTTGATCCGTCAGTGTGGCCACCTGTGCGCTTTATGATGAGTCGAATGTCACCCTCTTGAATTTCCAGCTGATCGTCAAAAGTTTCGTTCGGGAACGTTGGCTCAAATCCTTTAGGGGGCTTTCGTCCTGCTCGTTTAAGATTTCTTAGCAGCAGGTTTGAGGCGATAATCCGACAGTCGGCAAACGCTGGTAGAGCCCGAGTATGGTCGGAATGGAAATGGGTAAGAATTACTGTGTTGACCTTCACCTTTGAGATTTCTTCGATCTCTCTCTTCGTCTCCACTACGGCAGGCAACTGTATTCCACAGTCAACCATAACTACTCCTTTGGGCAAAACAAGTGCAGTGACGTTTGCATAGGCAGGATACCCAACTACTACAGAGACATTTTCCGAGATATTCTTGAAGATCAATTGGCAATCCTCAATCTCCTTTTAGGTGGGTCTATCCTCCTTATCATCCTTTTCTCGGGAATGAGGGCAGCCAAGAAATGGGAAGTTTGCGGGGGATAACCCGAAAAAACTTGCATGCATGCACCCCTCAACGAAGACTATCAAGCTCATTTTGGCTGTGCCGAGCAGTGGCGGGTGAACAAAGGACTTGAAGAATAGGTCCTGCGCACACGTCAAAACATCTAATCATAACGATTCCTTCCTTGACGGATGTGGGAGAGTCGTTGAAATTGCGTGCACGAAATGTTGATTAGGGAACAGTCAATATTCAGAGGGCGCATGAAATTTACGAAAATGGGGATAAGCACTGAAAAGGCAGTTTTCACCAAAGAACAGAAGTACAGCTCAAGGAATCATGAGACATCTATCGCAACTGAAGGCGACTCTATGGCGAGAGTTCTCATTCATCAGAGGTAATTTTCGAATTCTCGTCATGAGTTGGATGATAATGGACATTGCTCTAGAACTGCCACACTCCAATTTTCAGTATTACGTGGAAGCACTGGGTGGAACAGAGATCACGCTGGGGATAATAGGTTTCGCCAATTTTTTTGCGATGGCGATTGTAGCGTTTCCTGGCGGTTATCTTGCAGATAAACATGGTAGACGTTGGCTCATTTCAACCATGACGTTTACCATAGCCCTATCCTACCTGTTTTACGCTTTTGCGCCGACTTGGCATCTTGTCCTAGTAGGATCGATAGTGAGTAGCCTTTGTCTAATTTATCAACCGGCATTGTTTGCGATGGTTCAAGATTCATTGCCACCGGAACGCAGGGGAATGGGTTCTGCAATCATCCAGCTTATTCATGGAACGTTTAACACTCCAGGTCCCATGATTGCGATTTTTATTTTCTTCCACTTTGGGAAGGTTACAGGTATGAGACTTATCTACTTGCTTATGACCGGCCTTTTCCTTGCAGCAGCAGTGTTGAGGCTCAGATTGAAGCAAACGATGAGGAATACAGAACCATTTCGTTTCAGATACTTCATCTCTTCATATCCAAAGGCTCTCAACGAAAGTTTTGGGGTTTGGACAGTTGTGCCTAGAACAGTATTATGGCTTTTCGCTGTGAGAACTCTGGTGATGTTCAGCCTTGCGATTACGATGGTTATCAATGCGCTTTACGCGAGGGACGTACTCGGTTTATCTGAGCAACAATGGTGGTACGTTTTCATTCCACTCTTACTTACAATGGTTATCGCTTCCATTCCAATCGGCAAGATGGTTGACAAAATCGGGAGGAAGATTCCACTAGTCCTTGGCTTAACTGTGCTCAGCGCATCTACAGTGATTTTTGCAGCTGGCAACTTCATTATGGTCATGGTTTCGATGTGTTTGCTTGGTTTCGGTCGTATGCTAGTTATGTCCAGCTCGATGGCATTATCTACTGATCTCGTGCATCAGGCAAACAGGGGCAAAGTGATGGGGTTCAACAACTTCATTGGTTACCTCGTCATGGGCTCAGGTATGCTGCTGGGAAGCTATCTTTATGGAAACATCATTCCTCAATTGCCGTTCATCATAAGCCTTGGAGTGAGTATTCTGACATTGCCTATAGTCTTGTTTCGAGTACATGAACCCAAAGAACGAATAAGAAATGTATAGGATGTAAGATTGCACACGTAGCATGCAAGCCAGAAGACTGCGCGCGCGCATGTTATTGAACTCCGACTTGATTCCCAACCGGATTATGTATGGCAGACCATTTTTGAACAAGAATGGAAATCAAGTCTCCACTTATGGGAGAGAAAAGTTGCTGTTGTGGGTGACAAGTTGCTGCTTATAACGACTCCTGCTGAAATCGGAAAGAAGGTTGATTGGCTTAAGAAAGTGATAGAATCAACAAATATGCGTGTTGAAAAGTTCAATCAAACACAGAAAATCCAGGAAGAGGATGTAAAAGCCGAGGTACTAGGACAACACGAAAACATCATCAGAGATGAACTGAGGATGAGATTTGTCTAGCATTTCGAGTTAGTTCATCATTCAAGTTGCATCAACGACCTGGGATGAGAAGCTCTAGGAGATCATGTGTTTGCTTCATCTTGCTTGATGTCTATGTTCTCTTTCTTTGAGCAGTGAAATTATTTAAGGGCGAACTAAGCAGATATTAATTGTGGGGTTTCAATAATATGCCTAAGAGTTCTGCTGAGGGAATACACTGTAAGCATTGCGGTGGAACCGGTCACTGCAATTGTTCTGAATGTGGTGGCATATGCGCATGGTGCTCAGGTGGTCTTTCGTTGATGAGACGTGCAAATAGAATACGTGACAAGGTGACTCTTCAACTCACTAGCTCACTTGCTAATAAGGAACCAAAGTGAGCTTTGCTGAGTATCTCAAATTATTACTCTACGAAGTGAAGATATCGCCCGAATTTCCCGCAACTGCCCTTTTTTTCTGTTTCAGAGTTCAGAACAGCGTGTTCTAATGTCTAGTTTTATGAGNNAGATCGGGAGCTTTGAGGTTTGCGGGCTACGTGGTTCCTCTGGTTCAATCACTGCCAGCTCTCGGTTCCTGGGCGGGTTTGATGACGTTGCCCTTCGTCACCTATTTGATTGCGTTTTTCACAAATCTTCCAGGTAGTGTTGCCGACATATTTTCTGCTTTCTTCGCCCCATTTCCTATCCTGATTTTCGAAAGAGTGTTCGTCATTCTCGGTTTCTTCCTTCTTGTTTACTCTGTCGCTTATCTGAGGATGAAACGAAATGAAGGAGTCGTAGCTTCTGGACCTTATGGAATGGTTAGACATCCGCAGTACCTCGGAATGATCCTTTCAACCCTTGGTCTCACGAGCTGGAGCGTCTGGATTCTAAACAACACTTTTGGCGTAGGATTTCTGAGTGCATCACAAACTATTGGAGTGTGGTTCATTGAACTGTTTGCCTACGTTCTCCTGGCGCTTATAGAAGAGCGGTTCCTATCTCGAACTTATGGAGAGCTGTTTAGCGACTACAAGCGTCACGTGCCCTTTCTCATTCCCTTCTTAAAGACGAATAACAAAGGTTTGGACCTGCTTGTCTCCGTTATAACTCCATCTCTTCTGCTGTTCGTTCTCATCTACATCCAGATTTGAACCTGCCCCACAAGGGAGATATCACCCAATATCTTTCCCTGCTACATCCTCATTTTTCAGGTGCGCGCTTGCTTTTTCGTGTTTATGATTTGGCAGATTCTTTCCGGATTGTTTGAGGAGAAGACAAACGTAATGCCTTTCTTTGGCACAACCTGTACTGCATTGCCAAATGATGTTGTGTAAGCCCACGAACCATCAAGACCATAGCGGACACCCACGCCCCCGAATCTTCTGAAAGAGGCATTCACCAAATTACAGGAGGCAATGTCATCCATCTTAATATGCTTGTGATTGAACAAGCCATAATCAACCGTCAGCCCTTTGGAATTGAGCTGAATTCTAATGCCCCTGAAATTTAGAAACACGGCTAGAATAAAACCTAAAGTCAGCAGCAACACTCCAAATCCCACAAGTCCTTCAGTGTTCAATGGATAGAGAAAGAACGCTAGTGTCGACAGCAGAACGACAATTGCCAAAACCACCGCCAGTACAGTGACTTTCACAAAGGTTCCAGTAGGAACCCACTCACGATAAGCTGTCTGTTCCATATCAAAAACACCAAACACGCAATTAATTAACTCTTACGTGAGCGCGCGCGAAAAGCTAATACAACAGTTCGCAAAACAAGAAACGAATACGATGACTTCTATCCCCCAGGTCCTAGCGATAACTGACTTGCAAAACGGATACATAAACATCAACAGAGAAGTCAGATCACATCTCAACTTGGACACAAGCAATGGGTTATCCCTAGAGACAGGGAAGGAAATTACATTCTCAAGAGACGAAACAAGAAGCAAGCTTGCCTTTGAGAAATCTAGACGGGCAAGAATCCCACAGGAAATCCAGAGAAGACTACAGCTTTCTCAAGGAGATCGAGTTGCCCTAATCCAAAGGGACAAGGCAGTCGCAGTGAAGAAACTCCTCCTAGAATCCACCGACTCCGTGGATACAGGGATTGTGGACATTGAGACCCCTACAACAGTACGAAGAACATTAAAAGGGAGACTGAACCCACAAAGCGAGCTGGAAAGACTGAGACACCAAAGCGGAGGACTCCAGTTAAAATACGAGTTTACTGAGTTCCTCAAGCATCAACCAACAATAGCGACTCTAAAAGCCAGACAGCTTCTAGGAATACATGATGAAGGTGATGATGAGCTAAAAGAGAGGTGGATTCAAGAAAGAATCGTATCTCAGCTTTCAAACGGGTCATGGGAAAACAACTCAATGATCACGGCACGGGTTCTCCGAGAACTAGCATCTTTGGGACTGACCAAAGAAGATCCATTGATATCTAACGGTGTGAACTGGCTCTTGGATCGACCCGAGTCACCACACAATCCAGGCATGTTCTTTCTGAATGAGAAACTGGTTGCAGAACAAAAAAAGCTCGCGGAAGAAAGGAAAAGAATTGCAAAAGGTTCCAGACCACGTTTCAGAAAGCTTCTCGCTTCTGAGAATAAGGAACTCATTCAAGGGGATAGTATGGTTAAACTGGCTTGTGGCCCCCGAATAATGTGGCCTAGCTCATTAGTGCTTGAGACATTGCTCATGCTGGGATATGAGAACCATGAAAGAGTACAGAGACTGTTAGACTTTCTGAAGCATGGCTACTGGTGTGAGTGTGGATACCAACATGGCGACTCGGACCCAAGGAGGCTCTTGAAACCTCTGAATCAGGAAGAGATTGAAAAGCTTGAACAAGAGTTCCTCAATCAGTACAGATATCTGGGGCTATCAGAGGCTGAGGAATTGGCCAAACTGGATCTGAGTCGCAAAGTTGGATTGAAACTACCCAGGATCTCAGAGTCACGAAAAAATGATNNTAGTTGGTGCTTATCTTTGGCGGATAGCAGCCGTGCAGAGGGATAACGGATTGTTTTCTTTTGAGACTAGGAGCGGGCGGTATCAGAATAATATGTTCTTTGATAATCAGTTTGGTTTTCTCGAGTTCTTTGCCAGGTTTGATCATACTGCCTCTCATATCGTTGTTAACAGAGCCCTTCCATGGATTATCGCGAATCAAAATCCTAATGGGTCTTGGGGAAACGAGAAACCAGATATCGCTACATATTCGGTGATAAAAGCACTAAACCTTGTGAGTTTTAACTTCAACATNNTTAAGGAGACAAGTTCTGAATAGAAGGCAAGTGTAGGTTTTGAACGAAAATCCGAAAAGTGAGATTTCAGACAATAAAGGACTTGAACATTTTCTGAGACCTTCTAAGCTATGCGACTCAGATAACCTTCTCGTAAAGTCAGCTGCAGAAGAAATAACAAAGAATGCTAGGATACCCAAAGAAGCAGCGATTGAGATATTCTATTTCGTTCGAGACAAGATACAATTGGCTTTTGTTGATCCGACTAAAACTGCCTCAGATACTCTGAGACTTGCCAAAGGCAGCTGTCTTACGAAAGCTACACTTCAAGTGGCATTGTTGAGGGCAATAGGTATCCCAGCCAGATTTAGGGTCATGGAGTTCAAGGGTAACGATCCAGATGAGTGGGAGGGTATTCTGCCCTCATTCGCTGTATCCAGAATGCCCAACCAGTTCCCTCATTATCTTGCAGAGGTTTACATTAGTGGTGAATGGATAATGGCTGATGCAACCTTCGACAAGTCTCTGATTGCTGATATCGAAGACTGGAATGGTGAAGATGATGTCTGCTCAATCCAAGACAAGGCAATCCTAGCAGACATAGGAGCTTTTGCATTCATTGAGGAAGAAGCAAGAAAGCTTGACGAACTATATAGAATTCCAGCACTTCTGTCCATGGACAGCTACAGATTCTTTTGGCTATTAAATCTCTATCTCAAAATCCAACGTCTCAAGAACAGATTTTAGCTATTCTAAACGTATTCATCCAATGGTTCACTTGTTGGAC
>JABAHO010003970.1_pt2 | contig 10724 bp, 15 predicted proteins | sample 7062071 | NCBI WGS metagenome assembly JABAHO01 (sample SAMN14534356, study PRJNA622989) | marine sediment metagenome | biome: marine biome [ENVO:00000428]; feature: marine pelagic biome [ENVO:01000023]; material: deep marine sediment [ENVO:00002113] | place: India: Gulf of Kutch | collected...
GTTGGTCCGTCCAGGGAAACGGACGTCGTGGCACCTGGTGGATGCATACGAAGTCAAATAAGACGTCGTTTCGAGCGGATGGGCCCGGGGTCACCACCCCGGGCCTTTCCAATTTGTAACCGCGCCAGCCCAACCTGGTCGCCAGCTACGCTCATCCCGTGTTGACGATCCCGAACGTCATCTCGCTCGCCAGGCTGGCGCTGATCCCACTATTCCTTTACGTCCTGTTGGGAAAGGACGAACCGGCGATCGCAGGTTGGGTGTTGTTTGTGATCGCCTCCACCGATTGGGTCGACGGCTANNTTGATCAGGTTTCCGAGCTCGGGAAACTGCTCGATCCGCTGGCAGATCGGATCGCGGTCGCGGCCGCCGTCATATTCGGGTGGGTGGCCGACGTGCTCGCAGACTGGTTCGCTCTCTTGGTAATTGTTCGGGAGGCACTCGTCGGTGTGGCCGCGCTCGTCGTGCTGGCCCTCGGCGGCGGCCGCATTGATGTCCGCAGACTCGGAAAGCTGGCGACGGCCATGGTCTACAGCGCGGTGACCTGGTTCTACTGGGCGGAGGGATATGACTGGGCTTGGCTCGAGTTCTCTGCGGTTGTGATCGGCATTNNGGCCGAACACGAGTGGATCGAGGAGCTCACGGATGGCCGGCTCAAAGTTGGTATCACCGACTTCGCCCAGGACGCCCTGGGAGATGTGGTGTACGTGGACCTTCCGGAAACCGGGCGCGCAGTCGAAGCAGGGGCAGCCATCGCCGAAGTGGAATCCACAAAATCTGTGTCGGAGATCTACGCCCCGGTGTCTGGAACTATTGTCGACACCAACGAAGCCTTGGGTGATAGCCCCGACCTCGTCAACGCCGATCCATACGGAGCGGGTTGGTTCTTTCTACTAGAACCAGCGCCCGATGCAGACCGCAATGCCCTCATTGATGGAGACGCCTACCGCGCCCTCACCGAATAGGCAGCCATTAGGTCACGGCTGACAACTACGATGGTCACAAATGGAGGGTGAGAACAAGGATCCGGCGGTCGATCAGCATCCGACCGTTACCTTTGTTCCGGTTGATCCCGAGCATCAACCGGTGCTGCGACAGCCTGCCCACGTTCCCGGCGTACGTGGCTTTGCTCTCGTGGTCGAGCGCGGACCCAGGGCGGGGATGACGTTCGTGCTCGAGCCCGGGACAACGACGATCGGCCGGGGCGCCGACCAGGACATATTCCTGGACGACGTGACCGTGTCTCGCCGCCATGCCGAAGTGATAGTTGGCGACGGCAATCCCCAAATCAAGGACGCAGGATCTACCAACGGGATTTATGTCAAGGGGGTACGTCTCGACGAGGCGGTCCTCGAGCCCGGCGACGAGATAATCATCGGCAAATACCACCTGATGTTGGCCCACGGCGATGGCTAAGCCGAAGTCCAGGACAATCGGCGAAGTCATCAACCTCCTCCGGCCCGAGTTCCCAGAAATAACGGTTTCCAAAGTTCGTTTCCTCGAAACCAAGGGCATGGTGAAGCCGCGCCGAAGCCGGTCTGGCTACCGGGAATTCAGTCCTGACGACGTGAGCCGGGTCCGGTACATCCTCCAGCAGCAACGGGACCACTTCCTTCCCTTGAAGGTGATCAAGTCCAAGCTCAACGCCTGGGAACGAGGCGAGGTTCCCACTGACACCGCCAGCGGGCCTCCACCCGAGACTTACTTCGGAACCGGCTCCACAGATATGAGTCGTGACGAGTTGAGCAGGGCAGCGGGACTGGCCCAGGCCGACCTCGAAATGCTGATCGACAGTGACGTGATCCAGCCGATGAAGGCCGACGGCGAGGAGGTGTTTGGCGGCAACGACCTCGCAGTGGCTCAAGCTGCCGCCCGGCTTCTCCGCAACGGCCTGGAACCCCGCCATCTCCGCACGTTGCGCCTCGGCGCCGAGAGATCAAGTGAACTTCTCCATCAATTGACAGTTCCCCTCCTGCGGCACGGCAATCCGGACACCCGGCGCCGCGCTGCAGAGATTCTGGCCGACTGCGCTCAGGCAAGTGGAGAGATGCAGCAGGCCATTGTGCGAGCAACGCTGGTTCGTTACCTCGAGGAGTAAAGGGCGGTCTTCATACTCTTGATTGGGCTGGTCTTCCCCCAGCCGGTTAGTCGCGCCCATGTCTACGTCCGTGTACCGTTGCCGCCGCCGCCCGCGGTCTCCGCTCAGTCCTGGATCGTCTACGACGACACACTGCAACTGACCATCGATTCGCACAATGAAGACGAGCGCCGCCCAATGGCTTCCACGACCAAGATGATGACGGCGTTGTTGACGCTCGAAAATTCGTCTCTGGACGATGAGGTCGTGATCAGTGCCCGGGCCGAGCGAACCAACTTCAAACAGCTCGGGCTGATAACGGGCCAGAAGTGGACGGTGGGAGAGTTGCTCGAAGGCTTGGTGGTGGTGTCGGCGAACGATGCTGCGGTGGCGCTGGCAGAGCACGTCTCCGGCGACGTGGAGACATTTGTTGATGCGATGAACGCCAGAGCGAATGAACTGGGTCTGGCCGACACATCGTTCGAAAATCCTCACGGTTTTGATGCGACCGACCACTTCACGACCGCTACCGACTTATTGCACCTCGGTCGCCGCTTAATGGAATCTCCGGAATATGCCCGGCTCGCCGCCTTGCCCGAGGCGACCGTCCAGTCCGTGACCGGTCGGGGGCAGCGATGGGATGCCACCAACGAGCTGCTAACCAGCCTCCCCGGGGCGATCGGGGTCAAGACCGGCAAAACCCGCGGGGCGGGCGAGGTATTGGTTTCTGCGGCTGAGCGCGATGGCCGCCGGTTGTATGCCGTCGTAATGGGTTCCAATAATGCTGCCCGGGATTCCGCGGCGCTCATCGAATTCGGATTCGGCGTGTTCGGGCAATCTCGCCTTAGGCTTGTGGTTGAGAATGGTGACGCTCCCGAGAACCGCCCCGCCGTGAGCTACCGCAGGCCAAGCTTGCTGGAGCGATGGGGCCGCGACAATGGTGCCAGATGGCAGTAGATCACATTTTGACGGAAGTAGTTACAGCAGAGGCAATCAAGGCTCGGGTTAGCGAGCTCGCCGCCGAGATCTCGGAGGACTATGCGGGCCGAATTCCGGTAGTCGTCGGCGTGCTCAACGCTGCGCTCATTTTCATGGCCGATCTAGTTCGCCAAATGACCGTCAATCATGAGGCCGAGTTCCTTGCCGTCAGCCGATTCGGAGAGGGGGGCCGTGTCTCAAGATCGCGATGGACACGAGCGTCTCCCTCGAAGACCGCCACGTCCTACTTGTCGAAGACCTGGTCGACACGGGACTCACCCACTCCTTTCTCACTGAGTTATTCCATACCCGCAATGTGGCGTCGATGCGGACAGTCACCCTCATCGATAAGGCGCCGCGTCGAATCGTCGAAGTTCAACTCGACTATCGGGGGTTTGAGGTGGGGGAGGAGTTCCTGGTGGGATACGGGCTTGACTACGAGGGCCGGTATCGCAATGTGGGCTCGTTATGGGCAGTTCAGGATTTCGAAGCTTTCACCAACGATCCGGACGTTCTCGCGAGGGAGCTGTTCGCCAGTGATAGGGTTGCCGGGTGAGCCACGGAATTCCTCTCGAATTGGTGGGAGTGCGAATCGAGTTGCCAACCAATCAGCCGATCGTCCTTCTCCGGGAGGTTGGCGGAGAGCGCTACCTGCCGATTTGGATCGGCGCCGTCGAAGCCACCGCGATTGCGTTCGCGCTCGAAGGAGTCGAGCCGCAGCGGCCTCTCACCCATGATCTGCTGAAAGACCTGGCTGATGGGCTCGGTGCGAGGGTGGAACGGGTCGTCGTCAACGATCTACGGGAAGGGATCTACTACGCCGACCTGGTCCTCGCAGTTAACGGGAGCGAGATCGTCGTCTCTGCTCGACCCTCAGATGCCATCGCCCTGGCGGCACGAACTGAAGCCGCGCTCTTCGCAACGATGGAAGTTCTCGAAGAGGCTGGTGTCGAGATCCGGGAGGACCAGGATGAAGAAACCGAAGTCGAGAGGTTCCGCGAGTTCCTCGATACGGTGCGACCCGAGGATTTCACAGGCGAATCCTGAGCCAGTCTCCATCTGATTTATCCACAGGCATTGTTGACAACTTTTTGCCTTCTCAGTAGGTTGCACGCTCGGAATTACGAACGTGTAAGCTAATGGCCGAAGGAGGAGACACCATGGCTGAGGTTGGCTATCGGGCGCCGCAGGTCTGCAAGCTGGTTGATATCACATACCGCCAACTCGACTACTGGGCGCGAACCAGTCTGATCACCCCCTCCATCCAAGCCGCCCAGGGCTCGGGCAGCCAGCGGCGCTACTCGTTTGCGGACATCATTCAGCTCAAGGTCGTCAAGCGCCTACTCGACGCCGGGATGAGCCTCAAGAAGATCCGCCAGGCGATCGACATCCTTGCTGAGCAACTCGAAACCGACACCCCGCTCACAGATGTCACGCTCCTTTCGGATGGGAACACCATTTATGCAGCTCATAACCCCTCGGAAGTGGTGGATGTGTTCCGCCGCGGCCAAGGGGTCTTTGGTATCGCGGTCGGCCCGGTTCAGGACGAGTTGAAGGGCCAGATTCACGAACTCTTCCCCGATGAGCAAGAGGAAGAAGCGGTGGGATCGTCCACCCGGACGGCGGAGGCCAACTGAACAGATCATCCGACTCGGACCACGCCCCCTCCGTTCCGAGACCGAAGAATTCGCACACGAAAGCGAGCGACAGTTTGCGCGCTTGCTCGATTTCTACGGGATCGACTGGGAGTATGAACCGACGGCGTTTCCAATTGAATTCGACGAGAACAAACAACCGACCCAGTACTTCACCCCGGACTTCTATCTAGTCGATGAAGGCATCTACATCGAGATCACGACGATGAACCAGCGGCTGGTCACCAAGAAGAACCGCAAGGTTCGTCGGCTGCGCGAGTTGTACCCGGATGTGCGCTGCAAGGTGTTTTACCAGCGCGACTACCTGCATCTGCTCCTCAAATACGGCCTGGAGGACGAAGCCATCGAATTGCCGGCACCGAGCCGGATTCCCGGCCCGCCGCAGGTAACGCATCTCGGTGACCTGACCCGGTAGGCAATGTCTTCTTCCCCCCTGAACCAGGTTCATGAAGAGCTGGGGGCGCGCTTCGTGGATTTTGGTGGGTGGCGAATGCCCGTCCAATACCAGGGCGTTCTCGCCGAACACCAGGCGGTGCGGGCCGCCTCCGGCTTATTCGACGTCTCCCATTTGGGTCGCCTGCGAGTGACTGGCCCGGGATCGACGGATCTGCTGGCGGGTGCGTTCTGTAACGACATTCGCCAAGCGGAAGCCGGGCGCGCCCAATACACGATGCTGCTGACATCGCAGGGCGGCGTTGTCGACGACATCATCGTGTGGCGCGTCGATGACGAGGATTTCGTGGTAATGCCGAATGGCGTCAACGTCGACGACGTCGGGGGAGTGCTCAAAGCGGAAGCCGGCGCAGACGTAGTCATCGCGACCCTCCGGGAGGACACCGTCCTGCTCGCCGTCCAGGGGCCAGAGGCACCGGCAGCGATTGAGACTGTCGTGGGCATGAAACCCAGGCGTTTCGCCGTGGCGGAGGCCACATTTGGGGGCGAGGCAGTGCTGATGGCCGGGACCGGCTATACCGGCGAGCGTGGTGGGGAGATCATGCTTCCGGTGGCTGTGGCTGAGGAGTGTTGGCGGGCCCTGGTCGAGTATGGGGTCACTCCATGTGGGCTGGGAGCCCGGGATACCCTGCGATTGGAGATGGGATACCCCCTGTGGGGCCAAGACCTCGACGAAAACACCACTCCGCTCGAGGCCGGGCTCGAGTGGGTTGTGGATTGGGATCACGAGTTCATCGGCAAGAAGGCCCTCGCTAGACAGAAGAAGAAGGGAATAGAGAAGACTCAGCTCGGCTTCGTGATGAAAGGTCGGCAGATCCCGCGAGCGGGATATCAGATGCGTGCCGGAGACAGTACGGGAGTGGTCACCAGCGGCAACTTCAGCCCCGTGCTCGAAACTGGCATCGGACTCGGCTATCTATCGCCGCCGCCCGTGTTTCACCGGTACTCGCGGGCGGAGGGGGATCCCAAGCCGCAACTTGAAGTCGAGATCCGCGGTGAGTGGCTCGCAGTGAGCCTGAAGTCGCCTCCGTTTATTGAGACATGACCAGGACCACGTTCTCGGGGAAGGTCCTCGGCTTCGACGTGGGCGGATCCGGAGTCAAGGGCGGAATCGTCGACCTGAAACCTGGCCGATTGATAACCGATCGGGTTCGATATCCGACCCCGCAGCCTGCCACACCGCAGGCGATTACCAAGCTGATCTCGTCGATGGTCGACGAGTTCGCGTGGAAAGGAACTGTCGGAGTTGCCATCCCGTCGATCGTCCGCCAAGGGATAGTTCATTCCGCTGCCAACATCGACAAGTCCTGGATTGGCGATCATGCATCCCGACGTTTCAGCCGGGCATTGCAGCGCAAGGTCCCGGTCATCAACGATGCCGACGCCGCCGGACTGGCGGAGATGCATTACGGAGCGGGCCGCGCTCGCCGCGGGGTGGTGATTCTGCTGACGTTCGGCACGGGGATCGGGAGTGCCATCTTCGTAGACGGCGAGCTGCTCCCGAACAGTGAGCTCGGCCACCTCGAGTTCAGAGGAGGTGAGGCCGAGGCTTGGGCGAGCGCCAAAGCACGCGAAGACGGGAAGCTATCTTGGAAACGCTGGGGAGCCAGGGTCAATCGCTATCTGGAGCATCTCGAGTTTCTCTTTTCACCCGACCTGTTTATCGTCGGAGGCGGGGTTAGCAAGGAGTCAGAGCACTTCTTTCCATATCTAGACACCCAGGCAAGGATTGTGGCTGCCACGCTTCGCAACCGTGCTGGCATTATTGGCGCCGCGTGGCAGGCTCGATATCGAGGAAAACAATGAGCGAGATCGGAAAGGAAACCTCGCGCACTGGAGCGCAGCTGGTCACCCGGGAGTGGACACCGGTTGGCCCTGCCCGGGCGGGTGTGGTGATCGTGCACGGTGCCGCCGAGCACAGTGGACGCTACGAGCACGTCGGGGAGGCTTTCGCCGCTCGGGGCCTCGCCACATTTGCTTACGATCACCGGGGGCACGGAGAGTCCACCGGGTCCCGGATGCATGTCGACACCTGGCAGGAATACATCGACGATCTTGAAGACCGGTTCTCTGCGGCTGCTGTCAAACTCCAGCTGCCCACCGTCCTCTACGGACACTCTCTGGGTGGGCTCATGGCCCTGGACTATTGCCTGAGCTCTGCCACCCTGATGCCGGACCTACTGGTCCTCTCCGGGCCGGCCCTCGAAGCGAACGTAGCAGGCTGGAAGAAGGTTCTGGCACCGATTCTCGCGCGGATCATTCCAAAGGCAATGCTGCCGTTGGATCTGGAGGGCGAGCAGCTGTCGCGTGACCCCCAGGTTGGTGACGCATACTTCTCAGATCCGCTGGTTGCCCGCAAGGCCACCGCCCGGTTCGGAGCCGAGACTCTCAAAGCTCAGGCTCGCGTAGCTGAGCGGTTGCCGACACTCACNNGCTCAGCGTGGTTGATCGTCGCCTCTACCCGAATCTGCGTCACGAAATCCACAACGAACCCGAAGGTCCGGAGGTGATTTCCGACATCGCGGACTGGATCGAGTCACAAATCGACCAGGCTTGAGGTCAATACAGGGCTCGGTAGGTTTCGTCTACTTCGCCCAAGAGCCTCTCACGTAACGGCCACGGAGCAAACCCGCTCAGGAGAGCCTGACGGGTCACGGTGTGGAAGTCGGCGATACCGAAGCCGTGATGTTCGGCGACCTCAGCAAATTCGTTGGTCATGCTGGTGCCCGACATCAACCGATTGTCTGTATTGAGGGTGACGGCGAACCCCGCTCGATGGAGCATGCCGATCGGATGTTCGGCTACGGACGGAAAAACGCCGGTATGAACGTTCGACAGCACCGAGACCTCTAGGGGGATCCGCACATCCCGCACGAACGAGGCCACCGGGCCCGTTGCAGTGATCTCACCGTCCACAATCGTGGTGTCCTCGATGATCCGAACGCCGTGGCCAATCCGCACCGCGCCGCAATGGTGCAGAGCGCGCCAAATCTGATGAACTCCGTCCCCCTCACCGGCGTGAATGGTGACGGGTAGGTTGGCCTCACGGGCACGTTGACAAGCCGGCGCATGGTCGTCATTCGGATAGCCCGCTTCGGGTCCGGCCAAGTCAAAGCCGACCACTCCCAGGTCCCGGCTCGCCACCGCTAGCTCGGCCACCTCGACGGAGTCCTTCATTTGGCGCATACCATCGAGGATGAGGCCGACGACACAACCGGTCTCCGCAGTCGCGGTCCTGACCCCTGCGTGGACGGCGCTGACGACCTCATCCCTGGTCAGCCCTCCGTCGGTATTGAACGACGGGGCGAACCGCAACTCGGCGTAAACGACACCGTCGGCCGCCAGGTCGATAACGGCCTCGTAGCTCACTCGCTCCAACGCATCGGCTGTCTGGGTTACCGCCAGGGTGTGGGTGAAGGCTTCGAGATAGCGCTCGAGCGATCCTGATTCACCTTGATAAAACCAAGCCCTCAGCTCATCAGCATCGGACGCAGGAAGGTCGTGGTAACCAATCGATTTGGCCAGGTCGAGGACGGTTTCGACACGAAGACCGCCGTCGAGGTGGTCGTGCAAGAGTGCCTTGGGGAGGTTACGAAGCTCGTCCATGTTCTAGGCTCCCCTCGGTCGGGAGCCACCAGCGGCGCTGGACCACGGACTCACCCGCAATGTCTCCCTCGATTACTTCTCCTGGAGCGAATCCCCAAGCCTCGTGAAAGGACTCAGCAACCAAATTGCCCAAGACCACGTCTGAACAGATTGGCAACCCCGGTGCAAGACTCCGTACTGCTCCCAGCAGGTCCGAAGCGACTCCTTGATGGCGATACTCGGGAAGGCAGTAGATGGTTTGGAGCACAACCCGATCCTTCTCCGGCGTCCCCTCGGCGAAGCCCGCCGCCACCTTGTCGGCTATCGCGACGAAGCAGAAATTCTTTAGTAAGCGCTTAGCGAGAACCGCCGGCGTGTAGTTGGCGGCGAGTGCCCGATTGATCGTCTGGTCGCTAACCAAGCCTGAATATGCCTCCCACCATGCTTTGTGAGCGAGCCGTCCGATTTCAACGAGGTCATCTCGGTGGGCGCTCCTGACGTCCATAAGCCAAACCTACCCGCCCGCGAGCGGTCGCACTATGCAATAAGCAGAACTTTCGCGCTCTTGGTGTGTCTTAGCTGCGGCTAGGCAAGGAGTAAGGGATGTGGCAAGCTGCCATCGGGGTTGTGATCGGATACCTCTTCGCGCTGTGGTGGATTAGACGAGCGGCCCACAGAGAAATCGAGGCCGCCGACGAAATATTCCGGGCGCGCCTCGAAGCATCCGAGCGCAACATCGTGTGCTTGCGAAACAGCTTCGACAAGAGCCAACGAGCACTCTCGGCCTTTGAGCGCCGTAACCGTTATCTAGAGGCCGCATTGATCGCAGAGCGAGCCAGACCTCCTGCCCGAGCCGACGAGGCACTGGAAGCGGTCTGAGCGGGTCTCCTCCCTGGACGCTACCGTTCCGATGTGGGCGAGAATCTTTATTCGACCGATTCCTATGCTCGTGAGGTAGTAGGAACTGTCCTCGATGCCGACAGTGCCGATCGTCGAGTGTTGTTGGACCGAACTGTTTTCTATCCGGGGGGCGGAGGTCAACCGCCCGATACCGGGAAACTCTGGTTGGGCGATGACGCGATCGAAGTGCACAAGGCCACGTCGGAGTCGGGACGGGTCTGGCATTGGGTGGAGGGCGCGTTACCGCCGGTTGGTAGCGACGTCCGAGCCGAGCTCGACTGGGACCGGCGTTACAAGATCATGCGGACCCACACTGCACTGCATGCTCTGTGCGGCGTCGTTTGGGAGAGGTATCAGAGCCCGGTGACAGGCGGGAACATGAAGGAAGGCGAGGGCCGGCTGGATTTCGAGCTTCCGGATTGGGATGCCGCCCATAAGTTTCCGATGGAGGAAGAACTGAATGCTCAACTAGCGAAAGCATTGGAGGTAACTGTTTCATTCCTACCGCGGGAAGAGGCCGACCTGGATCCCAGCCTGATCAGAACGAAGGTGAGTCTCCTGCCCAAGGAGCTGGCAGAGGTCAGAGTCATCGACATTGTCGGCTTGGATCGCCAGGCCGACGGAGGCACCCACGTCCACCGCACCGATGAAGTCGGAAGGGTGCAGATCACTAAGGTTGAGTCCAAGGGTAAGGCCTTCCGTCGAATTCGGTTAGCGCTGGTCGAGTGAGGAAGCACTCCAGCCAGCGTTCCTGCGTGTCGAAATACCGAGAGGCGTTTGCCTAAACTAAGGCCGTCGGAAGGAACCAATAGATGAAAGTTTGGATCGACCAGGATCTCTGCACCGGCGATGGGCTGTGCGAAGAAATCGCCCCCGACGTATTCCTGGGCCGCGACGATGGCCTGTGGGTGGTGAAGGAGGACGCCAAGCATTTCGGTTCCACGACGATTTTCGATGGCGCCGAGGGCGACGGGCACGGGCCCGAAGGCGCCTCGGGTTTGGCTCGAGTACCCGAGGGCATGGAAGACATCACCGTCGAGGCTGCGGAAGAGTGCCCCGGCGAGTGCATCTTCATC
>JABAHO010010174.1_pt1 | contig 10719 bp, 9 predicted proteins | sample 7062071 | NCBI WGS metagenome assembly JABAHO01 (sample SAMN14534356, study PRJNA622989) | marine sediment metagenome | biome: marine biome [ENVO:00000428]; feature: marine pelagic biome [ENVO:01000023]; material: deep marine sediment [ENVO:00002113] | place: India: Gulf of Kutch | collected...
CGTAGCGGACGGGCCATCTGCTGCAGCGGCGGTTCTGCCCGTGCCTGCGGCATGACACTCGGTCGGCCTCCCTGACGACACCTTGCATGCGGGTCAAAGGCTCCGCAGGCGCCTTACCGCGTCCACATCGAAGGCGCCGTAACCGTACTTGGGGTCCTTGCCTGACTCGCCCCGTTCTGTGAGTACCTCGCGGAACGCGTTGACGGNNGTCGGCCCGGCCCGGGGCCGCGGCAAAGACCATGTCGCCGTAGTTCGATTTATCCCAGAGCGTCCCATCCCGGTCCAGCGCGCTGACAGCAACCACGCCGGGATAGGCCGCGGGATACACCGGCTGACCGTGAGGCACATTGCCGGCGGAGGCCACCACCACCATACCCCTGCGTTGGGCGTCGCGGATGGCGCGACGCAGAAACACGCTGTCCTCACTCGTGCCCCAGCTCATGCTCAGCACCCTTGCCCCGTGGTTGGCCGCGTAGTTGATGCTGTTCATAATGCTGAAATTGGAGGCATAGCCGCGGTCGTCGAAAGCACGGATGGCCAGGACGGGAACGCTCGCCCGGCCTTCACCTTCTGGCACGCCGAGGGGCCGGATCAGGCCGCTGGCTATGAGGGCCATCTGCGTGCCGTGGCCGGAGCGGTCGGTCAGGGTGCGGTCCGGATTCAAGGCGTCGAGCCCGCCGACCACGTAGTTGCCCACACCGGCCACGGGCACGAGTCCCGAATCCAGGATGGCCACCGGCGGCACGCCCTCGGCCGGGGCCGGCAGGACGTCCGGTTCGCCTCCCGGCCATGCACCGTTTCCGCCGACGGGAACGGGCACGGGGGCCTTGAAGACGTAGTTCGGCTCCACGTTCGCGAACATCTTTCTCTGCCTCAGCTGTTGCATCAGGGCGAGGACATTGGTGCCGGGCGGAATGCGGATTTTGTAGATGCCGAGGTGAGGCACGCTGTCCACGACCGTCCCGCCGATCTCGCGCATGAGCCGCTTGAAGTCTTCGAGCCGGGTCCCGGCACGTACAGAGATCAGCAGCTCGTCCTGCACGAACAATGGGCCGTCCGGAAGGGGGCCGCGCGTCACCGCGAGGTTTCCGTCCGGTTGAGGCAGCGAGCGAAGACCATCCTGTCCGGCATCCGGTTTGAAGATGCGCACGACCGACAGCTTCGGGAGCGCACCCATGGGGCCTTCCACCACGTCCCACATGAGGGCATAGCTGAACGGGCCCAGGATCTCGTCCAGGGCCTCCTGCACGTCCACATCCTCGAGCTGGCCGGAGACACGGGCCTCGATGGTCGGGTCCATCTGCACGTCCACGCCGGTATGTACAAGGTAGTCAAGGATGTCGCTGAGCGCGTCGTCCTGTGCGTTGAGCGAAAGGCGGTCGCCCTGCAGATGGATGTCCAGGGCCCGGGTAGACCCCGCCGCCAGGAGGAGGCAAAGCAGCGTGCACAAGGTAGTTGCCGGGGACTTCATCTGGCGCAAAGATACCACCGTCTCTCTTACCGCTGCGTCATGCGCGAGAGCTTGAGACCCGGGCCGGCCGTTTGACGTTCAATAACCGGCCATGTAGGCTCTGGTTATGAGCAGCCCCCGGGTCGCCTATGCCTTGTTCGCCTTTGCTGTGCTCTGGCCGGTCAACCAGGGGTACGGCGCCGAAGAGGACCGGCAGCCGGCGCGCGACCGGGCCTACACGGGCCGGGTCGAGTGGCATGCTCCGGAAACGGGGCGCCCGTTGCCCCGCGAGCCCGGCACATCCGAGCCGGAGGCGAGGGCGCGTAGCAGGGCCCCCGCGGCAACCTCCCCGGACCTGTCACACCGTCCCGTGCCCCCGGTTCCGGGTGCCCGACCGCACGTGGCCCCGCCACCCCGGGGCAACTGGCTGGTTCCGGAGGGTGCGCCCGCCGAGGACGAGGAACCGGAGAAAGCCTCCGGTTGGGGTTGGTTGGCCGACCGCATCGAGCAGGCGGAGGTCGGNNGTCGGGGAAGAGCGCGGGGAAGGAGACCACCCGGACGCTCCGCCCTACGCGCGTGTTCGGAGCCGGGAGATGTGGATGGAAGAGGCGGAACCGCGGGCTGTTGGTGACGACTTGCTCTCCTCTGTACTGACCCCGCCTGTTCCGGCAGGGGAACTTGAGCAAAGAACGCTGAATGGCTGGGATCTTCAAGAAAACCTGGCGGTCCATGTCGCGCCGGATGAAAGGCCGGCGGACCACTACGCGCCGGGCGGCCTCACGGGCGTCCGCTCGGCCCCGGCCAGTGAGCCCGCGCCGATGCCCCGCACGGCGGCTCTCCTCGGCGCGATCATGGAACCCCTGTCGCGGCCGGCAGCAGCCGGGGTGACCGGCCTGGTCTCACCGCCGCGCACCGCGGACAGCACAGATCTTCCGGGAAGCTTCCATCTGGGTGGGATGGCACCGGGTCCCATCGAGTTACCGGGCGTGGTCGAGCCGGGCCGCTCGTTTGGCATGGAGACGTCCTCTTCGGCGGGTGTAACGCCCTCCTACGGTCGTGCCTACGGAGAGCATGGCCGCGGGACATTCTTCCCGGGGGCCTTTCCGGCGGTCTCGCGCAACGCGGACCTGACGGAGCAGCCTTACCAGCCGGTACGGCCCGAACAGCCGTGGTCGGGGGCGAGGGGGTTGAAGTAGCGGACGAGGTCGCCTCGCCTGCACATGGCACGAGTGACCGGCCGAAGCGGGCCCTTCGTGACCGCAGCGACCGTACACGTGCAACATGCAGGCTTGCTCACCCGCGCAGATAGTCGACCGCATTCTGAAAAAGCCGTAACCCCTGTCCGGGCCCCGACCCCGACACCTCGCGGGTCCACCGAGGATGATTCTCCCGAAACAGGAATGCCTCGGGGTGCGGCATCATGCCCAGGATGCGCCCTGCAGGGTCGTTGAGCCCTGCAATGGCGTTCAGGGAGCCGTTCGGGTTCAGCGGAAACGAGACGGCGGGTTCGCCGTTCCCCGGGTCGACATACCGGCAGGCCACGCAGTGCTCGGACTCGAGGCGTTCGAGCAGTGTCTTGTCGAGCGTGAACAGCTTGCCTTCGCCATGGCGTACCGGCATGGGCATGGTCCCGATGCCGCGGGTAAAGACCGAGGGGCTTCCGGCCTCGCAACGCACATGGACCCATCGATTCTGGAACGAGCCGCAGTCGTTCTGGATGAGCGCCATGCGGGGCTGGAAGAACTCGCCGTCGAGCCCGGGCAGGAGGCCCAATTTGATCATGATCTGGAAGCCGTTGCAGACGCCCAGGACGAGCTTCTGTTGCTCGACAAACCGTTGCAGGTCCTCGCGCAAATGCCGGCGAAGCCGGGCGGCGAACACGTGCCCGGAACCCATGTGGTCGCCGAAGGAGAAACCGCCGATGAACATCAGGGCTCCGAAATCGTGAAGGCGCGACGGTTTGTCCAACAGGTCGCGCAGGTGCACAAGCTCCGCGCGTGCGCCCGCCTCTTCCCATGCGAAACGCGATTCGGCTTCGCAGTTGAGGCCGTACCCGGTGATGATGAGCACGCGCGGTTCAGATGCCATGGAGGGTCTCCTTGAAGGCCCGGCGCAGCGAGGGCAGGTCCGCTTCCACGGCGGCCCGTTTCCCGGTGCCCGCGATCCTGAGCACCGGTTGCGCGGTGACCGCGCCGACGCGGGCGTGGGGGATGCCCGCGAAGACGGCCTCCAGTTCGCTGCAACGTTCCGGCCTGCAGGTCACCACGAACCGGCTGTTCGATTCCGAGAAGAGCAGCTCGTCGTCCGTGAGCACTTCGTCAGCGGGCACGTCGGTTAGCCTGATCTCCGCACCCAGGTCGCCGCCAAGCGCGGCGAGGGCCAACGCCACGGCGAGGCCGCCCATGGCAGGCGTGTGGGAAGAGCGCAGGACCCCGGCCGCGGTCGCGGCATTCATGGCCCGATACAGGGCCAGGGCTGCATCGGGCGCCAGCGACGGCGGGCGACCGCCGATGTGCGCGGGCTCGCCCTGCTCGCAGGCCAGCCAGCGATGGTAGGCCGACGCACCCAGTTCGCTGCGGGTGAGACCGAGGACATAGACCACGTCACCGGCGGCCTTGAAGTCCATGGTGACGGCCTGCTGCACGTCGTCGATCTTGCCGATCGTGGAGAAGAGCACGGTCGGCGGTATGGAGATCTTGCGTCCGCCGCGCACGGAGTCGTTCTTCATGCTGTCTTTGCCTGAGATGCACGGGACGTTGTACGCGGTGGTCACGTCGTAGAGCGCCTTGTTGGCCCGAACGAGCTGCGCCATCTTGTAGGGGCCGTCGGGCGTCTTCCCGGACAGGACGGGGTCCGGCCAGCAGAAGTTGTCGAGACCGGCGATGCGGTCGAGGCGGCCGCCGGTGCTCACGACCCGACGCACCGCCAGGTCGATGATCCCGGCCATCATGGGGTAGGTGTCCAGGTCCGAGAGGAACGGGTGAATGCCGTCGGACAGCACGACGCCTTCGTCACCATCGTACTCCACCCTGAACACGGTGGCGTCGCTGGGCACGTCCGCGTGCACGCCGACAAACGGTTTGACGACGCTCAAGCCCTTGACCTCCGCGTCGTAGATGCGCGACTTGAATTCCCTCGAGCAGATGTCGAGGGAGCCCAGGAGTTTGCGGAGCGCGCTGGTGCGCGGGCCCTTCCGCGGCGCGCGGGGCGCCGGCACCTGGGGTGGTGTCCACCGGGCCTCCAAGGTCATGCCGGGACAGCCGTCGTGGAGGAAAGCCAGGTCCAGGTGGGCCACGGTCCGTGCGCCGTGGCGGACGACGAGTGCGCCGTGGTCGGTGAAGGTCCCGACCACGGTGGCCTCGACATCGCGTTTTTCGGCCAGGGCCATGAAGGCGTCAAGCTGGTCCGGCGCGACCGCGAGGGTCATACGCTCCTGGGATTCCGAGATCAGGATCTCCCAGGGCTGCAGCCCGGCGTACTTGANNTGCCAGGTCCAGGTCGGCCCCGCCGCTGAGTTTGCAGATCTCGCCCACCGACGAACTCAAGCCGCCCGCGCCGTTGTCGGTGATGGCCCGGAAGAGACGCCGGTCCCGCGCTTCCAGGAGGAACTCGAACATCATGCGTTGCGTAATCGGGTCGCCGATCTGGACCGCCTGCGCGGGTGACTCCTGGCGCAGTTCCTCGGACGAGAAGGTGGCGCCGTGTATGCCGTCCTTGCCGATGCGTCCGCCGACCATGACCACGGCGTCGCCGGGCAGGACCTCCTTGGTTTCCGAGGGAACGCCCCGGATCGCGACCGGTATGCGGCCCACCGTCCCGCAATACACCAGGGGCTTGCCGATAAACCGGTCGTCAAAAATCTCGAACCCCCGGGCGTAGGGGATGCCGCTTTGATTCCCCCCGTCGATCACGCCTTCGTGCACGCCGTCGCGGATACGCCGCGGATGGAACAGGCCTTCGGGAACCTCGCCGTCGTAGAACGGCGAGCCGAGACAGTAGCCCCAGGTGTTGGCGATGAGTTCACAGCCCAGTCCCGTGCCCATGGGATCCCGGTTGCAGCCGACGATGCCGGTGATGGCGCCGCCGTACGGATCGAGTGCGGACGGGGTGTTGTGGGTCTCGGCTTTGAACGCCAGGTGATAGCGGTCGTTGAAGCGGATGATACCCGCATTGTCGACGAAGACCGATACAAGCCAGTCGACGCGCTCCCCGATCGCTTCGGTGGCGGCGCGAATGTACGTTTTGAAGAGGGAGTCAATCCACTCCTCCCGCCCCTGCTCGTCCACGTAGTGTACCCGGCCGGCAAAGATCTTGTGCTTGCAGTGTTCGGACCAGGTTTGCGCAAGACATTCAAGTTCCACATCCGTTGGTGCCTCGGGCAGGTCGCGTGCTTTCCGCAAACCGGCTACGCGCGGGTCCCGGAAGTGGTCGCGTATGGCTTTCATTTCCTCGAGGCTAAGGGAAAGGATGCCGTCCCGGCTGATGCGCACGAGGTCTGCGTCGGTGCCGGAGAGGTCGTAGGTGCGAACGAGGACTTCGGTTTCGTCCCGAATCGCGGGCACGGTTTCGTCCACGGGCTCCGCCGCCCACTCTTCGGGCGAGAACACGCGCAACCGCTGGATCAGGCGGTTGGCCAGGAGGTCGGAGGCGATAGCCGTGACGTGGCCGCGGGTGAGGTCCTTGCCCCGAAAAAAGTACTGCGCGGCCGTGTAGACGCCCTCGCCCGCCCCGAGCTGGCGGCCGGCCAGGTCTTCCACCAGGGCCCGGGCCGTGTGGCCGACGTTGTCGGTAACGCCGGGTAGGAAACCGACCTCGACCATCCANNTGGCGGTCACGGGATCGGTAAAGGCTTCGCGCGTGCGTCGCGCCTGGGGGCGGGAGAGTTTCACGTCCACCAGGTACACGTCGCGTGTCTGGCAGGTCCGCACGGGGGTGTTCAGGAAGCTCCTCGCTTTGGCCGCCACGGCGGCGCCACGCGCATCCGGCACGCCGCGCTTCAGGCCTATTTCGATTCGCAGGGGCATAATGGGTTCCCAGGCCTCAGCACGGTGCCCCGGGCTGAACACCTTTGTGCGGGTCCTCGTTCCGGCGCTTCAACACGGGCTCTCCACGTTCCGCGGCCTCAGTGCCTGAAGTGTCGCATGCCGGTAAAGGCCATGGCGATGCCGTACCGGTCGCAGGCGGAGATGACCTCCTCGTCGCGCTTGGAGCCGCCGGGTTGAACGATGTATCGAAGGCCGACCTCCGCCGCGTGGTCGATGTTGTCGGCAAACGGAAAAAAGGCGTCGGATACCAGGACACATTCACTGATGATCTGCTGCTCGTACTCCTTGGGGAGATGACCGTACTGACCGGACGTTTCGAACTGGAGCGCAATGTTCTCGCGGGCCTTCGTCACGGCGAGCTTGCGAACGGCATCGACGCGGTTCGGCTGGCCGGCCCCCATGCCCAACAACGAAAAACTGCCCGGCTTGTACTCGCGAACGATCACGATCGCGTTGGACTTGACGTGCTTGCAGGCCTTGACCCCGAAACGGGCCAGTTTCTCCTTCTCGGCGCCAAACGCATTCNNCTGTGACGACAACCCGATGTCCCGGTCCTGGACGAGGAGCCCGCCGTTGATCTGCCGCAAGGCGAGCCCGGGCAGGGCCGGCGCCAGCGGACGATGGAGTTTCAGCAGGCGGAGGTCCTTGCTTTTCTTCTTCAGCAACTCGAGCGCATCCGGCTCAAAGTCGGGGGCAATCAGGGCCTCCACGAAACGCCCCTTCAGGCACTGGGCCGTCGCGGTGTCCACGGTTTCCGTGACCGCAATCACGCTGCCGAAGGCGCTGACGGGGTCACCGGCCCAGGCGGCTTCGAACGCTTCGGCCAGGGTGTCGCCGGTGGCGAAACCACAGGGATTGGTGTGCTTGACGACGGCGACGACCCCCGGGGCGCCGACCAGTTCGCGCACGGCTTCCAGGGCCGCCTCCCCGTCCACGTAGTTGTTGTACGACATGGCCTTGCCGTGCAGGACTTCCGCATGGGCGATACCGGCTTCGGAAGCGCCCGCGTCCTTGTAGAACACCGCTTGCTGGTGGGGATTCTCGCCGTAGCGCAGCGACGTGCCGTGGCCATAGGCGGCCACGAAGGTACGGGCTTCCGATGTCGCTCCGGTCGCGCGGTCGAGATACTCGGCGATCGCCGCGTTGTACTGGGCCAGCCGGACGAAGACTTTGCCGGCCAGTGCGATGCGGAGGGGTCCCGTGGTGGCGCCGTCGTGCTCCCGGAGTTCGGCGACGACGCGGTCGTAGTCGGCCGGGTCGACCACGACGGTCACCGCGTCCATGTTCTTGGCCGCGGAACGCAACATGGTGGGCCCGCCGATATCGATATTCTCGATCGCTTCTTCCAGGGTGACGCCGGGTTTCGCCACGGTGGCTTCAAAGGGATAGAGGTTCACACACACCAGGTCGATGGCCTCGAGGCCGTATTCCGCCATCGCCGCCTCGTGTTCGGCACGGTCCCTGCGATAAAGGAGGCCGGCGTGCACCTTGGGGTGCAGCGTCTTGACGCGGCCGTCCAGCATCTCGGGAAAGCCGGTAAACTCGGAGACGTCCTTGACGTTCAGGCCGGCCTCGCGCAGGGCGCGCGCCGTTCCCCCGGTGGACAGCAATTCGACGTCCAGGTCCGCGAGGGCCTTGGCGAATTCCACAATCCCGGTCTTGTCCGAGACGCTCAACAGGGCTCGTTCAATCTTTTTCATAGTGCGTTCCTTCTACCTCGATGTCCACGTAAGGGGCTTCGTCCCGGTTGTGACCCGTCCGATGATGCGGGGACGCTCGCCGGCCTGCCGCAGCAGTTCCTCCGCCTTGTCGCGGTCGCGTGCCCGNNGCCGATACCCATGTTGAATACCCGGTACATCTCCTCGGTCGCAATGCGGCCGGCCTTCTGGATCGCCGAAAAGAGCGGCGGCACCTTCCACGCGTCCCGGTCGATCGTCGCGCAGAGCCCGCGGGGCATGACGCGGGGCACGTTGTCGACGAGGCCGCCGCCGGTGATGTGGGCCATCCCGTGAACGCGCAGACCACCCATCACGGCGCGGACGGGCTTGAGGTAGCTCTTGTGGACCGCCAGCAATGCGTCGCCCACGGTGCGGCGGCTGCCGGGCAGGGGGCGGTCGACCTTGAGTTGCGCCTTCCTGAACAGGACCTCGCGTGCGAGACTGTATCCATTGGTGTGNNGCCAAGGAGCACGTCGCCCGCTCGGATCGATGCTCCGGTCACCAGCCTCTTCCGCGGTACCGCGCCGACCACCGCGCCCACCAGGTCGTACTCCTTTCCCGGGTACAGGCCGGGCATTTCCGCCGTTTCACCCCCGAGCAGGGCGCAGCCGTTGCGGCGGCAGGCCCGGCACAGGCCCGCGAGGACCTGGGCGAAAACCCCGGGGTCGAGCTTCGACGTGCCCAGGTAATCCATGAAGAACAACGGCTCGGCGCCCTGCACGAGAATGTCGTTGACGCAGTGGTTCACGAGGTCTTCGCCCACGGTGTCGTGCCGCCCGACCATGCCGGCGACATAGAGCTTCGTCCCGACGCCGTCGATGCTGCTCACGAGCACGGTATCCTTGCCCGGCGCTTTGAACAGGCCGCCGAAGGAACCGAGGTCGCCGAGCACGCCGGGAGTTCGCGTGCTCCGCACGCCCCGCTTCGCCTTGCGAAGCGCGGATTCCATCACGTCGATGTCGACGCCAGCGCGGGCATAAGCCGATGGTTTCTTCATCCGAGTCCCAGGATCCGGAAGGTCCGGTCGACGTCGCGGAGGTGGGTGCTAAGGTCGAAGGCTTTTTCCAGGTCGGCCTTCCGGACCTGTTTCATCAGGGCCTCGTCCTCGAGCATGAGCGCCTTGAGGTCTCTGCCGGTCTCCCAGCACGCCATCGCGTGGCGCTGCACCATGAGGTAGGCGTCCTCCCGGCTCATGCCCCGTTCCGTCAGCAGGAGCAACACCTGCTGCGAATGGATGAGCCCGTGGGTCAGGTCGAGGTTCCTCTTCATGTTCTTCGGCATCACGCGCAGGTTGCGCACGAGGCGCTCGAGGCGGGCGAGCATGTAGTCCAGCGCAATCGTGGCATCCGGGAGGANNAGATGTCGCGTTCGTGCCATAGAGCCACGTTCTCCAGCGCGGTCACGGCGTAACCGCGAACCAGGCGGGCCATGCCCGTGAGGCGCTCGCCGACAATCGGGTTCTTCTTGTGCGGCATGGCCGAAGACCCTTTCTGGCCCTTGCCGAAGAACTCCTCGACTTCGTGCACTTCGGTTCGCTGCAGGTGCCGGAATTCGACCGCCCACCGTTCCACGGAGGCGGCGACCAGGGCAAGCATGGACAAGTACTCCGCATGGCGGTCCCGCTGGAGAACCTGGGTCGAGATCGCCGCGGGCTTGAGCTTGAGCTTCCGGCAGACGTACGTCTCGACCCGNNGCCCAATCATCGGGGTGTACTTGTACCGACGGGCCTTCGAGGCCGCGGCCCGACGCACGGCCTTGATGTCCTTGATGAGCAGGTCCACGGCCTGGACCATCTGGACCGCGAGGGCGGTGTCCAGCACGTCGGAACTGGTCAGGCCCTTGTGGATGAACCGCGCGGACGGGCCGACATGCTCGGCGACGTTGGTGAGGAAGGCGATCACGTCGTGGTCGACCTTCTGCTCGATCTCGTCGATGCGCTTGACGCTGAATCCCGAGCGGGCTTGTATGCGCTTCAAGTCGGCGGCCGGAATCTGTCCGAGTTGATGCATGGCCTCGCAGGCGAGAATTTCCACATCAAGCCAGGTCTGGTACTTGTTCTGGTCGGTCCAAATGGAACCCATCTCGGGCCGGGTGTAGCGCGGAATCATGTGCCTGTTCCCCTTGCTGCAGTCATCTGAAACTGGAAACGGCGAAAGTAGCAGATGCGGAAAACGGAACAACAGCAAACTGCGGCGCGAACAGGCACAAATCCGGCGCCTGCGCGGGGAGAACGGTTCGTACCCCCGGGTGACGGCCCGTGGCGGGGCAGGAATGCCTTTACATACCCCTTGCCCCCGTGGTACGCGCACGCACGGGTGAGGGGGCGATAGTGCCGCGGACCAAAGGTGACACGATGAACGACCTGCAAACAGATGCTGTCGGCAACACGGAAGAAGACCGGGTTGACCCGGAAGTCCGGGCCCTGGTGGTCAGGGAGGCGGAGGTCAGCGCCCGGAAGGCCATGGACGACCTGCGACGCGAATTCGGCCTGAAGTACGAATACCGC
>JABAHO010010850.1_pt2 | contig 10714 bp, 8 predicted proteins | sample 7062071 | NCBI WGS metagenome assembly JABAHO01 (sample SAMN14534356, study PRJNA622989) | marine sediment metagenome | biome: marine biome [ENVO:00000428]; feature: marine pelagic biome [ENVO:01000023]; material: deep marine sediment [ENVO:00002113] | place: India: Gulf of Kutch | collected...
TGGCCGACGCGTCTGGCGCGCCACGGGAGAGTTCTGAGCGCAGACGGCGACTATTCAATCAAGCGGGCTGAGAACGCAGCCGACCCACGCCCTCCTGTGGACGGTTGTGAGTGCCCAACCTGCCAGCGTTACTCGCGGGCCTATCTTCGGCACCTGCTGGTGACGGGTGAGCTGTCGGCCCATCGATTGCTCAGTCTGCACAATCTGCACTACACGCTCTCGCTGATGTCTTCAGTGCGGGAGGCGATCAAGGGGGGCCGGTTTGAGGAGTTCCGCCGGGACCGCGCTACTCAGCGTCAGTCCTAGACGATGGCCGCAAGGCCACCTTTTGGGCCGCTCCCCGGCGTCAGTCTTGGATAGCAGTTGCGCAGCAACTGCAAGGTGGCCGCAAGGCCACCCGTCTTCAGTGCGGGAGGCGATCAGGGGGGGCCGGTTTGAGGAGTTCCGGCGGGAACGCGCCACTCAGCGCCAGACCTAGCCTACGATCCAAGCGCAATGTTCATCGCACAGTCTTCATCCGGCGATTCCGGGCTCGGCAGCCTGCTCATAATCGTCGTCATATTCGGGGCGCTTTTCATGTTCATGAGTTACCGGCAGCGCAAGCGGGGCAGGGAGCGGGCCGAGTTCCTCAGCACGTTGCAGGTCGGCGACGAGGTCAGAACGATCGGCGGCGTCATCGGGACGATTGACAGTATCGATGACGAGGCGCTCGTGATTGTCAGTGACGGCACCAGGCTCAGGTTGGTGCGAGGGTCGGTAGCGGCGCGGGTCGACGACCAGTGACAGCCTGGCAGGAAGGCCGGCCCCGCGAGGAAGAGCCGGTCAAGAACGTCGCCCTCCGGCGGATTGTTTCGGTTCTGGTGATGCTGGCCGTTGCCTGGGGAGGATTGGGGCTCGTGTTTGGTACTGGATCGACCCCCAAGCTGGGGTTGGACCTGGCCGGCGGCTTTTCGGTGGTTCTCAGCGGCCCAGACGATGCCACCAGTGAGCAGCTCGATCAAGCAGTAGCGGTTATGCGCAACCGCATCGAAGCGCTCGGCAACGTTCAGGAACCCGAGATTCAGGTCGCCGGTGGCAACAGTGTGCTGGTACAGCTTCCCGGTGTGACCGATCGGGACAGGGCCTTGGAGGCGATCGGCTCGACCGGCCAGTTGTCTTTTAGGAAGGTCTTGGCCGACTCGTCATTGACCCAGCTGGGGCCTGCCATCGATCCCACGGCGGACGATCCCAACACTGAGGCCGTTCTCAGCCAATCGGACCGTGATGGCATTCCCCAGCCTGACCTGCTGGTCGGTCCAGCGTTTGCAGTGGGGAGCGACATTGCCTCCGCCGATGCAGTCTTCACACAGACCACACTGGAGTGGGCGGTGGCGCTCTCGTTCACGTCTGAAGGGGCCGACAAGTTCGAGGTTGCGACCAGAGAACTTGGCTCCTTTCCTCCTAACGATGTTCGCCGGCGGTTCGCCATCGTGCTCGACGGAGTCGTGATCTCGGCCCCCAATGTGCTCCCCGATGAGGGTATCTCCGGCGGCAACGCCCAGATCACAATGGGCGGTGCCCTCGATCCAGAGTCCGAAGCCAAAGACCTCGAGATTGTTCTGAAGTATGGAGCCCTGCCGGTGGTGCTCGAGAGGGAACAAGATCAATTCGTTTCGGCGTCGCTGGGCAAGGATTCACTAAACGCCGGATTGGCCGCCGGTTTCGGAGGGTTGGCGCTGGTGGCAGTGGCGATGGTGTTTTATTACCGTGCGCTGGGCCTGGTGACCGTCATCGGTCTCTCTATCTTCGGCTCACTGGTCTTCGGTGCCTATTCGGTGCTTGGAGCGACCCAAGGGCTGACGCTGACGCTGGCCAGCATCGCCGGAATCATCGTCTCGATCGGCATCACCTCCGACTCATACATCGTGTACTTCGAGCGAATCAAGGAGGAGCTCCGCCACGGGCGCACCGTCGAAGATGCGGCTACAGATGGCTTCAACCGGGCGTTTCGAACCATTCTGACCGCCGACTTCGTCTCGTTCACCGGAGCGATTCTCTTGTGGTTCCTGGCGATCGGGCCCGTCAAGGGCTTCGCCCTGGCACTGGGCTTGGCCACCGTCGTTGACGTTGTCGTTGCCTATTTCTACACACGGAACGCAGTCGCGATGTTGTCGGAGTCCCGGTTCGGTGAGGGTGGGCGCTTCAGCGTTCGGGGGGCCAGCGGCGTCGAGCTCGTGGAGGCATCCGCATGACCCTTTTCACCCGCCTCTACCGGGGTGAGACCAGCTTCGATTTCCTCGGCCGCAAGCGGGTCGGCTTCACGCTCTCGACCATACTCCTCATCGTCTCGATTGTTTCTCTGGTGACTCTGAAGCTCAATCTGGGGGTCGATTTTGAAGGCGGAACCGTGATCGAGGTCGAGAACCCGGCCGACGCCTCCGTAACCGACTTCCGGGACGTGCTTCGTGGCTTCGGGCTTGAATCGGCCACCATTCAGCTCACCAGTGGAGCAGGAGCCGACGGAGTCCTTATCGAGACGGAGGTAATCGAACCCACTCAGGAGCGGTTGGTTGTGGCGGCCGTCGCGGCCGAGGCCGGCGTCGAAGTGAGTGACGCCTCCGTCACCGCAGTGGGACCGTCCTTCGGGCGGGAAGTGACCCGCTCGGCTGTTAGAGCCTTGGTGATCTTCCTAATCGTGGTAGCCATATTCATCGCTTGGCGCTTCGAATGGAAAATGGCTCTTGCTGCCCTGGCCGCGCTCGGACATGACCTCCTACTCACGGGTGGGGTCTATTCGGTGACTCAGTTCGAGGTAACCCCGGCCACTGTTATTGCGATCCTGACCATCCTCGGCTACTCGCTGTACGACACCGTGGTTGTGTTCGACAAGATCGTGGAGACCGTGCAGATCAGCGAGGGTCGCACATCGCTGCGGGGAGTGATCAACGGATCGATGAACACGGTGCTGATGCGATCGCTGAACACTTCGCTCACCAGCCTGCTACCGGTAGGGAGCCTGCTCTTTGTCGGTTCTTTCCTGCTCGGGGCTACGACATTGCGCGAGTTCGCGCTGGCTCTCTTCGTGGGTATCGCGGCCGGCACTTACTCCTCGATCTTCGTGGCTGCCCCACTGCTGGGCACGTGGAAGAGCCAGGAGCCGGAGTGGCGGGAGCTCGAGGACGCGACTGTGGCGCCGGCGCAGGTGGCGGCTCCGGCGAAGCGGCCCAAGTCGCGCCGTGCGGTCGAAAGCAAGCCCGAGGCACCGGAAAAGCCGAAGCCGGCGAAGCCGAAGCCGGAGAAGAAACGGAAGCAGTCGAAGGCGGGAGAATCGCAGCTCGAGCCATCACCCAAGAGTGATGAAGTGCCCATTCAGAAGAAAGCGCCGGCTCGACCCGCGACGCCTGGAGGCGGAGCTACCCCCAGACCGCCGAAAAAGGGTCGGCGACGTAAGCGGTAGAATCCGTTGATGAAGCCCCACCTTCGTGTCGCCTGGACGCCCCACCGGCGGGTGGCTCGTGACTGCTGAGCCGCACACAGTTGAAGCCGCGCTGGCCGGGGTCCTCGAGGCCTATGTTGCCAATCACCCAGGTGCGAGCACGGACCGGCTCGAGGCGGCCTTTTCTTTCGCACGCGAAGCCCACGCCGGTCAAACTCGCCGCACCGGCGAGGACTTCATATTTCACCCGCTGGCGGTCGCCGAGATGTTGGCTGACTACGGGTTGGATGAGGAAACATTGGTGGCCGCCCTCCTGCATGACACTGTGGAGGACACGGCTGTCACACTCGACGAGCTCACTAAACGCTTCGGCCCGGAGGTGACGAGCCTCATAGACGGCGTGACCAAGCTCGACCGAATCGAGTTTGAAGACCGTGATGAGGCTCAGGCCGCCAACATCCGCAAGATGGTGATTGCCATGGCGGATGATGTCCGGGTGTTGGTCATCAAGTTGGCCGACCGTCTGCACAACGTCCGCACCCTGGCTCCCTTTGAGGACGAAAAGCAGCAGCGAATCGCCAAGGAAACCATCGACGTGTTCTCCCCGCTGGCCCACCGGCTGGGGATGCAGGAGATCAAGCATGAGATGGAAGACCGAGCCTTCGCCATTCTCCATCCCAAGCACAACAAGGAAATAAGTGAACTGCTGGCCAAGCGTGCCCCGGCTCGGGAGGGGGTTATCGAGGCTGCGACCCGTGAGGTGTCGGCGGCGCTGGAGAGTGCCGGGATAAAGGCCGAGATCGCTGGCCGCCCCAAGCACCCTTACTCGATTTATCGCAAGATGGTCGAGACCGGGCATCCCTTCGAGCAGATTCACGATTTGCTGGGGATCCGGATCATCACTGACGACATCACAGGCTGCTACGCCGCGCTTGGGGTGATCCACACCTTGTGGGCCCCGGTTCACGGCCGGTTCAAGGACTACATCGCCACACCCAAGTTCAACCTGTATCAGAGCCTGCACACCACCGTCGTCGGACCTGGCGGGAAGCCACTCGAAATCCAGATTCGTACCGAAGAGATGCATGCTCGCGCCGAACGGGGAGTCGCAGCGCATTGGAGCTACAAGCACGGAGATTCCACGGGTGACCTACCGTGGCTGGCAGACATCCACTTCCTGCGGGACACCTTCGCCGATCCCGAAGAGTTCCTGGCCGGTCTCAAAATAGATCTATATCGCGATGAGGTCTTCGCTGTAACCCCTCTCGGCAAGGTGATAACGCTCCCCAAAGGAGCTACCCCGGTCGACTTCGCGTACGCGATCCACACGGAGGTCGGGCATCGATGCGTGGGCGCGAAGGTCAACGGCAGGCTGGTCGCGCTGAGCACCGAGTTGAGCTCGGGCGACATCGTCGAGATCACCACGTCCAAGTCCGAGCAAGCTCACCCGAGTCGGGACTGGCTCAATTTCGCCAAGACCTCGCGAGCCGCCGCCAAGATTCGCCAGTGGTTCAATCGGGAACGGAGAGAGGAGGCCTTGGCGAAGGGCAAGGAGCAAGTGCATGAGGCAGTTGCCCGCGCAGGCCTGGGGCTGGCCGGAGCCCGCCGTGATCGGCTGCTGGAGGAAGTGGGACATGGCCTGAGTTACCAGGATCTCGACTCCCTCTATGCCGCGGTAGGCGAGGGAAACGTCTCAGCGCACTCAGTGGCGGCCCGGCTTGCTCGTGAGGTTCGACCTGAGCTCGAAGACGCGATATCTGAGACTGACCTGCTGGAGCCTCCCCGACCGCGGACGGCTCAAAGGCTCACGCCGGCGATAATTGTTGAGGGTCAGGAAGATCTGGCGGTTCGGATTGCCCGATGCTGTGCTCCCGTCCCGGGCGATGAGTTGGTCGGCTTCGTCACTGTTGGGGGAGGGGTCTCAGTCCACAATGCCAGCTGCACCAACGTTGGAGATCTGGAATCTCGAGCCGAGCGCATGATCGACGTCGCCTGGTCGCAAGACCGAGCCGGAACCTATGCCGTATGGATCCAGGTGGAGTCGCTCGATCGACCCGGGCTCCTGCGGGATGTCACCACGGTGCTCTCCGAGCTGGACGCCAATATTCACGCCTCCTCGTCGGCCACCGACCGGGACCGGGTGGCCGTCCTCCGGTATGAAGTCGAGTTGTCCGATCCCGGTCAATTAGACCGGATCCTGAGCGAGTTGCGAGGCATGGAAGGGATTCTGGATGCTTTCCGGCTGGTGGCCACTGACTAGTGACTTCGGTCCGAAACTTGTTAGAGCTCTGACCAGCGAAACGCCGTTTCGGTGCTACCCGCACCCGGGAGGGGATAACCAAATTCACCGTTGAACACGAAGTTCGGGTCACCGGAGATTTCGTGGTCGGAACGAGGGATCAGCGACCCGAGTGTGTCGCACTCGTCCAGGACCAGGAAGGCGCCGTAGATGTTGGGGTTTCCGCTTACATTGACCTGCTCGATCCCGGTCACTAGGCCCGGATTGCTGAGCGTTCCGTAGCTGTCAGCATTGCCGGAGACCTTAAGGTCCCGCCCGGCTACGAGCAGCCAGGGTGCGCTCGGGGGATTGGGAATCAAGAACGGGTTTCCGCTGAAGTCGATGTCGCCACCGCGGTTGTTGGGGCAGGCCACGCCGCCGATGGGGTTAGCGATGAGGGTCGCTTTCCATGGGGTTGTCCCCTCACCGGGGTTGGTGCCGATCTTGGCGTTGCCGCCCTCAAAAAAATAGGTGCCGTCGAACTTGGCATCGGTCGTGTAATCCCATTTGGCAGCTCCATCGCCCTCGTAGCCGCCCATCTTCCAGCCTCGATAGGCAGTGCTGGTCGCGACGCCGAGCTCGGTACCCGTGCAAGGTGCCCCGGGGGTGGCCGGGGTCCCGGCGCCGCTATAAGCAGGGCCAGCGTACACCCGTCCGTCATTGCACATGTCATATTCAGAGAGGTGGTGAATCTCGATCGGCTCGGTTCGCGGGATCGGCTTCTCCTCGCCGGTCGAGCCCGACGAGCCGGGATCCCCCACGTTGAAGCTCCCGCTGTAGCTCCCTTGCGAGGAGGCATGCCCGGAGACGGTGGTCGTGCCCGACGATGTCAGGTTCCCGTTGGAATGGACGCTGCCGTGGGTCCCACTGAAATTCGGGTTGCCCGATATATACAGATTGCCACCGAGGACCAAGGCTTCTCCGAGGCCGGGCGAAGGCACCACGACCTGCCCGTATCGAAGTTTGACCACCCGGGTGGTCTGAGCAGTGGTCAGGTCGGGCAGGTAGCCGGCGGCGTAGACCACGTCCTGGCCTTCTGGCTTGACGATNNCCACGTCCTGGCCTTCTGGCTTGACGATGACGTATTGCCCGTTGCCCGAATCGATCGCGGGAAGACCGAGTGTCGTGATTGCCGAGAGCACCCAGGCCCGCTCTGCCTGGTCGTCGACGAACGGGAGGGGGTAACCGTGCGAGGTCGGAACCGTGAAGTAAGCCGCATCCTCGTTGAGTTCGAATGTGGCGACGTCGAGGCCGGATTCGGCCACGCTGAGAGCCTCCGTCCACTGGCGTTCGTCCAGAGTTTCGTCGTAATTGCGCAGCGTGCGCAGAGCTAACACTGCCAGAATCACGGCAGCGAGCAACCCGAGCAAGATCACTGAGATCATGGCGACGCCATCATCACGGCCGATGAAGCGCTTCATGGTTTGTTCCGTAGGTGGATCAGAGTGGTGATTGACTCGATGTTTCCTGTCCCCGGCTTGGACTCTGCCCGTAGTTCGACCCGCAGCAGCTTGGTCGCAGAGGTGGGGGTGGCGGTATCATCCGTGAAGGCGTCATAGGTCGCAGCCGGGTTGACCAAGCCTTCGCCTGCGACGAAACGTTCTCCGGAATCCTCGACGGTGCGAACCAGATTCGCGCCGCCGTCGGGCCTAACCTCGAACGCCCAAATCACTGTCTCGTTGGTGTCCACGGCGTTGTTGTCATCGACATCGAGCCAAAGCCTGAGCGAGGTCTTGGTCGACGGGCTGAGGATTTCGTCGGCAGCCCGCACATCCTTTTCGATGTTGTCCCTGGCGAAGCGGAGCGTCGTCAGGCTTTCAGTGTCCGCTTCGGTGGTGCTATCTGTCCTGGCCATCATGACGAGGGCCGTCCCCGTGATGGCCAACACAAAAGCCACTATGAGGGCGGCGATATTGAGTTCGACGAGGCTGAACCCTTCGTCTCGCTGCAGACGCCTCATGGCATCACCAGCTTTGAGGGATGACCGGTGGTGTCAAACGCGACGTAGATCGCATCATCGCTGCTGCCTGTAGCCAGAACTTTCACTTCCAGGAATTGACCGCCAGCGATTGTCGTGTTCACGGGGATGTTGAAGGTCATCTGTTCGAACCCACCGGAGCCGTTGTGCACCTGGGTTACATCCCCGATCGTTGTGCCGCTGCCAGTGGTAGCCGAGCCCTTGTGTCGGAGCAGGACGCGTACGCCGGCCGACTTGTCGTTGTTGAAGTCCTTCATGGCCACCCAGATGGTGACCTGGGCTGTTCCGGAGTAGTTGGTGGTGTTGGAGAGCTGCCAAACCCAGTTGACCATCTTGTCCGAGTTGGTGGTGCCGGCGCTCCCGTCCTTGTCCACGAAGCGGCCGGGGTCACTGTCCTTGTTGGTTGAGTAGTTGTAGAGGTTGCTGGCAGTCGGGGCGGTCGAGTCCATGTCGAGGTCTTTCTGTGCGCTGGTGTTGCCGGTGGGTGGGGTGGGACGGTTGTGCAGATAGAAGAGCCCGGCTGCAACGGCGACGGGGTTGAGTGTGAAATCGACGGTTGACGTGTCGGTCGCGCTGGTGTCGAGGGTTTCAGCGGACACCAGGATCGAAGACGTCCCGGGCGGGTCACTCGTAGTCGGTGTCCAAACAGCCAGCAAGTCGAAACTCGCGCCCGTGGCAATAGGTGTGAAACCGGAGTCGACCTTGGCGTCAGAGTTGGTGTCGACTAACGGATTATCGCCGGCATCCTTGGCCCCGTTCCCGTTGAGGTCCTGGTGGAAAACGACGATATATGAGGCTCCGACCGGTTCGTTCGCATAGAAGTTGAATCGTTCATCGGGTCCGGTGTTAGTGAGCGTGAACCCAACTACGACCTCTGTATCCTGGATGCCGATGACCGTCGGGTTATCGGGAGTTAGGTCAAAGCTGGCTGGTCCGATCGGGATTGTTGTCGAGGTGGAGCCGAGCGTGCCTAGCTCTGAAATCAAGGCCTCTGATCGATGTTCGCGGGCGATACCTCGACTCGTCCACGTGACCGAAACGCTTACCCGCTTGAAATCTTCGGTATCGGAGTCTGCCGGATTCTCGTCCACCCAGGTGATGTAACGGGTAATGGTGAAGGTCATCTGGTTGAGAGTCCTTGTGTACACGGCGGGGGAGAGGCCACCGGCCTCCATGACGAGCGCTTCTAAAGCTGCCGGACCAGGGCCGTCGGGATCGACCATGACGGCACCGGATAGCGTTGCGTCTGCTGCGTCGTGCTCCAGGTCGTCATAGTCGGTTGAACGAGCCTCCTCGAGGACTTCGACGGCAAGAACTGCTGCGCTCTGTTCCAGCCGGCGCTCACCGATCGCTCGGAGCGTCGATGCCAGCATGACGCCGAGGACCGCGATGATGAAAGCCGCCAGCGTCACGGCTAAGGCCGCTTCGACCAGCGTGAACCCCCTGTCGTTTCGGTGACTACCCACAGTGCACTAATCGGGCTGTCGACGACGGTCTTAAGGGGTTTGGCGGTCTAAATCATTTACGCACAAAAAGGCTAATTACCTGGTTTTGGAACGTTTGCCACTTGGCCCGTTCCCGTACCCCACTCAGAGTGGCGAGACCTGCCTCAGGGAAGGAGCTAGTCACTCGGTAATCGGCCAAGAAGACACTCACGGATCCCTTCACTTTTGAGTCGGCACGGTCGATGAGGCAGCATGGAGAAACCGCGAATCCGCCAGGACGGCTTCACCCTGATCGAAGCCTCCATCGCGCTGCTCATCGCGGCGTTCATTTTCGTCGCGCTGGGACAGATAGTGGCAAGCGCGCTTCGTGCAACTGGAGAGAGGCGCCTCGAGCAACAGGCGGCTGCCTTGACCAATGAGGCGATTGAAGCCGTTCGCGACTTGAGTTTCGATGAGGTTGCGTTGCTCCCTGCTGCCAGCGACCCGACCAGGCTTCCGACGACATCGTTTGACCCGGGAACGGGGCCGGAGCCGATCTTCGAGGACGCTGTAGGCGGAATCCCCACTCAGGTCACATCGGAAACGATCGACGGGATCGCTTTCACATTGACTCGCTATGTCACCTGGGTCGATGACGACCCGCTTGACAGTGAAACCGAGGACTACAAACGGTTCACCGTTGTTGCCGGCTGGGAGAGCCGCGGGGTCAACAGGACTGAGCAACTCGATACCTTCATCGCCCTGCAGAGCGCCGAGACAGGCGTGTCCAATCCCACCTATGGCGCCGCCTTCAACCCCGCCTTCGACAACAAGTTCGGAACCGCCGGTTCCGACATCGTGTTTCCCCACACCATCCTCAATATCGGCAATCGCGACGACTACTTCGAGATCACCTTCACGAATGATGCCGGTTGGCCTGTCGCTATCCGCGACGCGACAAGCGGGTTGCCACTTGTCGACTGGACGGGCGAAGGCACACCCGACACCGGACTTCTCACTCCCAACCCCGATACTGGTTCTTCGCTCGACATTGAGGTCGTCGTAACTGTTCCGCTTGGTACCCCCCTCGGGGAAACCTCCCTTACGACGATAGAGGCGACTTCGTTCGGTGATCCTGGAAGCTCGTCCTCGGCTAACGATGTCAGCGTCTCAACCGGCTTGTTTGCACCCATTGACGTCGATCTCTACCTCAAGAACGGCATGGCTTTGAACCCGACAGTACCAATGGGAGGCCCCAGCACAGTTGCGGGTCCCAACGGCACGACCTTTACCTGGTCGATGCCGGTGGCGACCGGCTGGGAAGCAGTTTCTGACGGTGATTTCAGCTTGTACGTGGGACGCCGCGGTACCTGCGTAGCCGAGAATGTCGCATACACCGTGACTGTTCGGAGCACCTCGGGCAACTGGGGATCGGCCTCTTCAGGCGATGTGCCAGTCGCGGGATGCGGCGCCGAATTGAGCAAGGTGACCGTTCCGATCGACGGCAGCACCGTTCTGGCAGGTGAGTTCCTCTACGTCGACGTAACCATCACGAAAGTGGCCGGAGGCAATCCGGGCCGACGGGGTCTGACGATCTACTTCGACGGTGCCGACTTCAA
>JABAHO010007750.1_pt1 | contig 10707 bp, 16 predicted proteins | sample 7062071 | NCBI WGS metagenome assembly JABAHO01 (sample SAMN14534356, study PRJNA622989) | marine sediment metagenome | biome: marine biome [ENVO:00000428]; feature: marine pelagic biome [ENVO:01000023]; material: deep marine sediment [ENVO:00002113] | place: India: Gulf of Kutch | collected...
TATTGGGATTAAGCCTAATACAGACTACCTCAAGGGCATCTTATCACTGGATGCCTCCGGTACCATCATTACCAATGATAAGCTGGAGACCAATATGCCCGGGATTTTTGCGGCTGGCGATATACGCTACAACTCCGCCCAGCAGGCAATAACCGCCGCCGGAGACGGAGCTACCGCTGCCATCTTTGCCGAAAAGTTCATCACTGGATAGAATTAGATTCCTTTTAAAGAAAGCATGAGGGCACATATGCTCTTAAAATCTATACCCCTTTCTCTCCTGCTTTAGATAAAAACCAAAGGATTTACTCCCCCAAAAAATTTTTTGCCTTTCCTCTTCACACTCTGAAAAAGTAGGAAAGGAAGAGTTTTAAAGAGATTGTGCTTTCAAAATAGACCCCCTTCCCCCAGATTTAATTTTTACTGCTTTTAACTGTGCTACTTCAATGAAGTATAATCACTTAGAGAGCAGTACGAATGAAGGTCATTTTCCTGGAAGACGTGCCCAAGGTGGCTAAAGCTGGTGAGACAAAAGAGGTAGCCGATGGTTACGGCCGGAACTTTCTCATTCCCCGAAAACTGGCCGTATTAGCTAATCCATCCGCTCTCAATATCCTAGAAACACAAACTAAAATAAGAGCCCGTAGCCAAACCCAGATTGAGGACGAAGTAACTGAGCTGGCTCGCCAGCTAGATGGGAAGGAGATCACCCTGAAAGCCAGAGCTGGTGCCCAGGAGCACCTGCACGGCTCAATTACCAGCGCCGATATCGCCTCTGAGCTTCAAAACACCGCCGGACTGGTTGTTGACAAAAGAAAGATAGAATTAGACGAGCCTATCCGCCAACTCGGTAGTTATGAGGTAGCCATTAGGCTAACCAAGGATATGATACCCAAAATAAAGGTTACCGTGATAGAAGAAGAGGCAAGCTAGATTGAATGCTGAAAAATTACCCCCGCATGATGCTGACGCTGAGGAAGCAGTAAACGGCTCACTCCTGATAGAGGGCACATCCATTTATAAGATTGCTGGCTTCCTTCAACCACAAGATTTTTACCACGAGCAAAATAAATTAATATATGAGGCATGCCTGTCACTTTACCAGCACGATGAAGCAATAAACCAAATCACGGTAGCTCAAGAGCTTGACCGACGGCAAAAACTGGAAGCATGCGGCGGTGCTGCCTACCTGAGTCACCTAATCGCTACCTGCCCCACCTCCCTTGATATTGAGACCTATGCTCAGATTGTTTATCGCTTATCGATGATGCGCCGCCTGATTAATGCTGCTGACCAAATNNCCATATCCGCCAAGTGCTGGACAAGTATTTTGAGACTGCTGCGCTTACCCCGGAAATAGAAGCCCATGCCGAGCCAATCACCTATGCCCGGTCAGGTTTTAACAAATTGGATGAATTTCTGGGTGGATTTCAGCGCTCTGACCTGATTGTCGTTGCCGGCCGGCCAAGCATGGGCAAAACCAGCCTAGCCATCAGTATTGCCCGAAATGCTGCCGTGGAGCAGGGGGCTTGTGTGGCACTATTCAGCCTAGAGATGGCATGTGAGCCACTGGTCACACGCCTACTGGCCAATGAAGCCAACGTCGATTCCCGGCGGGTCCGCTTCGGGCTTTACAATGAAAACGAGGAAAAGAGGATTATGGAAGCTATCGGCAGGCTTTCTGAAGCCCCTATCTACATTGATGACACCCCTATCCTGCGGGTAGTTGAGGTGCGGAGCAAAGCCCGCCGTCTCTATCTCGAGCGTGGCATCAATCTTATAATCATCGACCACCTGGGACTGATGCAAGCCGACATAAAAACAGAAAACAGAGTCCAGGAAATCAGTTACATCTCCCGGTCACTAAAATCGATAGCCCGCGAGCTTGATGTACCCCTGCTAGCCGTATCACAGCTCAGCCGAGCCCCAGAATGGCGAGCTTCCCATAAACCCCAACTTTCTGACCTGCGTGACAGCGGCAGTATTGAACAGGATGCTGACGTAGTTATTTTCATCTACCGAGATGATTATTACTATACCACAAGGGAAGACTGGGAAAAGGACCACCCTGGTGAAGACTATCCACAGGGCATTGCCAATATCATNNTGCCCCGAACAGCTAAATTTGAAGATATTACTACTACCAGCGAAGAGCCGAGCTTACTATGAAGCAAATTAACGGTTTTCCAGCCAAGATGCAATTTACCCCTCTACCTAACTTTTTCTTTTCCAACCTGCTACCACAAATCAGTGATATTACTGAACTAAAGACAACCCTCCATATTTTGGGAGCCCTCTACCACAAAAGAGGGTATCCCCGTTTCGTCACTCATCGAGAGCTTTTAGCCAATAAGAGCCTGATGAGCAACTTCAAAGAGGCAACCGAACCATCGGACAAGGTATTAAAGAGTGCTCTGGAAATGGCTACCAAGCGGGGGACTATCCTCCATGTAGTATTAGATAGAGACGGGACGCCAGAGGATATTTACCTCCTCAATACTGAATCCGACAGACAGATTGTGACTAAAATTCAAAATGGTGAGCTTTCCCTCCCCGGGCTGAAAGCGAAGGAACAGATTTATACCGAGTTGGAGGAACCGCCTGATATATTCACTCTTTATGAACAGAACATCGGCATGCTCACCCCGATGATTGCTGAAGAGCTGCGTGAGGCAGAGAGACTTTACCCGCTAAACTGGATTAGAGATGCCATCAAAGAGGCGGTTGCCCTTAATAAGAGAAGCTGGAGATATATTGCCGCCATTTTGGAACGCTGGTCAGCAGAAGGCAGGAGCAATGGAACATATCGGAGAGATTCTGCGAAAAAGGAAGGCCCAGATAAATACATCAAGGGCAAATATGGACACATGGTCGGGCGGTAACACCGAAGAAGCATCGCCAAGCTCGGGCTGTCCTATTTGTGGAGGAGCTGGTTTCGTTTATGTTGATGTCCCGGTAGGACATCCTGATTTTGGTAAGGCAATTCCTTGCCGCTGCACCAGAGAAGAATCAAACAAGGAGCAACAAGCCCGCCTCCAGCGATACAGCAATCTAGGTTCGCTGACCCGCCTCACCTTTGATAGCCTCCTTCCTGAGGGCAGAAGCGGGGAGCCAGCAAGTCAGGAAAGATTTAGCCGTGCCTATCAAGCAGCCAAGGCTTTTGCTGCCGAGCCCAAAGAATGGCTGGTGCTGGTTGGCCCCAATGGCTGTGGCAAGACGCACCTGGCGGCAGCCATCGCCAACGAGTGGATTAACCATGGTTACCCCGCCTTTTTCCAGAGTGTTCCCGACTTCCTAGACCACCTGCGTTCTGCCTTCAGTCCCGATAGTGAAATGCCTTACGATGAACTCTTTGACCGGGTGCGCAATGCCCCTCTGCTCATTTTGGACGATTTAGGTGCCCAAACCAGCACACCCTGGGCTAAGGAAAAGTTAGACCAGTTGCTCAATCACCGCTTTAATAATGAACTGCCTACCGTCATTACTACCCGCAATCCCATTGACCAACTGGAAGAAANNCTGACCAACTGGAAGAAAGTGTACGCGCCCGCCTGACTGACCCCAACTTGAGCCATATATATTTAATTGAGGAAAAACCCGCTCCCTTGCTGGAATATACCTGGGGACCGGGATTCGAACTGCAAAAAGGCATGACCTTTGAAAACTTTGACTGGAAGCGGGTGAACCTGCTACCAGAACAACGTGAGAACCTGAAGGAGGCATTTCGCTTAGCCTTTGATTTTGCCAAATCACCCGAAGGCTGGCTGGTACTGCTGGGTGAAACCGGCTGTGGTAAAACCCACCTTGCCGCCTATCGCTAATTATCGCTATCAAGCCAAACAGCCTGCCCTGTTCGTCGTGGTACCTGACTTCCTTGACCACCTGCGCTCCACCTTCAGCCCGGAGAGCAAGGTTTCCTATGACCAGCTCTTTGAAAGGGTAAAAACCACCCCCCTGCTTATCCTAGACGATTTCGGCGAGCACTCAACCACATCCTGGGCACGGGAAAAGCTTTATCAGGTTATCAACTACCGCTATAATGCCCGGCTGGCAACGGTGATTACCAGCCGCTGCTCACTGGATGATATTGACAGTCCGGTTAGTTCCAGGCTGGTAGACCCCAAAATTGGTCTGGTATGGAACATCATTGTTCCTGACTACCGGACTGATGCCACTTCCAGTCGGAAGAAAATAGCTCGTGGCAAGAAAGAGCGCTGAGAAGTCCCACCCACGTTTGCATCGCCAAATGTTTTTCGGTAAAATAAATAAGCTTTTGTGGAGAGAAATCTGACATGATAAATCTTCCTGTCCTGGTACTAAACCAGAACTACGAGCCATTTAATATATGTCGAGTCCGACGGGCAGTGGTGTTGCTCTATCGGGGCAAGGCTGAGATGCTGGAAAATGGCTCAGGATTTATCCACTCAGCCACTCACATATTCCAGGTGCCCTCGGTAATCCGACTAGCCTATCTCATCAAACGACCCCGGTTTGAGAAAAAACTAACTCGCCTCGAGGTTTTCAACCGTGACCACTATACCTGCCAGTATTGTGGTAAGGAAACCAAGCAGCTCACCTTAGACCATGTTATCCCACGATACCGTGGCGGAGAACACATCTGGGAAAATGTGGTTAGCGCCTGTATACCCTGTAATCGTCGTAAGGCAGGTAAAACCCCCGCTGAGGCTGGAATGAGGTTAATTCGCCACCCTGCCCCTCCACGAGGCAACATCCTTTTCTACATTCCCTACCACTACCTACAAACCCAGCTCGAATGGCAAAAATATCTTCCAATTAAAACTAATTAGCCGTCTTTCAGAGGGGAAACCTCACTGGAAGGTAATTCCACCGTCGTCTCGCTCTCCAGCTCAACCAGCACCGTTTCCTTCAGTGGGTTAATCCCGACCACGCTAGCTTCCCCCATAGATGTAGACACGCGTTGCCCTACCTTGGGCAATTTCTCTTTCAGACTATGGTATAGTTCACTCTCATAGCTCAAACAGCACAGCAAACGACCACAAACGCCTGAAATCTTCAACGGATTAAGGGGTAAATCCTGCTCCTTCGCCATTTTAATAGAAATCGGGGCGAACTCACTTAAGAAACTCATACAACATAGCGGACGACCACACCTGCCAAAGCCGCCTATCAGCTTGGCTTCATCCCTCGGACCCACCTGCCGCAGCTCCACCCTTGTTTTAAAACGGCCAGTTAACTCCTTGACTAACTCGCGGAAGTCAACCCTCTCCTCAGCACTGAAGTAGAAGGTAAGGCGGCTACCATCAAGATTGTACTCAGCCAATAGCAGTTTCATGGGCAGATTTAGTTTGGCAATCAGTTTACCACCCTCGATTAGAGCCTCCTCTTCCCTGCTCTGCAGTTCCTCAGCACGCTTAACATCCTCAGGTTCTGCCTTACGCACTACCAGCTTGAGTGGCTCACTTACCTCACTGTCCAGCACCTGCGTGGGAGCAATGACCACTTTCCCCAGCTCCAGACCACGGGTCGTCTTGACCACCACATGGTCATTTACCTCCAGCTCAATACCTGCCGGGTCAAAGTAGTATACCCTACCAGCTCTTTTGAAACGTATGCCAACAATCTCAGCCATAATTCACCAAAATTAAGCAGTGGTGGTTTTCCCCACCACACCTCCCACCGGTATATCAAGCATTAACACTTCCAGCACTAGCCGTGGATTAGCATTCTGCCTGAGCTGTTCCCCGGCTGCCTGAATACTATTAATAACCGCCCTTATTTGAGCTAGGTTATAATCATTAGCTATCTCATTAAGCGTGGCTAACCGGTCAACATTGGTAATGGTATCACTACACCCTACCTTAACCAATAACAGGTCACGCCACCAGTCAAGCCACAAATCCAGTATTTCCTGAACCAACCCCCGGCTCTGACTGAATTGAGTTGCCAGCTGGGCAGCATAGGTAAAGCGCTCCTCATAATCACTACTAATAATATCAAGCAACCTGTCTATCCTCTCAGCACGCAAGTCGAGTAAGCTACTATCAGAAGCAGCCGATATTGCCCAATCCAGACAGCCGCAGGAAAGCCTAGCTAGAAGCCTAGCCCTTTGTGGTTCAATATCCCCGCGGCTATTGAGTGCCGTCTCTACTTCATTAGCCGCCAGGGGGAGTAACTCCAGTCGCTGGCAGCGAGAAACCACCGTGGCGGGTAAGAGCCCATCATTGCTGGTTAGCAGAACAAAGATTACCCTGCCCACCGGCTCCTCCAGAGTCTTAAGCAGGCAGTTAGCCGCTTCATCCGATAAAAGCTCCGCCCCATCAATAATAAACACCTTATACTTTCCCTCAAAGGGTGGTAAGTTAGCTGAGTGCTGCATCTCTCTAATCTGGTCAATACTTATCTCTACCCGAGGTTTAGCCTCGGCTGAATTACCATTAGCGGTCAAACCTATAATTTGAACATCAGGGTGCTTGGCTGAAGCTATCTTTTGACAGGAGGTACACTCCCCACAGGGAGGCTCAGTCTCACCTCACAGTTCAAAGCTTGAGCCAGATTTATCGCCAGGGTCATTTTGCCAACATGAGGAGGACCAACCAGAAGATAGGCATGAGCAATAGTCCCCTTCTCCAGGCTATGCTGGAGTAAAGATATCACTCTGTCTTGTCCAACTACCTGCCACATAAAAAATCCCTAAGTTAAATCACACCTGGTCAAGTCCTCAAGAGTCTCTCGACGCCGAATAAGGCGCGCTTTACCTTCCCTGACCAGCACAATAGCCGGCTTAAGTGCGGCGTTATAGTTGCTTGCCTCAGGCAGGCAATACGCACCACAGCCGGGTACAGCTATTATGTCACCGGCGGAAACCGGGGGCAAATCTATGTCTTTAATCAGTATATCGCCTGACTCGCAAAACCTGCCAGCAATAGTAACCTTGCCTGCCTCTTTTTCTGACATCCTATTAGCCATAACTGCCTCATACTTAGCACCGTAAAGGGCGGGGCGGATATTGTCAGCTATACCCCCATCCATCGAGACATAGCGTCTGACGCCCGGTATATCCTTCACCACACCTACCGTGTATAGTGCCACACCTGCCTGCCCCACAACTGATCTTCCCGGCTCAACGATAAGCTGTGGCAGCGCCAGCTTCAACTCCCGGCACTTATTAATAATCTTGGACGTTATCGCCTCGGCATAAACCGCAATGAGTGGCGCCGGAAAATCCAGTGTATACTGAATGGCAAACCCACCACCAACATTCAGTTCCTTGAGTTCAAAACCATATTTCGACTTCACTTTAGCCGCAAAATCAAGCACAAGCTCAATTGACTTTTGATACGGCTCAACCTCATAGATAAGAGAGCCGATGTGAAAGTGCAAACCAACCAAATTCAGGTTAGGTGCTGACATAGCTCGAGCCACCGCCTCCTCCCAGTGGGCTAAGGGAAAGCCGAATTTACTATCAACAACACCGGTAGCAATATACTTATGGGTGTGAGGCTCTATTCCGGGAGTAAGGCGCAGCAATATATCAGGTGTATCGTCCCGCTCCTTAGCCATCCCCTCCAGCGTGGTAAGCTCGTGAAAATTATCGACCACTATGCGACCGATATGCCAGTCAAGGGCAAGCCTTACCTCCTCAGCCGATTTATTATTACCGTGGAAATAGACCTTACCGAGGGGAAAACCAACCGACTGGGCAATGCCGAGCTCGCCGGCAGAGACCACATCCAGCCCCAGCCCCTCCTCCATCAACAGGAGTACCAGAGCCTTATTTAGAAAGGCTTTAGCAGCATAAATGACGGTAGTATCAGCATAGCGCTGACCGAACTCGGCTTTGAACTCGGCGCATTTACTGCGCAAACTAGACTCATCAAAGACATATAACGGGGTGCCAAACTCAGCGGCCAGCTCTACACTGTCACTGCCACCAATCACAAGATGGCTTTGATTATTTACCTCAGCGGTTAACGGAAACAGAGAAAGTCGGGGTTCCATTTCCTCAATTCTATCAGTGCCCTCTGGTGAAGTCAATTTTGTTACTTGCCCCGTTTCCTCAGTTGACATCCCCTTCTCCTATATCTATACTTGGCACGACCCCAGCTTTAAGGAGGGCTAGCATGTCCGTAGTGCGCAACATCATATTCATCTTGTTAGGCTTATACCTTGTTTACTACGTTATTACCATACAACTTGAAAAGTTCCCCGTATTATTGGTTCCGACTATTATTGTGCTAGTTGCTTTCGCTGGTCTCTTAATCTATAAATATATGCAGAAAAGAGGCAAACGATAAAAACCAGCACCATAAGGAGCTCAGAATTACGATGGAAGCAAAGACGGTCTATTTTGAAAACCCTGGCAGCGAGAATACTGAAGAAGTCCTTCGAATTGCCCGGCAACGGGCAGGGGAACTAGGTATTAAAACAATACTGGTAGCATCAACAAAGGGCAATACCGCCGTCAAAGCCATGGAGGTCCTTAAGGGGGTCAGAGTAATTGCAGTAAGCCACTCCGCTGGTTTTGCCACCCCCGATATCCAGGAATTCACCGAGGAGAACCGCAGAATAGTTGAGAGCAAGGGAGGCATAATCCTCACCACCACCCACGCCTTTGCCGGGGTTAGCCGGGCGATGCGGAGGAAATTTAATACTTATGTCATCGGTGACATAATCGCCAATAGCCTGCGCATCCTGGGTGAGGGGATGAAGGTAAGCTGTGAGATTGCCATGATGGCTGCCGACAGTGGGCTGGTGCGTACCGATGAGGATGTCATTGCTATCGCCGGGACTGACTATGGTGCCGATACCGCCATAGTCCTCAAACCGGTAAATACCCAGAGCTTCTTTGACCTCAGAGTCAGGGAGATTCTGTGCAAACCCCGCTTTTAATAGAATAGCCAAGCTTGTAATCCGTGGCTAATATTGGTAAACTTAGACCAACTTATGAAGATTGTGCGTTTTACCGCTGAGCATAAGACTAAATATGGCATATTAAACGGTGAATTGATTCAGGCTATTGAGGACAAGCCTTTCCGCTACCTTAAACTTACCGACCAATACTACCAACTGAGCGAGGTTAAACTCCTTCCCCCGTGCACGCCATCCAAAATAGTGGCTCTAGGGCTTAACTACCATAACCACGCTAAAGAATTTAATGTCCCTCTACCTGATGCTCCCTTAATCTTCCTAAAACCATCAACAGCAGTAATAGGACCTGATGCTGACATTGTTTATCCGGCTTCCTCAACTAGAGTTGACTACGAGGGTGAGCTGGCAGTAGTGATAAAGAAACCAGTATGGCGGGTATCAATAGAAGACGCACTGGACTATGTCCTGGGCTACACCTGCTTTAATGATATTACCGCCCGCGACCTTCAAGCCAAGGATAAGCAGTGGACTAGAGNNTGCCGCCATTGGGCCCTGCATTCAGACTGAGCTCGACCCGGGAAATGTTTACCTAGAAACCTATCTAAATGGAGAACTCAAGCAGCAAGGCAACACCAGCGACCTTATCTTTACCGTACCGGAACTGATAAACTTTGTATCCAACGTAATGACTCTACTGCCGGGGGATATGATTGCCACTGGCACCCCCNNCTATGTCGTCACCCCTCCCCCACCCTTTTGAAGTTCGTAGAGTTTGCTGAGAGGAAAACAGCAACTTCTAGCCCAAGAATCCGTTCAGCAACTGGGAAAACTCGGGGATTTTTTCTCTATAGACGCTATGGCCGCAGTCTTCAAAGACCTTTACCTGGCAATCAGGAATCAACTCTGCCGCCGCATAGGCATGTTCAACCGGCACGATTGGGTCTTTAGCTCCCCAGACTACCAGAGTGGGCACCACGACTTCTGAAAGCCGGTGCATTAATACTATAGCCTGTTCCTTAAGGGTGATGATACTCCTGCCCAAACACATACTGACTTTGGAAAAGGGAAGTATAAATTCAACGCCGGCGAATAATTTTTCCACCACCCATTTAATCCCTTTCAGAATACCAAGAACCACCGCCCCGATAGCCCGGCTTACTGCATAATTTGATAGAAACCTGGTCCATAAGGCAACTTCCCTTCCCAGGAACATGCTGCTCACCAGTACCAGTTTCATAATTTTATGGGGGAACCTGAGCACATAGCTCAAAGCGATGCCGCCACCGAGCGAATGACCCACCAGATGGAACTTTTCCAGTCCCAGCTCATCCGAAAAATCGTCCACGAATTCCACCAATTCCGGTATATGACAATCACCATCCATCGGCTGGCTACGCCCAAATCCGGGCAGGTCAGGCACATAGACGGTATAATATTTAGAAAGCTCTGCCAGATTTTTCTTCCAAGCACCGGCACCATTGGCACCGCCATGGATTACTATCAATGGGTCGCCATCTCCACCCGTAAGGTAATGAATATCAAGCTCCCCGACCTTTATCCGCTTACTGTGCATGTTTTCACCATCACTCCTTNNCCCTGCCCGATTTCTTGACAGGGTGTAACCAAGTCAAGTTTACGTCGGCACTATGTATTTTAACAAACCCACCAATAAAATACAAATTTTCTGGGCAGTATTTCTAACCCCCGCTTTTTGCGGTTCGTAGAGTTTGGCGATGGCTTTATGCTTTGGCCTTTCTGGAACGTATTCTGGCGTAAAAGATGGGGATTAAAAACAGCGCTGCCATCGAAGAGACCACCATAGCTACCCACATCACCGATGCTGCCTGCATGTGGAGTCTC
>JABAHO010006242.1_pt1 | contig 10688 bp, 8 predicted proteins | sample 7062071 | NCBI WGS metagenome assembly JABAHO01 (sample SAMN14534356, study PRJNA622989) | marine sediment metagenome | biome: marine biome [ENVO:00000428]; feature: marine pelagic biome [ENVO:01000023]; material: deep marine sediment [ENVO:00002113] | place: India: Gulf of Kutch | collected...
GGAGAGGGCGGGATTCGAACCCGCGGTAGACCTCGAAAAGCCTACAAAGGATTAGCAATCCCCCGCTTTCGACCACTCAGCCACCTCTCCTGTCCTGGGGAATGCGACGAGATAGCAATCTGCACCGGTGGTGCCACCGTATCTCTGCATCCTTTTGCGCAACACAGCGACCATGTGATCCCGTACCGCACATTAAGGACGCGGGGAAGCTACGAAAACGGCCGGTAAAAGTCAAGATGCGGCTGGAATGCCGGCAACAGGCGAAATCAAAAGGCGGATTTGGCCCGACTCCCTGCTGATCACGGCTTCAAAAAGTCCCCAGAGGCAATGCGCATCGATTCCTCTACGGGCCGATTATACCAATAGACCCAGGCCTCCACAGCCCGGCCGTCGGCAAGCAGTACATTGGTTTTTCCGCGCGTAAATTCTGTTGGTGACGTGAAGCCCTCGCCGCATTCTTCGTAATTGTCCAGGGCGGGAAAAAGGACGTCGGGTCGGAGTACCCGGTAAAGGTCTCCCCGGACCCGGTCATCGGGGTTTGCGGAGGGCAGGAGCCCCGGATAATTTCCAATCCGGTACAGGCGCCCATGGCAGCAGGCCTCTGACACGTAACGGGACTGGTCAATGAGGAGCTGGTGCATGGGGCTTTTTGCTTCGCGCCGCAAGGTTCCGTAAACAAAAAGGTATGAACTGTGCATAACGGCCCTTCTATATGCAGAGAAAAACTCCCGCCGCAAAGGATACAATTTTATGGCCATTTGCCCCGAGGATATCCATGCCAAACCCGGGGCGATATTGGGATTACAGCTCTAGCTCCAAATAACCGCACACCAGGCCGATCAGGAGTGGGGCCGGAAAGGAACCCTCTACAAGGAGAAGGCGTTTGCGGCTGACGGGGTCAAGCACAGCGCCCCGCTCCAGCAGAAACAGTTTTTTGCGCGATATCGGGTCACGGGCTGTTCCGGAAGACCATAGCACCAGGCGTTTCTGAGATATTGGGTGCCTGAAACATTCTCCGTCCCAGGCAAAGAGCCGCGCCCGGCTGACCGGATGAAGAATATGCTGCCCGTCGAAGCGGTAAAGGGCTTTGCGGCTGACCGGGTGAATCAGCGATTCGCCGTTCCAGATATAAAGGGTTTTGCGGCTGACGGGGTCTTTTAGGCGGGTCTCTGCGTCAGCCGCCGACCCGGCGAAAAGAAACAGCGCCGGCATCAACAGGCGCAACAGGCTTCGCGAAAGGGGTCCATGATGGAATGCATGGCAACTTAGCGGGTTCAGCAGGGGGTTATGCATCATACAGGTCAAAAATCTGTCCGGCTTCTGATTTTACTTTTCGAATTAACTCGGGCGGTTCCAGCACCTGTGCATAGGGGCCCATGGAAAGAATCCATGATGCAACATTGCCGAACGGCATCGGGCCCGAGGCGCTGACGGGAAAAGAAATTTCAATCGATTTACCGTCCTCGGACTCGACCATTTCCTGCTGGGCGTGAAACAGGCGGTCGTGGACATACCTGACCATCAGCCCGGTAACCCTGACGCGCACAAGCACCATGGGACCGGAACCGACAAAGCGTCCGAATGTCGACAGCAGCATCTTTTGGGGATCGAATTCTGCAGGCGGCTCAAAATGGTTTTTCCCGGGGATCGCTACCGCGCTCTTAAAATCAGCAATGGAATACTGGCGGGGTTCCGGGTGGCGCGAGCTGCCGGCAAGCAGGTACCACTCCCACTCCAGGCAGGCAAGATGGTAGGGGCGCAGCTGCAGAGGTTGTGGCTGCCTGCCTCCCGGGCTGTACACAACGTCCACCGTGCGACGCTTGATGACAGCTTCAAAAAAGAGCTTCCACAGATCACTGCTTACCCCGCGAATGGGCGGCGGCTTGAAGCTAACGGCCTGGTCGATCTGATGGTTGCTGACGTCCCTCTGCTCGATCGTGATCGCGGACATTTTGTGAGCGAGTGACCCGATNNTGCAGCATGTCCTCTGCCGAAAATGCATGCGGAAGCCGGAAATCGCCTTCAAGTACATAGCGATATTCCCCGCCCTCATCCCGGCGGCAGAGAATACTGGCTCCCATCGTCCGGAAGGCGTCCATGTCCCGCCTTATCGTCTTTTCGCACAGGTCCCCGCCAATGTGCTCCAGGAGGTCCTCCATGGTTGGGTGCTCTTCTTCCGGGTCCGCAAGTCTCTCCAGGAGAACCTGTTGCCTTTCTTCTTTCTTCAAGGTTTTCTGTCCGGCCATATCCCGATGCCCCTGTTTAGCGGAGTGTATGGACATTATATGTCCATGCTGATTGGGGTCAAGCCGGTTAAGGTCTCTACATGCGCGGGTGAACCGCACAGCCGAATGCAGAGGGAGGGCAGGATGAAAAAGACACAAATGGCGCGTATCGTGGAATTTGACCGGCTGGTTCGGGAGGGCGGTTATCCGAACAAGGTGCGGTTTGCGGTCGACTACGAAGTTTCCGAACGAACCATAGCAAGGGATATTGAGTACCTGCGTGATCGATTGGGGGCTCCCCTGAAATATAATCCCGGGCGCCGCGGGTTTTATTATGCAGAGGCGTGGGAGTTGCCGGCCGTTGTACACGGCGCTGCCGGCGAGGAAGAGGACATCGGTTTGATCATCGAAAAAATTCGGTCCCTCAGCCAGGAGCAGATAGATGTTGTCGCCCGCCTGGTTTCCGAGCGGTGTTCCTCCCGGCAGAAGCGCCGCAGTCCCCGCTTTACCTTTTCCTGCAATGGACGTCGCGCTCGTGCATCCTGTCGATATGCCCCCCGGTTGACCCCGGTGCCCGGAGAGACAAGGGCAGAATGGTAGGACGTGTCATTGCGGTGATGGCATGGTAAATATGCAGCACGATACCGAACGGTTTTAATGGTTATCAGATGCACGCAAGGGGTTGATGCATGATTAAGGTCACCTGGAGCAATGACCTCGGGTCGCTCGCCGCGGACCTTTCCGCCGCGCTTACGAGGCAGCAGGCCCCGGCGCCGCAACAGGTGCTTGCGCGCAGGCATTGCGTGGTGGTGCAAAACCGGTTGATGGAGCAGTGGTTTAAGCACAGTGTTTTGTATAATCCGCATGACCACAGTCCTGTTCTCGCCAATATTGATTTCTGCCTTCTGCATATCTTTGTCAATGACTGGCTTTACCGGATGGATCACCGTGACGAGAGGCGCGACCCGGGGGACCACCCGTTTGCTCTTAACAGTCTGCTGTGGCGGGTATATGCCGAGCTGAATCATCCGCAAACCTTGAACGATAAAACGTTCGGCCCCGTGCGCGCCTACCTCGATGCCGGGGGTGATGACGCGGCTTCGAAGGCACGGCGCCGTTTTGTCCTGGCCCGCCAGGTTTCGTCCATGCTTGACCGTTACCTGCTGTACCGCCCGGAAATGATGAGAGCCTGGGAACGGGGCGGGAACGACGGCGCATCCGGGGCCGATGTCGGCTGGCAGCCGGTGCTCTGGCGGGCGCTGGTGTCGGAGGGGCGGCAGTCGCAAACCTATCTTTCCGCCTTTTGCCGCATGGCCGACGAGCTCGGACATTGCGGGGTTGAGAAACGGTTTCATGCCGTCCACGTGTTCGGTGTGTCGATGATGCCCCGGCTTTACCTCAACTTTTTTGACCGCCTGAGCGACCTGGTGGATACCCGGTTTTACCTTCTGAACCCATCCGGCGAAGACTGGGATTCGTGCATGACTCCGCGGGAGGAGCTAGCCTACGCCCAGCGCCGTCTCCGCATGGAAAACCTGCCAGACCTTGAGCCCCTGCTGGGCTACACCAATCCGCTTCTCGCCTCCATGGGCCGCGGATGCCGTGATTTTCTGGGTGAAGTGATCGACCTGACCGAGGGCAACACGGACGGTGATTTCTTCGTCCGGGATCAGGAAACGGTACTTGCCCGCATTCAGAACAGCCTCCTTGAAAATGCGTTGCCGGACGTGAAGCCCATTCGGGGGGACAAAAGTCTGCAGCTGCATATCTGCCACAGCCCGATGCGTGAACTGGAGGCCCTGCGGGATTTTCTCCTCTCCTGCTTTGACGAAAACCCGGCGCTGCAACCGCGAGAGGTACAGGTGCTGGTTCCGGATATAATGACCTATGCACCCCTAATTGATGCCGTCTTCGCGCCGCAGGCGGCAAATGACCCGGCCTGGATTCCCTACATGATTGCCGATGCAATGACTTCCGGGGAAACGGTGTTGCACGAGGCGTTCCGCCGCATTCTCCGCCTTGCGGACAGCCGCTTTTCCGCACCGGAGGTGATCGAGCTTTTGCAGTGTGAAAACATTCGAAAAGCGTTCCAGATTTCCGAATCGGATCTCGATACCATGTATGCACTGGTCGGCTCCGCGGGTATCCGGTGGGGGCGCAGCGCGCATCACCGCGACGAAGCCCTTAAGATGAAAGACCTTTCCGGCCAGACGACCTGGCGGCACGGACTGGATCGCCTGTTCCTGGGATATGCACTGGCCGGAGACGTGGACCCCGGTGAAGGCATCCCGCTACCCTGTGACCGGGTGGAGGGAGATGACGCACGCGTACTGGGAGAGCTTGCACATTTCGTGTCAGCCCTTGAGGAAGAGGCGGACTTCGCGCGGGGCTCTCACCTGCCTGGCGAATGGGCGGATCATATTGAGTCCACGGTTTCGCGCTTTTTCATCAGTACGGATGAAACCTATAACGAGGTCTCCGCGCTGCATCGGGCCGTGCGCCGACTGCGCCAGAGCCTTGAAGCTTCTGGCATCCAGGACCGCCTGCCGGTCGGTGTTGTACGCGAGTTTCTTGAATCGGAATGGTCAGACCCTCGGCGCGGAGAAGACCGGCCGGGTGAGTAACGGTGTGGTTTTCAGCGCCCTGCGCGCCGGCTCAAGCGCCCCGCGCCGCGTCCTCTGCCTGTTGGGCATGTCCGACGGTCAGTTTCCGCGGTCTGACCGCCGCTTTGCCTACGACCTGATGAAGCGCACGCGCCACCGGGGTGACCAGTCCGTCCGGGTGGAGGACCGCATGGCATTTCTTGAAGCGGTCCTCAATACCCGCGACTGCCTGTATATCAGCTACGCAGGTCGTACGCTTCGGGATGAGAGCATAATCGTCCCGTCGGCGGCCGTGGAGGAATTGTTGGAATTTGCTGACATGACAGCAGGCCCGGGGGCTGTATATCGGGTTGAACACAAGTTGCAGGCATTTCATCCGGACTATTTTCGGTCCGGCGGGGTGCTGAGTTCCTATGATATGGCCAATGCGCAGGTTGCCATGAGCGTGATCAAGAGCCGGAGAGAAATGGAGCCTGATGCTATGCCGGAGGCTTCGCAGGACACCGCGCGACACGACTTCTTGGCGATATCGCCTCCGGAGGGCGTGATTTCCCTCGAAGCCCTGGTGCGCTTTTTTCAAAATCCTGCAAGGGCATTTTGCCGGGAGGTCCTGAAGGCAGACCTTGATATTGAAGGCCGGGTTGCCCTGTCCGACAGCGAGGAATTTGTACCCAGGGGACTGGCCGGGTACGATGTGCAAACGGCTGTAATACAGGCCATCTGCGAGGACCGCGCGCCTGCAGAGGTTCACCGGCGTCTCGTCGAGGAGGGGCGGCTTCCCCTGCAGAATTGGGGTGAACACTGGTTCAAATCCAGGTGGAATCAGATCCGGGAAAATCTTGAGGTGCCCCTGGAGGGAGAGCGCTCCCTGAAGTCGTTTCTTGCAGGCCAGGAGGCCCTCGACAAAGACCCCCTGGAACTGTGGATCGGGGATACATGCCTGACCGGAATTTGCCACGGGGTGCAAACGGACCATGGCATTGTCGCGGTGGACTATCGGGGGTCGACATTCAAGGGGAGGGACTACCTGAGCAGCTGGATCAGGCATCTTTTTGCCTGTGCGGCCGGGAGGCCTGGAACACGCTACTACCTGAGCGGCAATAAGCCGGACCAAATCAGCAAAAAGAAAAAGCTGTTTCATCCGCTGGACGCAGAGGTCGCCGAGGCGCACCTCCTGGCGTTGTTGCGTGTCTACGCCTCGGCCGGGGGAAGGCTCGTGCCGTTCATGCCCCAATCGGCATTTGAGTTTTCCCAGAAGCTTCATAAAAGCGGGAGCGTGGAGGGTGCGCTCAGGGCTTCACGCAGGGCCTGGGAGGGAGACGAGTTTGTGCGGGGGGAGCTCGCCGACCCAAGCGCGCGTTTTCTCTTCGGGGCGGAGGGGCCGATGCAGCAGCCCGGTTTCGCCGCGTTGGCGGCACAGATCTTTGACCCGGCGCAGGAAGGAGAGGTCCCATGAGCGATTTCTCCTCAGCAATCCTGGCATCGGAATTTGATCTCAATGCGCGCACGCTTGTCGAGGCCAGTGCCGGCACGGGAAAAACCTATAACATCCAGAATGTGTATTTGCGGCTGGTGCTTGAACAGGGCCTTACCGTTGAGGAAATCCTGGTGGTTACCTACACGGAAGCCGCAACACATGAGCTCAGGGACCGCCTGCGGCGCATACTCACCAAAGCCGCGTTATGCCTGAAGGGGCGCCTCGCGGACGAAGATGAAGACCGCCCCCGTATTAAGGATATCCTCGGGGCGGCACGGGACCGAATTCAATGCGCCGGGTCATGCGATGAGATCCTGGGAACGCGCCTGCAACTGGCGCTGATGGACTTTGACAATGCGGCAATATTTACCATTCACGGGTTTTGTAACCGGGTGCTTGAGCGGTACGCGTTTGAATGCGGACATGACCCGGAGGCCGAGCTGGTGCCGGACGAGAGTGAAATTGTCCGACGGGTCACAAGGGATTGGTGGCGTCAACATACATACCGCGACGCGGGATTTGCCGGCCGGGTAGCATTCAGCGATGTCGAGGAACTGGACCTGTATGTTCAGGCCTTTCTTCGAAGGCCGGACGCCTGCCTGCTGCCGGCATCTGGGGCCGGCAGTTCCACATGGCCGGAGGCGGCCCGGGCATTGGCGGCTGCTGCCGGCGATGTTCTTTCCGCGATTGCCGATACGGCAGAGGATTCGGCGAAGCCGAGTGCTGATGCGAGAGCCCTGCTTGATTCCGCAATCCCCGACCTGCTCGAGGCCATTCGTAATCCCGATACCGTGGACCTTGCCGATGTGCGTGCGCACATCAACAGCATGCTGCAGGGCTCACAAAAGGCGTACTGGGACGAGGTTCCCGGGGATTTCCCGGATGCGGTGCAGGATGTTTTGGCCGCTGCGAAGGACGCCTGGGGGCGGATCGGCGCTCTTACAGGAAAAATTGAATGGACCGCGCCGGGTGTCCTGCAACGCGCCAAGAATCCGCCGGTCTCCCTCATACCCCTGGCAGAGGCCGCACGCTCCCGGCATGACGAGGTGAAGCGTTGGCTCGAGAACCCCGGGCAGGCCAAGAAAAAGATAGCTTTTCAAGAGGCGGTTGAAGGGTTTGAGGGTTTGTTTTCCGTTGGCCGGGAATGGGCGGAGACCGGGGCAGCCAAGGATTTTTGCAAAAAGGTCCTCAAGCCCCTCGGTACACTCACGCCAGCGGGAGCTTTTTATCCGGTTAAAGTGTCGGCAGAAGAAAAGTTGCCGCAGCTCATGGAGACCCTGCGCACTCTTCGCGAAAGCATCCTCGCGGTAATGTCTGAGACAGTCCGCACAATCGTTGGCGAGGTCCGTAGCGATATCCGTGCCCGCAATGTCATCACCTACAGCGATATGCTGGGCAATGTGCGCAATGCGCTGGAATCGGCACAGGGGCCTCAGCTTTGCCGGGTACTGCGCGAGGAGTTCAAAGCCGCGCTGGTGGACGAATTTCAGGATACCGACCCGGTGCAGTTCGAAATATTTGACCGAATTTTCCCAACCGGTCCGGATGAAAAACATGATCCGGTCCCGCTGTTTTTCGTGGGGGACCCAAAGCAGGCCATTTATGGCTTCCGCGGCGGAGACGTCTTCATGTATTACCGCGCCAAGGACACGGTCTTGCCCGGACGCTGCTATAACCTTCCGACCAATTACCGGTCTGAAGCTGCGCTGGTCGCAGCCTGTAATGAGCTTTTTGCTGACGTTAACGGCCCCGGCTCAACATTTCGCAATGAATATATTCCCTATGCCGGAGATCTGCTGTCCGCAGGGCGCCCGCCCGCCAGGAGCCTGACCGTCGGAGGACAGCCGGATGAACAACCGCTTAAGCTCTGGCGCTACAGCTGCTCAAACAACCGCCTTCCCGGTATGACATCCCCATTCGCCCTTCAAACGTATATCGATACGGCCGAAGAAATTGTGAGGCTTCTGCAGGACCCGGACATTCGGATTGCGGGTGAGCCTGTGCGATCGCGGGATATAGCGGTGCTGGTTTTGAAACATAAAGAGGCCGCCTACCTTCATGCCGAACTCCTGAAACGCGGCGTGCATGCGGTTCGCCAGAACACGGGCAACATATTTGAGACGGATGAGGCGGCGCAGCTGGCACTGGTCATGCGTGCCATGTTTGATCCTGCCGACGCCTATGCGGTCCGCGGCGCCATGGCAACATCCCTGCTGCCCTGTGGTCCCGATAACCTGCAGGCCCTGTGCGAGGCAACCGCGGATGCTCCCGGGATTTCCGAAAATATGCCCTGCACCCTGGACGACTGGATGGCTGTTTTTCGGGATGCGGGTGACCGGTGGAGGCAACGCTCTTTCATCGACGCATTTCGGCTGCTGACAGCACGGCTTCAACTGAGGACGCACCTGGCCGGGCGCGGCAGCGGGGGCGAGCGCGCCCTGACGAACCTTCTGCACCTCGTAGAACTGGCCCACCAGGCAGCCGCGGAGTTCCATGAAGGCCCCGTCGGGCTCATGAACTGGTTTGTGCGCCAGCTCGATGAAACCACCCGTGACCGAAACGATGAATTTGAAATGCGCCTATCAAGCGATGAGGACGCCGTGCGCATCATGACGGTTCACACCAGCAAGGGGCTGGAATTTCCAATCGTTTTTGTCCCCACGGCATACCGGATGCAGGCGGCCAAAACACACGGCCGGGATGTTGCCCTGACCTGCCACGATGAAAACCATGACATCATCATGCACCTCGACCTGGACCATCCGCAATACGGGGATCGCGCACTGGATGAATGCCTGCAGGAAGATCTTCGAAAACTCTATGTCGCGGTAACCCGCGCGATTCATCGCGTCTATCTTTTTGCGATAGTCACGGATCCCACGGACGCGCTGGCCGATTCCTGCGCACTGGCGCGAATCCTGAGCGCGCGCGGCCTGTTGAACGGAGAAGGGGTTCATATAGAAACATCAGACCGTGCAGAAAACGAAAGCGTATCGAAGAACATGACACTGCTTTCGCGCCCGGCGGAGGATCCGCAATCCCTCCACGCCCGCCCGCTGCCGGAGGTCAATCGCAGCCATGGCCACACAAGTTTCTCCGCATTGGAGCCCGCCGCGCGCCCGGCAGGCCCGGTGCGGGACAGGGATGCAGGACTGGACGGGCCCGGCGAAGGGGCGGGCATGCAGGCCCAACAGGCTGTCGAGCATGACATTTTTTCGATTCCGGGCGGGGCGCGGACGGGCGATTGCTGGCATGGCATTTTAGAGCAGATACAATTTTCAGGGCCCCCTGAGGACCGCTATGCGATCATCGAGGATGCGCTAACCCGCACCGGAATCTGCAGGGGGCCGGTTGAGGCCGTCACCCGCGCGCGCCATGACGCGGTGCATGATATGATAGGTCGCGTCATTGAAATGCCCATGACGGTTCAGGGGCCTCAGGAAACGCATACCCTTGTGCTTAACAGTCTTGAGCCCGGGCAGTACCGTTCGGAGTTCGCATTTGATCTTCGGCTGAAGCAATCCGGTCCGTTAAATACGACGGCGGCCTTGCGCGAGGTTTTGAGCCGGCATTGGAAAGACGAGAAGCATGCCCCCTTTATTTCATCCATTGAAAATTGGAACCGCGAAATTCCCCAGGGGTACCTGACCGGGTTTATAGACCTGCTTTGCTGCAGCGGTGAGCGGTTTTATATCCTGGACTGGAAGTCCAACCGCCGGTCCGGTCGGCTGCGGGATTTTGAAGCGGACGGTCTCGCGGATGAAATGCGCCGGCATGCCTACTTTCTTCAGTACCTGCTGTACACGGTTGCCGTGGACCGGTTTCTTGGCCAGACGCTGGAGAGCTATGATTATGATCGGCATTTCGGGGGCGTGTTTTATGTTTTTTTGCGCGGGGCTGGAGCGCCCGGTGGAGGCGTGTTTGCGGACCGCCCGTCACGCGCGCTTGTTCGGGAGCTTGGCGAGGCACTCACAGGAGACGCATCATGAAGCCCCGTCTTCCAGAATGTTTTGATGCGCTGTCCGGGTTCGGAATCCTTGCGCCTACGGATCTCTACCTGGCGGATGCGCTCAACCGCCGAATGGCAGGTGCGGCCGCCGATGCCGCATCGCTGCTGGCATGCGCGCTTGTCTCCCGCCGGGTGACTGGCGGTCATGTCTGCCTTTTCCGCCGGGATATCACCCCGGACTTTCTTCTGTCCCTTGCGCCGGGCGAGGGCCCCGGTGCAGAGAATCTTTCCGGGGATCTGCAGGCGCTGTGCCATGAAATTTCAGGGGAAACCGATAAAGGTCTTATCCGTCGGTCGGGGGGCCTGATCGGAAACGCCGCGTCAAAGGCGCCCGTTGTTATTGAGGGCGGCCGTCTTTACTTGAGACGTTACTG
>JABAHO010009498.1_pt1 | contig 10674 bp, 9 predicted proteins | sample 7062071 | NCBI WGS metagenome assembly JABAHO01 (sample SAMN14534356, study PRJNA622989) | marine sediment metagenome | biome: marine biome [ENVO:00000428]; feature: marine pelagic biome [ENVO:01000023]; material: deep marine sediment [ENVO:00002113] | place: India: Gulf of Kutch | collected...
GGTCGCTTAACAGCCCGGGCTCAGGCCGGGCTCACAGTTCAGTCTCTAGCCAAACCCTCCGTGCACTATGTCGATCCACACCAGTCGGTGATCGGACCCGGGAAATGGGAACGTGCCTACCAGTGGGAAAAGTGGATCGGTGGATTCTGGCCAGAACACACCGGCATCGGTGATCCGGAGGTTCTTGCGGGGCAGCACGTAGTCCGCCCGCAGGTTGCCGGGAGCACCACCGAATGGCGCCGGAGGGAACCCGTCGAAGAAGTCCGCGGTGTCAAACGCCGGGTCGCTCAAGTGCAACGTATTGGCATTCCCCTGCAAAGCCGACTGCTCAGGGCCGCCTTCGCTCGAAGGCGTGACCTTGGTGTTGACCAGTGGATGGTCCAGGAGCAGCTGGGCGGACCCCGGGATACTGTCGCCGTCGTTCGGGTCCGAGTTCTGATCCCCTGCAATCACAAACATGGAACCGGGCTTGAGGCCGCCAAACACACCCTCATCGTCGTAGATGTATCCACTCTGGCCCGGACTCACGTAGTCAGCCCAGAAGCGGATCTCATCGTGGTTGCGGGTGCCGTTGCGGTCCTCAGGACCGTCGAATACCGGCGGGGTCGGGTGGCTCACCAGGAAGTGAACCGTCTTCTTGTCCAGCTTGATCGGCACGTCCCAGTGGCTCTTGGACGAGAGCCGGAACGAGTCGAGCTCAGGGCCTGGTGTGTACCAAGGCACGCCGTCAAGCTCGGGCAGCAAGGCGCCCGGCATGTCCTTCCACTTGAAGAGCTGAAAGGTCCGTATGCTGTCGTAGTCGATGGGGTGCATCGACAAGACCGCCATGCCGAACTGCCCTGGGAAGAATCCGAACCCGTAGGAATCATTCGGAGCAAAATCGCCCGCCGCTCCACTGTTGTCATAGTCGAAACCGGAGAACACGCCGGTGTTCGACGGTGCGATAAACGAGTAGTCGTAGTAGATCGGATCAGCGTCGCCATGGGCAACTTGTAGATAATTGGTCTTGAAGTCTTCGAGTGCCTGCGGGTCAAAGTCGAACTCGTTAATGAGCAGCACTTCAGGACGGGTTCGCTGAATTATCTCGGCGATCACGTCCGGCTGAGCACTGCCGGGAACCGCCAATTCAGCTCCCAGGGCTCCGGCGCTCCCCCGGTTAAGTGAGGCGTTGAACGTGGCGAAACGCACCGGTTCGGGAGCATCTCCGCCTTTCTTGGCACCGGCCGGGACCGCCACTGCGGCAATCATCGCCATGGCGACCACGGCAACGAATATGCCGCGGGCGCGGTTTCGGGAAGTCATAACTCTCTCCTTGGTAGTGAGGGGCCGGGATAATTCCCGGCCCCTCTTGGCTACTTTGCTCGTACGGTTACGAACCCGGGATATGCATCAGCAGGAGTTGACCGTCCTCACGCTTGATGATCAGATCCGGACCCTCCGGGTCAACCGGGTTGGGAACGGCCTCCTCGGCCTGGCGGAAGCCGTGCGCCTGCACGTCCAGCAGCCAGTAACCGGCGCCGAACCATTTCGACACGTCGAGGATTCCGCTGGATTCCCCATCGGGATCGTTGACAGTTGCGACAACGCTCCAAACACCGCTGGAGAGGTCGTAGCGCCATATCTGGGCGTCGTCCGCATCCTCCTGCACCATCAGGCTGTTGGCACTCGTGTCGATGTTGTCGGGAGCCCGGAACGGGATGAAGGCGCCCTTTTCGTCGTCGTCGCCCTGGGCCAGCACAGTCAAACTGTCCACGATGCGAGGGTCATCCTCATTGAAGACCATCTTGAACATTGCGCCGTTATCGGCCATGCCGTCTGTGCCGCTGGGACCTCTGACTAGACGCCCAGTAGCCGCATCGGGGACGACCCGGCTCCGACCAGTATCGGCAATGTACACGACTCGTGGGTTGTGCTTGTCAGTGGCAATGTCCTCTAGACGAATGAACTGGAACACGTTGTTGTCGTTCGACCAGTCCTCGAGGGCATCTTGTGGAGCAATTCCCGTCGTACCGTCGGCGACGTCGTCGGGTACGCGGATGAACTCGCCCCGGAACTCATCCCCCGGAGCCAGATCCAGATAATCGTTAGCTTCATTGAAGGCATCGCCTGGATCCACCGGAGTTCCATTGTCGTGGGTAACCCGGAAGGCCCACAGGTCGCCTTGATCACGCCAGACTTCTCGGTCGTTCTTGGCGAGATACAGGTATAACTGAGCCGAGGGACCCGAGAATGTGTCATCGGTCGAAAGCACCGCCATCGTCTTTTTCCAGCCACCCGGCACGACGATCGTGTTCTCGTGGTTGTGACGACCCATTCCCTGGATCGCACGGAACTGTCCGTTACGAGTGTCCAGAGCCACCACGTAGCCAGCCTGGCGCTGACCGCCCAGACCCGGATCGGGTCCATAGACCGCCCCAGCCGGCACATCGATGATGTCATTAGATTCTTCATTCGCAAAGAACGTCGGCTTGCTGAAGCCGTGCTCCTTGTCGGCCATGAAGGCCGAGCAGAACCTCAGAAACCCGGCACTAGCAGGTATCGCTACCTCTGCGTGGAGCACTGCACCGGTGTCTCCATCCAGCGTCAGCTTGGAAACGGAAGCATCCTGAAAGTCCTGTTGAGGCGGAGCCCCGGGCCCGAAGCCAAACGGCAACGGTGGAAAGGCCACTGTCGATTGCTCGTGGGCCACATACACATCCACGGTATTACGTCCCGGGCCATCGGTGGCCCCGATGCCATCGGGAATGCCCTCGAAGAAGAAGTCCCCCACCTCGTCGCCTACCGTGATGATGGCCTTGACACTTCCCGGACCGGTCAACGTGAGATAGGGATCCGCGGATGTGAGGAACCCGGGGCCCTTCTTGGCACCGGCAGGTACCGGCAACAAGGCCATGGCTAGGGCCACCATGGAAAACACCAGCAAAGTTCGTCTTAATTTCGATCTCACTGCTCAACCTCCTCGAGTGGATCATCAGTGACCGGGGGACAATGACAACGCGCGAGGTCGAGTATCAACCCGCGAACCTGTGTCATCCTCCGCTCCTTGTGCCCTGCGTGGGCATATCACGGGCAGCGCGCCCGTAGCAACCACCCTACTCTCCGCACACGCGGGTTGCACCGTCAGCGGTCTACGTAAGACCGACCCCGGGCTCGCCACGTCCCCCCCAGACGAGTAGCTTTCGGGGAGGCCACTGAAAGGGGACCACCATGATCGGAGATCACACGATCTCGCTGTCGCTGCCGGCTTCGGACATAAACCGGGCCAAGGAGTTTTACCGGNNTTCCTGCTCTACCCGTCGCCGTTCGCCGGAACCAACCAGGCTACGGCAGGAGGCTGGGCCGTACCGAGCGTCCCGGATACCGTTGCCGAGCTCAAGTCAAACGGAGTCGTCTTCGAAGAGTACGACATGGGCGAGCTCAAGACTGAGGACGGTATCGCAACCACGGAAGAGGGGCTGCGGGCAGCTTGGTTCAAGGACAGCGAAGGCAACATTCTGGGGCTCTTCGAGCCGCCTAGTTAGGCCAGCGCAAACCGCTCGAGCGGGGCATACACCGCCGGCCCTCGCCGGAGGTGGCTCTCGAAAAGCGTAACGTGCGTCACGGTTTGACTTAGCGGGAAGACCGGCATGTCTGCGATTAGCTGGCGCACGTCCTGGGGAGGCCGCACCCGGCTCAGTGTCAAGTGGGGATGAAAGGGTCGCTCCTCCGCCACGAAGCCGGCCCGCACGGTGGCGTCCTCCACGACCCCAGCCAACTGAGCGAGCTCCCCGGCCCCTTCCTCGACGCCGAGCCATAGGACAGTTGCGCGCTTGGGATTGGGAAACGCGCCGAGGCCTCCAAAGGTCACGACGAACTCCCCCGGGAACTCGGACTGATCGAGCTCAGCGAGCAGCCGCTCATAAGACGTCTGGCCGGTTCTGCCGATGAAGCGGAGGGTGATGTGCCAGTTCTCTGGCGGCGGGCTGCTACCGGGGAGGCCGTCGGCAGGGAGGTTGGCGCCGAGGTGAGTTGCCAGACCGTAGCGAACCTCGGGTTCGATGGCGACCGCTATGAATATCCGCAACTCGGCGGCGGGCTCGGCCATGCTGGGAGACGCCGCCTACCCGGGTGGGCCGGCCGCCACGACTGCGTCGTCCACACCATCAGCGTATTTCTCGAAGTTGGCACGGAACATGGCAGCCAACTTGCGGGCCTGGCCGTCGAATGCTCCAGGGTCTTCCCAGGTGTCGCGCGGCGTAAGAATCTCTTTGGGAACACCGTCGATCTCCCGGGGAACGTTGAGCCCAAAAATCGGGTCCTCCTCGTAAGCGACCTCGTCGAGGGCGCCCTCGAGGGCGGCATTGAGCATCGCCCTCGTATGGGGGATCCGGATGCGCTCCCCCACCCCGAAGGGCCCGCCGGTCCAACCAGTGTTGATCATCCACACATCCGAACCGAATTCGTCGATCTTCTCTTTGAGTACGTTGGCGTAGTACGACGCCGGGAGGGGAAGGAACGGCGCGCCGAAGCACGTCGAGAAGGTTGCCTCCGGATCGACGACCCCTCGCTCGGTTCCCGCCAGCTTCGACGTATAGCCGCTGATGAGGTAATACATTGCTTGCTCGCGCGTGAGCCGTGAGATAGGCGGAAGCACCCCGAAGGCATCAGCACTCAAGTAGACGATATTGGCCGCGTGCGGCCCGGCGAGAGAGGGTTCCACGTTGGGAAGGTGTGTGAGCGGATAGGAAACCCGTGTGTTTTCGGTCTTCGATCCGTCGTCGAAGTCGGGAACGCCCGTGTCGGGATCGATCACAACGTTCTCGAGGATCGACTGGAACTTCCCGGCCGCCTGGTAGATGAGAGGCTCATCTTCAGGACTGAGCCGGATCGTTTTCGCGTAGGAACCGCCTTCGATGTTGAACACACCGTTCTCACCCCAACCAAGCTCGTCGTCACCGATCATGTTTCGCAGGGGGTCGGTGGCAAGGGTCGTCTTGCCCGTCCCCGACAGGCCGAATATGACCGCAGTGTCGCCTCGCTCCTTCCCCACCGAACCCGAGGCGTGCATGCTCAGCGCCCCGGACACCGGCAGCAAGTAGTTCATCACTGAAAACACCGACTTCTTGACCTCTCCGGCGTATTTCGTCCCACCGATGAGCAGAATCTTCCGCGCGAAGCTGGCACAGATGAACACCTCGCTGTGAGTCCCGTCTCGCTCCGGATCGGCCTCGAAATATGGAGCGTGGACAACGCTGAAGTCGGCCACGAACTCGCCGGCGTCTGCGAAGTGGGACGGGAGAATGAACATGTTGCGGGCGAACAACGCGTGCCACGGGCTTTCGCTGACAACTCGCACACCCAAGCGGTATTGCATGTCCGACCCGGCGTAGTTGTCCTGCACATAGAGACGCTCGCGGGAGGACAGGTAGTCGGCCACTCGACCGTACAGCGCATCAAATACGTTGGGCTCCATGGGCTGGTTGAACCCACCCCAATCGATCTGATCCTCGGTCTCCGGTTCACGAATTATGAACTTGTCTTGGGGACTCCTGCCCGAGTATGGGGTGGTGTCCACCACCAACTGTCGCCCGGCGCCCAGCACGGCGACACCCTGCCCAATGGCGTGCTCGTACAGTTCTTCGGCTTCAGAATCCCAGAAGACCTCGCCCTGCGGCGAGATTCCCAAGGAATCGAGTTTTCCCATTGATCGTTCCCCTGGAGAAGCGGACATCAGACTATCGCGCTAAGCGCAGCAGCCGCATCTCATGAAGTCGAGCTGCTCTGCATTCTCACAACCCGGGGCTGAGTAGATTCCGGCTATGGGTGATGCGACCGGGCCGGCCGACCACCGAGGCCGGTTGATTGACTTCGGGCGCACGGCCGAGGATTACGAACAGTATCGGCCCGGCTTTCCCGAGAGCTTCTTCGAACGTTTGCGCGACTACGGCTGGATTTCAACAGGCCAGCGGGCGTTGGACTTGGGCACTGGGACAGGTTCGCTGGCCGTAGGGTTCGCTGCCAGCGGCCTCAAAGTCACCGGGCTCGACATCGCCCCCGAGCTGCTCGACGTGGCCCGACGGTCCGCCGCCGGCCGCAGCCTGGAGGCCGAGTTCGTGGTCGGACGTGCCGAGGCCACTGGCATGGACGATTCCAGTTTTGATCTCGTAGCGGCCGGTCAATGCTGGTGGTGGTTCGATGAAACCGAGGCGATGTCAGAATCCATGCGTGTCCTCGTACCCGGCGGGCGCCTCCTCATTTGCAACTTCAGCTATCTGCCTTTGGAGGGAACGGTCGCCGGCCGAACGGAGGACCTGGTTCTGAAGCACAACCCGGGCTGGCCTAAGGCCGGCTGGCGCGGGGTGCACCCCGAGCAGGTCGAGGCTCTCGACAACGCCGGCTTTCAGGAAGTCGAGAGTTTCAGCTACGTCATCGACGTTCCCTTCACACACGTCGGCTGGCGGGGTCGCATACGAACCTGCAACGGCGTCGGATCAGCGTTGAACGAGGAAGAAGTTGAAAGTTTCGATGCCGATCTGGCGGAGCTACTCGACAGCGAGTTCCCCGCCGACCTCAGCGTGCCTCATCGAGTGTTCGCCGCTAGTGGCCTGAAGCGCGTCACCACCACTGGCCACTGACTGCCATGCGCACTAGATGGAGGGCGGCTGTCGTCGTATAAGTCCGGACTCGTTCCCTATCTCCGAACATTTTCAGCGTCCGGGCCTGGCTCTTCTCCGGGGTCGCAACTGCCACCACCATCGTTCCCACGTCCTGTTCCTGCGGGTCGGGCCCGGCCGAGCCGGTAACCGCTACCGCCACGTCGACCCCGAGTGTGGACCGGGCGCCCGCGGCCATGGCGAGCGCCGAGCCCTCACTCACGACCCCTTCGGAAAGCGTTGCTTCCGGGACACCCAACAAGGCGCCTTTCAAATCGGTCGCATAGGCCACCACGCTCCCGCGGAAGTAGTTGGAAGCGCCGGGAATCGCCGTCAGGCGGGCGGCGATCAGACCACCCGTCGCCGACTCAGCGGTACCGAGCGTCCAGTTGTGCGCATCGAGCGCGTCGAATATGAGCTGTTCGACGGTTTGGTCGTCGGAACCGAAGATGGTATCGAGGCGGCTGCGCACCTCGGCCTCAATCGGTGTGATCAACGCCTCCGCCTCACCCTCGGAGTCCGCTTTGGCGGTTAGTCGGATCTTTATTTCACCGCCCGACGCTAGGAACGCCATTGTGGGGTTCGTCTGAGCCTCGTAGAGATCCGACAGCACCTCGGCAACTCGTGATTCAGTCAAGCCGTAGGAGCGCAGCACCCGGCTTTTCAGCACCCCTACCTCGCCGCCCCGCATGGCCACGAGTTCCGGAATCACGTGGCCGTCGAGCATCGCTCCCATCTCGGCGGGCACGCCGGGAAGAGCGAAGATCCGCTTGCCTGCCAGGTCGATATCGAGACCGGGGGCGGTGCCCTTGCGGTTGTCGATCAACCGGGCTCCGGCGGGGTGCTCAGCCTGTTTGTAGTTCGTGGACGGCATTTCCCGACCTCGACTCGCCCACCAGGCCTCGAGATGGCGGGCATAGTCCTCGCTGTAGTCCATCTCCAGCCCGGTGGCAGCGCAGATACCTTCCCGCGTGATGTCGTCCTGGGTCGGGCCGATCCCGCCGGTGAGAATCACCGCTTCGGCCCGCTCGAGACTGGTTTCGATCTCCGCAGCAAGACGCTCGAGGTTGTCACCGACCACCACCTGTCGGTAGCTGTCGATCCCGGCCTCTGCCAGGGCGGCACCGATCGTGGCGAGGTTGGTGTTGATGATTTCACCGAGCAGCAACTCGGTGCCTACGGCGATGACCTCAACGCCGAGTCGCTCACCCAACGACGGTGCCCGCCAGTTCGCCCCCGTAGGAAGCGTCGATGTGCACCTTGACAATGTCGCCGGGCTTGCCACGGTCGAACTCGATCACGCCGTCGATCTCCGGCGCCTCGCGGTATGACCGACCATAGGATCTGCCCTCTTCCACGCCATCGACCAGCACTGGCAGGGTTTGATCGACCATGGCGGCATTGCGTTGTGCGGTGATCTCCTCCTGAACCCTCTGCAAATAACGAAGCCTTTCCCCAACCAGGTCTCCGGGAATGCGGTCGGGAAGTTCGGCGGCCGGTGTCCCCTCCTCCGCCGAGTAGGGAAAGAAACCCGCCCAGTCCAGCTGGGCTGCCTCCAAGAACGCGGCCAGCTCCTCGACGTCCGCGTCGGTTTCGCCGGGAAAACCGACAATGAAGCTGGACCGCAGTGCCGCCCTCTTCTCCTTGGCGCGAATGTCGGCAATTAGTTCCAAGAAGCGATTGCCGTCGCCGGGACGCTTCATCGCCCGCAGCAGATGGCGGGCAGCGTGCTGCAGGCTGAGGTCGAAGTAGGGAGCTATTCGAGGATCGGAAGTCATTTCGTCGATCAGCCGCGGCCTGATCTCCCGCGGGTACAGATAGAGAAGGCGGAACCAGTGGATCCCGGCAATGTCGGACACGAATCGCAATAGATCTTCGATGCCGCCGGGAGCATCAATGTCCCTGCCATAGGCGGCGAGGTCCTGGGCGACGAGCACTATCTCCCGGGCCCCGGCCGCCGCCAGTTCTTCTATCTCGGCCCGAATGTTGACTGGAGGCCGCGACCGCTGCCTGCCGCGGATCAGAGGAATCGCGCAGAAGGTGCAAGGTTTGTCGCAGCCTTCTGCCACCTTCACATAGGCATACGGGGTGGTGAGGGTGGGTCGACGCACATCGTAGAGAATGTCCATCGGGCTGCGCCGCAGCCGGATCGGCTGCCATTCGGTCAGATCGTCCAAGGTGCCAACAAGCTCGCCGTAGCGATCCAGCCCCAGAACGGCGTCGGCACGCGGAAACGCCTCCTCCACCTCGACACCGAAACGCTGAGCCATGCAACCGAGGACGACCAACTTGGCATCGTCCTGCTTGGCGCTCTCCAAATCGATGATCGTGTTCACCGACTCCTCCCGCGCCGCCTCGATAAACGCGCAGGTGTTCACCATCACCACATCGGCCTCACCGGGGGAGCCCGCCGCAACGTACCCGGCGTCCTCGAGAACGGCGGTGAGCTTGTCGGAGTCGACCTGGTTCTTGGCGCACCCGAGGGTGGTGAGCCACACCCTTCTGGTGTCACTGGTCATCCGGTTAGCGTAGCTGCGCCATGAGATCCCTCACCGTCGCCCAGGCTCGCCTGATTGCTCTGGAAGCACAAGGCCTGGCCAAACCGCGACCGACCAAACGGTCGGGTCGACGTGCGCCATTTCCGCCGGGTGATCCGACGCCTACACGCCATCCAACTCGACTCGGTGATCGTGGCTGTTCGGGCTCATTACATGCCGTTCTTCTCCCGGCTCGGCCCCTACGACCGACAACGCCTCGACGACTGGATCAATGGAGCGGAGGTGTATGAGTACTGGGGCCACGAGGCATCCTTCATGCCCACCACCGACTTTCCTCTACTTCGATACCGCATGAAGAGCATGGAGCCATGGGGTAGGGCTTTGAAGTTATTGAAGGACAACCCCGAATACATTGAAGCCATCTATCGGGAAGTGGCGAGGAAGGGCCCCCTCACCGTCTCCGACCTCGAGAACCCGGGCGACCGCACCGGTCCCTGGTGGGGATACCACAACGGTAAGACGGCACTCGAGTGGCTCAACGCCGCCGGCAAGATCACCACCCGGGGCCGGGATCGCACGTTCAAGAGCATCTACGACTTGACTAGCCGCGCCATCCCCGGTGAGGCACGGAAGCCGCGACTGGGGCGGGCCGAAGCGCAACGCCGCCTCCTCATGAAAGCCGCCCAGGCTCACGGTGTCGGCACTGCCGCCGATCTGGCCGACTACTACCGCATTCGGGTCCCCGAGGCCCGCCCGTTGCTCGAGAAGCTGGCCCAGGCGGGCAAGCTCGAAGAGGTAGAGGTTGAGGGCTGGAAGGATCCGACCTACCTGCATCCCGACGCCGTGCTGGCACGGCGGGCTGAAGGAGCCCGGTTGCTGAGCCCCTTCGACTCGTTGATCTGGGCCCGGCCCCGAGTCGCGCGGGTGTTTGGGTTCGATTACCGCATCGAGATCTACGTTCCCGGACCGCAAAGGAAATATGGGTACTACGTCTACCCGTTCCTCCTCGACGGCGAGCTCGTCGGCCGGGTGGACTTGAAGGCCGATCGCAAAGCCGGCGTCCTGCGGGTGCCGGGCGCCTTCGTGGAACCCGGCCAGGAAGCCAAACGAGTCGCTCGGGAGCTTTCGAAGGAGCTGCACCTGATGTCGAGCTGGCTCGGGCTCGGTGCCGTAGCGGTTGGCCGTCGGGGGAACCTCACGACCGACTTGCGCGCCGCTCTGCGGGGTTGACATAATGGCCCAGACCAAACGTTGCTAAATAGCGTAGAGTCGGATCAGATGGCCTTAGCGCTGGAGGCCGGGGTACAGACAGGCTTTCCCAGTACGATGCGTTTGGCGCTAAAGGCGGGGCGGAGATGAGCTATGGGTGGAGAGTCGGGGCAGTGATTGGACTCATCGTGGTCATGGCCGCCGCTCTGGTTGGGTTGTTGGTGCGTGACTCCGACACCGAATCGGCCGACACCACCACCTTGGCCTCCACCACGACTTCGACCTCACCGACCACCTCAACAACGTCGCCATCAACCACGACCACTACTCCCACC